>Ga0172373_10000005_pt1 | contig 353591 bp, 330 predicted proteins | sample Lak10m_2_FD_114546 | JGI IMG/M metagenome (GOLD analysis project Ga0172373, IMG submission 114546) | Freshwater microbial communities from Kabuno Bay, South-Kivu, Congo - kab_092012_10m | ecosystem: Environmental > Aquatic > Freshwater > Lake | place: Democratic Republic of the Congo... | reverse complement strand
ATCGACATGCACCCAATCGGCGCCCTCGGCCTCAATCGCCTGAATCTCGCGGCCAAAATCAGCGAAATCAGCCGAAAGGATCGACGGCGCGATCTTGATGGAACGGGAAAACATCGGGGCCTCCGCTGGCAGGTTTTCTGGCAGGTAGCGCGCATGGGCGGGATTTGGCAAGGGGTTCGGCAAGGGGCAGGATGGGGGCAGGATGGGGGCGGGATGGGGTTTGCCACGGGTTGATCGGGGGCCGCGATGGCGTTAAAGCGCGGCGCGGAAGCGAGGGCGAGGCGTAGATGGTAAGCGATGAGATGATCCCGGCCTGGGAGGCGGGCCATCTGGCCCCGGTTGAAAAGCTGGCGGTGCATCGGCGCGGGCTTCGCCACAAGGCGGTGTCGGTTTTTGTGCTGTCGCCGCGCGGTATCCTGATTCAGCAGCGCGCGCTTGGCAAATATCATACGCCGGGGCTATGGGCGAACACCTGCTGCACCCATCCCCTGTGGGGCGAACTGGATACCGATTGCGCGGCGCGGCGCTTGCGCGAGGAAATGGGGATTTCCGGGCTTGCACTGCAAGCCGCTGGTGAGGTGGAATACCGCGCTGATGTGGGCGGTGGCATGGTGGAACATGAGGTGGTGGCGCTGTTTCGCGCTGAGGCGGCGGCAGATTTGGCGATGGAGCTGAACCCGGCCGAGGTGATGGCGGCGCGCTGGGTTTCGCTGGAGGCGCTGCGCGCCGAGATTGCGGCAGAGCCCGCGCGGTTCACCCCTTGGCTCAGGATTTATCTTGCGGAACATGCCGGGCAGATCTTGGGCCAGAATTTGCGGCCGGAGGCGGGTTGAAACCGGGGCCTCCGGCGGGGGTATTTTTGCCAAGATGAAACGGCGGGGCGGCGTTTGCACCGGCTGTGCTGCGGATAGGCTTTAGCCGAAGACGGCTTTGGCCTGTGCTTTGAGCCGCGCGCGTTGGAAGGCGATCATGTCGGCGGGGGGCTGCTGGGCCTCGATGATGTCGAACATCGGGTCGATGACGCCGGTTTTTTCGCCAGACAGGGTTTCGACGATGGCGAGGCCGCAGAAGGGCACCATCAGCTCTGAATAGCCGCCTTCATGGACGCAGAGGAGTTTGCCGTCGCACAGCTCATCCGCCAGCGCCTTGATCTGGCGGGCCATGGCGCGGAAGGTTTCGGCATGGGCCAGCATCCGCGCCAGGGGATCGACGCCATTGGCATCCAGCCCCGAGGCGACGACGATCATATCGGGCCGGAAAGCGCGCAGGGCAGGGGTGACGAGGAGTTCGAAGGCATCAAGATAGGCGCGATGGCCGCCGCCGGGCAAAAGCGGGATGTTCAGGTTATAACCCAGCCCCTTGCCTGCACCGCGTTCTGTGGCGGCGCCCTTGTCGAGCGGAAAGCAGGATTCCTGATGCAGCGAGATCGTCAGCGTGTCGTCGCGGTCGTAAAAGGCTGCCTCGGTGCCATTGCCGTGATGCACGTCCCAGTCCACCACCGCGATGCGCTTTGGCCCAAGCGTGGCGCGGGCAGCTTCCAGCGCGATCGGGATATTGGCCAAAAGGCAAAACCCCATCGAGGCATCGGCCAGGCAATGATGCCCCGGCGGGCGCGACAGCACATAGCCGTTGCGGACCGCCCCCGTCAGCACATCGTGGACGCCCCGTTTCACAAGCCCGGCTGAGACCATGGCAATTTCATAAGAACCGCGGCCAAAGGGCGAGTAATGCCCGGCATTGCCACCGCCGGAATCTGATACGGCTTTGAATTTGTGCAGATAATCCGGGGTATGGATGCGCGCCATATCCGCATCTGTCACGCTGGGCGCATCGCGGATGTCAAGTTTCTTCCAAAGGCCCGACACTTCGAGCAGGTTCTTGAAGCGGCGTTTGGTTTCGGGGCTTTCGGCATGGCCCGCCCCGGCGGGCGGCTGCACATAACCGCCGACGGGGATGATAAGCGCGTGTTCGCCGGTGGTGTGCCACAGGCAGCGTTCGTCGTGGTAAAAGGCGGTGGTCATGGCGCGGGCTCCTTTCTGTTTGGGCCAAGTTTTCCGCGCGCTTTGCCCCGTGCGCCATAGTGCAGATGCACCATGACCTTTTGCCGCAGCACCAGGCGCCCGGATTGGTGGCGCGCACAATCTGGGCGATTGTTGCGGGTTTGCTCTAGCCATCTGCGCGAGTTCTTGTTAACTTTTTCGCATAAACAGGCGAAAACGCCAGAAAAACAACAAAACGAGCAGGCAAACAGGCAATGAAAACGGGCTCTTTGGGCACGTTCGTCATCTCCTGGTCACAGACGGAAGTGGACGGCCTGAAGGCCGCGCCTTTGGACGTTCTTGCGGTTGGCACCACTTGGCGCTGGTCGGGGGCGGCGGTGCGGGTGGATGGGCCGCAGGGTGTGTTGCTTCTGGAAGGGGCCGAAGGGGCTGCGGACATTAGAAAGCGTGCGGCGCGCATGGTGCGCCGTCTGGTAGGTGTGGCCGTCGGGGGCGAGGGGGATGAGGCGGCAGATCAGGCGGAAACCTTGCCGGATCAATCGTTTATCGTAACAGATGGGCATCACAGCTTTACCGTGACCATCATTCCCGTGCCCGATACCGGTGCCCGGCTTTTGATGTTGGTGGGGGATTTGCCGCCGGTCGATCAGGATCTTTGGGTGGTGCGCACGGCGATTGACCGCACCCATTCCGGCGCAGGTGCGCGGGTGGCGGGCGGGGTGATCTGTTTCACGCCCGAAACCCGGCTTGCCACGCCGGCCGGGCCGCGCATGATCCGTGATTTGCGGCCGGGCGATCTGATTGAAACGCGCGATAATGGCGCACAACCGGTGATGTGGTGCGCGCAGCGCCGCATGACGGGGGCGCGGCTTTATGCCATGCCGCATTTGCGCCCGATCCGGCTGAAGGCGGGGGCTTTGGGCATTGACCGGCCGGACGAAGACCTGCTGGTGTCACCGCAGCATCGGATGTTGCTGAAGGGCCCGGCGGCGCAGGCGCTGTTCAACACGCCCGAAGTTCTGGTCGCGGCGGAAGATTTGCTGAACGACCATTCCATCATGGTGGATCACAGCCTGCGCGAAGTGACCTATGTGCATATCCTTTTGGAACGCCACAATGTCATCTGGGCCAATGGGCTGGAAAGCGAAAGCTTCCATCCTTCAAACACGGCGCTGGATACGGTCGATCCGGGCCAGTTGGGCGAATTGTTGCGGCTGTTGCCGGGGATAGAGACCAACCCCCACAGCTATGGCGATTATGCGCGGCGCAATATTTCGGCATCCGAGGCCGCGATCCTGCGCTATGAAATGGCGCATTGATTAGCGGGTAAGGCGGCCCCACAGATCGTAATCGCTGGCCTCATCGACGGTTACCGTCACCATATCGCCGGGGGTCAGCGTTTCAAAACCCTCGTCGATAAAGAGGTTGCCGTCGATTTCCGGCGCATCGGCCTTGGTGCGGCAGGTGGCGCCTTCTTCGTCCACCGCATCGACGATGACCTGCATCGTCTGGCCGACCTTGGCGGCAAGCTTTGCCTCAGAAATCGCCTGCGCCTTGGCCATGAAACGATCCCAGCGGTCTTGTTTGACCGCATCAGGCACATGGTCTGGCAGATCGTTTGACCGCGCGCCTGCGACGTTTTCGTATTGAAAACAGCCGACACGATCCAGTTGCGCCTCATCCAGCCAATCCAGAAGGGTTTGGAACTCGGCTTCGGTTTCGCCCGGATAGCCGACGATGAAGGTGGAGCGCAGCACAATGTCGGGGCAATCGCGGCGCCATGCGGCGATTTCATCCAGCGTTTTCGCCGCCGCGGCCGGGCGGGCCATACGTTTCAGCGTGTCCGGGTGGGCGTGTTGGAAGGGGATGTCGAGATAGGGCAGGATCAGCCCTTCGGCCATCAGGGGCACCAGATGGCGCACATGCGGATAGGGATAGACATAGTGCAGCCGCACCCAGACATCGGGCGACAGGCGGCCAAGTTCGCGCGCCAGATCGGTGATATGGCTGCGCAATTCGCCGCCCTTCCACGGTGACATATCATGCTTGCGGTCCACCCCATAGGCCGAGGTGTCTTGGGAAATCACCAGCAACTCGCGCACGCCGGCCTCAACCAGCTTTTCGGCCTCGCGCAGCACGGCATGGGCGGGGCGCGAAACCAGTTTGCCGCGCATATCGGGGATGATGCAGAATTTGCAGGCGTGGTTACAGCCTTCAGAGATTTTCAAATAGCTGTAATGGCGCGGGGTCAGCTTCACCCCGGTTGCCGGCAAAAGATCAATGAACGGGTCGGGCGCGGGGGGCACGGCACGATGCACCGCGTCCAGAACCGCCTCGTATTGATGCGGGCCGGTGACGGCCATCACCTTAGGATGCGCGCCGGTGATATAGTCCGGCTCTGCCCCCAGACAGCCCGTCACCAGCACCTTGCCGTTTTCGCGCAAGGCTTCGCCAATCGCCTCAAGGCTTTCGGCCTTGGCGCTGTCGAGAAAGCCGCAGGTGTTGACGATCACCGCATCGGCCCCGCGATAATCGGGGCTGATCGCATAGCCTTCGGCGCGCAGCCGCGTCAGGATGCGTTCGCTGTCCACCAAAGCCTTGGGGCAGCCCAGCGAAACCATGCCAATGGTCGGCTGGCCTTCGCGGCGGGCGGTGTCGAAGACCGGCTTCGGGGCAAGATCGGGGCGGAGGTTCGGGGGGTTCTGGCTCATCCTTGGGGATATAGCGCAAGGATGAGCGGCGGCAAAGGGGGCGCGGTGGCGGGGTTCGGGCTGCCAAACGGGCGAAAGCTTGCCTGTGCCGCGGCTCTGTCCCGGATCGGCCTTGTCTGGCCGGGGCGGGGGGGTAAACTTTGGCCGTTGGTACACGGAAGGCTTTGAAATGCGTTGGATCTTGCGGTCTGTCTTTGCTTTGGTCGTCTTGGCGGTTCTGGCGGTGGGGGCTTTGTTTCTGATCCCGACGGAACGGATTGCCGCGCTTGCGGTGGCCAAATTCGACAGCCTGACAGGCCGGCATCTGGTGATCGAAGGCGCGATCCGCCCGACGATCTGGCCGGTTCTGGGGGTGAAGACCGGGCGGGTTTCCATCTCAAATGCCGATTGGTCTGAGGAAGGGCCAATGTTTCAGGCCGAGGCGCTGGAAATTGCGGTCGATATGGCGGCGCTGATCGACGGCGAGGTGAAGATCACCGCGATTGAGGCGCTGGCCCCGGCGCTGGTTTTGGAACGCGCGCGCGATGGCCGCGAAAACTGGATGTTCGGCGGCGCAAGCGGCGGCACGATCAGCACTGAAACACCGGGGGTGGGCAAGCCCTTTACGCTGGCGCGCGCGCAGCTTTCAGATGGGCGGCTGATTTTCATCGACCATGCCGCGGGCACCCGGCTGGAACTTTCCAGCATGGATCTGAAAACGGCCATTCCCGATTTCGAAGGCGAAGTTCGGCTGGCGCTTTCGGCGGTGAAATCGGGGCAGGCATTTGATCTGGACCTGACGCTGGGCGCGTTTCGCGATTTTCTGGATGGCAAGCAAGGCCCGGTGACGGCCAAGCTGCAAGCGGGGCAGGCCGATCTGCGCTTTTCGGGGCGGGCTGGCTGGAACCCGATGGCTGCCAAGGGCGATCTTCAGGCCGATCTGGGCACATTGGCCGAACTGGCGGCCCTTGCCGAAACCACCGCCCCGGCCCTGCCCAAGGGGCTTGGGGCGGGTGGCGTCACGGCCAAGGGCGCGCTGACGCTGACGGATGCCGGCTCGGTTCATCTGCGCGGTGGCACGCTGCGGCTGGACGAAACGGTTCTGGCGGTTGATGCCGATCTGAGCTTGGGCGCGGCGCGGCCAAAGCTGGCGGCAAAGGTGGTGGCGGGCGGGCTTGATCTGTCATCGCTTTCGGGCGGCAATGGCGGGGGCGCGGGGGGCGGTATGCAGGCCGATGGCTGGCCCAAGGACCGCATCGACGTGTCCGCCCTTGGGGTGATGGATGCCGATGTGTCGCTGAAGGCCGACAGCATCAATCTGGGGCTGGCCAAGTTCGGCGCCAGCGCGCTGCGGCTGACGGTGGAGCGTTCGCGCGCGGTTTTCGATCTGGCACGCATCCGCGCCTATGGCGGCGCGATTTCGGGCCAGTTTGTCGTGAACGGCCGCAAGGGCCTGTCGGTGGCCGGTGATCTGACCTTTGCCGATCTGGCCCTGCAACCGTTGATGAGCGATTTTGCCGGCTATGAACGGCTGGTCGGGCGCGGCGATATGAAGGTGAAATTTCTGGGCAGCGGCGGCAGCGTGGATGCGCTCATGCAAAGCCTCGAAGGCGCGGGCCGGCTTGATTTCGGCAAGGGCGAAATTCTGGGCCTTGATATCGGGGGGATGCTGCGCACGCTGGATGCAGGCTATGTCGGCGCGGGGCAGAAAACCATTTTCGACAGCCTGAGCGCCAGTTTCACCATCGCGGGCGGGGTGCTGCAAAATGATGACCTCTTGATGTCCACACCCTTTGCCACGCTGAAGGGGCAGGGCAAGCTGGGGTTGGGCGCGCGCAACATCGCCTATCGCCTGCGCGCCGAGGCCGAAGTGGCAGACCAGACCCTGACCGCCCCCATCCTTATCAAAGGCCCCTGGGCGGACCCGAAGATCAGCCTTGATCTGGAGAGTTTGGCCAAGGAAAAACTGAAGATTGAAGAAGCAAAGCTGAAGGCCGCCGCCAAGGAAAAGGCCAAGGCATTGGAGGCCGAGGCCAAGGCCAAAGCTGCGGCCAAGCTGCAAGATGAACTGGGCGTGCAGCAGCAGGACGGCGAATCTTTGGAAGACGCGGTGAAACGGCGCGGCCAAGAGGCGCTTGAAGATGAGGCGGCAAAGGCGCTGCAAAACCTGCTTGGCATCGGCAATTGAAACCGAGTCTGCAAAAGCAAAAGGGCGGCAGGGGCCGCCCTTTTTGACTGCGAAGGTCGCTCTGCCTTAACGGCGGCGGTCGCGACGCGGTGGCGTTTGCCGCGCCACCGCCTTAACGGCGGCGGTCGCGGCGGGCGCTCATCGGTTGGAAGGCAACGCCGACATGGGCCTCGCAATAGGGCTTGCCGGCAACGGATGGCAGGCCGCAGAACCAGAAATCTTCGGTTGCCGGGTCCCCGATCGGCCATTTGCAGGTGCGTTCGGTCAGCTCCATCAGCGAAAGCTTGCGCGCGCGCTTTTCCACTTCGCGCACCGAAGCCAGCGCCTCGGGGCTGATTTCATTGGCCGAAGGCTGCGGCGGCAGCGGTTGGCCTGCGGGAATGATCGCCTTGCGAATGGGCAAGGGGGTGACGGTGGCACCCGATGCCGGGGCGGCGGCAGGGGCCGCGGCCGGGCTGGGGCGTTCAGCCGCCGGTTTCGGCGCCGGCGCGGCGGCTGCGGCCGGGCGCGGGGCCGCGGGCTCTGCCGGTTTGGCGGCAGGCTCATTGCGCGGCGGGGCGGCTTCGGCCTCATCGGGGGTGCTGGCGCCTTCGCCGGCACGGTTCGACAGGCCAAGGCGATGCACCTTGCCAATCACGGCGTTACGGGTCACGCCGCCCAGCTCTTTGGCGATCTGGCTGGCCGACTGGCCTTCGGCCCACATCCGCTTTAACGTTTCGACGCGCTCGTCGGTCCAGGACATGTTCACCTCACCAAAGCCATTTCGGCCGTTTTCTTCGAGACGCTATCCGATACAAGGCACAGAGACGGGAATCAAGCGCCGAGAGGACGAAGCCATGCCTCATGACTGGCAAACACAGAAATCTGAGACCTTCGCCACCTTCAAACAGGGCGCGCGCGGGGTAAAACTGCCGAAAGAGGCGGTTGTGGTGTTCTTTTTTCTGGCTGAGGAGGTTCGCCCGCAATGGGCCGCCGCCGAAAAGGCTCTGCGCGCACGCGGTTTCGTGACCCGTCACGATGCCGATCAGATCGAGGCGCGCACCCCAAGCGCCATTCCCATCAATGCCGAGGCAATCTGGGAATGGGAAAAGGCCGGCACCGAGGAAGTGATTGCCTTTGATTTCTGGCCCGACGGTTGGGAAATCGAAGACTGACGGGTTAGCCCCGGCATTTTCCAGGGTGATTCGCGGCGCTCAGCCAGACACCGGCTTGCCCGCAACCCAAGTGGCATGGATCGCACGGTCATCGCCCATCATGATCGTCGGGAACAGCGCCTGCCAGATGTCTTCGGCCCGGCCACTGGCCTGCGCGATGGCCGGGGTCGAGGCCAGATCGACGATGACCAGATCGGCCTCCATCCCCGGCGCAAGGCTGCCGATACGGTCGGCGGCGTGCAGGCTTGCCGCGCTGCCCGCGGTGGCCAGCCACCACAGTTCTGCCGGATGCAGCGCCCGACCGCGCAACTGGCCGATCTCATAGGCGGCGGCCATGGTGCGCAGCATGGAAAACGAAGACCCGCCCCCGGTATCGGTGGCCAACCCCACCCGGTGACCCGCCGCTTTCAACCCGCCCATGTCAAAAAGCCCGGAACCGATGAAGGTGTTCGAGGTGGGACAGTGGATCAGGCTTGCGTCCATCTCTTTCAGCCGCGCCATTTCGCGTTCGGTCAGGTGGATGGCATGGCCGTAAAGCCCGCCCTTGCCCAAAAGGCCGAAGGCTTCATAGGTATCAAGATAATCGCGCGCGGCGGGAAACAGCGATTTGACCCAAGCGATTTCGTCGGTTTGTTCGGAAAGATGGGTTTGCATCAGGCAGCCCGGATTTTCCGCCCAGAGCGCGCCCATGGCCGCCAGTTGTTCAGGGGTCGAAGTGGGCGAAAAGCGCGGGGTGATGACATAGGACAGCCGGTCAACCCCATGCCATTTGGCCAAAAGCGCCTTGCTGTCGTCATAGGCCGATTGCGCGCTGTCGCGCAGGGCGTCGGGCGCGTTGCGGTCCATGCAGGTTTTGCCCGCCCAGATGCGCTGGCCGCGGGTTTGGGCTGCGGTGAAAATCGCATCCACGCTCTCGGGGTGGATGGTGGCATAGCTGCAAAAGCTGGTGGTGCCATGGGCAAGCGTCAGCGCGCAGTAGCGATCGGCCACGCTTTGGGCATAGGCGGCATCGGCAAAGCGCATTTCTTCGGGAAAGGTATAGCTGTTCAGCCAGTCGATCAGCCGCTTGCCCCAAGAGGCGATGATCGCGGTCTGCGGATAATGCACATGGGCATCAATGAAACCGGCTGAAATGAGCCTTTTGCCGTAATCGGTGCGTCGGGCGGCGGGGTGGGCGGCTTTCAGCGTCTCGGCCTCTCCTACGGCCACGATACGGCCGTTCTCCACCAACAGGGCGCCCGCCGTGATATGGCGCGCGGCCGCGACCCCTTTGACAAAAGGATCGTCGGTAAAGGTCAGGATTTGCCCAAGAATAAGGTCCGCCATGGTGCCCCCGCAATACAAGTCGCATGACATTAGAGGCATATGACAATTCGGTAAATTTCAAATCCCCCCCTGTTTTGCCGGAAACTGTTTCGTTAAGGAAGGAAAAGCGGGAGGGGGCGTATGGACGAGAATCTGGCCGTGATGGACGAGGACGAGGTGCACGCCGACCGCGTGGACGCCATTCTTGCGGCTGTCGAGGCTGGCGATGCCGCGCGTCTGACGCAACTGATGGAGCCGCTGCACGCGGCCGATATTGCCGACCTTCTGGAACAGATCGGATCTGCGGACCGTGGCGCGCTTCTGGCGCTGTGGTCGGGCGAGATTGACGGCGAAATCCTGTCGGAAATCGACGAAGCCATCCGCGAAGAAGTGATCGAGGCGCTGCCCGACGATGTGGTGGCCGAGGCCGTCCGGGAACTGGATACCGACGATGTCGTCGATATTCTGGAAAATCTGGAGCCGGAGGATCAGGGCCGGATTCTGGATGCGCTGGAAGATGCTGACCGTCTGGCGGTGCAGCAGGCGATGTCTTACCCGGAATATTCCGCGGGCCGCCTGATGCAGCGCGAAGTGGTCGTGGTGCCCGAACACTGGACCGTGGGCGAGGCGATTGATTTCCTGCGCGGCGCCGAAAGCCTGCCGGACCAGTTCTACCATGTTATCCTGACCGATCCGCGGATGCGCCCGGTGGGCTATGCCACTTTGGGCCGGGTGTTGTCATCGCGCCGCGATGTGGCGCTGCGCGACATTGCCGAAGACAGTTTCCGCACCATTGAGGCGACCGATGCCGAAGGCGATGTGGCCTATATCTTCAACCAGTATCACCTGATTTCCTGCCCCGTGGTCGATGCGGGCGGGCGGTTGGTGGGCGTTATCACCATTGATGATGCGATGAATGTGCTGGACGAGGAACATGAAGAAGACATGCTGCGCCTTGCCGGCGTGGGCGATGAGGCCTCGGTCAGCGATGGCGCGGTGGAAACCGTGCGCCAACGCCTGCCCTGGCTGGCGATCAACTTGCTGACCGCGTCACTTTCGGCGGTGGTGATCAGCCAGTTTCAGGCCACGATTGCGGCGCTGGTGGCGCTGGCGGCGCTGATGCCGATTGTGGCGTCAACCGGGGGGATTGCGGGGACGCAATCGCTGGCGGTGGCGGTGCGGGCGCTGGCCACCCGCGACCTGACCCATGCCAACGCCGCCCGCGTGGTGCGGCGCGAGGTGCTGGCGGGCTTTATCAACGGTTTGGCGCTGGCGGCGCTGCTGGGGCTTGCCGGTTCGCTGATCTTTGGCGATTGGCATCTTGGCCTTGTTCTGGGGCTGGCCATGATCGTCAATCAGGTCGTGGCCTCGCTTGGGGGCGTTTTGGTGCCTTTGGGGCTTTCGAAGATGGGGCTTGATCCGGCTTTGGCCAGCGGCACCTTTGTGACGACGCTGACCGATGTCATGGGCTTTTTCGCATTCTTGGGTTTGGCGACGGTGGTGCTGATATGAACGACGATCTGGTGGCCTTGAAATCGGCGGCACGGGCGCGGGCCTTTGGCGCGCGCAAGGCGGCCTTTGAACAGGGGCAGGGGCAGGCCGCGGAAATTCTGGCCGATCTGCTGGCGGCACAGGCCGGCAAGGCACTGGCCGGCTATATGCCGATGCGCACCGAGATTGATCCTTTGCCCGCCATGGCCGCCCATCAGGGGCCGGTGGGCGTGCCGGTGATCCTTGGGGCGGGGCAGGCGCTGAAGTTTCGTGAATGGACGCCCGGTTGCGCCATGCAGGAAGGTGCCTTCAAGGCCTTTATCCCGGTCGAGGGCGCATGGATCGAACCCGAAGTGCTGATCGTGCCTTTGGTGGCCTTTGACGCCCGCGGCTTTCGGTTGGGCTATGGCGGCGGCTTTTATGACCGCACGCTGGAGGGCCTGCGCGCCAAACGCCCGACCCTTGCCATCGGCTTTGCCTTTGACGCGCAGGAAATGGACCAGGTTCCGATCGAAGATACCGATCAGAAGCTGGATTTCATCGTGACCGAAAGCGGCGTCAGGGCGTTCTGACGCCTATTTCGCGATCTTTTCGTCGCGCACGAACATATTGCTCCAGGCCCGGTCAATCAGATCGGGGGTCATCTGATAGGGGATGCGTTCAAAATCGCAAACCGCGATCATCTGGTCGATCAGGAAGGTCGGCTGGTAATTGGCGAAGTTCATGCCGATGGTGGGGTATTTGGTTTTCAAAAGATGTATCAGCGCGCGTTCGTCCAGCGCCATCTTCTTCTTGCGCGCCACCATGGCAAAGATTTTCAGGAACATTTCCTGATTGGGCCCGTCGATCTTGATCTTGAAAAAGATCCGGCGCAGCGCCGCCCCGTCGAAAATTTCATTGGGGTGAAAGTTGGTGGAGAAAATCACCAGCGTATCAAACGGCACGGTGAATTTTTCGCCCGATTGCAGTTGCAAGATGTCGCGGCTTTCCTCCAAGGGAACGATCCAGCGGTTCACCAGCTTTTGCGGCGGTTCGGCCTGACGGCCAAGGTCATCGACGATGAAAATCCCGCCCGAGGCTTTCAACTGCAAAGGCGCGGTATAGGTGCGCGCCACGGCGTTGTATTTCAGATCCAGCATGTCCAGCGTCAGTTCGCCGCCGGTAATGACGGTGGGCCTTTCGCAATAGACATAACGGTTGTCGAAACGGTTGCCGGTGCGGCGCAGCGCGGTCGGATCATCCACTGCGGCTTCGGCGGCGGAATGCACGATCGGGTCATAAACGGTGATAACCTGTCCCGCATATTCGATGGCGCGCGGCACATAGATCTTGTCGCCAAGCGCGGCGCGGATGCCGTTTGAAATGCTGGATTTGCCGTTGCCGGGCGGGCCATACATCAAAATCGACCGGCCGCTTGAAACTGCCGGGCCGAGATTGTCGATCAGGTCATCGGGCAGGATCAGATGGCCCATGCCCTGCATCAGTTCGGGCCGGGTCAGTTTGATGTCGCGCACCGATTGCCGCTTCATCTGTGCGGCGTAATCGGGCAGGGGCACCGGCAAGGCGCCGTAATATTCCGATTGGCTTAACGCATCCAGCGCCCGCGATTTGCCGGCATCGGTCAGTTGATAGCCCATCTCATTGCCCGAGGTGGCGTGCAGCGTGCCGGTGGCTTCCAGATATTTTTGCTGGCGCGCCTGATCTATCAATTCCTGCGTCAGCGGCACCGGCAGACAGATGATCTTGGCAATGTCGGAAACCAGTTCCTTGTTCATGCGGAAGATGGTTTTCAGCAAGATGTCGCGCATCATCACCGGCGACAGCCCGGTATCGGCCAGACTGCGCGGCTGTGGCGGTGGCAAAACCCCGGCGGCGGGGGGCGCGACTTGCATGTTCATGACGGCGGCTTCCTTGGCGATGATGCCCCAGCCCGCAGTTGACGGGCTTTGACGGGGGCTTGGGGCCAGAAAACCTTAGAAAAGCGGCAGGAGTGCGGCCAAAAGATAGAAGATCAGTGTTCCCGCCAGCGCCAGCCCCATGGGAAAGTCTTTATGGGTCCAACTGGCCCAATCGGCGGTGGCACGGCGAAAGGCGGGGATGCGCCCGGCCAGCCGGTGGCTGGCAAAGGCCCCCAGAAGGCAGGCAGCATAAAGCGCCAGCACCTGCCGCAGATCGGCGCCGATGAAATAGGGGGCCATGGCGGCGGCGAATTTTGCATCCCCCGCGCCAAAAAGCCCGGCCGCATTGCCGACAAAGCCCAAAACCAGCACCGCGGCCCCCAAGGCCAGCGCCCAGAGAAACGCCTTGAAGGGCAAAACGACGATGCCGGCCAGAAGAAAGGCGATGGCCAGCGCCAGCACCGCCTTGTTCGGAATTTTCATGGCCCGCATATCCGACCAGGCCACCCAGATGCCAATTGGCAGGGCGGGGATCAGAAAAACCAGCGCCGCAAGCGGGGGCAGGCTGGTCATGTCAACCATCCAGCGCGGCAAGGCTGCGCACGGCCGCCTCGAAATATTGCGGGTGGGTGTCGATGGCGTTTTGCAACAGACCTTTGCCCACGGTGATATCGCCCTGTTTCACGGCCGTCAGGCCAAGCGTATACAAAAGCTCGGCCCGTTCGATCTGGGTCATCTCGATCACGGGCAGGTCATATTTGCGCTGGGCGCCGCGCGACATCACCAGATTGTTCTTGGCGGTGAACATGGCGGGATCATAGGTCAGCGCCTGTGCAAACAGCTTTTCCGCCGCGCCGTAGTCTTTGCGGCTCAGCTTGGAAAAGCCCCAGTTGTTCAGCACACCGGCGGGTTTCGTCGTAAGCCCCGCGGCGATTTCGTAAAAACTGTCGGCTTTTTTCCAGTTCTTTTTGCTGTCAGCGACCATTGCTTCCAGCCGATAGCGTTCAAAGGTTTCATGGGTTGGGGGGATCTTGTTCAGCTCGGCCTCGGCACGGGGCCAGTCATTGGCGCGGATCAGCGCATCGGCAAGGGCGACGCGATCATCCAGCGTAGCCTCAGGATGGGCGATGACCTTGTTCCAGACGGCCACAGCCTGCACCGGCTGGCCCGCCCGGACATATGATTTGGCAAGCCCGCGCTGAATGTCGATGCGATCAGGGTTGTCATTGGCGGTTTTCTGGAAATAGGCCACGGCCTCTTTCGGGTCGCCCACTGTCAGCATGATGTCTGACAGATTGGATTCGTCGATCACATTGACCGATTTGATGGCGCGCTGCACTTCGGCGCTGTTTTGCGGCTGGGTGCAGGCGCTCAGCGCAAAGCTGCCCAGAAGGGCGGCTGTCAGGAAAACCGGGTGGCGCATGTTGCGTCCTTTTGGCTGCTCGGGTCCGTTTGTCGTTTTGACCTAAAGCTGCGTCAGCAAGACATATTCGCCGGTGCCACGCCGCATCAGGTTGTATTTCGGCTCTTGGGGGCCGTCTTCGGTTGTAGAATACACATCGGTTTCGCTTCGCGCGATAGCCAGTTTCAGATTTTCGCGGATCGAGTCCGTTTGGCCACTGTCCAGCGCGTAAGCCTGCTGAAACACCGCCCGCGCCTCGCCAATCTTGCCGCGCTCCATCAAGACCACGCCAAGGTTGTTCTGGGCCGGAACGAAGCTTGGGTCCATCTCGACCGCGCGGCGCAAAATCTGTTCGGCCTGACCCAGACGATCCAGCTTCAGATTGGCCGATCCGATGGCGGAAAGCACATCGACATTGATGCCCTGTTCGCCCGCGGCGCGTAAGTAAGCCTTTAGCGCCAGATCATATTCACCCGCCGCCATCAACCGGTGGCCCACCAAAAGCCCATCGACGCCCTTTTCATGGGCATTGATGGCAGGCGGGCGGTTGGCCCCCTGCGAAAACCCAAGGCCGCCTGCGGAACAGGCGGCCAAAAGCCCAAGAACGGCAAGCGCCGGAAATTTTCGCACGCAGCAGACCCCTGTTACTGGCCAGCCCCCATGGAAAGGGTCGTGGCAATACCATGCACCGAAGGCCCGATCAGAATAATCATCAGGGGCGGAACGGTGAACATCATTGTGCCCAGCGTCAGCTTCGTCGGCAAGGTGTTTGCCTTTTCTTCGGCGCGCATCACACGTTTGTCACGCATTTCGTTGGAATAAACCCGCAAAGCTTCGGCGATTGAGGTGCCGAAGGTGGCCGATTGCACCAAGGTGGTCACAAAAGAGGACACATCCGGGATACCCACGCGTTCCGACATGTCTTTCAAGACCTGCACCCGTTCCTTGCCGGCCTTCACCTCATGCGCGACCATTTCAAATTCATCGGCCAGGGCCGGATAGCCCGCCCGGCTTTCCTTGGCGACGCGGTTGATCGACTGGTCGAGCGACTGGCCCGCCTCGACGCAGACCAACATCATGTCCAGCGCATCAGGAAAGCCCGAGACGATTTCGGCCTGACGGGTTTGCAACCGCCGTTGCACCCAATATTGCGGCAGGTAATAGCCCGCGGCACCCGGAATGATGGTGGACAGGATCAGGAATTGGGTTGAAACCTCCTGCTTGGCCTGCATCAGCATGGCATAGATCACGCCCAGCACCAGAAAGCCGATCCCCAGCGCGAATTGCGAAAAGTGAAACATCCGCACGGCGTTTTTGGCCCGATAGCCCGCCCGCAACAGCTTCATCCGGCTGGCCGACATGGTTTCGGCATCCTGCGGTTCCAAAAAGCTGGAGAAACGCTCCAGCTTGTCGGCTTTGGCCTGTTGGCGCAGGTCTGGCCCGGTGGATTTGCGCGCCGCCTTCAACTGTTCGGCCTGCGCCTTCAGCTTGGTGAAACCGTCGGTTTCCTTTTTCAAAAGCGTTGGCAGCGCAATGATGATCAAAAGCGCACCCAGAAAGCCCAGCGCCAGAAGCGGGCCAAGGGGGCCTAGCATATCGGTCAGCATCTTATTGAGATTATTCAGCATTTTCGGCCCCTTACACCTTGATGTTGACCATGATTTTCATGAAGACCACGTTCACGATCAGAAAGACCGCCACCACCAGCGCGGCGGGAATGAAGGCCGCGGTTTCCTTCACATCGTCATAGTAATGCGGCTGAATGACGTTGATCATGATAAGCGCACCGATCGGGAAGGCCGACAGGAACATGCCGGACCATTTCGCTTCGGCGGTGATGGCCTTGACCCGGCGAAACAGTTTGAACCGGGCGCGGATCACCTTTGCCAGGCCTTCAAGAATTTCGGCCAGATTGCCGCCTGATTGCTGCTGAATGGTCACGGCCACCGCCAAAAAGCGCAAATCCTGGCTGTCCATCCGTTCGGCAAAGGCCTTCAGGCTTTCGGCCACATCGCGGCCATAGGCGGCCTCATCCGCGATCAGGCCAAATTCAGTGCCGAGCGGGTCCGGCACCTCTTTTGACACGATGGCAATGGCCGATGAAAACGGATGGCCCACCCGCAAGGACCGCACCATCAGTTCCACCGCGTCGGGAAGTTGTTCTTCCAAAAGCGCCATGCGCTTCTTGGCCTTGTTATTGACCCAGACGTAAACCCCGCCGATGCCCATGGCGATGGCCACCAAAATGCGCACCGGGGTTCCGGCCTCGGTGCCGATGGTCAGGCCGATATAGGAAAACACGGCCAGGGCTGCCATGATCATGATAAGCTGCTGTGGCGAAAAGGCGATATTGGCCTTCTGCGCCTTTGCCGCCAGCATCGAATATAGCGGTATCCCGCGCGAGGACATGTGCTGCGACATTTCCTTGCGAAGCTGTTCCAGAACCTCCTCGCGGTTATGGTTCTTTTCCAAAAGGGCCAGACGCCGGCTCATCCGGCTGTTCAGGCTGATGGATTTGCCGAAAGCCGTCAGATAGGCGCCTTCGACCAGCGCCACCACGGCGACGAAGATCAGAATATAGATCAGTGGTGCGGCTGAGATCTGCATTGGCGCCCCCCCTTAAATGATCGGCTCATAGATCGCGGCCGGCAGGTCATAGCCCCACTGGCGGAAACGATCCGAATAATGGCTGCGCACGCCGGTGGCGTTGAAGCGGCCGATGATCTTGCCATTGGGTTCCACCCCAAGGCGTTCGTAACGGAACACTTCCTGCATCGAGATCACCTCACCCTCCATGCCGGTGATTTCGGTGATCGACACCATCCGGCGCGAGCCGTCTTGCAGACGCGAAGCCTGCACGATCAGGTTCACAGCCGAAGCGATCTGGCTGCGCACGGCCTTCAGGGGCATCTCGATCCCGGCCATGGCGACCATGTTTTCCAGACGCGAAATACCGTCGCGGGCGTTGTTGGCGTGGATCGTGGTCATCGACCCGTCATGCCCGGTGTTCATGGCCTGCAACATGTCGATGACTTCCTCGCCGCGGGTTTCGCCCACGATGATGCGGTCAGGGCGCATCCGAAGCGCGTTGCGCAAACAATCGCGCTGGGTCACGGCGCCCTTGCCTTCAACGTTTGGCGGGCGGCTTTCCATCCGGCCGACATGCACCTGTTGCAGTTGCAATTCGGCGGTGTCTTCGATGGTCAGCACGCGTTCCTTGTTGTCGATGAAGGACGAAAGCGCGTTCAGCGTGGTGGTTTTCCCCGAACCCGTCCCGCCCGACACGATGATGTTCAGCCGGGTGGAAACCGCCGCTTCGAGATAAAGCGCCATTTCTTCTGTAAAGGCGCCGAAGCGAACCAGATCCTGAACCCCCAGCTTTTCCTTTTTGAATTTGCGGATCGACACCAGCGATCCATCCACCGCCACCGGCGGCACCATCACGTTGAAGCGCGATCCATCGGCAAGGCGGGCGTCGCAATAGGGGTTCGATTCATCGACGCGCCGGCCCACCGCCGACACGATCTTGTCGATGATCCGCAAAAGGTGGCGTTCGTCCTTGAAGGTGATGTCGGTCAGTTCCAGCTTGCCCGAACGTTCCACGAAAATGCGGTTTGGGCCGTTGACCAGAATATCGTTGACGGTTTCATCCTTCAAAAGCGGCTCCAGCGGGCCAAGGCCCATCACCTCATCATAAAGCTCCTGGTTCAGAACCGCCCGGTCTTCCTTGGGCAGCGCCACCGACATTTCTTCCAGCGCCTCGGTCGAAATCGCGCCGATTTCCTGTTTCAGACTGGCCTCAGAGGCATGTTCAAGCGCGGCCAGATTCAGGTTTTCCAAAAGCCGTTTATGCAGTTCAACCTTCAGTTCCTGCATCCGCTCTTTGCGCTTTTTCTCCTTGTCAGCCGCAATGGCCTCGGCCGGAGGCCGCGGGGCAGGGCCCTTGGGCATAGGGCGCGGTGCTTGCGCGGCGGGCGGGGCGGCGTGGCTTGCCGGCGGCGCCTTGGCGACGGTGGCGGCCTGCGCCGCGCTATTGGCCGGGCGGAGCGTGGCACCCGGCTGTGCCGGCTGGCCGTCCGCCTTTTTGAAACGTGAAAACATGGCAATTCCCCCAAGACAGAAGCAGCGTCAGCCCCTGCCGGTTTCAGCAGCTTTGTTCAAATCGACCAATGACTTGGCCAGTTTTGCGATTTCCTTGCGCAGCGGGTTCTTGCTGGCATTTTCCTGCAAGGGCAGGCCGTGGTCATTGGCCTGCGTCACCTGCGCGCCGCCGTCGGGCAATTGCAGCTCAAGCGTGATGTCCAGACTTTCTGCCATACGTTTCACCCGGCTTTTGGCAGAAAGGTCGGTGAATTTCGGCGCGCGGTTCAGCACATAGCGCAGCTTTTCATGCGGCAGCCCTTCGGCCTTTAGCGCGCGCAGCATCCGCAGCATGTTCTGGGCCGAACGCAGGTCCAGTTCCATCAGCGCGAAATAGATATGGGCCGCGTTCAGCACGGTTTCGGTCCAGGCCACCACGGTTTTCGGCATGTCGATCACGACAAAATCGAAATTCGCCTGCGCCATGTCGATCAGCCGGGCAATGTCATCAGGGCCGAGAATATCCAGCGGCAGCATGTCAGACGGCGCAGTCAGCACATGCAGCTTTTCGTTATAGCTGAGCATGGCCTGCAACATGCTGTCGCTGTCGGCATTGGCGATGTCAGACAGAAACTCATAGACGGTTTCGCGCCGGGGCAGATCAAGATAGGTCGCAACCGAGCCATATTGGAAATCCAGATCCAGAAGACAGACGCGCGGCGCATCGGTTTTGGAACTGGTGGCAAGCTCCCATGCCAGATTTGCGGCAAAGGTCGATGCGCCGGAACCGCCTGCCATGCCATGCACCGGCAGGATAACGGCGTTGCGGTCGCCCTTGGCCTTGAAGGCGGGCGCGGTCTCGGGTTGCGGGGCTGCGGGCGCTGGCGCTTCGGCGGCAGGTTCCGGCAGGGCCGGCTTTTCTTCGCGGGCAATCGCCTCGTGCAGGGCAGCTTCGGGCAGGGGATAGGGCACGAAATCATCCGCCCCGAGCCGCAACAACTGGTGCAGGGCAATCGGGCTGACCTGATCGGCAATCAAGATCACCTTGATCGCCTTTTCCTTTGCCGTGCGGATGATGTCACCAACCCGCGTCAGATCGGTTTCATCTTCGCTGTCCACCGCAATGGCGATGAATTTCAGATGCGCGGCTTCGGGCTGCTCCAGAAAGATCAGGGCATCTTCGAACCCAAGATCGCCCCAGTTTTCCCCCAGCTCTTGTTCCATATCATCAATCAACAGATCGAAGTTTTGCACATCGCGCGAGATCGTGCAGGCCAGGATCGGCGCGGGATCCGGTTGCAGGTTGGCGATACTCGACATCTCATAGTCCTTCCAAAGACGGCCCAAGGGCACGAAGACCCGTCCGGCGATTCACGGCGGAATCGGCCTTGGGGCTTTGATCTGGTCAGAAGATGCCGGTGGAGTTTGGCGAGATTGGGGCCAAAAAATCTTCAATCTGCGGTTTTTGGCGGTTTGCGCCCCGAAAAAGAAACGGCCTGCCGGGTGGGGCAGGCCGTGTTTTGTCAGAATAAGGGCCGGATCAGTTGCCCGCCGAAGGGTCAACCTGCGTGATGACGATCGAGTTTTTCGGATGCGGCCGTTCGGCAAGGCTGCTCTCGCTTGAACGGTTCACATAGCTGCGCCAGACGATTTCGGCATATTTGCCGTTCAAAAGCGCCGGGGTGCCTTTGACGAAACCTGTCACCTCGGTCACGGTGCGGCGGTTGCGTTCTTCGGGGCCGGGGGTGGCGATAACGGGTTGGGTCTTGCCATAAGATACCACCGCCTCAAGCCGGGCAGTGCCGATACCCTGCGCGGCCAGATAGGCCACGGCCGCCCGCGCCCGGCGCATCCCCAAAGCCTTGTTATAGGCGTTGGAGCCGACCAGATCGGTGTGGCCATAAACACGGAAGCGCACTTCGGGGAACTGACGAATGAAATTCGCCTGCTGTTGCAGCACGGCGCGGGCCTGATCTGTCAGCTCTGACGAATTGAAGGCGAAATTGATGGTGGTCGGTACTTCTTGGGCAAAACGGTTGCCAAGGGCCATGGTCGCATCCCATTCGCCCATCATCACCTTGGTGTTTTGCATGGTGGCATTGCCAAAGCTGCCTTCATCGACCTGATACCCCGCCTCGCGCGAGACAAAGCCGGGGCCGTTGCAGGCCGCAAGCCCGCACAGGGCCAGCACGGCGATCAGAGCGGACTTGCTCAGCATACCCATTACTCCATCACATAACCGTAAGAGCCGTTGAAGTCTTGCCGCGCCACTTCGGCTGCCGCACCCTTCTGTTTGCCTGCGACGTTGCCAAACAGAAAGAGATCTTTTTCCGTGGGCAGACGCACCCGAGCGGTGGGCAGGGCCAGCGCCTCGCCCCTTGTGGGGGTCACCAGATGCGGTGTGACGATGATAACCAGTTCGGATTGCGCGCGCTGGTATTGCGAAGACCGGAACAGGGCGCCAATGATCGGAATATCGCCCAGCCACGGCACCTGACCGTTCAGATCGCGGAAATCGTCTTGCAGCAGCCCGGCGATGGCAAAGCTTTCGCCATCGCGCATTTCAACCGTGGTCGAGGTTTCGCGCCGTTTGAACGCGTTCACCGAAAAGCCAGCGGTTTGCAGCGTGGTGGTAGTGTCAATCGACGAAACCGCGGCGTTCAGTGTCAGGTTGATGATGTCGCCATCCACCACCACGGGGGTAAAGTTCAGCTCAACCCCGAAGGGTTTATATTCGATGGTGATGGTGCCATCGCCCGAAGCAACCGGGATCGGATATTCGCCCCCGGCCAGAAACTTGGCCTCTTGCCCCGAAAGCGCGGTCAGGTTCGGTTCGGCAAGGGTGCGCACAACGCCTTTGGATTCCAGCGCCTCCAGCAACACGGCAAATTCCAGCGCCCCGGCCGAAAAGCCCAGGCTCAGCCGGCCCTCGGCCTCATTCGTTGAGGTGGCCGTGCCGCCCGCCATGATTGAACTGAGCTTGGTGCCATCGGCCAATTGCCCCGAACCGCCGGCAACGCCAATCGAATTGCCGCCCATCGCCCCGATTGAGGCGGCAAGCGATTTCGACACCGAACGCTGCATTTCGGCAAAGCGCACCTTCAGCATCACCTGCTGGGTGCCGCCCACGCTCATCAGATTTGAAACACGTTCGGGCGCATAGCGGTTGGCCAGATCAAGCGCGCGGTCCAGTTTTGCCGCCGATGAGACCGTGCCCGAAAGCACGATGCCGTCATTGGCGGTGCGCACCTCAATCTGCTCACCCGGCAAGATCTGCTTCAGCCGTTCCTTGAATTCCGCGATGTCGGGGGTGACATGCACTTCAACGTTGGAAATCAGCTTGCCCTCGGGCGACAGAAGCGTCAGCGTCGTGCGCCCCGGTGTCTTGCCCAAGACATAAATCGACTTGTCCGACAGGGTTGAAATGTCGGCAATGCCGGGGTTTGCAATGGAAAGTTCGGCAAAGGCCGTATCGCTTTCCACAACCACCGCGCGGTTCATTGGCACGTTCAGGGGCGCACTGTCGGAACCTTTCAACACATGCAACTCTTGTGCCAACAGCGGCGAAATGGCAGTCGTGGCAAGGGCAAAGCCCAGCACGCCGGCCATCATAAACTTTCGCAGTATCATCTGATCTGCCCTTTCGATCGCGCCTCTGTCGGGTCTTGTAATGCCCGTTCAGATTGTAAGAATGGCCTGAATCCCATTTATTTGCAAGAATCAAACGGTTATGCGGGCTTCTTGTGTGGGTAAGCTGCAACAGGCCACAAATACTGGGAAATTAAAGGGGCGCGACCCCCATAGAGGGTATCGCGCCCGAAAGATTTTCGCGATTTCAGTTGGTGCAGGGGATCGGAATTTCCACCACCTCACCACCTTTGCGGGTGCGGATGGTGCAGACTTTGGCGGCCTCAACCGCGATGGGGGCGGCGGCTTCGGTGATGCCCAGCATTGAGCCGGTGTCCACTTCGACCTTGCCGATTTCGGTGTCATCACCCACCCCGACAAGCGACATCACCAGCCTGCCCGTGGCCTGCGCCTGCGCCAGCCGCGCCACCTGCTCGGGGCTGGCGGCAACCGTCATGGTGCGGTTTTGGATGGCCCCATCGGATTTGGCCGATTTGCCGTTGCGATCAACGGCGATGATTTTCATCGTGCTTTCGATCAGCCGGGTGATTTCCCCGGAATCATTGTCGGTGGTGCCGGTCCAATACACATCAACCCGCTGGCCCGGTTGCAGATAATCGGCGGCTTCAACCTTGATCGAAAAGGCGCGCATCCCCTTTTCCAGCGCGCCAGTCAGCCCGGCCTGTTCGCCCGGTTCAGTAACCTTGACGGCAAGGATTGGTTCAAACTTTTCCATCTGGCGCAGCACATAGCGCGGCGCGCTGTTGTCTTCGGGAAACAAAAGCGCAATGTCGCCAAAGGTGTTTTCCGGCAGGGTGTTTTTCGGCAGATAGCTTTTTTGCACATCGTCTTTTGTCAGCGGATCGCCGTAATCCACCGCCTTTTTGACAACGTAAACTTCAACCAGGCCGCCGGTATGGGCCTTGATCGCCAGTTCTTTTTGCAGGGCCGTTTCGGTTTTGGAAATGTAGCCCTTGGCCATGTAAACCGCAGCGCCGGCAAGGCCGACCCCGGCAACAAGAACCAATCCAAACATCGCGCGCATGATCTTTCCCCCTTTGTCGCCGTCAGGGACGGCGCCTGGTCTTAATGGCTGCCGTAGCCGACGGGCTGGTTTTCAATCCCGTCAGCGATTTGTTGGGTGGAGCTTTCGGTTGAAAACGCGATCGGGATCAAAACCACCATGCCAAGGCCGATGATGGCGGCGGACAGAACCACCCAATCTACGGTGATGGCCCCGCTTTCCTGGCGCAGGAAGTTCAGAAACTTTTTCATTCGCGTTACTCCAAAACAAAACACATGGCCGGGCCAAAAACGCAGCCCGCAGGTCATGTTATTCCACGGCATTGCGGCTGAATTCGGGGCGCGGGACGGCAAAAATGCGGCCCCGGAAAAAAATCAGGCCGCGACGGGCGCGGCCTGATTGATCGAAAATTTCGATCTGTGTGACGGGAATTACTGGTTTTCGTAACCGGCAGCGCGGCCTTCCAGATCTGACACGATGGCCGAGCCGAGGCCCTCAATCCCGCCGCCGACGGTGGTCATGACGACCATGCCAAGGCCGACGATGGCCGCGGTCAGCACGACCCAGTCCACGGTCACAGCGCCGGATTCGTCAGATTTGAAGGCTTTGAAGAAGTTGAACAGTTTCATGGTTAATCCCTTTCACAAGAGTTTCGATACACTGGCCGGCCATCGGGCCGCGCGGGGCGGGTTTGCGCCACCGGCCCTCTGCCAGGCTTGCTGTCAGTCAAACGCCGAAATCGGGCGGGAGTGCGGCGGTCAGGCGGCGAAACTGCGTGTTGGGGGCGGTGGCAAAAAACAGTTCATTTCCAATTGGGAAACGGGTGGCTTGCTGAGAGGGCGCTGGGCAATAAAAAAAGGCCGCATCCCGGTTTGGATGCGGCCCTTTTTGATCGAAACTTTCGATCAGATAACTGGCAGATTACTGGTTTTCGTAACCGGCGGCGCGGCCTTCCAGATCCGACACGATGGCCGAGCCGAGGCCCTCAATCCCGCCGCCGACGGTGGTCATGACAACCATGCCAAGGCCGACGATCGCGGCGGTCAGCACGACCCAGTCCACGGTCACGGCGCCGGATTCGTCAGATTTGAAAGCTTTGAAGAAGTTAAACAGTTTCATGGCAGATGCCCCTTTCATCCCAGGTGTTCATTGACGCCGGCGCGTTCATCTTGCTGCCGACCCTTGCATCAAGCACCTCAATTCTGGCGCGATTACGGCGTGTCCGGGGTGTTTTCACGGAAGTTTGGCGGGAATTTTGCGGCCATGGCGGCAGGGCTTTGGGCAAAAGCAAAGGGCCGCATCCTGTTTCGGATGCGGCCCGTTCTGATCGAAAATTCAGATCAGATTACTGGTTTTCGTAACCGGCAGCACGGCCTTCCAGATCCGACACGATGGCCGAGCCGAGGCCCTCAATCCCGCCGCCGACGGTGGTCATGACGACCATGCCAAGGCCAACGATGGCCGCGGTCAGCACGACCCAGTCCACGGTCACGGCGCCGGATTCGTCAGATTTGAAGGCTTTGAAGAAGTTGAACAGTTTCATGGCAGATACCCTTTCGAAAGATTGCAAGATCACAAGATCAGCGGGGGTTTTGCAGCGCGGCCTCTGTTCCGGCTGCGTCCCGAAGACAGGCACATAAGGCACCCGGAACGTGGCAAAGCTGCGTTCAGGGTGGGACTATTTCGGGGAATTGGTAAACGAAGGGTTAGTGTATTGAAAATAAATGATATATTTTATTGCGCGCCTGAAAGTGGTAAAGATTTCGGCGGCGTGGGGCGTGGCTTTTGGGCCAAGTTTGGCGAAATTGCCATGATTGGCGGGGAATAAAACTGGCTGCCGACGAACAAACATGCTTTTTCGGAACCGAGAAAAACAAGAAAGCAGGCATCGCAAAGATGCGTCGGTTGGCGGGTAAATGGGTTGCTTTGGTGGTTTGTCTGGCCCCTTTCGGGGCGCAGGCCGAGGCGCTGGCACCCGCAGGCGGCTTTACCTTCAAACGCATTTCGGTGGCGGATACCAATCCGGGCAAGCGGATCACCGTGCAGATTGACCCGGTTGAACAGGCCCGGCTTTTGGCGATGGCGCCCAAGGTCGATCCCTATCCCAAACCCCATGCGGGAACGGCACAACCGCCTGCGGCATCCGGGCCGGGGGCCAAATACCCGTGGTTTTGGGATAAGGTTCCCAGCGCCCGCAATCAGGCCGATGGGCGCTTTGCGCTGGCACTGGCCAGCCTGTCGCAGGGGCCGGGCGGGGCGCAGGTGGATGCGCCGCGGATGCAGCATATGCAGCAGATCGCCAATACCTATGGGGTTGAGATTTTGAAGGCCACGCTGGGCACCGATGTGTCACCGGCGCTGGCGCTGGCGGTGATCGGGGTTGAAAGCGGTGGCCGGCATGAGGTGGTTTCCAGCGCGGGGGCTGCGGGGCTGATGCAGCTTATCCCCGCCACGGCCACGCGCTTTGGGGTGCGCGATGCCAAGGACCCGGTGCAAAATATCAAGGGCGGGGTGGCCTATCTGGATTGGCTGATGAAGCGGTTTGACCGTGACCCGCTGATGGTGCTGGCGGCCTATAACGCGGGCGAAGGCGCGGTAGAGGCCAACAAAGGCGTGCCGCCCTATGCCGAAACCCGCGATTATGTGCCAAAGGTGTTGGCAGCCTGGCAGGTGGCGCAGGGCCTGTGCCAGACCCCACCGGAGCTGGTCAGCGATCCTTGTGTGTTCAAGGTGATCGCGGTGGGGGGCTAAGCGATTGGCGGCGAAAAGAAAGGGGGGCTGTCTGCCCCCCTCGGCCTGCGGCCTCACCCCCTGAGGATATTTTGCACAGAGGATGAGGGGGGCGGTCAGTTGACCAGCGTTGCCTCGGTCGCGGCGCGCAGTTCGGCTTCGGTGACGCCATCCGCGATTTCCACGATCTTCAGCCCGCCCGGCACCACATCCAGCACGCCCAGATTGGTGATGATGCGATTGACGACGCCCTTGCCGGTGAGGGGCAGGGTGCAGGCTTTCAGCACTTTGGATTCGCCGTGTTTGGAGGTGTGGTCCATGACGACAACCACGCGGCCGACGCCTGCGACCAGATCCATCGCGCCGCCCATGCCCTTGACCAGCTTGCCCGGAATCATCCAGTTCGCCAGATCGCCGTTTTCGGCCACTTCCATGGCGCCGAGAATGGCCATGGCAATCTTGCCGCCACGGATCATGGCGAAGGATTGGGCAGAATCGAAATAGGCGGTTTGCGGCAGCTCGGTGATGGTTTGCTTGCCGGCGTTGATGAGATCTGGGTCTTCTTCGCCCTCATAGGGGAAGGGGCCCATGCCGAGCATTCCGTTTTCCGATTGCAGCGTGACCGAGACGCCTTCGGGGATGTAGTTTGCCACCAGCGTCGGGATGCCGATGCCAAGGTTCACATACCAGCCGTCTTGCAGTTCTTTCGCAGCCCGCGCGGCGATTTGATTGCGGTCCCATGCCATGGCTCAGGCCTCCTTCTTACGCGTGGTGCGGTTTTCGATGCGCTTTTCGTGCTGGCCCTGGATCAGGCGATGCACATAGATGCCGGGCAGGTGAATGCTGTCGGGGTCCAGAGAACCCAGCGGCACGATTTCCTCGACCTCGCAGATGCAGACCTTGCCAGCGGTGGCGGCGGGCGGGTTGAAGTTGCGCGCGGTCTTGCGGAACACAAGGTTGCCCGAGGGATCGGCCTTCCACGCCTTGACGATGGAAATGTCGGTGACGATGCCGGTCTCAAGGATATGTTCCTTGCCGCCAAACACTTTCACATCCTTGCCTTCGGCAATGACCGTGCCAACGCCGGTGCGGGTGTAAAAGCCGCCGATGCCGGCGCCGCCGGCGCGCAGACGTTCGGCCAGGGTGCCTTGGGGGTTGAACTCCAACTCGAGTTCCCCCGACAGATATTGCCGCATGAATTCGGCGTTTTCGCCCACATAGGACGAGATCATCTTCTTCACCTGCCGGGTTTCCAAAAGAACCCCCAGCCCGAAGCCGTCAACGCCGGCATTGTTCGAGGCGATGGTCAGATCCTTGGTGCCGGCCTTGGCGATGGCGGCGATCAGAAGTTCAGGGATGCCACAGAGGCCGAAGCCCCCGGATGCAATGGTCATGCCGTCAAACAGCAGACCTTCAAGCGCGGCTTCCGCACTTGGATAGATCTTTTTCATGCGCAAATTCCTCCTCATGCCCCGAAGCGGCGCAATGCGGGCGCGCCTGGGGATCATGGGCGATCCTGAAAGATTGCACGCCGCGCCGCTATCCGTAAGAATACGTAGATGGCTACGTAGGAGGCGGCTATGGTCGAAGGGATGCGTGATTATGAACGGCTGGCGTTTCGTCATGCGCCGGATGCGACGCTGATTTTGGCCGAACGGGTGATTTTGCGGGCCAGCCTGCGGGTTGAGGCGGTGTTTGGCTGGAAGGTGGCAGAGCTGGAAGGCCAGTCGATCCGGCTGCTTTACCCCGGCCAGACCGATTTTGAGGTGATTGGCGCGCGGGCGCGGCGGGCGATGCGGGCGGGGGAGGTTTATCGCGACGAACGCTTCATGCGCCGGAAAGACGGGCAGGTGGTCTGGATGGAAGGGCAGGGCACCGCGCTGGACCCGGAAGACCCGCTGCGGCTGGCCGTCTGGAGCTATCGGCCGAATGAGGCGGGGCGCGGCGCGCTGGGGCCGCTGACGGCGACTGAAAAGAAGATCGCGCGCTATCTGGTGAATGGCTTTACCAGTAAGGAAATCGCCTTGGCGCTGGCATGTTCGCCCCGCACGATCGAAGTGCATCGCGCGAATATGATCCGCAAGATGGGCGTTAGGAACAGCGCCGAAATGGTCAGCCGCCTTCTGGCTGCGCCGCTTTGATTGTGGGGGCTTTACCTCGCCAGCCGGTTCTTTATGTTGCCCCCGCAGCAAGGCTGTGCCCCTGCCCGAGTGGTGGAATGGTAGACACAGGAGACTTAAAATCTCTAGGCCGAAAGGCCGTGCCGGTTCGAGTCCGGCCTCGGGCACCAGCTTTGTTATGTTGCGGCGATAAGGGGCCGTAGCCGCGTCTTAAATCTCTTTTGTTGGTGCGGTGCGGCGCAAGGCGCAGGCCAATCTGATGCCATTTGCGGCCGTTACGGCTAAAAGAGATTTTTGAATGAAGCTGCTGGTAAAATAATCAATCGGTTCGGGTTTGCCGATATGGGGAATGCGATTTCATTTGCGCAAGGCTTCGCGCGAATGGGGCTCAGGAGTGTTTAGTTTACTTGCATGGGGCGGAGTGTTACTTGTCTGACTTACAATTGCTCCTATTCTCATGGGGATTACGTGGAATTGTTAGCCCGGCTTTGGAAAAGACAGCTTCAGGCGATCATTGTGGTTTTGCCCTTGCTGTTGCCTCAGTTGCTTTTTGCCTCAGATGATTTTTGTGGCGAAAGTTCCAACACGGTGACGGTTTACGCAAATATCCCGGTTCTGCGCGCGGGAAATCTGCATGATTTCCTGCAAACGCAAAATATTGACCGGCTTCAAAGCATTGAGGACTTTCTTCAGAGAACTCCGGAAGTTGCAAAAGGTGCAGATGCCAATCTAAGCGACGTGGCCCACTATCTTTATGCCTTGAACGATCTGCACAAATACATGTTGCAAGATTCGAGCGAGGGGATCGGGACGCTTATCTCTGAACGGTTGCGCGGTGAGATCGACATGCTGTATTTTAACGAGAATACGCAAAACCGCCGCATCAGCTTTCGCGACAAAACGACAGAAGAGGCGGGCGTCGATTACGCCGCTTATGGAAGCTATACATTTATTGGCGAAGAAAGCGTTTCGATCACCATCAAAATCATTCGCCTGAGCGACGGAGAAACCCGCACTTTTGTGGCCTCTGGCCAGCCCTTGATCGCGACGAAGGCGCTCGCGGTTCGAATTTTTGATGCATTCCAATTCCCTGACCGCGCAAGCATCACCAATCCCTTTCAAGATAAGGTTTGGGTTGGCGGCCTGCGTGAGGGCGTCGGAACGAAAATGCGTGTTTCTGACGCCGCCGAATATTGCGCGGCACTTTCGGCGGAATTGCCATCCAAGATTGATATCATGCTTGCAAACAATCTCGGTGCCTATGTGACAGGGGCCCGCATTGATGCCCAAGAAACTTATGTTGTTATCGATTCTGCAAAGGTCAGCACATTCACGCCCGCAACGGGAACCTGCCTGCCTGAGGGCGTTGATAAAACCAAAACAGCGACAGTGCTTTGCTTGCAGAAATTGCCGTGAGATGGGTAAAACTCTGGCCGCAGTTTTCCGCGAAAAAGGTCTGATAGGCGCTTAACAGCCTGCCGCGCCATTTCTGGAATGGCCCCCAGCGCCTTGCCGATTTCTCAGCCCTTTCCGGCCCGTATCAGATAGCGGCTGACCGGGCCTTCGGTTTCTGCCGCAAGAAATTCATGCCCCGCTTCAGCGCAGAAATGCGGCAGGTCGATGGCCGCCATCGGGTCGGTCGCGCGCACGCACAAGACCTGCCCGGCCTGCATTGCGGCCAGCCGTTTGCGTGCCCGCAAAACCGGCAGGGGGCACAAAAGCCCCTCGCAATCCACCTCGCCGTCTATCTGCGGATCAGATGCCATCGCCTGCCCTTTCATCTTGGCCCAAATACCCCCGCCGGAGGCCCCTTTGCCAGCCCCAATCGTTGTGGTCTGACGTGGAAGTGACGGCTTTGGGGGGTGACGCCCCTTTGCCCGCCCGCTATCAGGGGGCAGAAGGAGAAAGCGATGTTTGGCTTCGACATTCTGGATGCAGGGCTGATGCTGGCCAGCCTTCTGGCCTTTGCGGGGGGGCTTTTGTCCTTTCTGTCGCCCTGCGTGCTGCCGGTGGTTCCGCCCTATCTGGCCTATATGGGCGGCATTTCCATGCGCGAGATGACGGCCCCCGGCGCGGCGCGGCGGCGGGTGATCCTGCCGGCACTGTTCTTCGTTCTGGGGCTTTCGACCATCTTTCTGCTTTTGGGTTTTGCCGCATCGGCTTTTGGCAGGTTCTTCCTGTCCAATCTGGAGCTGTTCAACCGTGTTGCCGGTGCGGTGGTTGTGGTCTTTGGCCTGCATTTCATCGGCCTCTTTCGCATCCGTCTTCTGGACCGCGAGGCACGGATTGATGCTGGCGATCAGGGCGGCACGGCGCTTGGGGCCTATGTGCTGGGGCTGGCCTTCGCCTTTGGCTGGACCCCTTGCAACGGGCCGATCCTGTCGGGCATCCTGACCATGGCGATGCAGGGCGGCGACATGGGGCGCACGCTTTATCTGATGGCGGTCTATGCCATGGGGCTGGGGCTGCCTTTCCTGCTGTCGGCGGTTTTTGTCGCGCAGGCCATGGGGCTGATGAAACGGTTGAAACCGCATATGCGCAAAATCGAAATCGCGATGGGCATCTTGCTTATCATCGTTGGGCTGACCCTGTTCACCGGCACTTTCTCGGTCTTTTCCGGCTGGCTTTTGGACGGGGCAGATGCGCTGGGCCTGCCGCTTCTGGGCTGACCCCCTTATTTTTGCCAAGGTTTCGTGCAAATCTTTGGCGAAAGCGGTTTTACGGTTCAGTTGCATAGCATGAATAAGGGGCAGGCATCAGCGGATGCAGGGTTTCGTCGCCGGGTGTTTTACATTCCGGGCTATGATCCCTTTCATCCGCGCCGCTATCGCGAGCTTTATCGCAAAGAGGGCGCGGAACAGGCGCGCATTTCAGGCTATCAGATTGATATAACACCTAAAAAAACGCAGGGCGCTTATGGCTGGCAGGCGAATTCTGTCATCAATGGCCAGCCTTCCAAGGCTGAAATTGAGGTTCTGGTCTGGTCTGACATTGTCAAAGAGTCGATGGATCAGGGAATCGCGCAAACCTATCTGCAACTGGCGCGCACCGCTTGGGCCTATATCGGGTCGGGTGCGCTTTTCCGGCTGATGCGCCTGCGCAAAGGGCCGATGATCGCGGCGCTTTACCCGTTTGTCTTTCTGATCGTGCAGCTTGTGCTGGCGCTTTTGGCGGGCTGGGGGCTGGGCAGCCTTATTGGCCGTTTCAGTCACCCTGCGCTGGGCCTTGTTGCCGCATTGGCGCTGGTGGTGGCTTTGCTGCGGGCTTTCAGGCGCTGGGATAACAAGGTTTTCGCCTATTATCTGATGCATGACTATGCCTATTCGGCCCAAAAACAGGGTGCCAATCCACCCGAGCTGGAGGCCCGCATGGCCGCGTTCCGCGCCGCCATTGCCGCGGCACTGACCGAAGATTTTGACGAAGTTCTGGTGGTTGGCCACTCCTCGGGGGCGCATCTGGCGGTGTCGATCCTGTCGGATCTGATCCGCGGAGGCCTGCCCGCCAAACACCCGGCGCTGGCCTTTCTGTCCTTGGGGCAGGTGGTGCCCATGGTGTCTTTCCTGCCCAATGCGCGGCGGTTGCGGGCCGATCTGGCCTATCTTTCCACGCGCGATGAGGTGACATGGGTCGATGTCACCGCGCCGGGCGATGGCTGCGCTTTCGCGCTTTGCGACCCGGTGGCGGTGACGGGCGTGGCCCCCGAAGGCAAGCGCTGGCCGCTGGTGCTGACCGCCGCTTTCACGCAAACCCTGTCGGCCGAACGCTGGGCGGCGCTGCGTCGGCGCTATTTTCGGCTGCATTTTCAATACCTTTGCGCCTTTGATCGGCCGGGCCACTACGATTATTTCCAGATCACCGCCGGGCCGCAAAGCCTGGCCGACCGCTATCGCAACCGGCCTGCGTCAAAAAGCCGGATCGAAACGCCGCTCTCTGGCTATACAACCACAGCATGAACCCGCCAAAACCCGTTTCCCGCCCTGATAAGGTCAGCCTGTGGCAACATCTTCGGTTGTTTCGCCACGATATCCTGTCTTCGCAACCCGCCCGGCTTTATCGCGCCTGGATGGCCGAATTCCGCACCCCGTTCTTTCGCAGTTATCTGTGCAATGATCCGGCGCTGGTGAATCGTATCCTGGTTGAGCGCCCCGATGATTTTCCCAAATCGAACCGTATTCGCGAAGGGCTGAACCCGCTTTTGGGCAATTCGGTTTTTGTCACCAATGGTGAAACCTGGAAGCGCCAGCGCCGCATCATCGACCCGGCGTTTGAAGGCGGGCGCCTGCGCGATACGTTTCCGGCCATGGTCGCGGCCGGGCAGGGGGCAGTGGCGCGGCTGGTCGCCGGCCCGGTTGAAGCGGAAGAAGCGATGAGCCATGCCGCCGCCGATGTGATCTTTCGTACGCTGTTTTCCATCCCGATTGAGCATGAAATCGCGACCGCCGTCTTTCACGAATTCCGCGCCTATCAACGCACGCAACCGCTGTTGAACCTTGCCGCCTTTCTGCCCTTGCCGCGCTGGTTTCCGCGGTTTCACCGGCGTGCCACCAAACGCTCGGCCGCGCTGATCCGCGGGCTTATCACCCGGCTCTGTGAAATGCGGGCCGCTGAAATCGCGGCGGGCAGCGCGCCGGATGATCTGGCCACCAAGATCATGACCACAGCCGACCCGATCACGGGCGCAACCTTCAGCACGGCGGAAATGGTCGATCAGGTCGCGATCTTCTTTTTGGCCGGGCATGAAACCAGCGCATCCGCCATGGCTTGGGCGCTTTATCTTCTGGCGCTTTATCCGCAAGTGCAGGATCGTGTCGCGGATGAGGTGAGAAACCTGCCAGAAACCCCTGATTTTGCAGATGTTTCCAAGTTGAAATTCACCCGTGATGTCTTCCGCGAAGTGCTGCGACTTTACCCGCCGGTGCCGATGATGGTGCGGGAAAATACCTGCCCCGAGGAGATGCGCGAACGCCATATCGCGCCGGGGGCGCAGATGGTGCTAAGCCCGTGGCACCTGCACCGCCATGAACGCATCTGGCCCGATCCCGATGGTTTTGATCCTGACCGCTGGCAGCGCGCGGAAAACCGCGCCTGTATGCGCGATGCCTATATGCCGTTTTCGGCCGGGCCGCGGGTTTGCACCGGGGCGGGCTTTGCCATGGTGGAGGGGCCGCTTCTATTGGCGATGCTGGTCAGGGCGTGGCGATTTGATCGGATCAACGGCAAAGATCCGGTGCCGGTGGCACATCTTACGGTGCGGGCCAAAGATGGGATCTGGCTGCACCTGTCGCCACGCCAGAAAACCTGACGCAGCAAGAGTTTTCGAAAACTCTTGCAAATTTCTTCGAAGAAATTTGCCGTTTCAAACGACGACGGAAATATCTTCAAGGTTGCAAAAGATCACGAATTGCCCGGCATTTTCGACCGCGCGAAATCCGCGCCTGCGAATTTCATGAAAGAATCGCTGTCGCCCGATCAGGCGTTCCACATCGTCTACTGAGCGGCGCAAGATACCGCCTTGCGCGGCGGCGCGGGCGCTGAACAACTGCACGATCCAGCGGTCCGGCGTAATGGGGGCAGGCAGGTCTTTCATGGCATATCTCCCGCAAAAGATGATGCCAGTTCTTCCTTAACGCGCGGTTAAGGACTGCAATATCCAGACCCGGATCGCAGATGCCAGGCCGACATCGCCTTCACGGCTGGCGTCCACTTCGGCGGCAAGTTCATTCACGGACATGTCGCGTGCGCGGGCAAGCCGTTGAAATACCTCCCAAAATGCGGATTCCAATGAAACGCTGGTGCGGTGGCCCTTCAGGGTGAGCGAATGTTTGACCGGCCGCCCGCTCATTCGCGTTCATGCCCGTCCAGATCGCGGCGGGCCTTTTCGGCCCGCGCTTTTTCCATATCCTTTTCGGCCTTGGTCTGGCCGAATTTCGCAGCATTTTCATCGGCCTTCGCGCGGGCCTTGGCCCGGTCTTTGGCCTTGCGGGCCGCGCGAAGATTGATGATTTCCGCCAAAGCTCAGCCTTTCGGGCCGATCATGTCCTCAGGGCGCACGATACGGTCAAAGGTTTCGCCATCGACATAGCCGAGCGCAATCGCTTCTTCGCGCAAGGTGGTGCCGTTTTTATGCGCGGTCTTGGCCACTTTGGTCGCCGCATCATAGCCGATGGTCGGCGCAAGGGCCGTCACCAGCATCAGGCTTTCCTTCATCAGCTTGTCGATGCGGGCGGTGTTGGCTTGGGTGCCGACCACCATATTATCGGTGAACGACCCGGCCGCATCGCCCAAAAGTTGCATGGATTGCAACACGTTATAGGACATCATCGGATTATAGACGTTCAGTTCGAAATGGCCCTGGCTGCCGGCAAAACCGACAGCAGCATCATTGCCCATGACATGGGCGCAAACCATGGTCAGCGCCTCGGCCTGCGTCGGGTTCACCTTGCCCGGCATGATGGACGAGCCGGGTTCGTTTTCCGGCAAGATCAATTCGCCAAGACCCGAACGCGGGCCAGACCCCAGCAAGCGCAGGTCATTGGCGATTTTGAACAGGCTTGCCGCCACGGTTTTCAGCGCGCCCGAGAACATCACCATGGCGTCATGCGCCGCGAGCGCCTCGAATTTGTTGGGCGCGGTGACAAAGGGCAGGCTGGTGATTTCGGCAATCTGCGCCGCCACACGGGCATCAAAACCGACCTTGGTGTTCAGCCCGGTGCCAACGGCGGTGCCGCCCTGGGCCAGTTCATAGATATGCGGCAGGCACAGTTTCACCCGTTCGATCCCGCGCTCTACCTGCTTGGCATAGCCCGAAAACTCCTGGCCCAGGGTCAGGGGCGTTGCATCCTGCGTATGGGTGCGGCCGATCTTGATGATGTCTTTGAATTCGGCCGATTTGGCGGCCAGCGCCTTGTGCAGCTTTTCCAGCCCCGGCAACAGCACATCGCGCGCCATCATGCCAATGGCCACATGCATCGCCGTGGGGAAAGTGTCATTCGACGATTGGCCCATGTTCACATGGTCATTCGGGTGAACGGGCTTTTTCGAGCCCATCACGCCGCCCAGCATTTCAATCGCGCGGTTTGAAATCACCTCATTGGCATTCATGTTCGATTGCGTGCCCGAACCGGTCTGCCACACCACCAAGGGGAAGTTGTCGTCAAACTTGCCCTCGATCACTTCGCCGGCGGCGGCGACAATGGTCTTGCCCAGATCGCCGTCCAGATCGCCTTGCGCCATGTTGACCAGCGCGCAGGCCTTCTTGATGACGCCCAGCGCGCGGATGATCGCGACGGGCTGGCGCTCCCAGCCGATGGGGAAATTGATGACCGAACGTTGGGTCTGCGCCCCCCAATATTTATTGGCGGGAACTTCAAGCGGGCCGAAGCTGTCGGTTTCGGTGCGGGTGGCGGTCATGGGTCTTGCCTCCTGATGGGTTGCTGGCCTCATAGGCTGAAGCGCGCGGAATTTCAATCGGCATACCGTCGCATACCGAAGAAATCACACCGCCAGCGGGCTGAATTCACTGTTTGCGGAAACGGTCCAACTGCACGACCTGCGCATCATGCTGCGGCGGGTCGGGGTCGTCGTCGGGGTCTTCGTCCTCGTCTTCCGCGTCTTCGTCTTCCATATCCTCGTGCGATTCAAAGCGCAGGCCAAATTCAACCGAGGGGTCAACGAAGGTGCGCAGCGCATCGAAGGGAATGGTCAGCGGCTCGGGGCTGTTGCCAAAAGACAGGGTGATCGAAAAACCTTCGTCGGTCACCACCAGATTTTCAAACCAGTGCTGAAGCACGATCGTCATTTCTGATGGGTAGCGGCCACGCAGCCAATCGGCCATTTCCACGCCCTCGGCTGTGGTGTCGAAGGTGATGAAGAAATGATGCGCGCCGGGCAGGCCATGTTCGGCCACATCCTGCAACACTGTCTGGATCAGCCCGCGCATCGCGCGGTGCATCAGATTGCCGTAGTCGATGGTCCTCGCCATGCCCGCCCCATTTCGCTGCACTGCGGCCAGCATAGGGGATTCGTTTTCGAAGGGAAGGGGCCGGGGTCAGATCGCGGGCAGAAGAACCGCGCTGAGGGCGCAGAACAGCGCGCTGGCCCCCAGAACCCAAGGCAAGGGCCAATGACGCCAAAGCAACAGATAGCCCGCGCCAAGACTGGTCATCGTTGCCAAAGGGCTAAGGCTGGACAGTTCGGGCAGGGGCAGGGCCAGCGGGCCAAGGCTTGCCCGGCCTACCGTCGTGAAAAGCACATGCAGGGCGAACCACGCCGACAGGCTGGCAATCACCCCGACCACGGCAGCCATGATCCCGGCAAGCGCCCCGGCCAGTCTTGGCGCTGAGGTCAGCCGCTCCAGATAGGGGGCGGCGGTGAAAATCCATAAAAAGCAGGGGATGAAGGTTGCCCAAATTGCCACCGCCGCGCCCGCCAATGCCATTGCCCAGCCGCCGCCATGCCAGCCGGCCATGAAGCCAACAAACTCAGTAACCAAAATCAATGGCCCCGGCGTGGTTTCGGCCAGACCAAGCCCGGCCAGCATTTCGGGGGTGGAAAGCCAGCCCTGAAGCTGAACCACCTCTTGCACCATCCAGGCCAGCACCGCATAGGCGCCGCCAAAGGTCAGAAGCGCGAGTTTCGAAAAATAAAGCCCGATGCCGGTCAGCAGGCCACCTTCCCACCGCCACAGGAAGCCAAGCGGCAGCAGCCAGACCGCCGCCCAGATCAGCGCCGTGACAAGGCTGCGCGTGGGATGGGGCAGGGGAGCAAGGGGCCGGCCTGATGCTGCCGGCGTGCTGGGCGCAAGCCACGCCGCCCCCAAAAGCGCCGCCGCCACAATCACCACAGGGAAAGGCAGGGAAAGGGCGAACAGGCCAAGAAAAGCGGCCAGCGCGACCCCGCGCTCGATCTGGCCGTGCAGGGCGCGGCGCGAAACCCGGATCAGGGCCTCGGCCACGATGGCAACCACCGCCGCCTGAATGCCCAGAAAGGCCGTGGCAACCATGGGAATGCCGCCAAAACCGGCATAGGCCGCCGAAAGCGCCAGCACCACGCAGGCGCCGGGCAGCACAAACAGCCCGCCCGCGATCAACCCGCCGCGCGTGCCATGGCAACGCCAGCCGATCCATGTGGCAAGCTGCATCGCTTCGGGGCCGGGCAATAACATGCAAAAAGACAGGGCCCCGAGATAATCCTTTTCGCTGATCCAGCCCCGCTCATCGACAATTTCGCGGTGCATCAGCGCAATTTGCGCCGCCGGTCCGCCAAAGGACAAAAGGCCGATGCGGGCAAAGGTGCGGGTCAGTTCGGCAAGGCTTGGGCGCATGACGACATTGTCGGCAATCACCACCGCTCTGGCAAGGGCGGGCGGAGGGTGTCAGGAAAAGTGCCGGATTCTGTTGCCAGGCTCCGTAACCAATTTGCTTTGCCGGAGCCATGATCGGGGGCCGCGAAAGTGCCGGATTCTGTTGCCAGGCTCCGGCGGGCCCCGCCTTACGCGGCTAAGCGCAAGGGCTTAGGTTTCGATGTTCGGACCGCTTACGCAGCCAGAGCCATCGGAGCGTGGTTGTCATTGGCAACTACACTTGTGGTCCGATAACGGTGGTGCCTACCGGGTAAAAGCTGGCCTCTTTAGACGTCCGTCGATCCTGTTTCGGCCCCTCGCCCCCGCAATGCCGGGTGTGATGGTGGAGCCGCCGGGTACCGCCCCCGGGTCCGAGCCGTTTATTACAGGTGCGTTTATCACCATAGTCCGGAGCAAGCCCCGAACAGGGGCAGATATAGGCGGCGCGGATCGGGCGCGCAAGGGGCGGTGGCAAGACGAACAGAAGGTCCAGGCCTGACGGCAAATTTCTTCGAAGAAATTTGCAAGCGTTTTCTAAAACGCTTGCGGGCCGGTGCGTTGGGCGGGTTTGTCAGCCCGCCAAAAGCGGGGTTTGCAGAAAAATCTGCTCGGGCGTTTCATCGGTGATGCACAGCCCTTCGCGCAGATAAAAGGCAAGGGCGCGTTGGTTTGGCACAAGGACGGCAACGCGCAAGGGCAGGTCGGCCGCCGCGGCCTCATGGCGCAGCATTTCCAGCACCTCAGCCCCGATGCCCTGACCTTGGGAGGGTTTGTTCAGATACATCTTGCGCAGTCGCAAATGATCCGGGTTTTGCTCCACCGTGACATAGCCGATCGGGTTTTCCCCCTTCAGCACAAGCCGGGTTGCGGCCAGATCAAAGGCGGAAACCGGGGTTGGCAGATATTTGCCCCAAAGTGCCGCGACATGAGGTTTCTTGACCGCAGCTTCAAGGCTGGCAAGGAAGGTGGCGTCGGATTTTTCGGCAGGGCGGAGATGGATCATGCGGAAAGGGTGCCTTTCAAAGGTGAAGATTTTGTGAAGGGAAAAGAAAGCGCCCGCGAGGCGGGCTCGCGGGCGCCTTGCTGTTTTGGGGGTGATCAGAAGCCGGTCTTGATGAGTTCGAACTCAGCCAGCATCCGTTCGCGCAACGTGTGGTCGATCGGCGTCTGAGCCAGAAGCGTGGTGTCGATCGGGTTCACATCCGCAGCGACCAGATCTTCGGCCGGGATTGCGCTCATGGCCACATCGTTCGAATGGGCATAACCGAAGTTATCCAAGAGGCCGCGGGCCGAACCGTGATCCAGCCAGGCGTTGATGAAGTCATAGGCCTTGTCTTCGCTGCCGGGTGCGTCTTTGAAATTGACATAGCCGCAGAACCAGGACGAGGCGCCTTCCTTGGCCTGACGCTGGAAGCCGACGGGGAAGTTTTCTTCCCGCATCAGCGCGATCGAATCATTCCACGACAGCGCGACCAGAACTTCGCCGGAAGCCATCATCTGCGACAGTTCGGCCGGGTCATTCCAATAGGCGCGCACATTCGGGTGAACTTCGCGCAGCCAGGCGGCGGCGGCGGCGAATTGTTCGTCGTTTACATTGGTCCAGTCGGTGACGCCGGTGGCCAGAAGCGCAATCGACCACACGTCATCGGTGTTGTCGGGCAAAGAGATGCGGCCAGCGTATTTCGGGTCTTTGAACACGTTCAGGCTGGCCACGTCTTCGGCCGGCACTTCTTTGGTGTTATAGGCAACGGCGGTATAGGCGTAGTCGGTCGGAATGAACCACACGCCACCCTCGTCGTTGAAAATCCGCGAATCCTTGAAGCGCGGGGCGATGTTTTCATATTCGGGAATACGGCTGACATCCCAAGGTTCCAACAGGCCGGCATCGCGGTATTTCGAAATCATCTGCGAGCAGGGATGCGCGACATCGGCCTTGAAGCCCGAAGACATTTTCTGGAACGCTTCGTCGTCATCCGCGAAGAAAGCATAAGTCGGCATGTCGCCGTGTTTGGCAACATAGCCTTCGATCAGGGCCTGTTCTTCGAAACCGGCCCAGTCAAAGACGGTCAGTTCGGAATCAGAGGCGCGGACGGCGCCGGCAAAGCACAGCGCAGCGCTGGTCGAGGCGAGAAGCAAGCTCAGTTTTTTCATTTGTGTCCTCAGCTGTTGGTTTGGAACTGGCTGTCCCCACAGACTGTTCCATGATTGGCAGGGCAAGTCAGCGGGCAGCGCCCTGCACCTACAGCCCGTATGAAAAAGCGAAAATGGCACCATATGCAAGCCTGATGATGTGATCGGGCGGTTTCTTGCGGGCAATATCCCCATTCTGCGGGCATTTAGCGCGTGGTGAGGGGGCTTTACCTTGGCCGTTTCGCCGCATAGCTTTTGCGTGATCCGAAGGCGGGCGTGCGCCTGCGTCCGGGTCTGCCGCCGGGGCTGCACCGCGCAAAACCGGCCGGCTGGGCGGGAAGACCTGCCACGATCTGCCCCGCCATGGGCAGGTCGTATCTGTGCAACTCTTATCAGGCCCAAAGACAGGATATTCACCATGACCAGCCCGCTAAACCTTGATTTCGTGCGTCAGCAGTTTCCGGCTTTTTCTTCGCCGGTGCTGTCCAGCCATGCGTTTTTTGAAAACGCCGGGGGCAGTTATCCCTGCCGTCAGGTGGTAGAGCGGCTTCACCGCTTTTACACCGACCGCAAGGTGCAGCCCTATGGGCCCTATCCGGGGGCTGAGGCGGGCGGGGCCGAGATGGACGAGGCGCGCACACGCCTTGCCGCGATGATGGGCGTCGCGCGCGAGGAGGTCAGCTTTGGCCCCTCGACTTCGGCCAATACCTATGTGCTGGCGCAAGCCGTGCGGCAATGGCTGCGTGGCCAGAACGCCGCGATTGTCGTGACAAATCAGGACCATGAGGCGAACTCGGGCGTCTGGCGCCGGCTGGCCGACGAAGGGATCGAGGTGCGCGAATGGGCGCTTGACCCGGCGACAGGCAGTCTTGCCCCGGAAGATCTGCGCAAACTTCTGGCCGATGGCAAGGTGCGGCTGGTGGCGTTTCCGCATTGTTCAAACGTCATTGCCGAAATCAATGATGTGACGGCGATTTGCGCCATGGCGCGGGCGGCGGGCGCGCGCACGGTGGTCGATGGCGTCAGCTATGCGCCGCATGGCTTTCCCGATGTGCCGGCGCTGGGCTGCGATGTTTATCTGTTTTCGGCCTATAAAACCTATGGTCCGCATCAGGGCATCATGGTGCTGCGCGAAGCCTTCGGGATGGAACTGCCGGGGCAAGCGCATTTCTTCAACCATGGCACGCTTTACAAACGCCATACGCCGGCCGGGCCGGACCATGCGCAGGTGGCGGCCTGTGCGGGCATGGCCGATTATATCGACGCCTTGGCCGGGGCGCATGGCATAACGGGCGATGCCTTGGTCAGGAACCGCGCGGTGCATGATCTGATGCGGGCGCAGGAACAGGCGGTGATTGCGCCTTTGCTGGATTATCTGGCGGCGCGCAATGATCTGCGCCTGATCGGCCCGCGCGATGCGGCGCGGCGTGCGCCCACGGTGGCGGTGGAACTGGACCGCGCTGCCGAGCCGGTCTCGGAGGCGCTGGGCCGCAGGGGCATTGCCTGCTGGGCGGGCGATTTCTATGCCGTGCGGCCTTTGGCGGCCTTGGGTATTGATCGGGCCAAGGGGGTGCTGCGCATGTCGGGGACGCATTACACCAGCGCCGAGGATGTGGCGCGGCTGATCGCGGCCTTGGATGCTGTGCTGTAAGGCTGGATTGCAAGGGTTGGGCCGATTTGGGGGCGGGCCGATTGGGGGCGCTGCCCCCGCCTTCGGCTCCCCCGGGATATTTTTGCACAGAGGATGAACCTGAGGATGAACCTGATGTTCCAGAGCTTTGAAGCCCATGCAAACCCGGCGCAGGGACCGGCGCGTCTGGCCGCTTTGCGCAAGGTGTTGGCGACCAAGGGGTTGGCGGGTTTTCTGGTGCCGCGGGCCGATGTGCATCAGGGGGAATATGTCGCGGCGCGCGATGAGCGGTTGCAATGGCTGACGGGGTTCACCGGCTCGGCCGGGTTTGCCATCGTGTTGCCGGATATTGCCGGGGTGTTCATCGACGGGCGCTATCGCACGCAAGTTAAGGGGCAAGTCGATCTGGCGCATTTTACGCCGGTGCCCTGGCCTGAGGTGAAAGCGGCGGATTGGCTGCGGGAACATCTGGCGGCGGGTGAGTTGGGCTTTGACCCTTGGTTGCATACGGCTGATGAGATCGAAAAATTGGAGGCCGGTCTTCAGGGCAGCGGGATTGGCCTGCGCCCGGTTGAGAATATGGTGGATCTGATCTGGGCCGATCAGCCCGCCGCGCCAATGGGGTTGGCCTTCGCCCATCCTGATGCGATTGCGGGCGCGCCGAGTGCCGCCAAGCGCGCCCGTCTGGCCGAAGCCCTGGGGGCGGCAGGGCAAAGGGCGGCGGTTATCACGCTGCCTGATTCTTTGTGCTGGCTGTTGAATATCCGGGGGGCCGATGTGCCCAGAAACCCGATTTTGCATGGCTTTGCGATTTTGCACGACGATGGCCGTGTCAGCCTTTTTGCCGAAAGTGCCAAGTTCGATGCCGGCTTGCGCGCGCATCTGGGCAGCCATGTCACCCTGCGCCCGGTTGAGGCATTTGTGCCGGCGCTGCACAGTTTGCAGGGGCCGGTGCGGGTGGATAAGGGCACAGCGCCCTTGGCGGTTGCGGCCGAGTTGCAAGAGGCGGCGGTGCAGGTAGCCTGGGGCGATGACCCGTGCCGGTTGCCCAAAGCCTGCAAGAACGCGGGCGAGATTGCGGGGATGCGCGAGGCCCATCTGCGCGATGGCGCCGCAATGGTGGAATTCCTGTGCTGGCTGGACAAAAGCTTGCCGCAGGGCGGTATGACCGAGATCGACGTGGTTAAAGGCTTGGAAGGGTTCCGCCGGGCCACCAATGCCTTGCACGACATAAGTTTTGACACGATCTGCGGCGCCGGGCCAAACGGTGCGATCATGCATTACCGCGTGACCGAGCAATCAAACCGGGCGGTAGAACAGGATTCGCTTTTGCTGGTGGATTCGGGGGCGCAATATCTGGATGGCACCACCGACATTACCCGCACCGTGGCGGTGGGCGACCCCGGCGATTATGCCCGCGCTTGTTATACCCGTGTGCTTCAGGGCACGATTGCGATCAGCCGCGTGCGTTGGCCGCAAGGTCTGGCGGGGCGGGATCTGGACCCTTTGGCGCGTGCGCCTTTGTGGCTGGCGGGGCAGGATTTCAACCATGGCACCGGGCATGGGGTGGGGGCGTTTTTGTCGGTGCATGAGGGGCCGCAGCGGCTCTCGCGCATCTCAGAAGTGCCGCTTGAGGTGGGGATGATCTTGTCAAACGAGCCCGGCTATTACCGCGAGGGCGAATTTGGCATCCGGCTGGAAAACCTGATCGTGGTGGAGCCCGCGGCAAAGCTGCCGGGCGGGGATGATGAACGCGCGCAGATGCAGTTCGAGACGCTGACCTTCGTGCCCTTTGACCGGCGGCTTGTGGTGGCCGATATGCTCAGCCCCGGCGAGCGCGACTGGCTGAATGGCTATCACGCCGCGGTGTTGGCAAAGCTGACGCCGCGCCTGTCGGCTGAGGCGCTGAACTGGTGTCGTGAGGCCTGCGCGCCGGTGTGAGGGCCTGATTTTCCGACGAAAATCGGTGTCAGGCGGCTTCGGCGGCGGTTTTTCGGATGCGTTCCACCATGGCGCGCAGCCCGTTTGACCGCTGCGAGGAAAGATGTTCGTTCAACCCCAGCCGGCCCAGTTCGGCCGTGGCATCCACCGCGCCGACCTGACCCAACGGCAGCCCGGAATAGAGCGCGTGCAGCACCGCGATCAGCCCGCGCACGATCATTGCATCCGAATCGCCCTGAAAATCGAAGATCCCGCCTGCGATCTGCGGGCGCAGCCAGACCTGACTGGCGCAGCCATCCACCTTATAGCCGGGCACTTTGAAACTGTCGTCCAAGGGGGCCATCGCCTTGCCCAGTTCGATCACATGGCGATAACGATCTTCCCAATCATCGAGAAATTCGAAAGTTTCAGCGATGTCTTCAAAGGCGGCGGTGGCCATGGCGGGTTCCTTCTGCGTCTTCTGTCAGCTAAATCGCCACAAGGCGGCTGTCCAGCCTTAGCGGTCTTTTCAAAGCCCCCCTGATCGGCTACCCAAAGATCATTCTTTGCAAGGACACCCCAAGATGCGCCTGCCTCTTACCTTTGCCCTGACCGCCGTTTTGGTGCTGAGTTCTTGCGGCGCGATGCGGGAATCCCGCCTGAACCCGATGAACTGGTTTGGCCGGTCCCATGCCGAAAAGACCGAGTTTACCGCGGCGCAAAGCCCCGAAGACAAGCGGCCCTTGGTCGATCAGGTCTTGTCGATGGTGGTCGAGAAAACCCAGAACGGGGCCATTGTGCTGGCGACGGGTCTGCCGCCCAGTCAGGGCTTTTACGATGCCGAACTGGTGGCACGGCCGGTGGATGACAAGGGCGTTCTGGTTTTCGACTTTCGCCTGATGCCGCCACCCGAACCGAAGCCCGCAGGCAGCCCGCGCACGCGTGAGGTGAAGGCCGCGGCCTATCTGACCCATCGCGCGCTGGAAAATGTGCGCCAGATCGTGGTGCAGGGGGCTGGAAACGCCCGCTCCAGCCGGCGCTAGCGCCGTATCAGCTTTAGCACTTCGGCCGCGATGGCCCGGCTGCCCTTGACAGAAGGATGCACCATGTCAATCGCATGGAACGAGGTGTCCCCTTCGGTCTTCACCAGATCGGCAAGCGGCAGGAAACTGACCCCCTCCATCGTCGCGGCCATGGCGGCAAGCCTTGCGTCCATCTTATCGCCAATCGGGCCGCAGCCTTCTACGGGCGAGGTCACGCCGGGGCTGCGCAGATAGCCGGTATAGATCACGCGTGCGCCGGTTGCGCGAATTTTCGAAACCAGCCGCGGAATGGCCCCCGAACGGCCATCGCTGGCAATCAGCCGGTCCAGCATCCGCTTGCAGGGGCCACAGCCGCAGCCGAACAAAATGTCATTGCCGCCGCCATTCATCACCACAAAATCATAGGGGCCGCCGCGAAACTGGGCGGTAATGCGCATTCCTGCCGCCCCGCTCAGGGGCAGAATGTAGAAATAGCGCGCGCCGAACATCGAATGGTCGCGCACATGGACACCCAGCGCCTTGCTTAAGCTATCGGAAATGCTGCCGCGCTTCATGCGGTTTGCCGCCATCAGCGAATCGCCCATGACCAGCACCGAAGGTCTTGCCGCATCGGCCTGAACCGGCGTGCAAAGCGCCAAAAGCAGCGCAAAAACCCCAAAAATCTTTACCCACAGCCGCATCTTCTGACGCCCTTACTGCACAAACGAAACCCTTCAGGACGGGCCAAAACCGGCCCGCCTGCGTACAAATCACATGACCCGGAGGCGCGGTTAAACCCGCACCACCCGCACTTCGTTGCCCTTGGCCGAAAGCGCAATCTCGCCCCGGCAAAGCCGCATCGCGTCATCGCCAAAGGCTTCGGCGCGCCAACCTTTCAGCGCCTCGCCCCCGCGCTCGCCTGCGGCAATCGCATCAAGTTCGGCGGCCGAGGCGATCAGCCGCGGCGCCACGCCCAGGCTTTCCGACTTGGCCTTCAAAAGCACGCGCAACAGATCGGCCAGCGCCGGGTTCACCTGCAATTGCTCGCGTGCGACATCGGGTTTTGGCATGTCTTCGGGGCGCATTTCGGCACCGGCCTTGATGGCGGCCAGAATACCTTCAGCGATTTCAGCCTTGCGGCCTTCGCGCTGCAACAGACGCGAGCGCGACAGTTCTTCCATATTGGTGGGCCGGGTCGAGGCCAGTTCCAACAGGGCGTCATCCTTCATCACGCGCGAACGCGGCACGTTATTGCCTTGGGCATAGGCTTCGCGAAAACGGGCAAGCTCTTTGACCACGGCCAGAAACCGGCCCGAGGTGGTGCGGGTTTTTACCCGTTGCCATGCATCTTCGGGCCTTGTGGTATAGGTTTCCGGATCGGTCAGGATGGACAGTTCTTCTTCAACCCAAGCGGTGCGGCCGTTCTTTTCAAGCTGCTTGGCCAGCCATTCATAAATCACCCGCAGATGGGTGACATCGGCCAGTGCATATTCGCTTTGCGCTGGCGTCAGCGGGCGGCGGGACCAGTCGGTAAAGCGGCTGGTCTTGTCAAGGTTTTCGCGCGCGATCTTCTTGACCAGCGTTTCATAGCCCACCTGTTCGCCAAAGCCGCAAACCATGGCGGCGACCTGCGTATCAAACAGCGGCGTCGGGAAAACATTGCCTTCGACAAAGAAGATTTCCAGATCCTGCCTTGCGGCATGAAAGACCTTGACCGTGTCCTTGTGGCGAAAGAGATCGTAAAGCGGCTCCATCGACATGTCAGAGCCCAGGATCGGGTCCACCAAAACCGCGTCACCCTCTTTGCCGGGAAGCGCCATTTGTATCAGGCACAGCTTTGACCAATAGGTGCGTTCGCGCAAGAATTCGGTATCAATGGTGACATAGGGCGCGGATTTTGCGGCCTGACAAAAGGCGGCAAGATCTTCGGTCGTGGTAATCGTCCGCATGGGCGGCCTTTCGTGCAAGGGGCGCGGGGGCATCCCGCCATTTCTTTTGCTATAGGGGGCAGGGCGCAAAAAGGAAAGACCAAGGCAGGTATCGGCAAAAGCCGCCTGTGGCCGCGCGCCGCATCATCGGTTAGGCTCTGGCGCAAAGGGGGAGGGCTTATGCGCTGGTTCTGGATCGTTCTTGGCTTTCTGGCGCTGGCGCTTGGTCTGGCGGGGGTGGTGTTGCCGCTTTTGCCAACCACGCCGTTCATGCTGCTGGCGGCCGCGTTTTTCGCGCGCTCATCACCAAGGCTGCACCAATGGCTGTTGCAGCACCGGCTTTTTGGCCCGCCGATCCGCGATTGGCGCGATCACCGGGCGATTTCGCCCAAGGCAAAACGCATGGCGCTTTTGGCCATGGTGACAGCATGGGGGCTGTCGGCATTCTTTGGGCTTGGGACCAAGGTTCTGGCGCTTCAGGCCGCGGTTTTGCTGGCAACCGGCGGCTGGATCTGGACAAGGGCCGATGGCCCCACCGCCGCCGCCACGGGGGCAGGGGGGGCACGAAAAAGGGGGCGATAACGCCCCCTGATTGCCGTGGTTCTTCAGCCCCTTAGCGGGCGACGAACAGGCCCTCGTCCTTGACGATCTTATAGGCTTCGTCCAGCGATTTGCGGGCGCGCGCGATCAGCTCGTCAATTTCGTCAGGCGTGATAACCAAGGGCGGCGCGATGATCATGCGATCCCCGACATGGCGCATGATAAGATCATTGGCAAAGCAGCGTTCGCGCGTCTTATAGCCCACGGTGCCGGTTTCGGCGGCGAATTTGGCGCGGGTTTTCTTGTTCGGCGTCAGCGCGATCGAACCCATGAGGCCGACCAGCTTTGCCTCGCCCACCATGGGGTGATCGGTCAGTGCTTCCCATTTCGTTTTCAGATAGGGATGGGCCACGTCGCGCACATGCTCCACCACCTTTTCTTCCTGCATGATCCGCAGGTTTTCCAAGGCAACCGCCGCCGCAACCGGATGGCCGGAATAGGTGTAGCCGTGGTTGAATTCATCCGAACCGATGACCTCGGCCACCTCATCGCACACGATCGAGCCGCCGATCGGCTGATAGCCCGAGGAAAGCCCCTTGGCGATGGTCATGATATGGGGCTTGATGCCGAAGGTCTGGCTGCCAAACCAGTTGCCGGTGCGGCCAAAGCCGGTGATGACCTCATCCGCGATCAGCAAAATGCCATATTTATCAACGATGCGCTGGATTTCCGGCCAATAGGTTGACGGCGGAATGATAACGCCGCCCGCGCCCTGAATCGGCTCTCCGATAAAGGCGGCGACGTTTTCGACGCCAAGGTTCAGGATCATCTTTTCCAGTTCCTGCGCCCGCATCAGGCCGAATTCTTCGGGCGTCATCTCGCCGCCCTGCTCCCACCAGTTCGGCTCACCGATATGAACGATGCCGGCAATCTTGCCGCCATGGGCATGGATGCCCGACATGCCGCCCAGGCTGCCGCCCCCCAAGGTGGAGCCATGATAACCATTGGTGCGCGCAATGATGATGCGCTTTTCGGGCTGGCCCTTGGCATCCCAATAGCGGCGCACAAGGCGGATATTGGTGTCATTCGCTTCGGAACCCGAACCGGCAAAGAAAGCGTGGTTCATGCCTTCGGGGGCCAGTTCCGCCAGCTTGGCGGCCAGCGCGATGGCAGGCACATGGCTGGTTTGGAAAAAGGTGTTGTAATAGGCCAGTTGATCCATCTGCGCCTTGGCGACATCGCCCAGTTCGGTGCGACCATAGCCGATGTTCACGCACCAAAGACCGGCCATGCCGTCAATGATCTTGTGGCCTTCGCTGTCGGTCAGCCAAACGCCTTTGCCCTGCGTCATGATCCGCGCGCCCTTTTTGCCCAAGGCGGCATTATGGGTGAAGGGGTGCATGTGATGGGCGGCATCAAGGGCCTGAAGTTCGGCCGTCGGCATGTGATTGGTGATCTTGTTCATCTCGGTCCCCTTCGTCGGTCCCCATGGGAAATACCCGCGAGTCATCGCGGCTTTGATCCAAGATATGATCAAAGATGGGGTAGGTTCAAGAAATTTGATCAAATTTATGGGGCCGGTCAGACCCCTCACCGCGGGTTGCTGTTTGAATTAGATTTCCTAATGTGCGCGGACTATTATCATGGTCTGAGACATCCGAATGGGGGTTGGGCCTTGAAACCGCTTCGTCGCAGACATTTGCCGTCGCTTTCGGCGCTTGCCACCTTTGAGGCGGCGGCAAAACATCTGAGCTTTACGCTGGCCGCGCGGGAGTTGAACATCACGCAGGGCGCGGTCAGCCAGCAGATCCGGCTTTTGGAACGCGCGCTGGATCAACCGCTGTTTCTGCGCCGCCATAATGCGCTGGAACTGACACCGGCCGGGGTGGATCTGTCCGAAGCGGTTGCCAAGGGGCTGGATGCCATCAGCGCGGGGGTAAGCGGGGTGCAACCGCAGGCGGCGGCGCAAAACGTGACGATTTCGGCCACCGATGCGCTGGCCGCCTATTGGCTGAAGCCGCTGATCGACAGCTTTCGCGCGCTTTATCCCACCGCGCAATTCACCGTTCTGGCCTCAGACGAAGACGACAGTCTTAGCCGACATGATCTGGTGGATATAGCACTTTTATGCGGAAATGAACGCTTTGAACTCGGTGATACCTTGCATCTGATGTATCCCGAGGTGGCCCAGCCCGTTTGCAGCCCGGCCTATCTTCAGGCCCATGGCCCGTTTGAGGATGCCGCCAGCTTGCTTGGCGCCAATCTGTTGCATCTGCATGACCGGCATTGGAGCGCGGGCGCCATCCGCTGGCCGCCTTTGGGTTGGGCGGAATGGTTTCGCGCCCAAGGCGTTGGCGGCGCGGCAGCAAGCGCAAGCCTGTCCACCAACAAGGTCACGTTGCTGACCGAAGCGGCCTTGGCGGGCGAGGGGGTGATGCTGGGCATTCACAATCTGGTGCAAATGCATATCGCGGCTGGCCGATTGGTTTTTGCCCATCCGGGGCAGGTGCAATCGGGGCGGGCGAATTTCATGAAAATCGCCCGCGGCGCGCGCGATCGCCCCATGGTCGCCCGCTTTGCTGATCATTTGTTGCAAAGCCTGCGCGCCCCTGCTGCGCATTAGAAAAGCTAATGGCCAAGGCCAAAAACTTATCGTTTGCGCCCAAAGAGCGGCTGGCCCAATGCTGGCCCCGTCAGCGGCGCAAACGGAGGGGCGGCCATGGGTTACAGGCGGATGATACAGGCGGTTGATACGCATTCGGGCATCCCGATGCGGGTGATCACGGGCGGCGTGGGGCATATTCCCGGTGCCAGCGTGCAGGAAAAGATGCACTGGCTTGCAAAGAATGACGATCAGCTTCGCCAGTTGATGCTGCGCGAACCGCGCGGCTATCCGGCGCATTGCTGCAACCTTCTGGTGCCGCCGACCCACCCCGAGGCAGATGCCGGCTATATCATCATGGAGCAGGTCGAATACCCGATGATGTCGGGCGGCAATACGATTTCGGTCGTGACGGTGCTTTTGGAAACCGGCATTCTGCCAATGGTCGAACCCGTTACCAAACTGACGCTTGAGGCGCCCGCGGGCCTGATCCGGGTTGAGGCGCGCTGCGAGGCCGGGCGCGTCAAGGCCGTGACCTTCCGCAATGTGCCCGCTTTCGCCGCCTATCTTGATGCCGAAATTGACGTGCCGCATCTGGGGCGCGTGCGGGTTGATGTGGGCTGGGGCGGGATGTTTTACGCCATTGCCGATGTGCGCCAGTTCAAGGGGCTGGAGCTGATCCCCGAACATGGCCGCGAAATCGCACGGATTTCCGCGATGATCCGTCAGGCCGCCGCCGAACAATTGCCGGTGGCGCACCCCGATTACCCCGGCGTCGGCATTACCATTTCGCAGCTTTCCGGGCCCAGCGATGACCCGCGCGCCGATTGGAAAAACGCTGTCACCATGGCGACCGGCCCTTTGTCATGGGATGACCCGAACACATGGACCGGCGCGATTGACCGCTGCCCCTGCGGCACCGGCACCTGTGCCAAAATGGCGGTGCTGAATGCCAAGGGGGAATTGCCCCTGGATCAGGATTTCCGCCATCAGGGGATTTTGGGCACGATTTATACCGGGCGTTTGGTGGAAACCGCGCAGATCGGGGGCAAGCCGGCGGTGGTGCCAACGCTTTCGGGCCGGTCATGGATTTTCGGGATGAACACGCTCATCCTGGAACATGATGATCCGCTGCCGAATGGCTATACCATGGGCGACATCTGGGCCTGAGCCAAAGGCGCGCGGCGCTTTTGCCCCCGGCGATCAGATTTCGCCCCGGGCAAGGGCGGCGCGCACCTCTCCAACCCCTTGCGCGATGTCGTCATGCAAGGCGCGCGCCAGACGCGGGCCATCGCCCGCACGCATGGCGGCAAGGGCCTCGGCGTGCTGATCGGGCAGGCCGGTCGCCCCGGCAAGCGTGGCCACCACCCGGAGCGAAGGGCCAAAGCGCAACCACATGGAGCGCGCCATGTCGATCAGCACCGCCGCGCCCGAGGCTTCATAAAGCGCAAAGTGAAAGGCGTGGTTGGCCATCAGATAATCCGGCACATTGCCGGCACGAATGGCGGCGTTGACCTGATCGTCCAATGCCGTGAGCCGCGCAATCAGCGCCGGCGTCAACGACGCGGCGGCGCGTTCGGCCAGATGCGGTTCAATCGTCAGGCGGGCAAAGGCCAGTTGGTCCAGCACCGATGGCTGAAGCCGGGGCACACAGACACGGCGGTTGCCCTGCGGCTCCAACGCGCCTTCGGCCGTCAGCCGGCGGATCGCCTCGCGCACCGGGGTCATGCCCGCGCCAAGATCGGCAATCAGCCCCTGAATGGTTACCGGTTGGCCCGGTGCCAGTGCCCCGAACAAAACCATGTCGCGCAAACGGGCATAGGTCAGCTCGTGGCTGGGAATTTTGCGCGGATCTTCTGTCATTCGGCTACTCGCAGCAGGGTTTGACAGAGTTACGCCAAGGCGCGGGATCGTTGCAAGGGCATCAATGCCGCTTAGCCCCGCAAAGCCGGCCTTTCCCGCGCCAGCCACAGCCCCGACAAAAGCGCCGGGCCGTTGCCAATTTCGCCACTGGCGCAAAGCTGCATGAAACGGTCAAAGGAAATCACATGGGCGCGGATGTCTTCGGCTTCGGCGGCAAGGCCAAAAAGCCCGGCGGCACTGTCAGGCAGATCGGTCAGCGCCAGATAGGAATAGAGAAATTCCGTCATGGCGCCGGGGCTGGGGTAATAGCCCGCAATCGGCAAAAGCCGGTCAAGCTGCAAGCCCGCCTCCTCCTGCGCCTCGCGCCGGGCGCAGTCTTCTGGGGTTTCGCCGGGGTCGATACGGCCGGCAATCGCCTCAAGCTGCCAGGGGTTGGCATCGCCGCGCACATGCGGGCCAAAGCGGAACTGTTCAATCAGCATCACCCGGTCGCGCACGGGGTCATAGGGAAGAACCGTCACCGCATCGCCCGACACGAAGGCCGCGCGCAGCACTGGCGCGCTCAGGCTGCCATCAAAGCGGCGAAACTGAAGCTCTTGTTCTTCCATGGAAAAGAACCGCGCATAGGGTTCGCTGCGGGTCAGGGCCTGCACATCGCCCTTGGCAGGTGTGTGGCGCAGGCTGGCCGGGCTGGCCAGCGCCGCGCGCACCCGCGCTGCGCCCTTGGCCAACATTTGGCCATAGCGGGCCAGAACCGTCTGGGCCGGGCGCACTTTGAACTGGGCCATGATCTCGCGCGCGGTGGCGGTAACGGCAGGGCCAAAGCGCAGTTGCCAATCAGCCAGAACCCAAGGCGCCCCCGGCTGCCACTGGCCCTGCGGCGCGAAATAGGCCTGCGCCGTCACCGGCCCCTGGGCGGTATCCACCCGCACCTCGCGCGTGGCGCGGGCAAAGCCACCCTGATAAAAGTCAAGCCGTTCAATATCATGCGCGCTCAGCCCCGAAACCCAAAGCCCCTCGGTCCCGCTGCCCTCTTGCGCCATCAACAGCGGAAATGCCCGCCCTTCGGCCCAATAACCCGCATAGCCTTGCAACCGCGCGGGCTGGCTTTTGGCTTTGCGCCCCAGAACCTCAGCCAGAAGCGGCGCGTGGCACAGCGTGCCGAAAAAGAAGAAATCTGCCATCGCGAACCCTAATTCCAGCGCCGCCCGACGGCTTCGGTCAGGCTGCCGCCCAGCAAGCCGCCCAGCAACAGCACCCCCGGTGTCGCCGGCTGCTTCAAAAGCGCGCCATAATCCAGCATCATTTGAAACACCGCCAAGACGGCTTCCATCGGCCCATCATACATCAGATGGGTCGATTTGCGGACCATGAAGTAAATCGAAAACCCCAAAAGGCACCAAAACAGAATGGCAACCGAGGTGACAACGCCGCGGTTCATCGCCTCGACCATGCCGCGCCCGGTGGCGGGGCCCATGATACGCCAACCGCATATGAGCCCGACCCCGGCCGAGATTTCGCGAAACAGCTTGATTTGCGTGCCCTCCGGCAGCGCCGGAATGAACAGATGCGCGGCAAGGGCAGCAACAAGGGCAAAGAAAACAGCGGCAAACAATTTGGGCGCGGTGGGCATCTGGTCCTCTGGCAGGGCGGGTCGCACGGTTTCAGCGGTGGCTGAGCGTGACCTGCGTTACATCACAGTTTCCGCCCTGAAACGCCCCGGCACAAGAGGTCAGGTAAAGATTCCACATCCGGCGAAAGCGGTCGTCAAAACCCATGGCCTGCACATCGGCCGAGCGCGCGTTGAACCGTTCAAACCAGCGCCGCAGGGTCAGGCTGTAACTTTGGCCAAACTCCACCGAGCTGACCCGCTGCAACCCCGCCCGCTCTATCGCCGCCAAAAGCGCCGTGGGCGAGGGCAACATGCCGCCGGGAAAGATGTATTTCTGAACGAAATCAACAGATTTTCGGTAGATGTGAAAGCGATCATCCCCGATGGTAATGATCTGAAGCGTGGCCTTGGCGCCGGGTTTCAGCCGCGCGTGCAGGGTGTTGAAATAGACCGGCCAGTATTTTTCGCCCACCGCTTCAAACATCTCGATCGAGGCGATGCCGTCATAAACCCCGGTCTCGTCGCGATAATCCTGCAACTTGATCGTCACCCTGTCGGCCAGCCCGATGCGGGCCATGCGGGCCTGCGCATAGGCGTGCTGCGCCTTTGAAATCGTCAGGCAAGTCACCCGCAACCCGCGCCGGCCGGCATATTCGGCAAAGCCCCCCCAACCACAGCCGATTTCCAGCAGATGATCGCCGGGGCGCGCGCCGATCCGCGCAAGCAGGCTGGCATATTTCGCCTCTTGTGCCGTCTCAAGGCTTTCCTGCCCGGTGGTGAACAGCGCGCTGGAATAGGTCATGCTGTCATCCAGCCAAAGCCGGTAGAAATCATTGCCCAGATCGTAATGCGCCGCGATGTTGCGTTTCGCCTGCCGGCGCGAATTGCCATGCAGCCAAAAGCGCAGCCGTTCATAGGCCCGCAGCATGGCAAAGCCCGGAAAGCCATCCAGCACCTCATTATTGCCGGTTTGCAGCAGATCCATCAGCGCCATCAGGTCAGGGCTGGTCCAGCCGCCCTCAAGATAGGCCTCGCAAAAGCCAAGATCGCCCTCGCGAATCAGCCTGGCGAAAACATCGCCATCCTGCACATGAATTTCCGCCAAAGGCCCCTGGGCTGCCCCCTCGGCGCGAAAACGTCGCCCATCGGGCAGCCGAAATTCCAGCCGCCCCTGTCGCAACTTGCCTGCCCTTTCAAAGGTTGCCGCAAAATAGCGCGGCAGGTCAGGCTGGCCTTTGGTCTCGCTCAGAACATCCATTCGCCCCCCCCCATCACATACACGGGTTTGACTGCGCGTCCCTTCACCAAAAAAGAGTTCCAGATACCGGCCCGCTACTCAAGCTTTTCTTGCGCCCGCCCCATTGTGCCCAACGCCGCCAGCGCGCGGGCACGCCCCGTGGCCAGATCGACCATCGGCATCGGGTAGGGGCGCAAAGGGTCCAGCCCCCAGGCTTTGGGCACCGCCTTGAAATAGCTTGCGCCATCCGCAGCGGGGCTGCGGCTTAACTCGGCCAGCCAGCGGCGGCGATAGCTTTGATCGGCATCGAATTTTTCCGCCTGCCCAGCGGGGTTGAAAATGCGAAAATAGGGCGCGGCATCGGGGCCGCATCCGGCCACCCATTGCCAGCCCATCGCATTTGCCGCGGGGTCCCAATCGGTCAGACAATCGGCAAACCAGCGCAGACCCAGCCGCCAATCGCTCAGCAAATGCTTGGTCAGATAGCTCGCCACGATCATGCGCGCGCGGTTGTGCATCCGCCCCGTCACATACATTTCGCGCAGACCCGCATCGACAAGCGGCTCGCCTGTCATGCCTTGGCGCCAAAGGGCCGCATCGCTGTTCTCGCCGCGCCATGGGAAAGCTTGCCAATCCGCCTTCCAACTGGTCCGCTCCATCGCCGGATAATGGTAATAAAGATGCCAGGCGAATTCGCGCCAGACCAGCTCTTTCAGAAAGGTTTCAGCCCCGGCATTGCCCTCGGCCATGGCGCGGCGCGCCCGATGCCAGATGCGCCGCGGCCCGATCTCGCCCCAGGCCAGATTTTCCGAAAGGCCACTGGTCGCGCCAGTAAGGCCCGGATGGTCGCGATCAACGGCATAGGCCGCCATCGGGCCCGCGGCAAAAGCCTCCAGCCGCGACAGGGCCCGCGCTTCGCCCAGTTGCATATGGGCGGCCACAATCGGGGCCGCGCGCGCCATGCCCGCATCCAGCCGCCAATCCGCAAGGGATTCGCTCTGCGGCCATTGCGCCGGACAGCGCAGCGCCTTGGGGGCGGGGGCGGGTGCCTCAATCTCGCGCCCCCGCACCGCCCGCCAATAGGGCGTATACACCCGGTAAGGCCCGCCTTGCCCGGTTTCCACCTGCCATGGCTCAAACAAAAGCGCGCCGGCAAAGCTTTGCGCCTGATAACCGCGCGCCTTCAACCCCGCCTTCACCGCCTGATCGCGCGCCCGCGCCGGTGCCTCATAAAGCCGGCTCCACATCACCCCGCTGGCCCCGGTTTCGGCCATCAGTGCCGCCAGCACCGGCAAGGCCGCCCCCCGCCGCAAGATCAGCCGGCTGCCCATTGCTTCCAGCACCGTCGCAAAATGGTCAACCGCCCGCCCCAGTCGAAACTTCGGCGCGGCGCCGATCGCCTCGGTCTCCGGGTCCAGAATAAACACCGGCAGCAAGGGCCGCCCCGTGGCCACCGCCGCTGCCAGCATCGGATGGTCATCCAACCGCAGGTCGCGGCGAAACCACAAGATCAACGGTGCGTCAGACATTTCCGTCCCTGCCACATCCTCTGTGGAAAAATATCCCGGGGGAGCCGAAGGCGGGGGCAGCGCCCCCTCAACCCGCTTTCCGCATCCCCAGCGCCCGGGCGCGTTTCTTCGGGTCCACCTCGAAAAGGCTTGCCAATTGCTCGGTCATGGCGCCCGCCAGTTGCTCGACATCGGTGATCGTCACCGCGCGCTGGTAATAGCGCGTCACGTCATGGCCGATGCCAATGGCAATCAGTTCCACCGCGCGGCGCTTTTCCACCATGGCAATGACATCGCGCAGGTGCTTTTCCAGAAAGGACGCAGCATTGACCGACAGGGTCGAATCATCCACCGGCGCGCCATCGGAAATCACCATCAAAATCTTGCGCGCCTCAGGCCGCCCCAGCGCCCGGCGATGCGCCCATTCCAGCGCCTCGCCGTCGATGTTTTCTTTCAACAGCCCCTCTTTCATCATCAGCCCCAGATTGGGCCGCACCCGCCGCCACGGCGCATCGGCGGATTTATAGATGATATGGCGCAGATCGTTCAGCCGCCCCGGTGCCTGCGGGCGCCCCTGCGCCAGCCAGCGTTCGCGCGATTGGCCGCCCTTCCAGGCCCTTGTGGTAAAGCCCAAAATCTCGACCTTGACCGAGCAGCGTTCCAGCGTGCGCGCCAGCACATCGGCGCAGATCGCCGCAATCGAAATCGGCCGGCCCCGCATCGACCCCGAATTGTCGATAAGCAGCGTCACCACCGTATCGCGGAACTCGGTGTCTTTTTCCTGCTTGAACGACAGGGGCGTCGTCGGGTTCGCCACCACGCGCGCCAGACGGCCCGCGTCCAGCGTGCCTTCCTCCAGATCAAAAAGCCATGACCGGCTTTGCTGGGCCTGAAGCCGGCGTTGCAGCTTGTTGGCCAATCGGCTGACGGCCCCCTTCAAAGGCTCCAACTGCTGATCAAGATAGGCGCGCAGTCGCTCCAATTCCGCAGGCTCTGCCAAATCCTCGGCCTTAATTTCTTCATCGAAATCCGTCGTGTAAACGGTGTAATTCGGGTCGGCATCGGAATAGGGCGCGGGGGGCGGCGGCTCTAACGGGGCCTCGCCTTCGGGCAGTTCGGTTTCGTCGCCTTCCTCCATATCGGCGCTGTCTTCCATGGTGACCTGCGCCTGCGACTGGTCTTCTTCCTGATCTTGCGACCGTTCCGGGCTGGCCTCGGATTCTTCCGATTCCTGTTCTTCCGACCCCTCGCTTTCGGGGCTGTCCTGATCTTCCTCGGCCTCATCGCCGGTCTGGTCGTCATCGGGCGTATCGGGGTCGTCACCCAACTGGTCGCCGTAACCCAGATCAGAAATCACCTGCCGCGTCAGCCGGGCAAAGGCCGCCTGATCGGCCAGCACATGGTCAAGATTGTCGAGCGTGCCGCCCGCCTGTTCCTCGATAAAGCCGCGCCACAGGTTCATGACATTTTCTGCCGCCTTCGGCAGCGGATTGCCGGTGGCAAGGTGGCGCACCAGATAGCCCGCCGCCACCGAAAGCGGGGCTTCGCCGGGCGAGGTCAGGCTGCCATAGCCTTTGCGGTCAGCCTCATGCGCGATTTTTGCGTCGATATTGGTCGCGGTGCCGGGCATCACCCGCGCGCCCACCGCCTCGCAGCGGGCGGTTTCCATCGCGTCGTAAATCTCACGCGCCAACTGGCCGGTGGGGGCATAGCGGGCGCTGGTCGCGTCATCGTGATACTTGCGGCGCAGCGCAAAAGCATCGGCCGTGCCGCGCGCCAACATCACCTCGTCGCGCGTCATGCGGCGCGAAACCTGCGGCAGCCGCACGCCTTCTTTGTTCATGCCCGAAGGATCGACCGAATAGGTCACGGTCATATCCGGATCATCGGCCATGACGCGGGTGGCCTCGGCCAAGGCTTTCTTGAACGGATCGGCTGGGTTGTCGGTAGGTTTGGTCATTGTGCCGGTCCGGTCTTGACGATTTCGAAGTTTTCGCTATTTATATACACACGCGAAGGTGCGCGAAGGTGCGGGGTGTGATGCAGTTTCCAACCAACAGCCGCGAGATTATCCGCAGGCTTGAGGCCGAGGGCTGGCTTCTGGTTTCGTCCAAAGGCTCGCATCACAAGTTCCGCAAAGGGGCGCTGACGGTCATCGTTCCACACCCGAAGAAAGACCTGCCGCACGGCACGGCCCGCAATATCGCGCGCTTTGCCGGGTGGCTGAAGGAGATACCATGAAAACCTATCTTGCGCTGGTTCACAAGGAGGAGGGGAGTGCTTTTGGCCTGAGTTTTCCCGATCTTCCGGGATGTTTTGCGGCCGCGGACAGTGAAGGCGACATTCTGCGCGCCGGGGTGGAGGCCCTGGAGCTGTGGTTTGAGGATTCTGCCCCCGTTGCGCCGCGCGGTCCCGCAGAAATTTCGCAGGCGGTGGCCGATGATCTGTCCGCCGGTGCCTTCTTGATCGCGATTCCGTTGGTGCAACCCCAGACGCGGCAGAAACGGGTAAACATCAGCCTCGATGCCGGAACTTTGGAGGCAATCGACATGGCCGCAGATGGGCTGGGTCTGACCCGGTCAGGCTATCTCGCGATGGCGGCGCTGAACGAGATCAGGGGCGGGCATTAGCGGCCTCGGCCAAGGCTTTCTTGAACGGATCGGCTGGGTTATCGGTGGGTTTGGTCATGATCCGTCTCGGTAGGGCGGGGGTTTCCCCGCCAATATTGGACCAGGCGGGGAAACCCCCGCCCTACATCACTTCATCGCCATGCTTGCTGCTGATTCCGGCAGCTCTTCGCCAAAGCAGCGCTGGTAGAATTCCGCCACCGTTTGCCGCTCCAGCTCATCGCATTTGTTCAGGAAGGTCAGGCGGAAGGCGTAGCCCACGTTGCGGAAGATCTCGGCGTTTTGCGCCCAGTTCAGCACGGTGCGGGGGCTCATGACGGTGGAAAGATCGCCGTTCATAAAGGCGGTGCGGGTCAGATCGGCCACGGTGACCATCTGGGAAATGGTCTTGCGGCCTTTTTCGGTGTTGTAATGCGGGTTTTTCGCCAAAACGATCGCGGTTTCGGCATCATGGCTCAGGTAATTCAGCGTGGCGACCAGCGACCAGCGGTCCATCTGGGCCTGGTTGATCTGCTGGGTGCCGTGGTAAAGCCCGGTCGTATCGCCCAGACCCACGGTATTGGCGGTGGCGAACAGACGGAAATAGGGGTGGGGCGTGATGATTTCGTTCTGGTCCAGCAGCGTCAGCTTGCCGTCGGTTTCCAAAACGCGCTGAATTACGAACATCACATCGGCGCGACCGGCATCATATTCGTCAAACACGATGGCCACGGGGTTGCGCAGCGCCCAAGGCAGGATGCCTTCGTGGAATTCCGTCACCTGCTTGCCATCGCGCAGCTTGATCGCATCCTTGCCGATCAGGTCGATCCGGCTGATATGGCTGTCAAGGTTGACGCGCACCGCAGGCCAGTTCAGCCGCGCCGCGACCTGCTCGATATGGGTCGATTTGCCGGTGCCGTGATAGCCCTGAATCATCACCCGGCGGTTATAGGCAAAGCCCGCCAGAATGGCCAAAGTGGTGTCGGGATCGAATTTATAGGTCGGGTCAATGGCCGGAACGCGGTCGGTCGCATCGGCAAATCCCTTCACCTTCATGTCGGTGTCGATGCCGAACACCTCGCGGACCGAGATTTCTTCGGTGGGTTTCATCTGCGTGTCGGCCATTGGTTTCGTCCATATGCTAGCGCCGGGCAAAGCCCGCAATCGGTGAAGTTGTGGAACATATCGGCAGGGGCTGCAAGGGCTGGACTTAACGGTTTTTCGCAACTTGGTGAGGCAATGTAACCTTTGGCCCGCGCGGCCATGGCCTGTGCTAGACTGCGGGCAGACAGGAGATTTGCCATGCAACGTCGTGTATTTGTTACATCCGCCCTTGCCGCCGGTCTGGCCGGTGGTTTTTCCGCCCTGGGCTTTGGCCGTGCCGCCCATGCTGAAAGCTTTGAGATCACGCTGTCAGATGCCGAATGGCAGGCGCGGCTTTCGCCCGAGGCCTATCAGGTTTTGCGCCATGAAGCGACCGAGCGCGCCGGAACCAGCCTGTTGAACCACGAAAAACGCAAGGGCGTGTTCCATTGCGCCGGATGCGACCTGCCGCTTTATTCTTCGGCCACGAAATACGAAAGCGGCACCGGCTGGCCCTCGTTCTGGCAACCGCTGGAAGGGGCCATCGGCACGCGCGCCGATCCCGGTCTTTTCGGCACCCGAACCGAGGTGCATTGCCACCGCTGCGGTGGGCATCTGGGCCATGTTTTTGACGATGGGCCACAGCCGACGGGCAAACGCTATTGCATGAACGGCGCGGCGTTGAACTTCCGCCCGGGCTGATTGCGCAAACGCGGCTTGGCGCACGCATGACGGTGGTGGACAGCGGCTTTCAGCAAGCGTAGGTTTTGCGGCAGAAAGCCATTTTCACCGGAGAGTTGCATTGCGCGCGCCAAGCCAGCCATCGCAGATGACCGTGGCTGTGACCAAGGCGGTCAGGGCCATGCTGGCCGCAGAACCCAGCCCGGAAAACCTGCATAAGTCCTTTCGTTATCTGGCAAAATGGCGGGCCGAGGTTATTGCCCGCACCTTTGAGGCGCGCGGGCAGACTGTCGTGATGGGCGGGCCTTTCAAGGGCATGGCCTATGGCGTCCGGGCATCTGAGGGCAGCCGCACGGCGCGGCTTTTGGGGGCCTATGAGGCCAGCCTGCACCCGGTGATCGAATCCATCATCGCCAAGGCCCCTGAACTGGTGGTCGATATTGGCTCGGCCGAAGGGTATTACGCTGTCGGGCTGGCGCGCCGCCTGCCGGGCGCACGGGTATTGGCGCGCGATCAAAGCCCGCAGGCGCAGGCCCTGTGCGCGGCGTTGGTGGGGGCAAATGGCGTTGCGGGGCAGGTCGAAATCGGTGGGCTTTTCGGCCATGAGGATTTCGATCTTTGCACGCGGGCGCGCAGCGTGGTGATCTGCGATATCGAAGGGGCCGAACTGGCGCTTTTGGACCCGGAACTTGCCCCCGGTCTGGCCCATGCCGATATTTTGGTGGAATGCCACCCCGGCTTTGCCGCCGATGTGGTGGCGGTTTTGACCGCCTGCTTTTCCCCGACCCACAAGATCACCAAAATCGGCCGCAAGCTGGAAGATACGAGCCTGCCGGAATGGATGGAAAACCTGTCCGATCTCGACCGGCTTATCGCGCTTTGGGAATGGCGTCAGGGGCCGACGCCCTGGCTTTGGATGGAGCGCAAATGACCCGGCTTGAAAACGCAGCGATCTGGTATGCCCAAGACGGGTTTGATCCGGTGGCCAAAGGCATCAATGGCCGCAGAGTGGCGGGGGAAAGCTTTCTCAAGGGCTTTTTGCGCCATGCCGATGTGGATGAATTCGTTATTCTTTCCAAGCAGATGGAAGAAGCTGATCCCGTGCGTGAACTGGCGGCCCGGTTGCGCCCCGGTATGCCGCTGCGCGCCGTGAGCCTGATCCGCCCGACCGGCATTTCGCCCGTGGAAACCGTGTTCTACCCCAGCCCCAACTATGCCGCCGAAGCATGGCGGCGCGCGCCCTATGGCACAGGCGCCTATGCGCTTTCGGGGATCACCCATACCACCTCGACCCAGGCGGTGATGGAAGGCTGGATGAACTGGCGTGTCGCGCCGGTGGAAGACTGGGATGCGGTCATCTGCACCAGCCGCGCGGTGCAGGCCAGTGTGAGCTTTCAACTTGATCTGATTGATGCCCATCTGAAACGCCACCTGAACGCAACGCCGGGGCGTCGCCCGATGCTGCCGGTTATTCCCCTGGGCATTCATTGCGATGATTTCACCCCCGACCCGGTCGCGCGCGCCGCGCTGCGCGAAAGGCTTGGCGCGGCAGAACAGGATGTGGTTTTCACCACCATCGCCCGGCTGACCCCGCATGAAAAATTTGACCCGCTGCCGATTTATCTGGCCATGCAGGCGGCGCAGGCCAAGCTTCCAGCGGGGCAAAAGCTGCATGTCGCCTTTTGCGGGGTCTTTCGCGAGGAATATTCGCGTCAGGTCTTTGCCGAAGGCGCGCGGCGGCTGATGCCGGATGTGGGCTTTGCGCTGTTGGATGGCGCAAAGGCCGAAGACCGCAAACAGGCGCTTTCGGGGGCCGATGTCTTCATGTTCCTGATCGACAATATTCAGGAAACCTTTGGCCTTGCACCGATTGAAGGGATGGCGGCGGGGCTGCCGCTTTTGGTTTCCGATTGGGATGGGATGAAAGATACCGTCACCCCCGACGTCGGTTTCCGCGTCACCAGCCGCGCCCTGCCGGGGCCGCATCTGGCACAAGAGGCGCTGCGCTATCAGGGCGGGTTTGACAGCTATGTGCAATATTGTTCGCTCAGCTCAGCCATGACCGAGATCGACATGGGCGAATTGACGGCGCGGATTTTGGATCTGGCGCTGAACCCCGGCCTGCGGCGCAAGATGGGCGCGGCAGGGCAGGCGCGGGCGCGCGCGGTTTATGACTGGGCGCAGGTCGTGCCCATGATGCAGGCCCTTTGGAGCGAGCAACGCGACCGGCGGCATAAGGCGGCGGCGCGTTCGGTGCGCTATGCCGCTGATGCCTTGCCCATTGCCCCTTCGCCAACCGCGCTTTTTGCCGCCTATCCCAGCGAACAGGCGCGGTTTGATGGCCTGCGGCTGGTGGCGCGCGATCTGGAGGGCCGGCTTGGGGTGGCCGAAACGCTGGAGCTGCGCGATTATGCCGGGGTGAAGCGGGTTTTTGCCAGCAAGGCGCAGATTCTGGCGGTGTTTCAGGCCATTGAAGGCGCAGGCGCCCATGGGGCCGAGGTGGCGCCCTTGGCCAAGGGGCTGAATGTGCCGCCGCCGGTGATTGAGCGTATTGTGATGTGGCTGTTGAAATACGATTTCATCCGCCGGGTTTGAACGCGGGGCCCTGAAATCAGGGTGGCAAAGAAAGGCGGGGGTTTCACACCCCCGCGCAGGGTTGGGCTGCCCCCAACCCCGCTTCCCCCGTGGGGTATTTTTGCCAAGATGAAAGAGAGGCGGCTGGTTCAGTCTTTGAAAAAACGGCTGTCCTTGATCTGGTCCCAGGCCCAGACCACCTCTTGCAGACGTTCTTCGTCGCGCCGGTCGCCGCCGTTCATATCCGGGTGAAGATCTTTCACCAAGATTTTGTAAGCCTTGCGAATTTCCGATTTCGTCCAGGTGTCGCGGGCGTCCAGAATTTCGATGGCCTTGCGTTCGGTCGGCGGCAGTTTGCGGGTGGCGGTGGACACCACCTTGCCGGGGTTTTGCGTGGCTTTTTCACCCAAAAGCGCCATCGGGTCATTCACGCCAAGGCGCTGCCAGGCCCGGCCGTCATCCTTTTTGGAAAAGGGGCGGGTTTCGCGTTCCCAGACGCGGTCTTTGTCGAGAAGTTTCTGGAATTCTTCGTCGCTGGCGGTGCCGAAGAAATTCCATTTCAGGTTATATTCCCGGACGTGATCTTTGCAGAACCAGAAGAAATCATCGAGTAGGTCAGGCGATTTCGGGGCGCGATAAGCGCCTTTTTCTTTGCAATCAGGGAAATCGCAGGCGCGTTGCGAGGTTTCAAAGGCCCCTGACATGCCGCCGCGCCGCGTGGTCTTGCGCTTTGCCTTGTCCGACGAAACCCGCAGGTCGAACTCAAAAGGGGATTTTACCATTGTCTCAGACCTTTCCGACTCGGGGCCGTGAGTTTAGGGATTTGTGCGGCAAGGTGAAGGGGGTCCGATGGGCATTGAAAGCGAAATTCGTCAAAGGCTTGTGGCGGCGTTTCAGCCGGCGCGGCTGGAGGTGGTGAATGAAAGCCACCGTCACGCGGGACATGCCGGCGATGACGGCTCTGGCGAAAGCCATTTTGCGGTGCTGATCCGGGCCGAAGCCCTGGCCGCGATGAGCCGCGTCGCGCGGCATCGGGCGGTGCATAAGGCCCTGGGCGACATCACCGCGCGGGTTCATGCGCTGGCGATCGACGCGGGCTGAGGCGGCGATTTTTCGACGAAAAATCGGGGCGCGGTCAGGCCTTGGCCAGAAGCCGGTAGTGGTGCAGCAAGGGTTCGGTATAGCCCGAGGGCTGCGCGCGCCCCTTGAACACCAGATCGCAGGCCGCTTGAAAGGCGATGCCCTGAAAACCCGGCGCCATCGGGCGATAGGCCGGGTCGCCGGCGTTTTGCCGATCTACCACGGCGGCCATTTTCTGCATGACCTCCATCACCTGGGCCTCAGACACCACGCCGTGATGCATCCAGTTGGCGATGTGCTGGGCTGAAATCCGGCAGGTGGCGCGGTCTTCCATCAGGCCCACGTCATTCAGATCGGGCACTTTGGAGCAGCCGACCCCCTGATCAATCCAGCGCACAACATAGCCAAGGATGCCTTGGGCGTTGTTTTCCACTTCGCGGATCACTTGTTCTTCGGGCCAGCGCCGCCATGTGGCCAAGGGAATATCAAGCACCGCATCGACATGGGCGCGTCGCCCCCCGGCGGCGAGTTTGCGTTGCACCGCTTTGACGTCGATCTTGTGATAATGCAGCGCGTGCAGGGTGGCGGCGGTGGGCGAGGGCACCCAGGCACAGTTCGCGCCCGCCTTGGGGTGGTCGATCTTTTGCTCCAGCATGGCGGCCATCAGATCGGGCATGGCCCACATGCCCTTGCCGATTTGCGCCCGCCCCATCAGGCCGCATTCCAGCCCGATATCGACGTTCAGCACCTCATAGGCGCCGATCCAGCCTTTGCGTTTGATGAAATCCTTGCGGGAGAAGGGGCCTGCCTCCATCGAGGTGTGAATCTCATCGCCGGTGCGGTCAAGAAAACCGGTGTTGATGAAGGCGACCCGGCTTTTCGCGCTGCGGATACATTCCTTGAGATTGACCGAGGTGCGGCGTTCTTCGTCCATGATCCCCAGTTTGACCGTGTTGGCAGGCAGGCCCAGCACGGCCTCGACCCGGTCGAAGGTTTCGCAGGCGAAGGCCACTTCTTCGGGGCCATGCATCTTGGGTTTCACCACATAGACCGAACCTTCGTGCGAATTGCGCGCGCCTTCGGTCTTTTGCAGGTCATGAAGCGCGATCAGCGTGGTCAGCATTGCATCCATCAGCCCTTCGGGCACCTCGGCGCCATCGGGCAAAAGAATGGCCGGGTTGGTCATCAGATGGCCGACGTTGCGCACCCACAACAGCGCGCGGCCCTTGATCGTCAGGCTGCCGCCATTGGGGGCGGTGTAGACCCGGTCGGGGTTCAGGCGGCGTTCCATCCGCTTGCCGCCCTTTTCAAAGGTTTCCGCCAGATCGCCCCGCATCAGGCCCAGCCAGTTGCCGTAGGCCTGCACCTTGTCAGCCGCATCGACACAGGCGACCGAATCTTCGCAATCCATGATCGCGGACATCGCGCTTTCGATCTGCACATCGGCCAGCAAAGCCTGATCGCGCCCGCCGATGAAATGCGCCCGGTCAAAGACCAGTTCGACATGCAGCCCATTGTTTTTCAACAAGATCGCGTCGGGGGCCTTGGGGTTGCCCTTGTAGCCTGTGAATTTCGACGGATCGACCAGCGGCAGGTCATCGACCAAAAGCACGCCATCCTTGATCAGATAGCGCCGGGCATCGGCATGGCTGGTGCCGTCAATCGGGAAGGCTTCGTCCAGAAAGACACGGGCGCGGGCAATCACCCGCGCGCCGCGTCCGCGCTCATAGCCCCCCGCGGGCGGGGCTGATCCCATGGCATCGGTGCCGTAAAGGCAATCGTAAAGGCTGCCCCAGCGGGCATTGGCGGCGTTCAGCGCATAGCGGGCATTGGTGATGGGCACCACCAGTTGCGGCCCCGGCACATCGGCAATCTCGGCATCGACATGCGCGGTGTCGATCTGAAAATCCGGGCCTTCGGGCAAGAGATAGCCGATCTCGGTCAGAAAAGCCTTATAGGCCAGATAATCATGCACCTGCCCCCGGCGATTGCGGTGCCATGCGTCGATGCGGGCCTGCAAATCTTCGCGCTTGGCCAAAAGCGCACGGTTCTTCGGGGCAAGATCGGTCAGAAGGGCGGCAAAGCCTGCCCAGAAATGTTCAGGCGTAATCCCGGTGCCGGACAGGGCGCGGGTGTTGATGAAATCGGCAAGGGCGCTGTCCACCTGCAAGCCATTGATCGTGATCCGCGCGGTCATGGTCTTCTCCTTCGTATGCCGTGGAATACTAAGATGCGCGCGCCATCGGGGCAAATGAAAGCCGGGGCTGATTTTCGCGGGTTCCACGAAAGCAGTTTCTTGCAAGCAAGGAAAATGCGCCCCACAGCCCTTGGCGGCCCTTACCCGGCGGGCTTTTGCGAAAACCGCTTTTCCCGGCGCTTTTGCCATGGCAGGAAAGGGCAATTCGTTGGGCAATTTCAAGGGCGGCCTATGACTGTTACGAAAACTGTCACGCTTTACCATAACCCGGCTTGCGGCACCTCGCGCAAGGTGCTGGCGGCAATCCGCGATGCCGGGATTGAGCCGGAAATCGTGGAATATCTGGCCGTTGGCTGGACAAAGCCGCAGCTTCAGGCGCTGTTTTCCGCCGCGGGCCTTACCGCGCATGAGGCCCTGCGCCAGGCCAATTCGCCTGCCGCCGCCATGGGGCTGACCGCGCAAGATGCCAGCGAAGACCAGATCCTTGCCGCCATGGTGCAGGTTCCCGGCCTTGTGCAGCGGCCCTTTGTTACCACCCCGAAAGGCAGCGCGCTGTGCCGCCCGGCCGACAAGCTGGCGGCGCTTCTCTGACCGCCCCTGAAAAGGAATGATGCCATGACCGCCGCCGATCCGCGCACCGTTTATCTGGCCGATTATCAGCCCTATCCCTTTTTGCTGGAAGCGGTGCATCTGACCTTCCGGCTTGCCCCGCGCACCACGCGGGTGCTGGCCCGGTTGTCCTTTGCGCCAAACCCGGCGCGGCCGGGGCGGCATGATCTGTGGCTGCATGGCGAAAACCTGCGCCTTTTGGCCGCGCAGATTGACGGGCGCGCCATTGCCCCGCGTCTTGATGATCTGGGCCTGACCATCGCCGCCGCCGATCTGCCGGCAGGCGCCTTCACCTTGGAAACCGAGGTCGAGATCAGCCCCGAAACCAATACCGCGCTGGAAGGGCTTTACATGTCAAACGGCATGTATTGCACCCAATGCGAGGCCGAGGGTTTCCGCAAGATCACCTATTACCCCGACCGCCCGGATGTGATGGCGCGCTTTCAGGTGCGGATCGAAGGCGACATGCCGGTGCTTTTGTCCAACGGAAATCCGGCCGGGGCAGGGCAGGGTTGGGCCGAATGGCATGACCCCTGGCCCAAACCCGCCTATCTTTTTGCGCTGGTCGCGGGCGATCTTTTGGCCCATCCCGGCCAGTTCACCACGAAATCGGGCCGCGATGTTGCCTTGAACATCTGGGTGCGCAAGGGCGACGAGCACCGCTGCGCCTGGGGGATGGCGGCGCTGCACAAGGCGATGAAATGGGACGAAGATGTCTATGGCCGGGAATATGATCTCGACATTTTCAACATAGTTGCGGTCGATGATTTCAACATGGGCGCCATGGAAAACAAGGGGTTGAACATTTTCAACTCCAAAGTGGTGCTGGCCAGCCCCGACACGGCGACGGATGATGATTTCGCCCGCATCGAGGCGATCATCGCGCATGAATATTTCCATAACTGGACCGGCAATCGCATCACCTGCCGCGACTGGTTTCAGCTTTGCCTGAAAGAAGGGCTGACGGTTTTCCGCGATCAGCAATTTTCCGGCGATATGCGCAGCCATGCCGTGAAGCGCATCGAAGATGTGCTGACCCTGCGCGCGCGCCAGTTCCGCGAAGATCAGGGCCCGCTTGCCCATGCGGTGCGGCCCGAAAGCTTTGTCGAAATCAACAATTTCTACACCGCCACCATCTATGAAAAGGGCGCCGAGGTGATCGGTATGCTCAAACGTCTTGTGGGCGATGCCGATTATGCCCGCGCGCTGGATCTGTATTTTCAGCGCCATGACGGGCAGGCGGCCACAATCGAAGACTGGTTGAAGGTGTTCGAAGATGTCACCGGCCGCGATCTGGCCCAGTTCAAACGCTGGTATTCCGAGGCTGGCACGCCGCATCTCAAGGTGCATGAAGCCTGGTCTGCCGCGCCTGCGGGCGGCACCTATACGCTGACCTTCACGCAAACGAACCCGCCAACACCGGGACAGGCGGACAAGGCGGCAAAGGTCATTCCCATTGCCGTGGGTCTTTTGAACCCCAATGGCGACGAGGTGGTGCCCACGGTGGTTCTTGAAATGAACAAGCCCGTGCAAAGCTTTGCTTTCGAAGGGCTTTCGGCGCGGCCCATTCCGTCGATCCTGCGCGGATTTTCCGCCCCTGTGATGCTGGAACGCAGCGTGCCGCAGTCTGAACGCGCCTTCCTTCTGGCCCATGACACCGACCCGTTCAACCGTTGGGAAGCGGGCCGTGCCTTGGCCAAGGATGTGTTGGCGCGGATGGTGACATCTGGCGCGAAACCCACGGCCGACTTTCTGGATGGCATGGCGCGGCTCGCCTTTGACGACAGCCTTGATCCGGCCTTCCGGGCGCTGGTGCTGCGCCTTCCGTCTGATGATGATATGGCCGCCACCATGCACGCTGCCGGCCATGTGCCCGACCCCGCCCGCATCCATTCTGCCCGCCGCAGTCTGGGGCTGGCACTGGCCGAAACCCTCGCACCCGGTTTGGAAAAACTGGAACAATCCTGCCGGACAGAGGGGGCCTTCTCGGCCGAGGCCATTGCCGCTGGCAAGCGCGCGCTCCGGCTTGCGGCCTTGTCATTCCTGACCCGGCTTGATGGCGGCGCGGCGGCAAAAGCAGCTTTTGCACAAGCGTGCAATATGACGGAAAGCTTCGGCGCCCTGGCGATCCTTCTGGAAAATTCCGCCGGAGAACAAGAACTTGCCGCGTTTTCTTCGCGCTGGTCGCATGACCGTCTGGTCATGGATAAATGGTTCTCGGTGCAGGTCGCCATGGCCGCCCCGGATCAGGCCGCTGCCTCTGTCACCCAGCTAACCGCGCGGCCCGATTTCGACATGAAAAACCCCAACCGCTTCCGCGCGGTTCTGGGCGCGCTTTCGGCCAATCACGCGGGCTTTCACCATGACAGCGGCGCAGGTTACAAAACGCTGGCCGATTGGCTGATCCGTCTTGATCCGCTGAACCCGCAAACCGCGGCGCGCATGTCTACCGCCTTTGAAACCTGGCCGCGCTATGACGCGGACCGGCAGGGGATGATCCGCGCCGAACTGGCTCGCATCCTCGCCACCACGGGCCTCAGCCGCGATCTGTCGGAAATGGCGGGGCGAATGCTGGGGGCCTGAACGCGGGCCCGCAGCCTTTCACCTGGCCCAAATACCCTCGGGGGTGAGGGCGCAGCCCGAGGGGGCGGAAAGCCCCCTTAACCCCTTACAAGCAATAGCTTTGCGATGCGGTCCAGGCGGCCATTTCCGCCCGCTTTTCCCCTTTGCGCAGCGGCATCCAGTCGCGCCCGATGCCGCGGTTGCCCGCGCCCGCAACCACGCCATCACGGCCCACCTGATAGGACAGCATCTCAACCGCGCATTCCAGATTGGCCGCGCCGTCTTTCAGCGCCGCGCTGCTGTTTGCCGCACAGCCATAATTCTGCGCCGATCTGGGCGCGATCTGCATCAGCCCCACCCAACGCCCCTTGCCGCCCACGGCTTCGGGGTTCCAGCCGCTTTCATGTTTCGCCACCGCCGACAAAAGCCCGGCCCAAAAGGCGCGGCGCTCCTCCAGCCCCTTATCGGCATAACCGGGGCACCAGGCGCCAATATCTTCGGGCACGGCCCCGGCCAGTTCGGTATCCTTGGCAGCAATCGCGGCCAGACTGCGGGCGGTCCATTCCGCCGCTTCGGGGCGGTGATCCCAGGCCATGACCGGGGGCGTTTGCGGGGTAGTGGCGGTTTTGGCACCAAACCCGGCGGGAACACAGGCGGCGGTGCTGCAAAGCGCAAAGAGCGGCAAAAGCGCGGGAAAGCGGCGGGGGGCAAACATGGGGCGTGCGACACTCGTTAACAACAACAGAGTTTCTTCGATGCCGCGGGGGGCGGGGCTTTGTCCAGCCATCCTTGGCCAAATCGCGGCTATCGGCATCTTTTCGCCCGTGACAGGGCGCGCAGCACCCTTGCCGTGGCGGGCCATCTTGCCTAAGACGGGGCAAAGCCAAAACGAGGGTTCCCATGCTTGACCTGACCTATACCGCGCCGAAACCCAAGGTGATTGCCGGGGCCAAGCAGGATTGGGAATTGGTGATCGGCATGGAAATTCATGCGCAGGTCGCCTCCAACGCCAAGCTGTTTTCCGGCGCGTCAACCCAGGTTGGGGCCGAGCCGAATTCCAATGTGGCCTTCGTCGATGCGGCGATGCCGGGGATGCTGCCCGTCATCAACGAATATTGCATCGAACAGGCGGTGCGTTCGGGTCTTGGGCTGAAAGCCGCGATCAATCTGCGTTCAGCCTTTGACCGCAAGAACTATTTCTACCCCGATCTGCCGCAGGGCTATCAGATTTCGCAGCTTTACCACCCCATCGTGGGTGAGGGCGAGGTGCTGGTCGAAATGGGCCCCGGTGTGGCGCGTCTGGTGCGGATCGAACGCATCCATCTTGAACAGGACGCCGGCAAGTCCATTCACGATATGGACCCGACAATGTCTTTCGTCGATTTCAACCGCACGGGCGTGGCCCTGATGGAAATCGTCAGCCGTCCCGATATTCGCGGCCCCGAGGAAGCGGCGGCCTATGTCGCGAAACTGCGCCAGATCCTGCGCTATCTGGGCACCTGCGACGGCAATATGCAAAATGGCAACCTGCGCGCCGATGTGAACGTCTCGATCTGCCAGCCCGGCGCTTATGAGCGTTATCAGGCCACGCAGGATTTCAGCCATCTGGGCACGCGCTGCGAAATCAAGAACATGAACTCCTTGCGGTTCATTCAGGCCGCGATCGAGGTGGAGGCGCGTCGTCAGATTGCCATCGTTGAAGACGGTGGCAAGGTGGTGCAGGAAACCCGGCTTTATGACCCGGACAAGAACGAAACCCGGTCGATGCGTTCAAAAGAAGAAGCGCATGATTACCGCTATTTCCCGTGCCCCGACCTTCTGCCGTTGGAGATTGAGCAGGCTTGGGTTGATGACATCGCCGCATCCATGCCGGAACTGCCCGATGCCAAGAAAGCCCGCTTCATGGGCGATTTCGCGCTGACCGATTATGACGCCAACGTGCTGACGGCGGAACTGGATTCGGCCGCCTTCTTTGAAGCCGTGGCGCAGGGTCGCGATGGCAAGATTGCCGCGAACTGGGTCATCAATGAGCTGTTTGGACGTTTGAACAAAGAGGGCAAGGCAATTGCCGACAGCCCGGTTTCGGCGGCGCAACTGGGCGGGATGCTGGATCTTCTGGCCAAGGGCGAAATCACCGGCAAAATGGCCAAGGATCTGTTTGAAATCCTGTGGACCGAAGGCGGCGACCCGGCCGAGCAGGCGGCCAAGCATGGCATGAAAGCCGTGACCGATACCGGGGCTATCGAAAAGGCGCTGGACGATCTGATCGCGGCTAATCCTGAACAGGTAGAAAAGGCCAAGGTCAACGCCAAGCTGGCGGGCTGGTTCACCGGGCAGGTCTTGAAGGCCACGGGTGGCAAGGCCAATCCGGCGGTGGTCAATGCCATGGTGGCGCAAAAGCTGGGGCTGTAAATCACTGTTTTCGCGCGGCTGATCCGTCTAATATCGCCGCCAATGCCGGATGGAGATGCCAATGCCCCGCCCAATGCCCTGTTATGAATACAAAGTCATTCCCGCCCCGCGCCGGGGCGAAAAGGGGCCGGGGGCAAAAACCACCGAAGACCGTTTTGCGCTGGCCCTGACCAGCCTGATGAATACGCTTGGCGCTGAAGGCTGGGATTATATCCGCGCCGATACCCTGCCGGTGGATGAACGTTCGGGCCTGACCGGCACCAAGACCTCGTTTCAGAACATGTTGGTTTTCCGCCGGGTTTTGGCGGAAGACGCGGTTGCCGCACCGGTTGATGCGGCGGCGGTGTTCGTGCCGTCCCGCCGCCTTGGCCCGGCAGAGACGGCTACGGTCAACAATGCCCCGCCCGTTGGCCCCGCCACTGATGATCTGGCGGCATCATAGCGCCTGATTGGCCTTGGCCAACGCGCGTGGCAGGCATTCGGCAAAGACCGCCAGCGCCGCCTCATTGCCCACACTGACGCGCAGGCAGCGGTCCAAAGGGGCCACGCCGGGCATACGGACAAAAACGCCAAGACCCGCCAGCTCGCGCCAGGTGACGCGGGCAAAATCGCCATCGCGGCCCAGATCCATCGTCACGAAATTGGTGGCCGAGGGCAGAGGGGTGGCCCCATTGGCGCGGGCAATCGCGGCAAGGGTTTCGCGCCCCTGCGCCACGCACGCCACAACCTGTGAAAGCCAATCCTGATCGGCCAGCGCCGCCAGCGCCCCGGCCTGCGCGATGCGCCCCATGCCGAAATGGTTGCGGATCTTGTCAAAGGCGCGGGCAAGGTCGGGGGCGCAGATTGCATAGCCTACACGCAGGCCCGCCATACCGTAACCTTTTGAAAAGGTGCGGAAACGTATCACGCGCGGGTCATCTGCGGCAATCTCGGGCGCGGTGCCTGCCGGGGCCAGATCAATATAGGCTTCGTCCAGAATGAGCAGGCTTTCGGGTGGCAAGGCTTCGATCATGCGGATGATTTCGCTGCCGGGGTGATGGCTGCCCATCGGGTTATCAGGGTTTGAGATGTAAACCAGTTTCGGGCGGTGCTGATGGGCGGCAGCGACCAGCGCCGCCGGGTCTTCATGCGCGCCCTTATAGGGCAGGCGGATGATCTCGCCGCCAAAGCCCGCGACATGAAAGGTGAAGGTCGGATAGGCCCCAAGCGAGGTGACAACCTTGTCGCCCGGCGCAATCATCAGCCGCACCAGATAGCCCAAAAGCCCGTCAATCCCTTCGCCCACCACGATATTTTCCGGGCGGCACCCATGATGGACGGCAAGGGCGGCTTTCAGATCATGCAACTCAGGATCGCCATACATCCAGACCTCGGCCGCGGCCTCAGCCATGGCGGCAATGGCGCGGGGCGAGGGGCCAAAGAGCGATTCATTTGCCCCAAGCCGGGCGCGAAACGGGTGGCCAAGGGCGCGCTCCTGCGTTTCGGGGCCCACGAAGGGCACCGAGGAGGGAAGCGAGGCGGCGAGGGGGGTGAGATGCGCTGTCATGACATGAGGGAAGCGCAAAATCCCTGTGGGGGCAAGACAGGAGCGGAATTTGATGCAAATTCCGTGAGCGATTTCCGTATCGGAAATCGGCGGTTGGCAAAAGAAAGGGGGGCTGTCTGCCCCCCTCTGGCCTGCGGCCATTCACCCCCTGAGGGTATTTTGGCCAAGATGGAATCAGCCGATTTCTGCCAGACGGTTTACCGCGGCTTTGATCTTTGCGGCTTCATCCTCGCGCGCTTCCAGATTGGCGCGGGCCTCGTCGATCACCTCTTCGGGGGCGGATTTGACAAAATTCGGGTTATCAAGCCGGCCTTTCAGCCCGCCGATTTCCTTCATCAGCTTTTCCAACCCTTTGGTCAGGCGCGCTTTTTCCTCAGCAATGTCGATCAGCCCTTCCAGGGGCATGGCAAAGCCCGCGCCTTCAAGGGCGATGGCGATGCTGCCCTTGGGGGCGGGGCCTTCGGCAAAGCCCTCGATCCGGGCCATGCGACGAATGAGCGCCTCATTGCGCTGCCACGCGGCGCGGGCGGCGGGGGAAAGTTCGGTTGCTACAAGATCACATTTCAGGCCAACCGGCACATGCACCTGCGCGCGGGCCGAACGGATTTCGTCGATCAGCGCGGTAACAAAGCCCATTTCGGCCGTGGCTTCGGCATCGGCCAGATCGGGCAGGGCGGGCCAGTCGGTCAGGACCAAAAGCTTGGCGCGCTGGCCGGTGGTGGCCCACAGCTCTTCGGTGATGAAGGGCATGAACGGGTGCAAAAGGATCATGGATTGGTCCAGCACCCAAGCCATGGTGGCGCGGGTCTCGGCGGCGTGATCGCCGTCAAACAGCGGCTTGGCAAATTCAACATACCAGTCGCAAACCTTGCCCCAAACGAATTTGTAAAGCGCATCGGCCGCCTGGTCGAAGCGGAAATCTTCCAGCGCGGCATTCACCTCGGTCAGTGCGCGGGCGGTTTCCGCGATGATCCAGCGGTTCGCGGTGGCCTGCGGCTTTGGCGCGGCGGCTTGGGTGGCGTGGCCTTCCCAGACGCCGTTCATTTCCGCAAAGCGGCAGGCGTTCCACAGCTTGGTGCCAAAGTTGCGATAGCCCGCGATGCGCTGGGTGTCGAGTTTCAGCACGCCCCCCAGCGAGGCCATGGCCGCATTGGCAAAGCGCAGGGCATCGGCGCCAAATTCGTCAATGATTTCCAAGGGGTCGATGACGTTGCCAAGCGACTTCGACATCTTCTTGCCCTTGGCGTCGCGGACAAGCCCGTGCAGATAGACGGTGTGGAAGGGAATCTGATCGACCACGGCAAGCTGCATCATCATCATCCGGGCAACCCAGAAGAACAGGATGTCTTGCCCGGTGACAAGGACCGAGGTGGGGAAGTATTTGGCCAGTTCCGGCGTGGGTTCGGGCCAGCCAAGGGTGCCGATCGGCCAGAGGCCGGAGGAGAACCAGGTGTCGAGGACGTCGGGGTCGCGGACAAGGTTGACATAGGGTTCGCGCGTCTCGCCGACCGCGACACCACAGGCGGGCCGGTCGGCGTCCGACATGGAAATTGGCCCGACATGGGCGGCGGCGACAAGGCCGTCATAGTAGGCGCGGGCTCTTGCGATCGCCTCGGCCTCGGTTGCTGCGCAGAAGGCCACGCACTGGCTGCGGTGAGGCCAGACAGGGTCCACGTCCGTGCCGTGGTCGCGCTGCTGTTCGACCAACTCGCGGGGCGGCCCATACCACACCGGAATCTGATGGCCCCACCAGAGCTGGCGCGAGATGCACCAAGGCTCGATATTCTCCAGCCAGTGGTAATAGGTCTTTTCGCCCGACTCAGGGATGATCTTCGTCTTGCCCGTCCGCACGGCATCAAGCGCCGGTTCCACGATTTTCGCGGTGTCGACGAACCATTGGTCGGTCAGCATCGGCTCGATCACCACTTTGGACCGATCCCCAAAGGGCTGCATGATCTTCTTGTCTTCGACGTAAGGGACGTTCTTCCAGTCCTCGGCATTGGTTTCGGGGTCAATGGTGACAACCTTGGTCACCACGGCCAACCCTTGGGCGTTGATGTCGGCAACCACCAGTTTGCGCGCCTCAAACCGGTCAAGCCCGCGGTATTTGGCGGGCACAAGGTTCAGGCTGTCCACCTCGCTTTCATTGGTGGGCGATCCGGCGGCAATCTCCCGCGCGCGGGCCACGGCAACCTCATAGGCTGCGCCGTCGTCGCGCATCCGGCCGCGGGTGTCCATCAACCGGTAGCAGGGCAGGGCGTTGCGTTTGGCGACGCCATAGTCGTTGAAATCATGCGCGCCGGTGATCTTCACCGCGCCCGAGCCGAAATTCGGGTCGGGGTATTCATCTGATATGATCGGGATCAGGCGGTCACAAAGCGGCAGATGCACCATCTTGCCGACGATGGGCGCATAGCGTTCGTCACTGGGATGCACCGCCACCGCGCCATCGCCCAGCATGGTTTCGGGGCGCGTCGTGGCGATGGAAATGTAATCGCGCTTTTCGCGCAGGGTCACATTCCCGTCAGCGTCTTTCTCAATGTATTCATAGGTTTCTCCGCCCGCGAGCCGATATTTGAAATGCCACATATGGCCGGCGACCTCGGTGTTTTCCACCTCAAGATCGGAAATCGCGGTTTCAAAATGGGGGTCCCAGTTCACAAGCCGTTTGCCGCGATAGATCAGGCCTTTCCGATACATCTCGACAAAGACCTTGATCACGGCGTCATGGAAGTTGCCTTCCTCGCCCGCTGGCGCCCCCGGCGCGCCCGACATGGTGAAAGCCTCGCGGCTCCAATCGGCGCTGGCGCCCAGCCGTTGCAATTGGCCAATGATCGTGCCGCGCGACTTGACCTTTTGCTGCCAGACCCGGCCCAAAAACGCCTCGCGCCCCATTTCGCGCCGCGACGGCTCGCCATTTTTGGCCATCTCGCGTTCGGTCACCATCTGGGTGGCAATCCCGGCATGGTCGGTGCCGGGCTGCCACAGCGTGTCATCGCCGCGCATCCGGTGCCAGCGCACCAGAATATCTTGTAGCGTGTTGTTAAAGGCATGGCCCATATGCAGGCTGCCGGTCACATTCGGCGGCGGGATCATCACGGAAAAGGCCGGATGCCCCGGCTTGGCATTAGCCCCGGCGGCAAAGGCCCGTTTCTCAAGCCAAAGCGCAGAAATCCGGGCCTCGGCCTCGGCGGGGGAGAAGGTCTTTTCCATGGGCATCGCGGGCATCCTTGTGTCGTCGCGCAGGCTTTAGCCAATCGCGCGGCAAAGGCCAAGCGGCAGGCTTTCATCTTGGTCTAAATACCCCCGCCGGAGGCGATTTTGGCCGGGGATCAGACCGCCCGGTCCAGTCTTGTGGACAGGTGGATCAGGCTTTCCGACGATTTCACCCCGGTTAGGGCGCCGATCTGGTCCAGCACCGAATCCAACACCTGCGTATTCGAGGCCGCCACCTGCAACAAAAGGTCAAACCTGCCCGAGGTGGTGAAAACCCGCTCCACCTCGCCAATGCCTTTCAGCCGGGTCAGAATCGCCGCCTGCGAACGCGGCTCGATCGTCAGCAGAACCGAGGCCCTGAGCCGCCCCTGACGCGCCGCCTCGCCCAGTTTCAAGGTGTAACCGGCGATGATTCCTCCGGTTTCCAACCGCTCTAACCGGGCCTGAATCGTGCTGCGCGCCACTTTCAGCCGCCGCGCAAGCGTGGCGACGGACATCCGCGCATCGGCGCCAAGCAGCGTCAGAATGTTTCGATCAAGCTCATCCATGCAATGTGCATCCCTTTTTCGTCATTATGACGATGATTCACGGCGAATATATAGTTTTGTTCGGTGAAGTTGTAGCCCATATGCGGCATCCTTAGTTGCAGGAAAAGGGCGGCTCATACGCACCTGGCCTGGTTGGAAAAACCGCGCGGGTGCCTTTGGCCGTTCATACCATATCTGGTGTGGCAACGGAGGAGGACACGCATCTTGTTGGCAGAAAGGATCACGCCGATGGGACTGTCCAAAACGATCTGGACCAATCCGACCGAATTCCTGAAACAGCAACAGCCGGAAAATCCGGTGCTGTTTTTTGCGCCGAACGCCGTGCAGGCGGTGGCGCGCAAATTTCTGAACGGCTTTCCGGGGCTGGTGACCTATGCGGTCAAATCCAATCCCGGCGAGGAAATGGTTGAAAATCTGGTCACGGCCGGGATCAAGGGCTTTGACTGCGCGTCGCCCTTTGAAATTGACCTGATCCGTCGCTTGGCCCCCGATGCGGCCATTCATTACAACAACCCGGTGCGTTCGCGCGCCGAAATTGCCCATGGCGTTGCGCGGGCGGTGAAATCCTGGTCGGTGGACAGCCATTCCGAACTGGCCAAGCTGATCGAACTGGTCCCGGCTGAGGGCTGCGAGATTTCGGTGCGCTTCAAACTGCCGGTCGCGGGCGCGGCCTATAATTTCGGGGCCAAATTTGGCGCGACCGAAGATGTGGCGGTAGAGCTTTTGAAAACCGTGGCCAAGGCCGGGTTTATTCCGTCGATCACCTTCCATCCGGGCACCCAATGCACCGACCCGAACGCCTGGGCGTCTTATATTCGCGAAGCGGCGGTGATCGCCGCGCGCGCCGGGGTGAAAATTGCCCGGCTGAATGTGGGCGGCGGTTTTCCGAACCATCGTGCCGAAGGCGTGGTGCCGCAGCTTGATGAAACCTTCGCCACCATCGATCGGGTTGCGACCGAAGCCTTTGGCGCTGACCGCCCGGCCTTGGTTTGCGAACCGGGCCGCGCTATGTGCGGCGATGCTTTCATGCTGGCGGCACGGGTCAAGGCGGTGCGCGATGGCACCCATGTCTTCCTGAACGACGGGCTTTATGGCTCGCTTTTTGAGCTTGGCCAGATCGGCATCATCGACCGTATCACCGTGCTTTCCCCCGAAGGGCAGGCGCGCAAGGGCGCGGTGCATGGCCGCATCTGCTTTGGCCCAACCTGCGATTCGGTTGACCGGCTGCCCGGCGATGTGCCCTTCCCCGATGATCTTGCCGAAGGCGATTTCGTGATCTTTCAGGGCATGGGCGCCTATTCCACCGTGACCAACAGCCGTTTCAACGGCTTTGGCGAATTGGCGCTGGTCACGGTTCTGGCGCAAAATCTGTAAGGTTTCGCCCGCAAAAGGCGCGAAAACTTTGGCCCAATCGGGCAGTCTGGCCGCGCAGCTCTTGCAGTTGCGCGGTTTTGACCATCTTCTTAACCAAATCAAAGCTATGATCGCAGATATGGTCGGGAAATAAGGGGCGCTTGCGCCGAAATGCGCGGCGGTCCGTGGATGGGCGATGTCTTTCTTTGAACGCATTTCACGCTGGTGGCGCGGCCGCCCCGTTGTCACCGCCGATCCGGCCGCCCCGCCGGCCGAGGGGCGCGCGCGCGGCACGGTGGACCATGTTATTATTCTGGATGGCACGCTGTCGCTGCTGGAGCCGGGCTATGAAACCAATGCCGGGCTGTTGCTGAAGCTGCTTTTGGAAGATCAGCAAGGCGTGCATCGGCGCGTCTATTACGAAGAAGGTCTGCAATGGGAAGGGATGCGCCACGCCTTCGGCTTTTTGCAAGGCCGCGGCATCAACCGGCAAATCGCGCGGGCCTATGGCTGGCTGGCCAGCCAATATCGGCCCGGTGATCGGATTTTCCTGTTTGGCTATTCGCGCGGCGCCTATGCGGTGCGCAGCCTTGCCGGGGTGATTGACCGGGTGGGCCTGGTGCGGCGCGAGGAGGCGACGGAACGGGTGATCCGCCAGGTTTACCGCCACTATCGCGCGGGCGAAAACAGCGCCAGCGCCCAAGCCTTTTCGCGGCTTTATTGCCATATTGAGGCCCCGATCGAGATGGTCGGCGTTTGGGATACGGTCAAGGCTCTTGGCCTCAGACTGCCCTTTTTGTGGATGCTGACCGACAAACAGCACAGGTTTCACAACCATCAGCTTGGCCCTTCGGTGCGCCACGGTTTTCAGGCGCTGGCGCTGAATGAAACCCGCGCGGTTTTTGAACCGGTGATGTGGGATTGCCCGCCGGGATGGGAGGGCAATGTGCAGCAGGTCTGGTTTCGGGGCGGGCATTCGGATGTGGGGGGGCAGGTCGGCACTTTCCCCGCCGCCCGGCCCCTGGCCAATATCCCGCTGGTGTGGATGCTGGAGCGGGCCGAAGCGGTGGGCCTGTCGCTGCCCGCAGGCTGGCGCGGCCGGTTTCCTTGTGATGCTGCCGCCCCGGCCTATGGCACCACGCGGGGGTGGGCCAAGCTGTTTTTGCTGCGCCGTCCAAGGCTGGTGGGGCGTGATCTTTCAGAAGCGATCCATCCCAGTGCCGAAGGGGCGCGTGCCTGGAGCTGGATGCCATGGCCCCTGACGCGGTTGTTTTAGGGCAGCCCAGAACGATCAGGCCATGAGGAATATCAGCGCGTAAAGCAGCCCGATCAGAATCGGCTGGTGCAGAAGGTAAATCGGCAGGCTGTGCCGGCCGGGCCAGGAAAGCTGCCGAAGGCGCGGGCTGTCGGGCAGGTGCAGATGCTGCCACAGCCCCCGTGCTGACAGGGTTTTGGCAAAGGCCAGCCCCAGAAGAAACGGGCCGATCCATGGAAAAATAGGTTCGAAATCAATTGTTTCTGCCGGAATGGTGGCAAGCCCCAGAAAACGCAAGAGGGGCGCGTCGAACAGGGGAGAGGGCAGCGCATAGCTGGCCCAGATCGCCAGCCCGCCGAGGCCGGCCACCAGTGCCGCAGGCAGGCGCAGGCAGGCAAGCCCGATCAGGCTGCCAAGCGCGATGGCGTGCAAAATGCCATAATAGACGAAATAGTCAGGAAAGGCGGCGTAGGTGCCGGCGCTGACCAGGGCGGCCGCGCCCACAAGCCTTGCCTGCCGGCGCCAGAAGCTGCGCCAACGGATTGCCGCACCATGGGCCAGCCAGAGCGAGGTGCCAGCGAGAAACAGGAAACTGCCGGCAACCAGCCGGGCGTGCCAGTAGAAAAACGGCTCGGCCGTGGTGCCATAGGGCAGGATGCCGAACATCTGAAGATCAAAGACCAGATGAAAAGCCACCATGCCCAAAAGTGCGGCACTGCGGGCGAGGTCGATTGCCATAAGGCGGGCGGGTGCGTCTGTCACATCTGTCGACCGGGGGTTTCACACCCCCGGGCCCCCGTGGGGTATTTGGGCCAAGATGAAAGGGATGCGGGAATTTCCGGGGATTGGCAATGCAAAAAGGGCGGCCCGGCAGGACCGCCCCTGTTTCGGTGTTTTGCGGATTCAGCGGTGGCGCAGATCCACATAGTTGCGCTTCGGCGCACCGACATAAAGCTGGCGCGGGCGGCCGATTTTCTGGTTCTTTTCCCCGATCATTTCTTTCCACTGGCTGATCCAGCCAACGGTGCGCGAGATGGCGAAGATGGGGGTGAACATCGAGGTGGGGAAGCCCATCGCCTCGAGGATGATGCCCGAGTAGAAATCGACGTTCGGATAGAGTTTCTTCGAGATGAAATATTCATCTTCCAGCGCGATGCGTTCCAGTTCCTTGGCGACCTGCAAGAGCGGGTTGTTATGCACGCCGAGCAGTTCCAGAACCTCATCCGCCGATTCCTTCATCACCTTGGCGCGGGGATCGAAGTTCTTATAGACGCGGTGGCCAAAGCCCATCAGGCGGAAGCCTGAATTCTTGTCTTTGGCTTTGGCGACATATTCCGGGATACGGTCAACCGAGCCGATTTCCTTCAGCATCTCAAGGCAGGCCTGATTGGCGCCGCCATGGGCCGGGCCCCAGAGGCAAGCGATGCCGGCGGCGATACAGGCGAAGGGGTTGGCCCCCGAGGAACCCGCCAGGCGCACGGTGGAGGTCGAAGCGTTCTGTTCGTGATCGGCGTGCAGCATCATGATGCGGTCCATCGCCTTTTCAAGGACCGGGTTCACGACATATTCCTCGCAAGGCACGGCAAAGCACATATGCAGGAAATTGCCGGCAAAGCTGAGCGCGTTCTTGGGGTAAACGAAGGGCTGGCCGACCGAGTATTTATAGGCCATGGCGGCGATGGTCGGCAGTTTGGCGATCATGCGGATCGAGGCGACTTCGCGGTGCCAGGGGTCATTGATGTCAAGGCTGTCATGGTAGAAAGCCGACATCGCGCCGACAACGCCGACCATGGTGGCCATCGGGTGGCTGTCGCGGCGGAAGCCCCGGAAGAAGTTGTGCATCTGCTCATGCACCATGGTGTGTTTGGTCACACGGGCTTCGAAATCGTGCAACTGTGCGGCCGAGGGCAGTTCGCCGTACAAAAGCAGGTAGCACACCTCAAGATAGTGCGAATGTTCGGCAAGTTGTTCGATCGGATAACCGCGGTGCAAGAGTTCCCCCTTGTCGCCGTCGATATAGGTGATCGTGCTTTCGCAGGCGGCGGTCGAGGTGAAGCCGGGGTCAAAGGTGAACACGTCGGCTTGGGCATAAAGTTTGCCGATATCAATTACTTCCGGCCCGAGGGTGGGCGCGTAGACCGGCAAGTCATAGGACTTGCCGTCAAGGTTGAGCGTTGCGGTTTTGCTTTGTTCGGCCATATTCCGTCCCTCATCCATGGCTCCGGCCATGTGATGCCGGGCAGCGTTTCTCAGGTCCTGACCGTGGGGCGCAGGGGCGTTCAGGCGCCCGCGTCCGACAGCCGCGCAATCGTTTCATCCCGACCGATGACAAGCATCATGTCGAACACGCTTGGCGTCGCAGCCCGGCCGGCCAGCGCGGCCCGCAAAGGTGCGGCAAGCTTGCCAAAGCCGATCCCGTTTTCTGCGGCCGCGTCGTTCAGGATCGTCTCGAGCGCCTCTTTTGTCCAGCTAACATTTTGCAGGCGCGGCGTCAATGATTTCAGTATACCACGGGATACCGGATCGAGCGATTTCGCAGCCGCCTCATCCACGGCGATGGGCCGGCTGGTCAGTGCAAAATGCGCCTTTTCAAGCAGTTCCGGGAAGGTCTTGGCACGGTCTTTCACGCAGTAAAGCCCACGGGAAAGCTGGTCTTTTTGCGCAATCGTCAGTGCGGGCTTGCCCGCAGAGGCAAGATAGCCCTGCAATTCATGCAGCAGTGCAGCATCCGGGGTCATCGCCATGTGATGGCCGCAGGTGTTTTCCAGTTTCTTGAAATCCAGCCGGGCCGGCGCGCGGCCGATTCCCTTCAGATCGAACATCTTCATTGCCTCATCCGAGGTGAAAATCTCGGCATCGCCATGCGCCCAGCCAAGGCGCGTCAGATAGTTGCGCATTCCCGCTGCCGGATAGCCCATGGCCTGATATTCCTCGACCCCGGTCGCGCCGTGGCGTTTCGACAATTTCTTGCCATCGGGCCCATGAATCAGCGGAATATGGGCCCAGACCGGCACGGCCCAGCCCATGGCATCATAGACCATCTGTTGACGCGCGGCATTGTTCAGGTGGTCATCCCCCCGTATCACATGGGTCACGCCCATATCGTGATCGTCCACCACCACGGCCAGCATATAGGTCGGCGTGCCGTCGGAGCGCAGAACGATCATGTCATCCAAGGTTTCGTTGCGAATGGTTACGATTCCCTGAACCTCATCGCGAATTTCGCTCATCCCATCGCGCGGGGCCTTCATGCGAATGGCAAAGGGCGCGTCGGGATGCGTGGCGGGGTCAGCATCGCGCCAGGGGCTTTGGAAAACGGCATAGCTTGCGCCCTTGGCCTCGGCATCGGTGCGGAAGGCGGCGATTTCTTCGGGCGTGGAAAAGCACTTATAAGCGGTGCCGCGCGCCAGCATCTCGCGCGCCACTTCGGCGTGGCGATCCTTGCGGGCGAACTGGCTGACCACCTCGCCATCCCAGTCAAGGCCAAGCCATGTCAGGCCCTTAAGAATGGCCGCTGTCGCCTCGGGGGTGGAACGTTCGCGGTCGGTGTCTTCGATGCGCAAAAGAAACTTGCCGCCGCGGCCGCGGGCATAAAGCCAGTTGAAAAGCGCCGTCCGCCCGCCGCCGATGTGCAAAAACCCGGTGGGCGAGGGGGCGAAGCGGGTGACGACTTGGGCGGTCATGGCGGCGTTAACCTTTCGGAAACCTTGAGGAGCGTAGGATCGGCGCAGCTTTAGGCAATCGCGGGGCGCAAAACAAGGTGGCGGGAATGTTGCGCTGGCTGATCTGGCCCTTTGAGGCGCTTTTGCAGATGCGCGGGCGGCTATTCCCATGGGTGCCGCTTTGCGTCGGCGCTGGCGTCGGGCTGTGGTTTGCGCTGGAGGAGGAGCCGGGCCCTGCGCTTTACGCTGTGGCGGGCGTGGTGCTGCTGGCCGGCCTTTGGCTTTGGCGGCGCGGGCCTGATCTGGCGCAACCTGCCGCGGTGATCGGGTTGTGCCTTGCGCTGGGGTTTCTGGCCGCCGGGGGGCGGGCGCATTGGGTGGCAAGCCCGATGCTGGAACGGCCGTTTTATGGCCCCGTGCTGGGCCGGATCATCGAGATTGACCGTTCCGCCTCTGACGCGCTGCGCGTCACGCTTGACCGGGTGGTTCTGGGCGATCTTGCCCCGGATGCCACACCCAGGATCGTGCGGATTTCTCTGCATGGCAAGGCCGCGCTGGCCGGAATGGGACCGGAGGGGCTGGTGCCGGGGCAGGTGGTGATGAACACCGCCCGCCTTGCCGCCCCCGAAGGGCCGACGGAGCCGGGGGGCTTTGACTTTCGCCGCATGGCGTTTTTCGATGGGATGGGGGCGGTGGGCTATAGCCGCAGCCCGCTGGTTCTGTGGCGCGAACCCGCGGCCGGGGCGCAACTGATTAATCGGTTGCGGATGCACCTGTCGCGCGCGGTCATGGCGGCGGTGCCGGGCGACGCAGGGGCCTTTGCCAGCGGTGCCATGACGGGCGATCGTTCCGGCATTTCCCAAGACACGGTGGCGGCGCTGCGCGATTCCAATCTGGCGCATCTTCTGGCGATTTCCGGCATGAATATGGCCTTTCTGACGGGCTTTGTCTTTGTGCTGCTGCGCTATGGGGTGGCGCTCGTGCCGGTTTTGGCGCTGCGGGTGAACAGCAAGAAACTGGCGGCAGGGGCGGCTTTTGCGGTTGCGCTGTTCTATCTGCTTTTGTCGGGGGCCAATGTCGCAACCGAGCGGGCCTTTCTGATGGTGACGGTGATGCTGGGGGCGGTGCTGTTTGACCGGCGCGCGCTAAGCTTGCGATCGGTTGCAGTTTCGGCGCTGGTGCTTTTGCTTTGGCAGCCCGAAAGCCTCACCGAGCCGGGGTTTCAACTGTCTTTCGCGGCGACCGTGGCGCTGATCTGGGCCTTTGGCGCCTTGGATCGGCGCGTCATGCAAGAGCGGATTTCGCGCTGGGTGATGCCGGTTTTCACGCTGGTTTTGTCTTCGGTGGTGGCAGGGGTGGCGACCGCACCCTTCGCGGCCGCGCATTTCAATCGCTTTACCGATTACGGGCTGGTGGCCAATCTTCTTACCGTGCCGATGATGAGCCTTTTGATGGGGGCGGGCGCGGTGGCTGCGCTTTTGGCGCCGTTTGGCCTTGCCGGGCCGGCGCTCTGGGTGATGGGCTTGGCGGCGCGTTGGATTTTGTTCGTGGCGCATTGGATTGCGGGGCTGCATGGCGCCGTGACACCGATTGTGGCGCCGGGGCCTTGGGTGTTGCCGCTTTTCGTGGTGGCGGGGGCTTGGGCGATTTTGATGCAGGGGCGCGCGCGGGCTTTGGCGGTGCTGCCCTTGGTGCTGGCGCTTGGCCTTTGGGCGGGGGCTGAGCGGCCGGTGCTGCTTATCAGCAGCGATGGCGGGTTGGCCGGGCTGATGGGGCCCGCGGGGCGGGCCTTGTCTGCCGATAAGGGGGCAGGCTTTACCGCCAGAAACTGGTTGGAAAATGATGGCGATCTGGCCGGTCAGGCCGAAGCCTGGGCGCGGCCCGGTTTCCACGGGCCAAAGGCGATGCGGGGATTTATCTTGGAACACGATCCGGGGCGGGATGGCTGCCCGCAGGGGCCGGGCTGTGGCCTGAAGGTGCGGGGGGTGATCTTGGCGGGCAAAGACCCTGATGTCGCCGCGGCCTGTGGTGCGGCCGATCTTGTCATCACCTCAGCCGTGCTGACGTCGGCTGCGCGCCGCCAACAGCCCGCCGGATGCCAGATCATCGACCGGGGTCTTTTGCGCCAGATCGGCGCGGTGGCGGTCTGGCGGCGCGAAGGGGGCTGGGCGATCCGCCCAGCCGCGCAGAACGGTCGTATCTGGATGGGGCAAAAATCTGTTCCCAACCTGCCCAGCCTGACCACAGGGGGGCAGCTTAACCCATAAAACACAGGCCAAAGCTGTGCCCTGCGGCTATGGCCGCGCCTGAAACGCAGCATGGGCAGGAACGCGTGCCCACAGCCACAGGGGGCGAGGGGGCCCCCTATGCGGGCGTCAGTAATTGCGGATCAACCCCACCAGACGGCCCTGCACTTTGACCATATGATCGGGGAAAACGCGGGTTTCATAGGCGGGGTTTGCGGCTTCCAGCGCGATCATGCTGCCACGACGGCGAAAGCGTTTCAGCGTGGCTTCGTGATCTTCGACAAGCGCCACCACGATATCGCCGTTTTCGGCCGTGATCTGTTCGCGGATCACCACGATGTCACCATCGTTGATGCCCGCCTCGATCATGGAATCCCCTTTTACTTCAAGCGCATAATGGCTGCCATTGCCCCCGAGCATACTGCCCGGAACCGCGACGTGATGTGACACATGGCTGATCGCTTCGATCGGAACCCCGGCGGCGATACGGCCCATGACCGGCAGTTCCAGCGCATGAATCGGCTCAACCGGCAGGGCGGCGCGCGGCGGCGCCACTTTGTCACCCGCGATCACCTTGGGGGTGAAGCCCGGTTTTTCCATGGCTTCGGGCAGCTTGACGATTTCCAGCGCGCGGGCCCGATGGGCAAGGCGGCGAATGAAGCCGCGTTCTTCCAGCGCGGTGATCAGCCGGTGGATGCCGGATTTGGAGCGCAGATCCAGCGCATCCTTCATTTCGTCAAACGAAGGGGGCACGCCATCGCGGTCCACCCGGGTTTTGATGAAATCGAGAAGTTCCAACTGTTTGCGCGTCAGCATTCCGCACCCTGTGGCTGGTTGTTTCTCTTATGTTCTAGTCTTGTTCACGGCTTGTGTCAAGCGCGGAACGCAGCAAAGCGCGGCCCGGTCGGAATTCGAACGAATTCCGTTTGCGAAATCCGCCCGGATTTCGCCACGGGTCAAAGTGGCAGGTAATCCACCATTTCGCCGGCCTTGCGCGGGCCATCCCCCATCGGGCGGATCAAAAGGGCGTCGGCTTCGGTCAGGATCCGCAGCAGGGCCGAATCCTGCGAGACAAAGGGCGCAATCCGGGGCAGACCGTGGCCCGAGGTCAGCTTGGCGCGCATGTAATGCGTGCGCGGCCCGGCAGGGCCGACATCTTCGGCCAGTTCGGCGCGCCGCGTTGGGGCAGGGGTGGCAGGCAGGCCCTGCATCGCGCGCAGCATCGGCAGCAGGAAAAGATGGCCGCAAACGATGGCCGAAACCGGGTTGCCCGGCAGGCCCAAGAGAACCGCCCCGCCCAGCCGCCCGGCCATCAGCGGTTTTCCCGGCCGCATGGCGATTTTCCAAAAGGCGCGTTCCAGCCCCAGATCGCTGGCCACTTTGCCCACAAGATCATGGTCGCCAACCGAGGCACCGCCGATCGTTACGATCAGATCGGCGCCCTCTGCCAGCTTGAACACTTGTCGCAGCGCGGCTTCGTTGTCGCGGGCAATGGGCAAAAGCCGCACCTCGGCACCTTCGGCCTCGGCCATGGCGGCAAGGGCGAAATGGTTGGATGCGATGATCTGGTCGGGGCCGGGAACTTCTCCGGGCATGACCAGCTCGTCACCGGTGGCAATGATCGCCACCACCGGGCGGCGCGCGACGGTCACGGTGGCAATGTTCATTGCCGCCAAAAGCGCCAGATCATTGGGGCGCAGCCGGCGGGGGGCGGCAAGGGGTGCGCCTTCGATGAAATCCTGGCCGCGTTTGCGGATATTGTCATCAGGGGCGCAGGCCACATTCACGGTGATCTGCGCGCCGTTCACCGTGACATTTTCCTGAATGGCAATGGTTTGCGCGCCTTGTGGCAGGGGGGCGCCGGTAAAGATGCGCACCGCTTCATCCGGGCCGATCTGGCCTTGAAAGGCGTGGCCGGCCCCCGCTTCGCCCCGCACATGATAGCTGGCACCGGGGCCCGCCACGCGGCCAAGGGCGTAGCCATCCATGGCCGAGGCATCGAAGGGCGGTTGGGTCAGCCGCGCCAGCGCCGGCGCTGCCAAGACCCGGCCCGCGGCCTGACGCAGCGCCACGGTTTCCTCCGGCAGGCTGGGCAGAAGGGCAAAACAGCGCGAAAGGGCCTCGTCTACGGTGATCATGTGTTTGCCTCAAACCGGCCGGATTTGCCGCCGTCTTTCAAGATCAGCCGGATGCCTTCGATCCGCATGGATTTTTCAACCGCTTTCACCATGTCATAGATCGTCAGGCAGGCGACAGACACGGCCGTCAGCGCCTCCATCTCAACCCCGGTCTGGCCGCCGGTTTTGACGGTGGCTTCTACCACGATGCCCGGAAGCCCTGCGTCCGGGGTCAGTTCCAGCGCCACTTTGGTAATCGGCAGCGGGTGGCAAAGCGGGATCAGATCGGCGGTTTTCTTGGCGCCCATGATGCCCGCAAGTCGCGCGATGCCCAAGACATCGCCCTTTTTGGCGCTGCCAGAAGTGATGAGGCGCAGCGTTTCGGCCGACATCACCACATGGCCGCGCGCCACGGCAACCCGCGCGGTTACGGGCTTGTCGGAGACATCGACCATATGGGCCTGACCTGCCGCGTCGAAATGGGTCAGCCCCTGATTTTCGTTGCCGCTCATGCCCCGCCCTCCGATGTCAGCGGGCGGGAAAGGATGGCGCGGGTGGCCGCGGTCACATCGGCCTGCCGCATCAAGGCTTCACCGATCAGGAAGCAGCGCGCACCATAGGCGGCGACATCGGCCAGATCGGCGGGGGTGAACAGGCCCGATTCCGAGACGATCAGCCGGTCTTCGGGCACATGGCGGGCAAGGTCGCGGGTGGTTTGCAGCGTGACTTCGAAGCTGTGCAGATTGCGGTTATTGATGCCGATCAGCGGCGATTTAAGCTGCGTGGCGCGGTCAAGCTCTGCGCGGTCATGCACTTCGATCAGCACATCCATGCCATGGGCAAAGGCGGCCTGTTCCAGTTCCTGCGCCTGTTGGTCGCTGACCGAGGCCATGATGATCAAGATGCAATCGGCATGAAGCGCGCGGGCCTCGGCCACCTGATAGGTGTCGTAAAGAAAATCCTTGCGCAGGCAGGGCAGCTTCACGGCCGCGTGGGCGGCGGTCAGAAAGCTGTCTTCGCCCTGAAACGAAGGCGTGTCGGTCAGCACCGAAAGGCAGGTGGCGCCACCGGCCTCATAGGCGCGGGCAAGGGCGGGCGGGTCAAAATCGGCGCGGATCAGGCCCTTTGACGGGCTGGCCTTCTTGATTTCGGCAATCAGCCCATAGCCCGAGGTCGCAGCATCGGAAAGCGCGCGGGCAAAACCGCGTGGCGCGGGGGCGGATTTGGCGGCGGCCTCCACATCGCTCAGCGAACGGGCGGCTTTGCGGGCGGCGACCTCCTCGAGTTTATAGGCTTTGATGCGGTCGAGAATGGTCGGCATGGGTGGTTCCTTTTGGTTGGCGTCCGGGGGTTTCACACCCCCGGAACCCCCGTGGGATATTTGGGCACGAGAGGATGAACCCCGCGTTTGCTTTGGTTTAGCCCGGCGGGACGGCGAAGGAAAGCCGTCAGGCGGCCCAGTCGACAGGGTTTTGGCCCTGTTCGCCGAGCCAGCGGTTGATGGCGCTGAAGGGGCGGGAGCCGAAAAAGCCGCGATGGGCGGAAAGCGGCGAGGGGTGGGGGCTGGTCAGAAACAGATGTCCGTCGCGCGGGAGTTTGGCGCAGAGGTTTTGTGCCGGCGCGCCCCAGAGGAGAAAGGCGCGGGGGCCATCTGCGGCGGTGGCGGCAAGGATCTGGGCGATGAGCGGTTCCCAGCCCCAGGCTTTATGGCCGTTGGCCGCGTTCAGGGGCACGGTCAAAACGGTGTTCAGAAGCAGGACGCCTTGGGTCGCCCAAGCGGTCAGATCGCCATCGGCTTTGGTCTGGCCGGTGTCTGAGGCCAGTTCGGCAAGAATGTTTTTGAGCGAATGTTTGGGCCGTTCGCCGGGGGGGAAGGAAAAGGCCAGCCCGGTGGCACGGCCGGGGGTGGGGTAGGGGTCTTGGCCCAGGATGATGACGCGGGTTTCCGCGCGCGGCGTCAGGCGAAGGGCGCGAAACGGGTCGGCGGGTTGCCATTGGGGCGCGCTGGCGAGACGGTCGCGGAGCGCGGGCCAGTTTTGCGCGAAAAAGGGAAGGGAGGCCCAGCTTTCGGGGGGGGTGATTTGGGTCATGGCCGGGGCCGGGCGGGGATACGGCGCATCTGGTAGCCGGTTTTCGAAGCGGTGAAGCCCGCGCCTTGGTAGAAGGCGTGGGTTGCGGGATCGTCGGAGCCGGTGAGGAGCATCACCTTATAGCAGCCTGCCGCCCATGCGGCGGAGCAGGCGGATTTGAGAAGCGCCGTGCCATGGCCTTGGCCGCGACAGGACGCATGGGTCACGACGTTTTCGATCAGCGCATAGGGGGCGCCGCCGCGGGTCAGGTTTGGCACCACGATCAGGGTGCAGGTGGCAACCGGCTGGTCTTTGACCAAGGCCAGCAGGACCGCGCTGCCGGGATAGGCGGCAAGTTGGGTGAAAATAGCGCGCGCCTGATCCGGGGCGGGTGGGGCCTCGTCCGGGATCAGGTGTTGGTAGAGCGCGAAAAGGGCCGCAAGATCGGCGGTTGTCGCGCTGCGGATATGGCGCGGCGGGCCTGCCGGCCGGTCAGGCATTGGTCAGCCGGGCCAGCGCCTCGATCTTGGCTTTGGCTTTGCCACTGTCCAGGCTTTCCCGTGCAATTTCAACGCCTTCTTTCAGTGTCTTCGCCCGATCGGCCACCACCAGCGCGGCGGCTGCGTTCAGAAGCACGGCATCGCGGAAGCCGCCCTTGGCACCATCCAGCAGGGCGCGGAAAGCCACCGCATTTTCCGCAGGCGTGCCGCCGGCAATCGCCTCAAACGGGTAGGCGGGCAGGCCGGCGTCTTCGGGATGCACCGTGAATTCGCGGATTTCGCCCGCGTTCAGTTCGCAGACCGGCGAGGGGGCGACGATGGAAAGTTCATCCGAGCCGTCGCCGCCATGCACGAGCCATGCCTTTTCAGACCCAAGCGCGCGCAGGGTTTCGGCCATCGGGCGGATCAGGGCGGGAGAAAAGGCCCCGGTCAACTGGCGTTTCACCCCGGCCGGGTTGGTCAGTGGCCCAAGGATGTTGAAGATCGTCCGCGTGCCAAGTTCCATCCGCACGGGGGCGACATGGCGGGTGGCGGGGTGGTGCATGGGCGCCATCATGAAGCCGATCCCGGCTTGCGTCAGGCAACGCTCCACCACTTCGGGGCCGACCATGACGTTCAGCCCCATTTCCGTCAGCGCATCCGCCGCGCCGGATTTCGACGACAGGTTGCGATTGCCATGTTTGGCCACCGGCACGCCCGCGCCGGCCACGACAAAGGCGGTGGCGGTGGAAATGTTCAGCGTGCCCTTGCCATCGCCGCCGGTGCCGACGATGTCCATCGCACCGGCAGGGGCCTTCACGGCATTGCATTTGGCGCGCATCACGCTGGCGGCGGCGGCATATTCATCCACCGTTTCGCCGCGCACGCGCAGGGCCATCAGAAAACCGCCCATCTGGGCCGGCGTTGCGGCCCCTTCGAAAAGCGCGGTGAAGGCGGCTTCGGCCTCGTCCCGTGTCAGGGTGCGGGTGGCGGCAATGCCGATCAGGGGTTTGAGGATCTCGCTCATGCCGGAACCTTTGCTTTCGCCGCATCCAGAAAGTTTTTCAAAAGCTGGTGGCCATGTTCCGATGCAATAGATTCGGGATGGAACTGCACGCCTTCGATCAGTTTTTCGCGGTGGCGCAGGCCCATGATGGTGCCATCCTCCAGCCATGCGGTGATTTCAAGGCAATCGGGCAGGGTGGCGCGGTCGACGACCAGCGAATGATAGCGCGTGGCCATGAAGGGCGAGGGCAGGCCGCGGAACATGCCTTTGCCATCGTGATGCATCGCGCCCATCTTGCCATGCACGATCTCATGGCAGCGGATCACATCGCCGCCGAAGGCTTCGCCAATGGTCTGATGGCCAAGGCAAACGCCCAAAAGCGGCACATCTGCGGCGGCGGCGGCGCGGGTCAGCGGAATGCAGATGCCCGCCTGCGCCGGATCGCAGGGGCCGGGCGACAGCACGATCAGCTCTGGCCGCAGCGCCAGCGCATCCTGCACCGACATCGCATCATTGCGCACCACCTTCACATCTGCGCCAAGTTCGCCCAGATAATGCACAAGGTTGTAGGTAAAGCTGTCATAGTTGTCGATCAGAAGCAGCATCTTGCTTGGCCTTGGCGGATAGGGGATGAAGGGCGCGCGTAGTCGGGCTATAGATGTTCAGAGCGGGCAGGGGGCGTCAAGGGCGGAAAGACCGGATGTTCCCGAAGCAGGCCAAGAGTTGGAGACAAAGCGTGGTGCGGAATTTCGTGACGGGGATTGTGTGGGGTGGTCTGGTTTCGGTGGCCGGGCTTGGCGTGCTGAGCCAGATGGTGCCCCTGCACGAAGACAAGCTTGAGGCAGCAGCGCCGGCGAATGATGCAGGCCCGGTTGTCACCGAGGCGGCGCAGGCGGCGGCTGAACCCGCCCCCGAGGTGGCGCAGGCGCCTTCTGCGCCCGAAGCGATCGAGGCGCCTGAAACCGCCGAACCCCTTGCCGAAGTGGCGCTGCCGGCCCCCGCGGCTGAGCCCGCCCCCCCTGAGACCGCGCCTTTGCCCGCCGCCTTGCCAGAGCCTTTGGCCGAACCTTCGGCCGCGCCGGATGAGCCGCTTTTGGCCCCGTTGGCCAGCGCCGATGCCTTGCCGCCGGCGCAGGTTGTGCCCGAAATGGCCGAACCCGGCCAGACCGGCACAGCACCCGCGCCGGACAGTGCCCCGCAACAACCGCTTGCGCAGGAAGCCGCTGCGGATAGCGCGGATAAGGCCGATCTGGCCATGGCCGCCGAGCAGGAACCCGAAGGCCGCCAGTCGATAAACCCTGCGCAAGCGGCGATTATGGCAGAGCCGGCGCTGCCTGAAGCAGAGCTGCCTGAAGCGGTGGTGCCTGAAACAGAGCTGCCCGCAGCGGAATTGCCCGAAGCTGATCCGGCAATGCAATCGCCGCCGGCAGAACCCGCGCTGATCGTTCCCGATGCGGCCTTGGCGGAAAAGCAGGTTGAGGGCGTGCGGACAGATCGCCTGCCCGTGATCGCGGATGCGCCCGCCACAGAGCCGGTTGAACCCGGCCCTGACAGCCTTGCCACAGCCGATCTGACGCCGCTGCAACGCTTTGCCCGCCCCTTTGAAAACCCGACGTCAAAGCCGCTTTTCGCGGTGCTGTTGACCGATCCGGGCACCCCCGATCTGAACCGCGAAGGGCTGGCCACGCTGCCTTTCCCCATCACCTTTGTCGTTGATCCGATGGCGGATGGCGCGGCTGAGGCCGCGGCGATTTATCGCGCGGCCGGGCAAGAGGTGGTGATGCTGGCAAGCCTGATCCCGGAAGGCGCCACTGCCGCCGATCTGGAGCAAAGCTTTGCCGGTTTTGAGGCCACCCTGCCCGAAGCCCTTGCCCTGGTTGACAGCGCCATCCCCGTCTTTCAGGACAATCGCGGTCTGGCGGCTGAGGTCGTTACCCTCTTGGCGGCGCAGGGCCGGGGGGTGGTGACCTTTGATCGTGGGCTGAACAGCGCCGATCAGATCGCCCGGCGCGAAGGGGTGCCGGCGGCAAAGATCTATCGCGACATCGACGCGGGCGGTGAAAAAGCGCCGCTGATCCGGCGTTATCTTGACCGCGCCGCCTTTAAGGCCGCGCAAGAAGGGCAGGTGACGGTGATCGGAACCGCCCAGCCTGAAACCATCACCGCGCTGATGGAATGGGCGGTCGAAGGGCGTGCGGCCTCGGTCGCGCTGGCACCACTTTCGGCGGTGCTGGCGAGGCCGTGAAATCGGGCCTGAAACGGAAATCGGCAATAAGAAGGGGGGCGTAACGCCCCCCCTTTTATTGCCGTAACCGCAGGTGTCAGCCGTTGCCGCGGCGGGTAAACAGGCCCGCATCTTCGGCCGCACGGCGCAGCGCGCGGGATTTGTTGACGGTTTCCTGATATTCCGCCTCGGGGTCGCTGTCATAGACCACGCCGCCGCCGGCCTGAATGTAAAGATGATCGTCCTTCAGCACCGCCGTGCGCAGCGCGATGCAGAAATCCATCTCGCCATTGCAGGCGAAATAGCCCACCCCGCCGCCGTAAACGCCGCGCTTTTCGGGTTCCAGCTCGTCGATGATCTCCATCGCCCGGACCTTGGGCGCACCGGAAACTGTGCCGGCAGGCAGGCCTGCAAGTAGCGCCGACAGCGCGTCTTCGCCTTCGGCAATCTCGCCCACCACGTTCGAGACGATATGCATGACGTGGCTATAGCGTTCGATGATGAACTTCTCGGTCGGGCGCACGGTGCCGACCTTTGCCACCCGGCCCACATCGTTGCGGCCAAGGTCCAAAAGCATCAGATGTTCGGCCAGTTCTTTCTGGTCGGCCAGCAGATCCAGTTCCAGCGCCTTGTCTTCTTCGGGCGTCACGCCGCGCTTGCGGGTGCCGGCAATGGGGCGGATCGTTACCTCGCCATCGCGCAGCCGGACAAGGATTTCCGGGCTTGCCCCCACCACCTGAAAACCGCCGAAGTTGAAAAAGAACATGAAAGGCGAAGGGTTGGTGCGCCGCAAACTGCGGTAAAGCGCGAAGGGCGGCAGTTCGAACCGCTGCTTCCAGCGCTGCGAGGGCACCACCTGAAAGATGTCGCCGGCGCGGATATAGCCCTTGGCCTTTTCCACCGCCGCCAGATAGCCATCATGGCTGAAGTTCGACTGCATGGCGCCGACCTCGGCCGCCTCGCCCAGATCGCGTTGCGCGGCGGGAGCGCGGTCAAGGTCGCGCAAGCTGTCCATCACCCGCTCGGCCGCCTGCGCATAAGCCGCCCGCGCCGACAGGCCCGAGGCAACCCAAGCCGGGGCAACCAGCGTCACCTCGCCCTTGACGCCATCCAGCACCGCCACCACCGAAGGCCGCATCAAGACGGCATCAGGCAGGCCAAGCGGATCGGGGTTTACATCGGGCAGATGTTCCACCAGCCGGATCATGTCATAGCCAAGATAGCCAAAAAGCCCCGCCGACACCGCCGGCAGACCTTCGGGCAGGTCAATCCGGCATTCGGCCAAAAGCGCGCGCAGCGTGGTCAGCGGATGGCCGGGAAGATCGGTGAAGGCGGCTTTGTCAAACCGGGCCTCGCGGTTGATGCGGCTTTGTTCGCCGTGGCATTGCCAGATCAGATCGGGCTTCATGCCGACGATGGAATAACGGCCGCGCACCTCGCCGCCGGTCACCGATTCCAGCATGAACGTGTCGGTGCGCGCCTCGGCCAGTTTCAGCATCAGGCTGACGGGCGTATCCAGATCGGCGGCAAGCCGGGCATAGACCACCTGATTGCGGCCTTGGTTCCATGCCGTTTCAAAGGCTTCGAAGGAAGGTTCCAGACGCATCGAAAACCTCAGTTGCCAAGCTGGCTGTTGACCGCATCAATCACCGGCTGGTTCAACGAAATGCCGCTTTCCTGCACAAGAGCGGCGGTGAAGGCCATGACCAGATCATCGGCAAAGGCGCGCTTGGCGCTGGCGGAAATGGCCTCGGCCATGGCTTTGCCATCTTCGCTGGCCGGGTCCGCCGGGGCGATGCTGTCAAGCCGCAAAAGTGCTACAAAGCCCGGCTGATCCACCACGCGCAATTCGCCCGGTTGCATCTGAAACGCGGCTTCCAGCACGGCCGGCGGCGCGACCGCGACATTTTCCTGCCGCGCGGTCGGTTCAACCGCCGTCAGGCTGCCCAGCGTTTCCAGTGCCGCCCCCGCATCTGCGGCGGTCTTGAGCGCACTGGCCTTGGCCGAAAGGGCGCGGGTCAGCGCATCGGCATGGGCCGCTTCACTGACCTTTTCGGTGATTTTCTCCAGCGCGACCGGGGTCGGGGGCAGGGTTTCCAACATCTGCATCGACACAATCCCGCCGTCTTCCAAAGACACGGCTTCGGGGAAATCGCCCTCGGCCAGTTTGCCGGCGGCATCGCGGAAGGCGGCGAAGCTGGCGATGGGGTCATTGTCATCGGCGGTGGCGGCATAATCGGTGGTGGCAAGGGTCATGCCAAACTCTTTCGCCAGATCTTCCAGCGTCGCCCCGCCTGCAAGCGCGTCGTCGATCAGTTCAACCTTTTCCGAAATGGCCTTGGCGGCAGCTTCGGTTTGCAGCTTTTTCAGCAGATCGGGCCGGGCGGTTTCATAGGGGGTTTCCTGCGCCGCCAGAACCGCGTTCATGCGGTAAAGTGCCGGGCCAAGCGCCGAGGGCAGCGGCCCCACAACGCCGGGGGCGGCAAGGGCAAAAACCGCATCGCCCGCTTCGCCCAGATCGGCCTTGCTGACATCGCCCATATCGACATCATCCAGCGTCAAGCCGCGTTCCGCCACCAGATCGTCAAAGCTGGTGCCCTGGTCAAGCCGCGCGCGGGCGGCTGCGGCGGCTGCGTCATCGGGGTAGACCAGACGTTCGACCAAACGCTTTTCGGCAATGACAAATTCCGAAATCCGCGCGTCATAGGCGGCCTTCACCTGATCTTCGGGCACGTCCATCTGGGCTGCCAGTGTTTCGGGCAGAAGGGCTGCATATTGAATGCGCTTGGCCTCGGGGCGGGTGTAATCCGCAAGATGGGCGTCGTAATAGGCCTTCACCTCGGCTTCAGTCGGGGCGGCAAGCGGGCTGTCCAGCGCGGCTTCGTCCAGAATCAGCAGCGAAAAGCCCCGCTTTTCACCGGCCCAGGACAGGATCGTATCGCTCAGCGCCGCCGGGGTGGTGATGCCCCCCGTAATCGCGCCGGTCAGAAGCGAACGCGCCACATCACGGCGCAGGCCGGTTTCGAACGCGGCCTCGTTGGTGCCGTTTTGCTTCAGTGTCTGGCCATAGGCGACACGGTCAAAACTGCCGTCAACACCTTGAAAGGCTTTGATCTTTGCAAGCTCTGCCGCCACGGCACCATCGCCTGCCGACAGCCCGATGCGCTGGGCGGCATCATCCAGCGCGGCGCGGTTCACAAGGCCCGACAGCGCCTGCCGGTCAAGGCCAAGCGCGCGCGCATCGGTCATGGAAATCTGGGTGCCGAACTGGCGCGACATCGCCTTGATCTGCGCCTGCACTTCGCGGGCATAGTCATTGGCGGAAATCTCGATCGCGCCGACCTGACCCACGCTTGCGGTGCCGCCGCCGAAATTCTGCACGCCAAAGCCGCCCAGACCGGCCACCAGCATCGCCATGAGAACCCAAGCCATGACCCCGGCGCCCCGGCGTTTGCGGCGCGGGCTTTCATCGCTGTCGGTGTGATGCGGAGCTTTGGACATGGGCGTGTTTCCCTGTTGGGCGGTGTTCCTGGCCTGTCTATGCGCTCAGGCCAAGGGGGGCAAGGTGGGGGGGCAAGATGGGGCGGGGCCGGTGTCAGGGGCGCCAGCGTGAAAGTCGGGCGAACATTTCCGCAATACCGGCGGCATCGACATTGGCAAAGGCGATGCGGATCTGGCGCTTGCCATCGGCAGAGCCTTCGGGCTGGAACATGGTGCCGGGCAGCATCAAAAGCCCCGCCTCGGCCACCAGCCTTTTGCACAGGGCATCTGACGCAATGTCAAACGGGTGTTCGACATAGGCAAAATAGGCGCCGCAGCCCAGAAGTTTCCAATCGGGCAGGGCGGAAAAGCCCCCGACCATGGCGGCGCGGCGGGCAAGGATTTCGGCGCGCTCGCCGGCAACCCATTGCGACAGGTTCTGCATTCCCCAAAGCGCACCGATCTGGCCAAGCTGGCTGGGGCAGATGGCGACGGTATCAAGAAATTTCTCGATTTCCGCCAGACGGTCGGTGCCCGCAACCACCGCGCCCACGCGATGCCCGGTCAGCCGGTAGGTTTTGGAAAAGCTGTAAAGGTGGATGAAATCGCGCGCCCAGTCGGGATCGGTGAACAGATCATGCGGGCGGCCTGATCTGCTGTCGAAATCGCGGTAGGTTTCATCGACAATGAGCGCCAGCCCCTGCGCACGGGCAAGCGCATGGAAGGCCGCCAGCGTTTCCGCCGGGTATTCCGCACCGCCGGGGTTATTGGGGGAAACCAGCACGATGGCGCGGGTGCGCGGGGTGACAAGCTTTGCCGCATCTTCCGCCAGCGGGATCAGGCCCGGACCCGCGGCCAAGGGAACCGTCTTAACCCCTTGCATGTCCAGCCACATTTTATGGTTGAAATACCAAGGCGTTGGCAGAATTACCTCATCGCCCGCGCCGGCAAGGGTGGACATGACGGCGCAAAACGCCTGATTGCAGCCTTGGGTAATGGCAACCTGTTCCGGCGCGATCTGCCCGCCATAGGCGGCGGACCATTGGCTGGCGATTTCGGCGCGCAGCGCCGGCAGGCCCAGAACGGGGCCGTAAAGATGGGCGTCAGGGTTATTCAGCGCGGCATCTGCCAGCGCCCGGCGCAGCCCCTCGGGGGGGGTATCCACCGGGGCGGCCTGGCTGACATTGATAAGCGGGCGTTCGGGCGGAAAGGTCACACCGGTGAGCCAGCGCCGCGCCTCCATCACCGGGGGGGCGAAGGTGGCAGCCATGGCGGGGTTCAGCGGATGGGTCATATTGCGCGTTCCTGAAGGCCGGAGGGGCGGAGGCCGGAGGGGAAAGCCGGGGGTTTCACACCCCCGGACCCCCGTGGGATATTTCGGCACGAGAGGATGGGGGATCAGTCCTTGCCACGGAAGGGCTGGACATATTGCAGCGCCATGTCCCAGGGGAAGAAGATCCAGGTGTCCTGGCTGACCTCGGTGATATAGCTGTCAACCTGCGGTTTGCCCGAAGGTTTGGCATAGACCGTGGCGAAATGCGCCTTGGGGTAAAGCCGGCGCACCAGTTCCAGCGTTTTGCCGCTGTCTACCAGATCATCGACGATCAGAATGCCGGTGCCGTCACCCATCAGATCGGCTTGCGGGCTTTTGGTGACTTTGGCCTCATGGCGCTGATCGGCCGCGCCGCCGCCGGCATGGTAGGAAATGACCGAGATCGTATCGACGACGCGGATGTCGAGTTCGCGCGAGACGATCATCGCAGGCACCAGCCCGCCGCGGGTGATGCCGACGACGGCCTTCCACGCCCCACCTTCGCCGGGGCCCTTGCCATCCAGCCGCCATGCCAGCGCGCGCGCGTCACGGTGGATCTGGTCCCAGCTTACATGGAAGCCTTTTTCATGGGGCAGGCGATCGGAGGACATGGGTTGCTTCCTTTCAGGTGGCGACGATCTTGACCCCGAGCAGCGCCAGCGCGCCGCCGAAGCTGCGGTCGATCACGGTTTTCAGACTGATATAACGGGCGCGGCTGCGGTCGGCTGCAAAAATCCGCGCGACAAGGCTGTTCCAGGTGGTTTCGGCGGTGAAGATCACCAGAAGCAAAAGGCCAAGCACCCAAAGCGGCGTTTCGGGGCTGAGGGTGCCAAGAAAGATCGAGGACATCACGACCACCGCCTTGGGATTGGCGAGATTGGTCCAAAGCCCCAGCCGATAGGCCGCAAAGCCCGAGCGGGGAAGGGCGCGCACATCTTCGGTGGCGAAAGGTTTGCGCGCATCGCGCCACAAATGCCATGCCATCCACAAAAGATAAGCCGCCCCGCCGATTTTCATGGCCCAAAGCAGCGAGGGTGCTGCGGCAAAAATCAGGTTCAGCCCGAACATCGCCGCCAAGGCCCAGAACATGGCGCCGGTGGCGATGCCCATGGCCATGAGAACGCCGGTCCGCGCGCCTTCGGTCAGGCCGGTGCGCGCCGACATCAGCACGGCAGGGCCGGGGGAGATCGCGGCGAAAGTCACCAGACCGGCAAAAGTCAGGAAAGCCGCGAATGTCATGGCTTAGTCCTTGCGCCCCGTCACCACGTCGATGTCGGGCGCATCTACCGCCTTCATGCCGACGACATGGTAGCCCGCATCGACATGCAGGTTTTCGCCCGTGGTGCCCGAACCGAGATCAGAGAGCAGGTAAAGCGCGGCCTTGCCGACCTCATCCTGCGTCACGTTGCGGCGCAAGGGCGAGTTCAGCTCGTTCCACTTCATGATATAGCGGAAGTCACCAATGCCCGATGCGGCCAGCGTCTTGATGGGGCCGGCGGAGATCGCGTTCACGCGGATGCCGTCCTTGCCCAGATCTTCGGCCAGATATTTCACCGAAGCCTCAAGCCCGGCCTTGGCCACGCCCATGACGTTGTAATGCGGCATGACCTTTTCGGCGCCGTAATAGGTCAGCGTCAGCAGGCTGCCGCCTTCGTTCATCATCGCCACGGCGCGCTGGCAGACGGCGGTGAAGGAATAGACCGAGATGTCCATCGTCATCAGGAAATTCTGCCGCGAGGTGTCAACGTAACGGCCGCGCAACTCGTTCTTGTCAGAAAATCCGATGGCGTGAACCAGAAAGTCGATCTTGCCCCATTTTGCGGCCAGTTCAGCAAAAAGCCCGTCCATCGAGGCTTCGTCCGTCACGTCGCATTCGACGAAGGTGTTCATGCCGATGGAGGCGGCCAGCGGCTCTACCCGCTTTTTCAGCGCCTCGCCCTGATAGGAAAAGGCGATTTCGGCGCCTTGGGCGGCCAGTTGCTGGGCGATGCCCCAGGCGATGGATTTGTCGTTCGCCAGCCCCATGATAAGGCCGCGCTTGCCTGCCATAAGTCCTGCCGTCGCTGCTATTGACATTCGGTTGCCCTCGTCCACCCTTGATTGTGACAAGACGAATAGGCCAAAGCCCGGCCTCTCGCAAGGGTGGGCGGGTGACGTAAGGACAGGAAGAACATGAGCGACCGGACCGGAATTTTTGCAGGCGATGATCCTTTTGCGCTGGCGCAGGCCTGGCTGCACGAGGCCGAAACGCAGGAACCAAACGACCCCAACGCGATTGCCTTGGCCACGGTCGATGCCAGCGGCTTGCCCAATGTGCGTATGGTGCTGCTGAAAGAGATCGAGATCGGCGGCGCGGGCGGCGGGGCTTTCGTCTTTTACACCAATTACGGCAGCGCCAAGGGGCAAGAGCTGATTGCCAGCGGCAAGGCGGCCTTTGTCCTGCATTGGAAATCGCTGCGTCGCCAGATCCGGGTGCGCGGCACGGTGCAGCGCGAGGAGGGGCCGCAGGCCGATGCCTATTACGCCTCGCGCAGTCTGCAATCGCGGCTGGGCGCATGGGCCAGCCACCAGTCGCAACCGCTGGCGTCGCGCGGGGCCTTGATGGCCGAGGTGGCGAAGGTGACGCTGGTTCAGGGGCCGAACCCGAAGCGCCCGCCCTTCTGGGGGGGATTCCGAATTCTACCCACGGAAATAGAGTTCTGGGCCGATGGCACCTTCAGGTTGCACGACCGTTTCAAATGGACCCGCGCCGCGCAAAATGATCCGTGGAAAATACAGCGCCTGAACCCTTAAATTCCACGCTTCAGGCGTGGTAAAGGCTTGAAACACCCCAAGATTGCAAGGAAATTGCTTGCATGTCTTGTCGTTTTGGCGGCATGACATTGCACGGGCTTTATCTGGGGAAATGGCTCTGAGATGATAGAAGAACAAGAGCCCTTGCAGACGGTGCAAGGACAAGTGAAGTGGTTTGATCCGGCCAAGGGGTTCGGTTTCATCGTTGCCGACGGTGAAGCATCGGACATCTTGTTGCACGCGAACATCTTGCGGAACTTTGGGCAAAATACGGTGGCCGATGGGGCCGGGATTACCGCCAAGATCCAGCGCACGCAGCGCGGCATTCAGGCGGTCGAAGTCTTGAAGATCGAGCCGCCCGTTGGCGCGCCTTTCCCGCTGGCGGATGAGGCCGTGAACGAGTCGCTTGCCGATCTTTCGGCCCTGCCGATTGAGCCTTCGCGCGTGAAATGGTTCGACAAGGGCAAGGGCTTTGGCTTTGCCAATGTGTTTTCGCGCAACGAAGACGTTTTCATTCATATCGAAGTGCTGCGCCATTCCGGTTTTGCCGATCTTCAGGCGGGCGAGGCCGTGGGCCTGCGCATCGTTGATGGCAAGCGTGGGCGTATGGCGGTGCAGGTTCTGTCATGGGACAGCGCCGCGCGGGGTTGATTTTGGCTTTGGCGGCCTGCCTTTGGGGCGGGTTTGCCGGGGCCGAATGCCGCGACGATCAGGTTGAAATCCGTAATTCCACCGGCGCTGTTCAGCGTTTTGCCGTTGAGCTGGCCGACACCCCTGATGCGCGGGCGCAGGGGTTGATGTTTCGCGAACATATGCCAAAATCGGCGGGGATGCTGTTTGTCTTTCCCGAGCCGAAACAGGCGACCTTCTGGATGAAGAACACCCCGCTTGCCTTGGATATGATCTTTGCCGAAGCCTCGGGGCGGGTTTCGCGCGTGCATTCCAATGCCCGGCCCATGGATGAAACCCTGATCGACGGCGGCCCCGGCGTGGCCTTTGTGCTGGAGATCAACGCCGGCCTTGCAGCCCCCATGGGCATTGAACCCGGTGCGGTTTTGCGCCACCCGGCAATCGGGGCCGCAGCAATCTGGTCCTGTGACGCACCCTGAGCCTTTTCAATCCGATAAAAGCCGGTTAGGAAGACCCGCATCGGGGCGTAGCGCAGTCTGGTAGCGCGACGGTTTTGGGTACCGTAGGCCGGGGGTTCGAATCCTCTCGCCCCGACCATTCTTCTGCCAGATTTCACAAAATTCAGGTTGTGCCACAGGCTTGCCCGCCCCATATCGGCAATAGGGCGCGGGCAGGGGGGGACATGATCCGCTTTGACAACACATGGCTGCGTGATTTGCCCGGAACCTTTCTGCGGCTGGCCCCGGATCGTGCCCCGGCGCCGCGCATGTTGGCCTGGAATGACGATCTGGCGGCGGCGCTTGGCCTTGGGGGCATCGGGGAAGCCCTTGCAACGCAATGGTTTTCCGGGGCGGAACTGCCGCCGGGGGCAGATTGTGCGGCGCTGGCCTATGCGGGGCATCAGTTTGGCGGCTTTTCCCCGCAACTGGGCGATGGCCGGGCGCATTTGCTGGGCGAGGTTCTTGGCCCGGACGGGCGGCGCTTTGACATCCAGCTAAAGGGGTCTGGCCGCACGCCCTTTTCGGGCGGCGGCGATGGCAAGGCGGCGGTTGGGCCGATGCTGCGCGAATATCTGATTTCCGAAGCCATGGCGGCCTTGGGCGTGCCGACCACGCGCGCGCTTGCCGTTGTGGCCACGGGCGAAACCATCTGGCGTGATGGACAGCCCTTGCCCGGCGCGGTTTTGGCGCGGGTGGCGGCAAGCCATATCCGCATCGGCTCTTTCCAGTTTCTGGCCGCGCGGGGCGAGACGGAAAAGCTGCGCGCGCTGCTGGATTACACCATCGCCCGGCATTACCCCCATCTTGCGCCCGGCGATGGCTTGGGCCTTTTCGATGCGGTGACACGGGCGCAGGCCCGGCTCATCGCGCAATGGATGGGGCTTGGCTTTGTGCATGGGGTGATGAACACCGACAACATGGCGCTTTCGGGCGAAACCATCGACTATGGCCCCTGCGCCTTTGTCGATGCCTATGCGCCGGGGGCGGTGTTTTCCTCGATCGACCGGCAGGGGCGCTATGCGCTGGCCAATCAACCGCTGATTCTGGGCTGGAATCTGGCGCGGCTGGCGGAATGTCTGTTGCCCTTCTTTGATGCGGATGAAGCCCGTGCGGTGGATCTGGCCAATGAACGGCTGGGCGCGATTGCCGGGATATACCGGGATGCGTTTTTGGCGGTGATGGCGGCGAAACTTGGCCTTGCCGTCCCGGATGCCGGGGTGATTGACGATCTGCTGGCGCTGATGCCGGGGCAGGATTGGACCGGCACGTTCCGGGGTTTGAGCGAAGGGCGCGCGCTTGCCCCAGCCTTTGCCGCTTGGCAGGCCCGCTGGCAGGCCATGGGGCCGGACCTTGCGGCAATGCGGGCGGTCAATCCGGCGGTGATCCCGCGCAACCATCTGGTTGAAGCAGCCCTTCAGGCCGCGACCACAGGCGATATGGCGCCGTTTGAGGCGCTTTTGGCCGAACTTCGCCGCCCCTATGCCCCGGCCACCGGGCGCGAGGCCTTTACCCTGCCCGCGCCGGAAGGCTTTGGCGATTATGTCACCTTTTGCGGCACCTGATTGGCGCGGCTAAAGCACAAGGTCCGTGGCGGCCAAATGCGATACCCCGGCCAGAATCAGGGCAAAGTTGGCCCGGCCATCGCCATCAATATCGCCGGCAAGCCGCAGATCATCGCCCATGCGGGAAAACCGCAGCGCGCCCGGTTGATTGTGAAAGCGGTCATTGCCGATGAAATGCCATGCGGTATCAAAGCCGCGCAGGTCAATCCGGTCGCCCTCGGCGCGGGAAAAATCGGTGATGCGATCGCCTTGCGCCGCCATGGCCTGCCCAAAGGCAAAGTGATCGGCCCCCGCGCCCCCCGTCAAACGGTCAGCACCCAGCCCACCGGCAAGCGTGTCATCGCCAAACCCGCCGGCGAGCCTGTCGCGGCCCTCGCCCCCTAAAAGCCAGTCCTTCCCCGCCATGCCCGAAAGATGATCCGCGCCGCCCCGGCCGGTGATACGGTCATCGCCCGAAGTGCCGATCAGCCGATCCGCGCCATTGGTGATGTGATAGGCCGAATGCTGCCAGCTAAAACTGTTCAGGGTAAAGCCGCCGGTGCCGGTTTGGATTTCAGCCCCAAGTTCGGCTGAGCTGAGATAATCGTTTCGGTCAATAAAGCCGTGGCGGGCCAAAAATTGCAGAATCTCGGCCATGTCGAGACGGCCATCAAGCTGGCCCCCGTCGATCACAACGGCGATATAGGCCCATGAAAACGCGGTTCCCGCTTGCATATCGGGCAAGACATAGACCGAGGCGCTGAAATCATCGGTCACCATGCGCGCCTGCACGGTTCCCGCCGCCGTCAGATCGCCAGGATGCAACCAGACCATGATTTCTGCGGTAAGGCTTGCAGGCCCGCCCGAAGGCCGATTGGTCAGCCACAGATCATAGGCGATGTTGAACCCGCCGGTTTGGCCGCGAATGTCGATGTCGGTGGTAAAGGCCAGTTCCCGCAGGCCCGCAACCTGACCAATCAGAAAGGGATCGCCCTCTTGCGACCAGGGTTTGTAGCCCAGAACCAGCGCGGGATAGGCAAGGATATTGCCGCCGGGGTTGGCGTAAGACCAGGAAACGCGGATGTCATGGGCCAGATCGCCGGGGTGGTAGGTGATGCGCTGATAATAATCGACGCCATTGACCCAGCCCGCAAAACCCCATGTATCCACGCCCCAGATGTTGTTGGACAACACCAAGGGGCCAAGGGTGGTTTCGGCAAAATCTGCGCTCAGGCTGCGGGTCAGAAGCGAGGTTCGGGGCATGGCACATCCTTCTTCATGGGCAAGACTTGGCAGAGGGGCACGCGCCTGCAAAGCGGAAAAATGCAAAGCGCAGGGCATTGGGCGGTTGACCGCCGCGCGGCGCGACAGCACTGTGCAGGGATGAATCCGCGTTCCGACATCCATGACCGGCTGGCCGCCTCCTTGCGTGAGGCGCGCAAGGCGCGTGGGCTAAGCCTTGATGCCGTGGCTAAACTGTCGGGCGTGTCGCGCAGCATGGTCAGCCAGATCGAACGCGGCGAATCTTCGCCCACGGTGGCGACGCTGTGGAACCTGACCCAAGCCTTGCAGGTGGATTTCGCCGGGCTTTTGGAAGGCAAGCCTGAGCCGGGCATCGTGGTGATCCGCGCCGCCAGCGCCCCGGTCATTCTGGGCCGCGGCAAGGCGGTGTCGATCCGTATCCTTTCGCCGGCGGAAGCGGTGGGCGAGCATGAGGTTTATGATCTGAGCTTTGGCCCTGGTGCGGCCTTGATAAGCGAGCCGCATTCCCCCGGTTGCCGCGAGCATCTGACGGTGATCGAAGGCGCGTTGCGGGTGCAGTCGGGCGAGGAAGAAAGCCTTCTCGGGCCGGGCGATACCGCGCGCTACCCGGCGGACCGCGACCATGCAATCCGCGCCGAAGGTGGGGCGGCGCGGGCGATTTTGATCGTGCAGGATAGCTGAGGCCCTTCGCCGAGCCGCCGGGGGCTTCACCCCCGGACCCCCAGGGTATTTTTGCCAAGATGAAAGATTGTCCGCGATGGCGGATGATTTTCTGCTATATTGACATAATGTCAGGCGCGACGCAGTATCCGTTAAGTTGGAGGATTTCCGTTATGGCAGATATTCGCTTTCTGGACCACCTGGCCGCCACGCTGGCGCAGATTGAGGCGGACGGCTTGATGAAGCGCGAGCGGCTGATCGCGGGGGCGCAGGGCGCGCATGTCGTGGTGGCGGGGCGCAAGATGCTGAACCTTTGCGCCAATAATTACCTTGGTCTGGCCGATGATCCGCGGCTGATTGCGGCGGCAAAGGCGGCGATGGACAGCCACGGTTATGGCATGGCCTCGGTTCGGTTCATCTGTGGCACGCAGGATTTGCACCGGCAGGTGGAAACCCGGCTGGCGGGTTTTCTGGGTATGGAAGATGCGATCCTGTTTGCGGCCTGTTTCGATGCCAATGGCGGGCTGTTTGAGCCGCTTTTGGGCGAGGAGGATGCGATTGTTTCGGACAGTTTGAACCATGCCTCGATCATTGACGGTATCCGGCTGTGCAAGGCGCGGCGCTATCGGTTTCAAAATGGCGATATGGATGATCTGGAGACGCAGGTGAAAGCGGCGCGGGCGGCGGGCGCGCGCTTTGTCATGATTGCGACGGATGGCGTGTTTTCGATGGATGGCTATCTGGCGGATCTGCGCGAAATTGACAGGATTGCAAAGGCTTATGATTGCCTGACCATGGTGGATGATTGCCATGCCACCGGCTTTATCGGGCCTGAGGGGCGGGGCACGCCGGCGCGGGCCGGGGTGAAGGTGGATATTCTGACCGGCACGCTTGGCAAGGCTTTGGGCGGCGCTTTGGGGGGCTATATCGCCGGGCCGCAGGCGGTGGTCGATCTTTTGCGGCAACGCGCGCGGCCTTATCTGTTTTCAAACGCCTTGCCGCCGGCGGTTCTGGGGGCGGCGGTTGCGGCCTTGGAGATTGTCGCCGGTGCCGATGATCTGCGCGCGGCGCTTTTGCGCAATGCGGCGCAGTGGCGGGCGGGGCTTTCGGCGGCGGGATTTTCGCTGTTGCCGGGCGAGCATCCGATCATTCCGGTGATGATGGGCGAGGCGCCGAAAGCGCAGGCGTTCCAGCGGGCGCTGGAGGCCCGCGGGGTGATGGTTTCGGCGTTTTTCTACCCGGTGGTTCCGCAGGGGCGGGCGCGCATTCGCACGCAGATGAATGCGCGGCTGACGCCGGAGGATCTGGATTTTGCGCTGGCAGCTTTTCAGGCCGCGGGCCGGGAAACGGGGGTGTTGTGATGAAAGCTTTGGCAAAGGTGAAGCCCGAGGTCGGGCTTTGGGCGGTGACGCGCGACGTGCCGGAGATCGGGCCGGAGGATGTGTTGATCCGGGTGAAGAAGACCGGCATTTGCGGCACGGACATTCACATCTGGAACTGGGATGACTGGGCGGCGCGCACCGTGCCGGTGGGGCTGGTCACGGGCCATGAATTTGCCGGGGAAATCGTGGCCAAGGGGGCCTTGGTTGAAGGGCTGGAGATTGGCCAGCGCTGTTCGGGCGAGGGGCATTTGATTGGCAAGCTTTCGCGCCAAAGCCGGGCGGGGAAGTTTCATCTTGACCCGGCGACGCGCGGCATTGGCGTGAATGAACAGGGCGCTTTTGCCGAATATCTGCGGCTGCCCGCCTTTAATGTGGTGCCTTTGCCCGACACGATTGATGATGAGATCGGCGCGATTCTGGACCCGCTCGGCAATGCGGTTCATACCGCCTTGTCCTTTGATCTGGTGGGCGAAGATGTGCTGATCACCGGCGCGGGCCCCATCGGCATCATGGCGGCCGCCGTTGCCCGCCATGTTGGCGCGCGCCATGTGGTGATTACGGACGTGAACCCGGCGCGGCTGGAACTGGCGGGGCAGGTGGCCGATGTGGTGCCGGTGAATGTGGCCGAAACCGATCTGCGTTCCGTCTATTCCGGTCTGAAAATGTCTCAGGGCTTTGACGTTGGCATGGAAATGTCGGGCAATCAGCAGGCCTTGGATCAGATGGTGGATAACCTTGTGATGGGCGGGCGCATCGCCATGCTGGGCATCCCGCCGGGCAAATCACCGGTGGACTGGAGCCGCATCGTTTTCAAGGCCATCACCATCAAGGGCGTTTATGGCCGCGAGATTTTCGAGACCTGGTACAAGATGATTGCCATGCTGGAAAACGGGCTGGATGTGCGCCGCGTCATCACCCATCGCTTCAAGGCCGATGATTTCGTGCAAGGCTTTGAAACCATGCGCTCGGGGCTTTCGGGCAAGGTGGTGCTGGATTGGGGCTGAGGGGCACCGTTACCCCCCCGTGGCCAGCGCCGCTGTGATAAAGGCGCGAAACACCTGCGCGGGGGGCGACAGGGGCCGGGCATTCGCCCATGTCAGCCCGACATCCATGGACGGAATCGGTTCAACCGTTTGGCGCAGTTCGATCTTCTGGCCCTCAAGCGACCAGGGGCGGTAAACCATATCTGACAAGACCGTCACCCCCATGCCCGCCGCCACCATGGAGCGCACCGCCTCGACCGAGGAGGTGGAAAAGACCACTTTGGGCGCCAGGCCGAACTGGTCCCAATAGCGGCCGGCGGTGCGCCCGGCCTCATCCACTGTCAGCATGACATAGGGTTCGCGCGCCACATCCGCGAGGTGGATTTCGGGGGCCGAAAGCAGCCGGTGTTCCGAGGGCAGCCATAACCGCCGGCGCGAGCGGAACAGCGTTTCCGAGGCCAGTTCCCCGGCATTGCCAAGGTTCGACGTCAGCATGACCGCCAGATCAAGCCCGCCCGTAACCAGTGCATTTTCAATCGCCGGGCGGGGTTGTTCCAGTAATTCCAATGCGATGCCGGGGTAGATCCGGCGAAAGGCGGCGTAGTGGCGGGCCATGAAATAGCCCGCGACCGTATAGGTCAGCCCCAGCCGCAACTGGCCCGTGACCGCGCCTTCTTCGCCCAAGGGGCTGCGGGTGGCTTCCTCGACCGCCGCGATGATCGCCTTGGCACGGGACAGAAAGCGCGCGCCCTGCGGTGTCACCGAAACCCCCGCCGCGCCGCGCGCCAAAAGCCGCACCCCAAGCGTGGTTTCCAACCCCTGTATCCCCGTCGTGACGGCGGATTGCGAGATGTTCAGCTCCATCGCCGCATGGCTGATTTGGCCGGTCTCGGCCGCCGCGATGAAATAGCGCAGATGTTTCAGGGTCAGGGACATGAGAAGACCATTATCTGATTTTTGAATAACGTAATCCAAAAAACCATATTTGCAAATGCGCGCGACTCGGGTCAGCATCGGGTCAAATCTGAACAATTCTGAACAATTCAGGGGGGCTCGAATGCCTGTCACGGTGAACTGTGACATGGGCGAAAGCTATGGGCTTTGGCGCATGGGGGATGATGCGGGGCTGATGCCGCATATCCATATTGCCAATGTGGCCTGCGGTTTTCATGCCAGCGACTTTGACCATATGCGCGCCACCGTGCGTCTGGCCAAGGCATATGGGGTAAAGGTGGGCGCCCATCCCAGCCTGCCCGATCTGCAAGGCTTTGGCCGGCGCGAGATGAAGATGGGCCGCGAGGAGATGGCGAATTGCCTGATCTATCAGATCGGCGCGCTTTGCGGTTTTCTCAAGGCCGAGGGGCTGGAGCTGAACCATATCAAGCCCCATGGCAGCCTATACGGCATGGCCGCGCGGCAAGAAGACATCGCGCAGGCGGTGTGCGATGCGGCTGATGTGTTCAAGGTGCCGCTTTTGGGTATGACCGGCACGCTGCATGAAAAGATCTACCCCGCGCGCGGCCATGGCTTTGTTGCCGAATTCTATGCCGATCTTGACTATCGCCCCGATGGCAGCCTGATTGTCACCCGCGAACATGACGCCAAAGACCCCGCCCTGATGGCCGCACGCTCTTTGCGCGCCATTACCGAAGGCAAGGGCACCGCTACGGATGGATCAGACATTGCGCTGCGTTGCGACAGCATCTGCATCCATTCTGACACGCCGAATGCCATCGACATCGCCCGCGCCGTGCGCGCCGCCGTTCAACCCTATTGCTGAGAGAACCTTGCCATGGCCCAGATCCTTTCGCCGCTTCCCGGCACATTCTACCGCGCCTCTGCCCCTGATCAGCCGCCGTTCAAAGCCGATGGCGATGCGGTCGCGGTGGGCGATGTGATTGGCCTGATCGAGGTGATGAAATCCTTTCACGAGGTGAAGGCGCAGGTGGCGGGCGCGCATATCCGCTTTGAAACCGATAACGAAGACCCGGTCATGGCTGGCGCGGTTCTGGCGCAGGTCGAATGATGCTGCGCAAACTTCTGGTCGCCAACCGGGGGGAAATTGCCGTGCGGGTGATCCGCGCGGCGCGTGATCTTGGGATCGCGACCGTGGCGGTTTATTCGGATGCCGACCACGACGCCCTGCATGTGCAGATTGCCGATGAGGCGGTGAACATTGGCCCGCCAGCGGCGAAGAAAAGCTATCTGAACGTAGCCAATATCCTGAAAGCCGCTGCGGATACAGGCTGTGACGCCTTGCATCCCGGCTATGGTTTTTTGGCCGAAAATGCCGATTTTGCCGATGCCTGTGCCGCTGCCGGGCTGGTTTTCGTCGGCCCCTCGGGCGAGGCGATCCGCACCATGGGCGACAAGGTGGCGGCGCGCGCGGCCGCCCATGCGGCGGGGGTGCCGGTGGTTCCCGGTTCCATGGGGCGCGTGGCTGACATCGACGCGGCCCGCCATATCCTGATCGACACCGGATTTCCCGTGATGATCAAGGCCGCTGCCGGGGGTGGGGGCCGGGGTATCCGCATCGCGGGTGATCTGGCCGCGTTTGAGGCCGCCTTCCCCCAGGCCGCAGCCGAGGCACTGGCGGCCTTTGGCGATGGCGGGCTTTACATGGAAAAGGTCATTCCCCGCGCCCGCCATATCGAGGTGCAGGTTTTGGGCGATGGCAAAGACGCCGTGCATTGCTTTGAACGCGAATGTTCCTTGCAACGCCGCCGCCAGAAGGTTTGGGAAGAAGCCCCTTCCAGCGCGCTTTCGTCGCGTCTGCGCGATGAACTTTGCGCCAGTGCCGTGCGACTGACCCGCGCAGTGGGGTATTCGGGCGCGGGCACCATCGAATATCTCTATGATGACACGGCCGACCGTTTCTATTTCATCGAGATGAACACCCGGATTCAGGTGGAACATCCCGTCACCGAAATGATCACCGGCATTGACCTTGTGGCCGAAGGTTTGCGGATTGCCGGGGGCGAGCCGCTGCGGCTGGCGCAATCCGACATCAGCCTGCGCGGCCACGCGATCGAGGTGCGGCTGAATGCCGAAGACCCCGCCCATGATTTTGCACCTTTCCCCGGCACCGTCTCCTCCCTGCGGGTGCCCGGTGGGCCGGGGGTGCGGTTCGAGTCGATGCTTTATGCCGGCTACACCGTGCCCCCGTTTTACGATTCGCTTCTGGCGAAACTTGTCGTCCATGCCGAAACCCGCGAGGCCGCGATCACCCGCCTTGTCCGCGCGCTTTTGGAAACCCGGATTGAGGGCTTGCGCACCACCAAGCCGCTGTTTCTGGCACTGGCAGGGGAACCCGCCGTGCAGGCCAATGCCGTTCACACCCGCTGGCTGGAAGGCTGGCTGGAAACCCATGCCGCCCGGCTGTTGCCGGAACTGGAACCATAGGAGGTACCATGTCTATTCGCTTCACCTTCGGGGGCGACGAGCACATCTTTGCAGAAGTCAGCGAGGACATGTCGCTTGAGGCCTTCTTTACCTCGCTTTCGATGACCAATGCTATCAAGGCGGCGGGCATCAAGGGGGTGACCGAGATTTGCCCGGCCAATGCCAGTTTTCAGGTCAAATTTGACCCGGATCAGATCAAGCCGGGGGATTTGCTGCGCGAATTGCAATCCATGGAAGGGGCGGCGGCGAAATCGGATGCCACGCTTAAAACCCGGATCATGGAAATTCCGGTGCTGTATCAAGACCCCTGGACGCATGAAACCCTGATGCGCTTTCGCGAGCGCCATCAGAACCCGAAGGCCACAGATCTGGAATATGCCGCTGAAGTGAACGGCTTGGGCGGGGTGGAAGATTTCATCACGGCCCATTCCAGCCAGCCGTGGTTCGTGTCCATGGTGGGCTTTGTCGCGGGCCTGCCGTTCCTTTACCAGATGGTCGAACGCAAACGCCAATTGCAGGTGCCGAAATACCTGCGCCCCCGCACCGATACTCCGAAGCTGACCATCGGCCATGGCGGCTGCTTTTCCTGCATTTATTCGGTGCGCGGCGCGGGCGGCTATCAGATGTTCGGCGTCACGCCGATGCCCATCTATGACCCGACGCAAAAGGTGAATTACCTGCAAGACGAGATGTGCCTGTTCAAGCCCGGCGACATCGTCAAATGGAAGCCCGTCACCCGCGACGCCTATGACGCCGCGATCGAAGCGGTGGAAGAAAACCGCTTTGAGCCGGTGATCCGGCCCGCAAGCTTTAGCCTGAGCGAATTCAACAAGGATATGGCGGGCACCAATGCCAAACTGATGGAGGTTTTGAATGGCCGTTAATGTCATCTCTCCCGGCCTTTCCACCACGGTGCAAGACCTTGGCCGCCCTGGGTTTTATCACCTTGGCATTCCGCTTTCGGGCGGGATGGACCGCTTTGCCCTGCGCGCGGCCAATATGCTTGTTGGCAATCACGAAGGCGCTGCCGTGCTGGAGGCGGTGTTCATGGGGCCAGAGCTGGAGTTCACCCAAGCCGCCAGCGTCGCCATCACCGGCGGCGATCTGCCGCCCCTGCTGAACGGCGATCCGCGCCCCACATGGGAAGCCTTCCCGGTGCGCCCCGGCGACCGGCTGTCTTTCGGTTTTCTGAAATCCGGGGCGCGGGCCTATGTCGCAATCTCGGGCGGGGTGGATGTGCCGGTGAAGCTCGGCTCGCGGTCAACCTATACGCTGGGCGCCTTGGGCGGGCATGAAGGCCGCGCTTTGAAAGCGGGCGATAGCCTTCCCTTGGGCGCAGGGGCAGGGGCCATTGGGGCCGCCATCCCCGCCGCCCTGCGCCGCCAGCCCGGCAACCCGGCAGAATTGCGGATGCTGCCCGGCCTTTATTGGCACCGCATCACCGCGGCGGCGGGCAGACAGTTCTTTGCCGACACATGGAAAGTCGCGCCCGAGGCGGACCGTATCGGATACCGTTTCCGTGGCGGCACTGCGCTGGATTTTGTGCCGCGCGAACAGCCATTTGGTGCGGGGTCAAACCCGTCGAACATCGTGGATGCCTGCTATCCCTATGGAAGCATTCAGGTTCCGGGCGGGACCGAGCCCATCGTCTTGCATCGCGATGCGGTTTCAGGCGGGGGCTACATGATGCTTGGCTGTGTCATCAGCGCCGATATGGATCTGATCGGCCAGTTGCAGCCCCATGCACCAGCGCGCTTTGTCGAGGTGACGATGGATCAGGCGCTGGCCGCGCGGGCTGACCGGCAGGCGGCGCTGGCCCGGCTGCGCGCCCATCTCGGCCGCTGAAAACGGGGGGGGGCGGCAGATGGGCGTGATGCGATCAGCCCCGCCCCCGCGCCTCTTTCGGGGTTTGGCCGAAGCGGGCACGAAAGGCGCGGGAAAACTGCGCCTGATCGGTAAAGCCCCGCGCATAGGCAATTTCGCCAATGGCGCGGCGTTCGGCCGGGTTTTGCAGGTCTTCCATCGCGGCCTGAAGCCGGGTGTCGCGGATCCATTGGCCCAGCGTGGTGTTGGTGTCCCTGAGCAACTCATGCAGGTAGCGCACCGAAATGCCACAGCCTGCCGCCACCTCCTCGGGGCCAAGATCCGGGTCGTCGATATGGCGGCGCACGAAGCTTTCGATCCGCGCCAGATGGGCCGTGCGCACCGTAGAATTGCCCGATGTCAGCACCCGTTCATCCGACTGGATGGCCAGTGCCAAAAGATCCACCAACTGCCGGCCAACGATGCTGCGGGTTTCCTCTGTCATCGCGCCATAACGCGCCGGGATCATATGCACCATGTCCACGAACAACCCGTTCGCGCCATTCGTTGCATCGAATTGCAGGCTGCAAAAGCGGTCCGGCGCGCGGATGCGGCCGCCCAGCATTTCCTTCGCCAGCTTCATCACCCACAGATCGGCCGGGTCGCTATGGCTGAATTCATAGGGCTCATGGCTGCGCTCAATGAAAAAGGCACCGGGGTTGGCGCGCACTTCCTTGCCGCCTTGAGAAAAGCGCAGCTCAGATTTGGCGGGCAGAGTTATCAGAAACTCCTCTGGCCCCGGTTCGCGGAAATGTTTGGGCAGGCGGCGGTAGATCAGCGCATCCGACGTCAGCCGCGACAAAGACACCGTGCCCAGATCCCAGCTTGTCAATTCACCGTCAAAGGCCTCGGGGCGGGCGAAAGTCAGTTCCAGCGGGAAATAGGTGCGCGCGATGGTGTCATGCCAATGGCGGCTGCGCCCAGCCTGATCGACCCCGCGCGTGGTGATCGTGGTTTTCATCGCATCTTTCCCTGTTTTTCTTACAAGGCCACGCCCCGGCCTTTGTGTAAAGCGCCGCGTTTGCGGCAGGCGGCAGACTGCACGGAAAGACAAAAGGCCATGCACCCGGCGCAAAGACGTTATGCGCCTGACGCCCTTACGGTTCTGGTCACAACGGCACAACAGATGCCGCGTGACAGGGAGAACCGCCATATAAACCGGGCATTTTGCCCGACCGGCACCCTTTTGCGCGGCCCCAAGCGGAGGGCTTCGTAGTGGCAAGTATTGCCAAACCCAAGGTCGAGGTTGACCCCATCACCCTGGCGGTGGTGCGCGGCATTTTAGAGACCACCCAGCGCGAGATGACGCTTAGTCTGGAAAAGACCGCGCGTTCATCCGTGTTCAATCTGGCGCATGATTATTCAACCGCGCTGTTCAACGCCACGCCAGAGATGATCTTGCAAGGTCAGGATATTCCGATCCACCTTGGCAGCCTTATTCCGGCGATGAAAGTGGTGGCGGGTTACTTCGAGGGCGACATCCACGAAGGCGATTTGCTTATTCATAATGACCCGGCCTGGGGCGGCAGCCATGCCATTGATACCTGTTTTTACAAGCCGGTGTTCTGGAAGGGAAAGCTGAAATACTGGACCGTCTGCAAGGGCCATCTGACCGATGTCGGCGGACCGGTGCCTGCGGGCTATAACCCGGCGGCAAAAGAGATTTACGCCGAATGTCTGCGTATCCCGCCGGTCAAGGTCTGGGACAGGGGGCAGCCGCGCAAGGATGTGCTGAACCTGCTTTTGACCAACATGCGCGCCCGGCGCGACCAGGAGGGCGACTTCAACGCGCTGATCGGGGCCTGTCAGGTGGGCGAACGCGCGCTTCTCGCCATGCTGGAAAAATACGGCGAGGAGATGGTCGATGCCTGCATCGACACGCTTCTGAATATGGCCGAACGCCAGATGCGCGCGCTGATCGCAGATGTGCCGGACGGCACCTATGAAGGCAGCGCGATTCTTGAGGACGCAGGCCATGGCTTTGGCGATTTTGAAATCAAGGCCAAGGTGACGATCAAGGCAGATACCTGCCATATCGAAATCTCGTCCCCGCCGCAGATCCCCTATTTCATCAACAGCTATGAGGGGAACTCATATTCCGGCGTCTATCTGGGCCTGATGATGTTCGCCCAACTGCCGCCGCCCTATAACGAAGGGCTTTACCGCTGTGTGTCGGTGAACATGGGGCCGAAGGGCACGATCTGCAACGCGGCCGAACCTGCCCCCCACATGAACTGCACCACGACGCCGATGGAGACGCTGACCGATGCCGTGCGTCTGGCCTTTGAAAAGGCGGTTCCGTCCAAGGTTTCGGCAAGCTGGGGCCATGCCAACGGGCTGAACATTGCCGGCTGGGACAAGCGGCATGACGAAGAATACGTCACCATGGTCTTGGCCACCATCATCTCGGGCGCGGGTGCCACGCCCAGCCAAGATGGCTGGCACGCCTGCGGGCCAGAGTGCTGCTTTGGCGCGCTGACGAGCGGAGACGTTGAGCTTTTGGAATATTCCTACCCGATCATCATTCACCGCTATTCCCTGATGACCGACTCTGGCGGCGCGGGCAAATTCCGCGGCGGCTCGGGCACTGCTTGGGAAGTGGAGCCCCTGAACGACGACATGACCTTCATCACCTTTGGCGAAGGCCGCCGTATCCCGGCGGTGGGCGCGGCGGGGGCTTCAAGCACCATGATCGACACCAAGGTGGGCCGGCTGGAGCTGGTTGAAGGCGACCGGCAGGAAACCATCCGCGAAAACGTCATCAAGGTTATCAAACCCGGCGACCGCATCACCAACATGAACCCCGGCGGCGGCGGCTATGGCAACCCGATGGAGCGCCAGATCGAAAAGGTGGTTTGGGACGTGAAGAACGGCCTCGTTTCCATCGAGGGCGCAAAGGAGGATTACGGCGTCATCATCAAAGACCCCGCCACGCTTGATGTGGACATATCCGCAACCAATGCCCTGCGCGCCCGCCGCGCCGTGGCCGCGAAATAAGGGGGACTAAAGATGAAATCCGAATATCGTCTGGGCATTGACGCCGGCGGCACCTTTACCGACTTCGTTCTGGCCGACAAATCCGGGCAGGTGCGGCTTTTCAAGGCGCTTTCCACCCCACAAGATCCGACATTGGCCATCAAGAACGGCCTTGCGCTGATCTCCGAAGAACTTGGCGTTCCGGCCAATCAGATCATCCCGAACTGCGATCTGTGCATCAATGGCACGACCGTGGGGCTGAACGCGCTGATTACCCATAAGGGGGCGAAGGCGGGTCTGATCTGCACGGCGGGCCATGAAGACAGCCTTGAAATCCGTCTGGGCCACAAGGAAGACGGCTATCGCTATGACCCGGAATACCCGCCCGCGACCATGCTGGTGCCGCGCTATCTGCGCCGGGGCGTGGCGGAGCGTATCCTTTCCACGGGCGAGGTTCGCACGCCTTTGAACGAGGCCGACGTTCGCGCCGCCTGTGAGGTCTTCAAGGCCGAAGGCGTTGAAACCGTAGCGATTTCCTTCGTCTGGTCGGTTTTGCACCCCGATCACGAACGCCGCGCCGGCGAGATCGTGCGCGAGATGATGTCGGGCGTGATCCTGACCCTTGGGTCAGAACTTTATCCGCAGGTCCGCGAATATACCCGCACCTCAACGGCGGTGGTGAACGCCTATCTTGCGCCGATCATGAAACGCTATGTGACGGCGGTGGATGCCTATTTCCAATCGCTCGGCGCCAAGCAACCGGTGCGCTATTACCAGTCAAACGGCGGGCTGGCGATTGGGCAGGCGATGACGGACCGCTCGGTCTATGCCATCAACTCCGGCCCTGCCTCGGCTCCGGCTGCGGGCCAATATGTCTGCGAACCCTTTGGCAAAAAGGACGTGATCACCGTTGATATGGGCGGCACCTCCTTTGACATCACGCTGACCAAGGACGGATCGACCAATATCAACAAGAACATCGACTTTCTGCGCTATCGCATCGGCGTGCCGATGATTCAGGTGGAAACCCTGGGCGCGGGCGGCGGTTCTATCGGCTGGATTGATGAAATGGGCCTGATGCAGATGGGCCCGCAATCGGCAGGGTCTGACCCCGGCCCGGCTTGTTACGGGCAGGGCGGCAAACTGCCCACCGTGTCAGACGCGAACCTTGTGATGGGCTATCTGAACCCCGATGGTCTGGTCGGCGGGCGCCTGCCGCTTTCCTATCAAAAGGCGCATGAGGCGATCAAAACCAACCTTGCCGATCCGCTTGGCCTGTCGGTTGAACGCGCTGCCTATGGCATGTTCACCATCGTCAACGCCAATATGGTGAACGGCATCCGCCGGGTGACGGTGGAGCGTGGCTATGACCCGCGCGATTTCGTGCTGGTCGGGGCCGGGGGGGCGACGGCGGCCCATATCACCGCGCTGGCCGATGCCATTGGCATCGACACGATCGTGCTGCCGAAACTTGCCTCGGGCCTTTGCGCCTTTGGGCAGATCATTTCGGATGTCAAATACAACTACATGGCCACCGCCCCCCTGCGGCTGGAAACCGACGCCGCCTATGCCCGCATTGACGAGCTGTTCAACCAGATCGAAGCGCAGGGCATCGCGCATCTGAAGGATGACGGGTTCAAGGGCGCGGATATTGTTATCAAGCGCAGCCTTGACATGAGGTATGTCGGGCAAGTGCATGAATGCACTGTGGAAATCGACACGTTCAAAGTTGATGCGACATCCATCGGTCAGGTGATTGACGCTTTCCACAAACGTCATGAACAGCTTTACACCTATGCCGAGCCCCATTCGGTGGTTGAGGTCGTGAACATCGAAAGCACGGTCTACGGCGTGGTGGAAAAGCCCGCCCGCATGACGATTGGCGCAGGCGTTCCGGCGGAAAAGGCGATCAAGGCGCATCGCGACGCGGTGTTTTCTGCCGATGGCGCGCGGGTGAAGACGCCGATCTATGACGGCACGCCTTTGGGCGCGGGCGCCACGATCAAAGGCCCGGCCGTGATCGAAGAAGTCACCACCACCATCGTCGTGGAACCGGGCTGGACCGCCCGGCTGGACGCAAGCGGGTCTTATCTGATGACCCGCGATAAAAAGGGGGTAAAATGAGCCATCTGCACGCCGACAAGGTTTCGGTCGCCTTTGCGGGGCTGCGCGCCCTCAGCGAGGTAGACCTAACGGTTTCTCCCGGTCAGATCGTTGGGCTGATCGGCCCGAACGGGGCGGGAAAGACCACCCTTGTCAATGTGTTGACCGGCTTTCAAACCCCAACCGAAGGGGCTGTCCGGCTGGACGGTCAGCCCCTTACCGGCCTGAAACCCCATGAGCTGCGTCGCCGCGGCATCGCCCGAACCTTTCAGGGCGGGCGGCTTTTCCGCGATCTGCCGGTGATTGAGAACCTTGAGGTCACGGGCCTTGGCCTTGGCCAATCGCGTGCCGCCGCCATTGCCGGGGCGCGGGCCATGCTGGATTGGGTCGGCATCGCGCCCTTGGCGGACCGCATCGCCGGAACGCTGCCCTATACGGACGAACGCCGCGTGGCGATTGGTCGGGCGCTGATGGGCAAGCCCGGCTTCGTCCTTCTGGACGAACCCGCCGCCGGGATGAGCGCGGCCGAGGCGGCAGATCTGGCCGCCCTCATCCGCCGCATTGCGGGGGAAATGGGCTGCGGCGTGCTGCTTATTGAACATAATGTCGGGCTGGTTCTGGACCTTTGCCACCACATCGTCGTGCTGGACAGCGGCGCGGTGATTGAAACCGGCGATCCCGCCGCAATCCGCGCCAGCGAACGCGTGCGCCATGCCTATATGGGAACTGCCGCCGACAGCCATCTGCCCGTGCTGGAGGTCAGCGCATGAGCCTTTTGTCGCTATCCAACATCTCGGTCCGCTATGGCCGCCTGACCGCGGTGCGCAGCGTCAGCTTCACCATGGCCGAGGGCGAGATCCTGTTCATCACCGGGCCGAACGGGGCCGGAAAATCTTCGCTTTTGCGGGCGATTGCGGGTGTCACCCCGCCGGCGGGCGGGCGAATTGACTTTGAAGGTCATGACATCACCGGAAGGTCGCCCGAAGACATCGCGCGGCTTGGTGTGTCGATGGTGCCCGAGGGGCGCGATGTGTTCGGCAGCCTGAGCATTGAAGAAAACCTGATGGTCGGCACCGGGATGCACGCCAGAGAACGCGGCTGGAAAGCCCGCGCTGCCAGCGAGTTAGAGGCGGTTTATGCCACCTTTCCCATTTTGAAAGACCGTCGCCACACCCAAGCCGGGCTTTTGTCGGGCGGCCAGCAACAGATGCTGGTCATCGGCCGGGCGCTGATGACCCACCCGCGCCTTGTGGCGATTGACGAACCCTCGCTGGGGCTGGCCCCCAATATCACCGATCAGGTTTATGAGCGCCTGATCGCGCTGCAAGCGATGCGCAAGCCGACGCTTCTGATCGTCGAGCAATCTTCAACCCGCGCCATGATGGCGGGCGGGCGGATGATGCTGATGCGCGGCGGCGAGATCGTGCTGGACGGCGATGCCCGCGCCTTGGGCCAGTCAGAGGCCATGCAGGCCGCCTATTTCGGATATGGAGAACACTGATGGCATCGCTGATGCAGATCATCTTCGACGCGCTGTCGCTGGGTTCGCTTTATGCGCTGGCCGCGCTGGGCATTGCGCTGATTTTCGGCGTGATGCGGCTGGTCAATTTCGCCCATGGCGATGTGATCGCCTTTTCGGTCTTTGCGCTGCTGTGGCCTTCGGTTGATGCGGTGGCGATTGTCTTTGCCGGCAATCTGCCGTGGTTTCTGTTGATCCCCTTTGTGCTGGCCATTGGGGCGGGGCTGTCGGTTCTGTCCGAAGTTTTGGTCTTCCGCCGCTTTCGCCGCGCCAATCCGGCGACCATGATGATCGCCTCTTTCGGCTTTGGCTTTGTGATCCGCTATTTCCTTTTGATGCTGTTTTCCAGCCGGCCGAAAAGCATTTCCCTTTTGCCCGCACTTTCCCAACCCGTTGAAATCATGGGCGCGCGCATCCCGCTTTTGCAGCTTATCACCATCACCGTCACCATTGCCGTGCTCCTGGGCCTGATCGCCTTTTTGCGCCGCACAAGGTTTGGGCTGGAGATGCGGGCGGCGGCCGAGAACTTCACCATGGCGCGGATGCTGGGGGTCAGGGCGAACCGCGTCATCATGGGGGCCTTTGCGCTGTCAGGTGCGCTGGCCGGTGCGATTGCGCTGATCCTGGGCAGCCAGACCGGCACCGCCAATATCATGATGGGGGCGAATGTCATGCTGATGGCCTTTATCGCCACGGTGATCGGCGGCATGGGCAGCCTTGCCGGGGCGGTTCTGGCGGGCTTTCTTCTGGGGGCGGTGGCCACCTTGATGCAGGTGATCTTGCCGCCCGATGCCCGCGCCTTTCGCGATGCCTTTGTCTATGGCGCGGTGATCCTTGTTCTCATCTTTCGCCCGCAGGGCCTTTTGTCTGCCCGTGGCAGCAAGGAGCGTGTCTGATGTCGCTATCCGTTGCACGCCGTTCCGCGGTCACACCGATCCTGCTGGGGCTTTTGCTGGTTGGCTTTGCGCTTCTTGCGCTGGCGGTGGGGTCGAAACCCTTCAACCAGACCATCATCGACATCTTCCTGAAGGTGATCTTTGCCGTGGGGCTGTGGGTTTTCATCGGCAATTCCGGGGTGATTTCCTTTGGCCATATCGCCTTTGCCTGCCTTGGTGGCTATGTCGCGGCCTGGACCACGATCAAGCCGATGATGAAGGCCATGGCGATGCCGGGCCTGCCGGATTGGCTGATGGGGATGGAAATTCCCTATTGGGCATCGGCCCTTATGGCGGCGGGTTGGGCCGCGCTTTGGGCGCTGGTCTTTGGCGCGGTCTTGATGCGGCTTTCGGGGATTGCGGCGTCGATCGCCACCTTTGCCATGCTGGCCATGGTCAATTCGGTCTATTCGAATTGGGAAAGCGTGACGGCGGCCACATCTTCGGTGGTGGGCATCCCGATCATCCGGTCGATCTGGCCCTATCTAATTGCGGCGCTGAGCGCGGTTCTGGCCGCCTGGGCCTATGGGATTTCGCGCCATGGCCTTGCGCTGCGCGCGGCGCGCGATGAACCGACGGCGGCGGCGGCCAGTGGCATCGACATTCCCCGCGCCCGGCTGATCGCCTTTGTCATCTCGGGGGCGATCATGGGCATGGGCGGCGCGCTTTACGCCCATTCCATCGGCATCGTCACGCCCGACACTTTCTACCTTGGCCTGACCTTCATCACGCTTTCCATGCTGGTGGTCGGCGGGATGGGCAGCCTTTCCGGCGCGGTGCTGGGGGTGCTGATCCTGTCAAGCCTGATCCAGGGGCTTCGCTGGCTGGAGGCGGGCGTCGCGATTGGCACCACCACCTTTGCCCTGCCGGGGGGCGTGCAGGAAATCGCCCTTGGCGCGGTGATGATCCTCATCCTCATGTTCCGGCCCGCCGGGATCATGGGCAACAAAGACCTGAGCCTGCCCCGCAGGGCCGCTTTGGAAACAGAAGGGCATGATACGCCCCGCAATTCGACCGAATAAAACCATCAACAAGGAGAGTAACGTCATGAAAAGACTAATGATTGCCCTTGCGGCCACCACCTGCCTGACCACTCCGGCCTTGGCCGATGATGACCGTATCGTCGTGGGCTTTGCCACGGCTGAGACCGGTTTCATGCAGGCCTATGACAAGCCCGCGCAAGATGCGGCCATGATCCGCATTGGCGAGATTAACGCCGCAGGCGGGCTTTTGGGCAAACAGATTGAGGTGGTGAACGCCGATACCAAAACTGACCGGGCCGAAGGCGCCAAGGCGGGGCTTTCGTTGATTGACGAAGGCGCCGATATGGTTGTGGTGTCCTGCGACTATGACTTCGGCTCGCCCGCCGCGCTGGCCGCCGAAAGTGCTGGCCTGCCGTCGTTCTTCCTTTGCGCGGTATCGATCAAGGCCGGGATTCAGGGCGTTGGCCCGAATTCCTTCTCGGCCTCGGTCCTTGCCGCCGTTCAGGGCGCGACCATGGCGGAATGGGCCTATAACAAGAAAGAGGCCCGCAGCTTCTATCGGCTTTTGGATACCTGGACCGAATATAACAAGGGCATCTGCGACGGCTTTGACTGGATGATGCCGAAGCTGGCCGATGCGAAACTGGTGGGCGAAGACACCTTCCTGAACGAAGATGCCTCGATCGCCGCGCAGATCACCCGCATCAAGGCGCTGCCGGAAGAACCCGATGCGATCATGCTCTGCACCATGATGCCGGGCGCGGTTTCGGCCATCAAACAGATCCGCGCTGCCGGGATCAACTCGATGATCCTGAACGGTTCGGGCGTTGATGGCAGCTATTGGCTGAACGCGGTGCCGGATCTGTCGAACTTCTATGTGCCGGTGCAGGGTTCAATCTATGGCGATGACCCGAACGCCGATGTCACCGCCTTTAATGCCAAATACAAGGAAGCAACCGGCGGCGATCCTTCCACCCAATATGTCTATCCGGGCTATGTGATGATCGACGTCTGGGCCAAGGCGGTCGAGCGTGCCGGCACCACCGAAACCGCGGCTGTGGTGGCAGAGCTGGAAAAGATGAATGGCGAGCCGACGCTCTTTGGCCCGCGCACCTTTAGCAGCGAAATCCACCACCAAAATCAGGCGCGCTATCTGATCGTGGAAACCAATGCCGGCAAGCCCGGTGTGGTGGATGAATGGACCATCTCAGAAGCCATTCCGGTGGCCGATCTGATGAAGTAACCTCTGGCAAAGCCGGCCGCGCCTTCCCGTGGTGCGGCCGGCAGCATCCGTCAGAAAGGCAAACCATGTCAGACATCGTCATTCGCCCCTTGCAACCCCAGGACGAAGCCGAATGGCGCCGGCTTTGGACCGGCTATCTGGACTATTACGAAACCAAACTGCCCGAGGCGGTTTACGCCAGCACTTTTGCCCGGCTTTTGGGCGATGATCCGCAGGATTTCAACGGCTTCATCGCGCTGGTCGATGGCAAGCCGCGGGGGCTGACGCATTTTCTCTTTCACCGCCATTGCTGGAAGATCGAGAATATCTGCTATCTGCAAGATCTTTACGTTGACCCCGATCTGCGCGGCACCGGGCTTGGCCGGCGGCTGATCGAAGCGGTTTATGCCGCCGCTGATGCCAATGGCACCCCGGCGGTTTATTGGCTGACGCAAGAGTTCAACGCCACGGGCCGGCGGCTTTATGGCCGCATCGGCAAGCTGACGCCCTTTATCCGCTATAACCGCTGATCAGCCCTGCGCTTTGCGGTAGCTGTCTTTCAGCGAAATCAGATCGCCCGCAAAGTGCAGGACATCGCAGCCCCTGACATCGACGGCCCGGCCATCGGCCGTTTCGCCAACAAAGCGCCATGAGGACAGGCCGGTGTCGCCGGAAATGATGTGCCGCCCTTCGCGCCATTCCGCCTTGGGGAAGGTGGCGAAAACGGCCTCGGTCGCCTTGCGCACGGCCTCTGGCCCGATGTGGCGCGCCCCTTCCGCCAAAGGGCCGGCGGCGGTGTGAAAGGCGCAATCCTCGGCCATGCAGGCCATGACCGCAGCCACATCGCGGGCGTTGAAGCCGGCCATCATCCGCGCCATCGTGGCAAGCCGGCGCTGGTCGGCGGCATCATCGACAACCTCAACCTCCAGAAAGGCCAGGGGGGCGGTGGGGGAACCGTTGGTGACATTATGTTCAACCCCGATGCGGCGCGAATAGGGCTGGCCTTGGGTTAAAACCGCCTCGGCCCGTTGATCGCCGGGCAGATCCAGATGCAAAACACCATCGCAAAGCGGCACGATGACATAATCATGCCCATGGCGGTGCCAGCCGGTTTCGGCACCGGGGGCAAATTGCCATTCGGTCACGCGAAAGCGGTCGTCATCAATGTGCAAAACGGGTTTTGCCTGATCGCACATCATATCCCTGCCTTGGCTGAAACTTATTGAAAAATATGGAAAGAATCACGCGAAAGCCCGCGCTTCTTTGCAAGAATTCTTGTCAGAACTGGCCAGCCTGTCCAGTAAAACCGGCAGCGAATTGACAGGTTTTAAGGTGGTGGCAGGGGGGCTTCAAAGCCGCAGAACCTCGCCGTTCGGGCTGATGACGGGCCCGGCGGCGGCTTGGGCATCTTCGGGGTCATGGGTGACAAGGATCACGGGCAGCGCGCGGGTTTCTTGAAAGGTCAGGCTGCGGATCTGGGCACGCAGGTTGCGGTCCAGCCGCGCGAAGGGCTCGTCCAGTAACAGGGCCGCCGGTTCGGCCAGAAGGCTGCGCATCAAGGCCACCCGCGCGCGCTGGCCGCCCGAAAGCGTGGCGGGATCGCGTGGGCCAAAACCCGCCATTCCCATATGTTCCAGCGCCGCCTCAATGCGGGCCTGGCGGGTTCGAGCGGTGCCGCCCGCGCGCAGGCCAAAGCCAAGGTTTTGGGCGACAGACAGATGAGGAAACAGCACATCATCTTGAAAAATCATACCAATCTTGCGGTCGGCAGTGGGCAGGCGGGTTATGTCGCGCCCATTCAGCAATATGCGCCCGCTGGCCGAAAATTCGGGCGGCAGGGCCCCGATCAGGGCGGCCAGCAGGGTGGATTTGCCGCTGCCCGAAGGCCCCATGATGGTTAACACCGTGCCCGGCGCGACATGGGCCGAAAGCTGTGCAAGCTGATCCTTGCCGCGCCATATTTGCAGATTGTCGATGAAAAGGCCGGTGGTCGTTTCGCTCATGTCGCCCCCTTTTCGCCCAGCATGGCGCGGCGGCGGGCGAAGACAAGCCGTGGCGTGGCGATGGCAAGGGCAAATCCCAGCGCGGGCAGGGCCATTTGCAGCAGCGTGGTCGCGCCCAGAAGCCGCCGGTTGCCGCCCGACGACAGGGCCAGCGCCTCGGTTGTCAGGCTTTCAACCCGGCCGCCGCCCAGCATCAGCGTTGGCAGGTATTGCCCGACCGAAATCGCGATGCCTACCGCAAGGGCGGTCAGGACCGGGGCGGTCAGCATGGGCAGGCGCAGGCGCCAGAAAATCCGGGATGGCCGGTTGCCAAGGCTGGCGGCGGCAAGGCCGATACGGCTGTCCCAGCCGCGAAAGGCGGGCGCCAGCGACAGCCAGACATAGGGCAGCACGAAAACCATATGCACCAAGGCCACCGTGGGGATGCTGCCTTGGGCACCAAGGCGCAGGGCCAACACCTGAAGCCCCGGCACAAAGGCCACTTGTGGCAAGATCAGCGGCAGATAGATCAGCCCTTCCCAGCGCAGCGGGTGGCCGCGCCGCGCCTCGGCCTCTAACGTGGCAAGGGCCAGCGCCAGGGCGGCAAGGCTGGCGGCAAGCGCGATGGCAAGGGTTGTCAGGCCGGTGCGCGCCAAGGCAGGCCCGGCGCTTTGCCAGACCTGCAAAGACAGGCTGTCAGGCAGGGCCGCCGGAAAGCGCCACATTCCCGCACAGGACCAAAGCGCCAGCCCCGCCATGCCCAGCCCAAGGCTCGCGGCAATGGCCAGCGCCGTGCCATGGGCCAGGCCGCTTGCCGGGCGGTCAAGCCAGCGGCAGCGCAGCCCGCGCGCCGCCATATGGGGCAGCAGCGAGGCAAGCGCGCGCTCGGCCCCCAGCCACAGCCCCAGCACCCCCGCCACCAGCGCCAGTTGCAAAAGCGCCCCCGCCGCCGCCGTTGGCAGATGCGCAAGGCTGGGCGCGGCCATCCAGTCGGTGATCTGCACCGCAAGGGTTGGCGGCAGGTTCGGGCCAAGAACCATCGCCATATCGACATTGGTCATGCCATAGGCCAGCACGGCAAAGACCGGCAGGCGCAGGCGGGTATAAAGCGCGGGCAGGGTGGTCAGGGCAAAGCCCATCACCCGGCCATAGCCCAGACTGGCCGCAATCACCCGGTGGCGTGCGGCATCGGTCTGGGGCAGGGCGGCAAGCGCCATCAGCAAAAGGAAGGGCACTTCCTTGGCCACCAGCCCCGCCATCAGGGCAAGGCCCATCGGATCGTTCAGGATCAACAGATCAGGCGGCGCGTGCCAGCCCGTGGCCCAAGGTGACAGGAGGCGCGCGATCCAGCCCGAGGGGGCAATCAGAAAGGCCAGCCCAAGGGCGGCGGCGGCATGGGGCAGCGCCAAAAGCGGCGACAAGGCGCGGCGAAACCCGGCAAAGCTGCGCCGCCCCTCAAGCGCGGCAATCAGCAAAAGCGTGAGCGCCAGCGCAAGAAGCGTTGAGATAAGGCCGGTTGACAGCGAAAGCATCACCGCCCGTGGCAGGCCGGGCCATGCGAAAAGCGGCGCAAAGCCATGCTGTTTCAGCGCCGGCGCCAGCGTGCCCGCCAGCCCGGCCAGAATTGGCAAGGCCAGCCCCGCCAACATCAGCGCCGGGGCCAGCGCCAGAAGGCGGGCGCGCGCCGTCATGCCGGGGGTCCCCCCTCTGCCCCCCGCGCACGGCGGTTACTTCGCAACGCCATAGCGTGCCACCCAGTCTTCCCCGATGGCCCCCATCCAGCTTGCATGGGGTTCCAGCAGCGCCGGGCCCAGATCGGCGGGGGCAAGGGTGGCGGGGCCAAGCTTCAGCGCCGCAAAGCGCGCGCGGTCCTCGGCGGGCAGGGCGGCAAGGTTCAGCACGGTTTGAAAGCCCAGAATGTCGGGGTCTTGCGCGCTGGCCTGAAGCGCCGGGTCAAGCAGCAGATTCGCGATAACCTGCGCCCCGGCGCGATGGGCGGCGTTGAAGGGAATGGCAACGAAACTGGCATTGCCGATGGTGCCGCCTTCAAAGGTAAAGGTGCGGATGCTGTCGGCCAGCGTTCCGGCGGCAATTTCGGCACTGGCGCGGCCGGGGTTGAAGGCAAAAGACACGGTCACCTCGCCATCGGCCAAAAGCTGGCCCAAGGCCGGTTCATTTTCCGGGAAAGCCCTGGCCTCGCGCCAAAGGCTGGGGTGAATATCGTCAAGAAAGGCCCAAAGCGGCGCCAAAACCGCGTCTTTCTGCGCCGGATCAAGCGGGGCCTGCATTATCGCGGGGTCCGCAAGCGTGCCGTACAGCACCTGTTTCAGGAAGGTCAGCCCCAGATAATCGGGCGGCTGCGGATAGGTGAAGCGGCCGGGGTTGGCCTTGATCCAGTCGCGCAGCGCAGCAAGCGCGCGGGGCGGGGTGGGCAGGACGGCGCTGTCATATTCAAAGACAAGCTGCGCCATGGCCCAGGGCGATTCGAAACCTTCGGTCGGCAGGGTGAAATCGGTCACGGTTGCCGGCTTGCCCGCGGTGTCAACAAAGCCCCAGTTCGGCAGGCTTTCGGCAAAGGGGCCAAAGAGCAGGCCTTTTTCCTTCATTGCGGCAAAGTTTTCGCCGTTGATCCAGATCAGATCCACCGCGCCGCCTTCGTTTTGCCCGGCATCGCGTTCGGCCAGCACACGGGCAACGGCATCGGCGGTAGCGGCCAGCTTCACATGCTGAAGCGTGACACCATGGCGGGCAAGGGCCGCATCCCCGATGCGGGCGATAAAGGCGTTGATCTTGGGATCCCCCCCCCATGCGTGCCAGTAAACCGTCTGGCCCTTGGCTTCGTTCAACACCGCGCCCCAATCGCTGGCAAAGGCGCTGCGCGGCGCAAGGGCCAGCATCGCGAGGGTGGAAATTGCGGTCTTGCCAAAGCTGCGGCGATCCATACTAACCCCGTTTCTGAAATGTGATCGCAACAGGGATAGGCGCGGCGCCGCCCCGGTGGCAAGCTGGCAAACGTGATTGTGAGAGGGATGTGATGCTGGATGCCAAGATCAGGCCCATGGTCGACGGGCCGTTGAACCGCGCGGGACGCTGGCTTTTTGCACATGGAATTTCGGCGCATGAGGTCACGTTCTTTGGGCTTTTCATGGGGCTTTTGGCGGCGGCTATGCTGGCGGCGGGCCTGCCGGGGGGGCTTGTGCTGGTGCCTTTGGCGCTGGGCCGGTTGGCCGACGGGCTTGACGGCGCCGTGGCGCGGGCCAGCGAAATGACGGATTTCGGCGGCTTTCTGGATATTCTGTGCGATTTTATCTTTTACGCCGCCATCCCCTTGGCCTTTGCCTTGCTCCATGACGCCAATGCGCTGGCGGCGGCCTTTCTTCTGGCCTGTTTTTACATCAATGGCGCGTCATTCCTGGGCTTTGCAATCATGGCCGAAAAGCGCGGGATCACCACCGAAGCGCAGGGCAAGAAAAGCCTTTATTATTCGGCTGGCCTGCTGGAAGGCACGGAAACTATTGCGTTTTTTGTGGCTCTGTGCCTGTGGCCCGATGCGTTTCGGCCCTTGGCGGTGATGTTCGGGGTCTTGTGCCTTTTCACCACCGCCGCCCGCGCGGCGCTGGCGTGGCGGCTCTTTCGTTAGGGCGAAAACCCTTGCGCGAAACGGAGGGAAAAAATCACCCGCCCTTGCAGCCCCCGGCGCGCGACACTAAGACTCTGGCAAGTATCCGGCGATAAGACATCGAACACGAGACAGGCAGGTTTGGCATGAGAGATCCGGTTTCCACCTTTTACAACTTCATCATCCCGACGGTCGAAGAAACCTCGGCGCGCGGCTCGATCCGCTATGACATCTTTTCGCGTCTTTTGAAGGAGCGGATCATTTTCGTCGCGGGCCCCGTGCATGACGAAATGGCCACCATCATCGTCGCCCAGCTTCTGTTTCTTGAGGCGGAAAACCCGTCGAAGGAAATTTCGATGTATATCAACAGCCCCGGCGGCGTGGTGACATCGGGCATGTCGATCTATGACACGATGCAATATATCAAGCCGAAGGTCAGCACGGTTTGCATCGGGCAGGCGGCTTCGATGGGCAGTCTGCTGTTGACGGCCGGCGAAAAGGGGATGCGTTTTTCGCTGCCCAACAGCCGGATCATGGTTCACCAGCCCTCGGGCGGCTATCAGGGCCAGGCGACTGACATCTTGATCCATGCGCGCGAGACGGAGCGGCTGAAGCAGCGCCTGAACGAAGTTTATGTCAAGCACACCGGCAATGATTATGAAAAGGTCGTCGCCGCGCTTGAGCGCGACAATTTCATGTCGGCGGATGAGGCCAAGGACTGGGGCCTGATCGACGAGATCGTCGCGCCGCGCGACAAATCCGAACCGGCGGCCTGATCGTTAGCCCCCCTCGATGGCCCGGCCTTTGGGGGGGATTTCTGGTTGTGAAGGTCTGGGGCTTGGCCTAAACTTGATGTGACGCCCGGAAACGGGGATTGGCAGAGGATACCCATGGCGACGAACTCGGGCAGCGATAGCAAGAACACGCTTTATTGCTCTTTTTGCGGCAAAAGCCAGCATGAGGTGCGCAAGCTGATCGCAGGGCCGACCGTTTTCATCTGCGATGAATGCGTCGAGCTGTGCATGGATATTATCCGTGAGGAAACCAAGACCACCGGGCTGAAATCCAGCGACGGTGTGCCGACGCCGCGCGAAATCGCCAAGGTGCTGGATGATTACGTCATCGGGCAGGAACGCGCCAAGCGGGTGTTGTCGGTGGCGGTGCATAACCACTACAAGCGTCTGAACCATTCCTCGAAACAAGACATCGAGCTGGCCAAGTCAAACATCCTGCTGATCGGCCCGACTGGCACCGGCAAAACCCTGTTGGCCCAGACGCTTGCGCGCATTCTGGATGTGCCTTTCACCATGGCCGATGCCACCACGCTGACCGAGGCGGGTTATGTTGGGGAAGATGTTGAAAACATCATCCTGAAACTGTTGCAGGCCAGCGAATATAACGTCGAACGCGCGCAGCGCGGCATCGTCTATATCGACGAGGTCGACAAGATCACCCGCAAATCTGACAACCCCTCGATCACCCGCGATGTTTCGGGCGAAGGTGTGCAGCAGGCGCTGTTGAAAATCATGGAAGGCACCGTGGCAAGCGTGCCGCCGCAGGGCGGGCGCAAGCATCCGCAGCAAGAATTCCTGCAAGTGGACACTACGAATATCCTGTTCATCTGCGGCGGGGCTTTCGCGGGGCTGGAAAAGATCATCGCGCACAGGAACAAAGGTTCGGGCATCGGCTTTGGCGCCGAGGTCAAAGACCCCGATGCGCGTGGCGCGGGCGAGTTGTTCCGCGAGTTGGAGCCGGAAGATCTGTTGAAATTCGGCCTGATCCCCGAATTTGTTGGCCGTCTGCCGGTGATCGCCACCCTGAATGATCTGGATGAGGATGCGCTTATCACCATCCTGACCGAACCGAAGAACGCGCTGGTGAAGCAGTATCAACGCCTGTTCGAAATCGAAGGTGTGAAGCTGACCTTCACCGCGGATGCGCTTTCTGCCATCGCCAAACGCGCGATCAAGCGCAAGACCGGCGCGCGCGGCCTGCGTTCGATCATGGAAGACATCCTGTTGGATACCATGTTCGAATTGCCGGGCATGGAAGCGGTCGAAGAAGTCGTGGTCAATGAAGAAGCCGTCAATAATGGCGCTAACCCCTTGATCGTGCATACCGAAGTTAAAAAGAAAGAGCCGGCGGCGGCGGGCTGAGACCCGGCGTTCTGGCGAAAACAGGGCAGGTCTTCGGGCCTGCCTTTTTTGTTCGGGGGAATGGGAATGGACTGGCCCAAAGGTGCTGAACTTCTGGCCCAAGGCCGCGCCATGGCACGGGATTGGACCGTCGGCCCATCGGCCTTTTTGACGCATTACGCTGTCGCGTCTGAACTGGATTACAAACGGCAGGCCATGGCCGAGGGGCGCATCATGTGTCATGCCCAGATTGGCTGGCGCGACCCGGCGCAGTCGATCGCCGCCTATCACCGGATCTGGCAAGCCTCAGCCGCGCAGGGCCACCGGGTTGATCGCTATGGCCTGTGCCTTGACTGGTCGATGGCGCTGCCCCGCGCCATTCGGGACAAGGCGATGCGCGGCACCGGCATGATTCTGCGCGGGGTCGAAGATTTCGTGGCGCTGGCCAATGCCGCCCCCGTTGCCGCGCATTTCGGAGATTTCGTGCTGGGCTTTCCGGCCGCGGTGGAAAACACGCAGGCCGCGCTGGCCGCCGGGGCCACGGCGATTGGCAATCTGGGCCAGTATTTCACCTTTCGCGTGCCGGGCCATGATGACGACATTCAGGCCACGGCGGCCACGGTAACGGCCCTTGGCCTTATTGCGGCGCAGGCGCAGCCGGTGATGGTGCATTCCAACATCGACGATGGCTTTGCCGCCCAGTTTACCGATCTGGCCAATGCTTTGGGCATGATCTTGGTAGAACGCGACATCGTGCAGGGCCTTGTCGGCGCCCCCATCGGCCATGCCTTTGGCCACCATTTTTCTGACCCGCTGGCGCGCATGGCGTTTCAACGCGCGCTGGCCGAAGAAGGTGCCAGCCCCGGCAGCATGGTTTACGGCAATACCACCAGCTATCGCGGCAGCCCGGCGCAGAACTGGGCTTCGCTTGCCAGTTATCTGATGGTGGATGCGCTGGGTCAGCGCCTCACGCCTTCGGGCCATGCCATCAACCCGGTTCCGGTGACGGAAAACACCCGCATCCCCGATGTGGATGAGGTGATCGACGCGCAGGTTTTTGCCGGCCGGCTGATTGAGCAATCGGCGGGCTATCCGGCGATGATCGCGGAGGAACCCGTGGCGGCGCTGACGGCCCGGCTGCGCGAAGGGGCTGCGCGGTTTCGTGCGGCGCTTTGGACGGGGCTTAATGGGCAAGGCATTGATTGCACAGATGTTTTCACTGTTCTTCTGACGCTGCGACGCATGGGCGGGCGGCGGATTGAGGCGGCCTTTGGCGCGGGCGCGCCCGATACAACGGCGGCCGGGGGGCGGCTGCCGGTGGTGCCAGCCACCATCCTTTCAGAAATTGCGGAAATGGCCCATGCCGGGTTGGCCGGGGCTGATCCGGCGCTGAAACCTTTGGTCCGGGACCTGCGCGTTTTGGTTGCCACCTCTGATGTGCATGAACATGGCCGCATGGTGATTGAGGCGATGCTGCGCGATCTGGGGGCCGAGGCGTTGGATGGCGGCACCTCAACCGACCCCGGCCCCTTGGCCGCATTGGCGGCGCAAATCCGCCCCGATGCCATTGCGCTTTCCACCTATAACGGTGTGGCTTTGGGCTATTTCCGGGCGCTGAAGGCGGCTTTGGCGGCGCAGGGGCTGGATATTCCGGTGCTGATCGGCGGGCGGCTGAACCAGATCCCCGAAGGGTCGAACACTTCCTTGCCGATGGATGTGGCGGATACGCTGGCGGCCGAAGGTGCGCTGGTTTGCCGGGCGGCGGGCGATCTTGTCGCGGCGCTGGTTCGCCCAACCGGGCGGGCAGGGGGCAATCGGCCCTAGACCCGGCAAACCCGCCTGCTATAAGGGGCCAAACACAGTCTGATGAGGTTCCCGATGAACTTTCTTCTTCGCCTTCTGACCTGGTGGAACGGCCAGACCCTTGGCACCCAGGTTTACACCGCCCGCAAAGGTGTAAAAGTGGGCGAAGACGATCAGGGCAACCGCTTTTATCAAACCCGCGATGGCAAGCGCCGTTGGGTGATTTACAACGGCGAATCTGAAGCTTCGCGCGTGTCGCCCGATTGGCATGGCTGGCTGCATTTCACTTGGGATGAACCGCCGACCAAGGCGCCCTTGGCCCATAAGGCATGGGAAAAGCCGCATCAGGAAAATCTGACCGGCACTATGGCCGCCTTTGCGCCGCCCGGCTCGATCCGCACCGGCGCGCCGGTGCTGCGCGCCGATTATGAGGCATGGCAGCCCGAATAATGGCCGAGAATCGCGCAGAGATTCTGGCCGGGGCGGCGGTTCTGGCCACGGCTATCGGCTTTCTGGCCTGGTCGGTTGGCGGGGGCCAATTGTCCAGTGGTGCCGGCACCTATGCGCTGACCGCGTCGTTCCGCTCGGTCGAAGGGGTGCGGGCTGGCTCTGATGTGCGGCTGGCCGGGGTCAAGGTGGGCAGCGTGACCAAGCTGTCGCTGAACCCCGAAACCTTTTACGCCGATGCCGTGGTTGAGCTGGACGCCGGCGTAAAATTGCCGGTCGATTCCGCGATTTTGATTTCCTCCGAAGGGCTGCTTGGCGGCAATTTCGTAGAGCTGGTGCCGGGCGGGGCCGAAGAAATCCTCGCCCCCGGCGATGAGATCGAAGACACCCAAGGCGCGGTCAGCCTGTTGACGCTGTTGATGAAATGGGTCGGCGGCGCAGGCAGCAGCGCCGAGAACGGAACCGCAACCGAATGAAACGGCTGGCGCTTGCCCTTTCCTTTCTTGCTTCGGCGGCCATGGCGCAAGAGATGGCCGATGCGCAGGGGGCAAACCTGCGCATCCTTGATAAGCTGACGGGCGAGGTGCGCGATGTGACCCTGTCGCGCGGGCAATCGGTGGTAGAGGGGCGCCTGACGGTGCAGCTTGATGCCTGCCGTTCCCCCGCCGACAATACCGTGGCCGAGGCCGAGGCCCATCTGACAATCATGGATGCCGCCTCCACCACGCCCGCCTTCACCGGCTGGATGCTGGCCACCGCGCCGGCGCTTTCGGCGCTGGATCATCCGCGCTATGACGTCTGGGTCTTGCGCTGCGATGTGCCCGAACTGGCCTTGCCTGTGGTCGAAGAAGCCCCCGCCGAAGACGCACCTGCCCCCCCCGCCGCAACCGATGACGGCAACGGCTGATAGGCTGCAGGGGCAAAGCTGGCGTCTTGCGTCAGGGCTGTGGCCAACTGCCGCTGATAATCGGCGCGGCTGATTTCTACCGCGCCAAGGCTTGCCAGATGCGGTGTCAGAAACTGGGTGTCAAAAAGCTGAAATCCCCCCGCCCGCAGCCGATGCACCAGAAAAGCCAGCGCCAGTTTTGACGCATCGGTCACGCGCGAAAACATCGATTCCCCGAAAAACGCCGCGCCAAGCGTTACGCCATAAACCCCGCCAACCAGTTTTTCGCCCTGCCAGACCTCAAGGCTATGGGCATGGCCCATGGCGTGCAAGGCGCTGTAAAGGTTGAATATCTCATCGTTGATCCAGGTCTCTGGCCGCGCAGCGCAGCCCCGCACCACGCCGGCAAAATCGCGGTCTATGGTGATCTGGAACTGCCCCTGCCGGATCAGCTTGGCCAAGCTGCGCGAGATGTGAAACCCCGCCAGCGGAAACACCCCACGCCGGCGCGGGTCGATCCAATGCACGGTCGGGTCATCGCGGCCTTCGGCCATGGGGAAAACCCCCATGGCATAGGCTTTCAGCAGCAACTCCGGGGTGATTTTTTCGGGCATGGATTAGAACCGGTCCATCTGCAAAGCGGCAATCAGCCGGTCTTGCACCTTGCGCGCGATCCGCCGCGGTTGCGGCGGCGCGACCAGATAAACCGGCACTTTGGGCAGCGGGGGCAGGCCGGGGGCGCTGACATGTTCGGGCAGATCGGCGGGCGCGGTGCCGGCCGCCACCGCCGTAACCGCCACCCCCGCCCGAACGGCAGCAAAAATTCCAGCGTGGTTGCGGCTTTGCAGCGCGAGGCTCCAGCCAAGGCCGGCGGCCTCAAGCGCGCCGGTCATGGCGCGGCGAAAAACGCAGCCTTCGGGATAGGCGGCCAGCCGGGCGGGCGCGGCCGTGGTGCTGCCAACCCAATGCAGCGCCACCTCGCGCATCGCCACCGCCTGCACCGGCCGTGCCGCCAGCGTGACCAGCGCCAGATCCAGATCGCCCTTTTGCACGCCCGCCATCAGATGCGCCGACAGATCACAACACAGATCAACCTCGGCCGTCTCCAGCCCCGGCAAAACCGCCCCCAGCCAGCCAAGCGCATAATCATCCGGCATTCCAAGCCGCAGCTTTTCCACCGTGCCGCCGATGCGGGCCTGCGACAGCATCTCGTCATAGGCGTGCAAAACGCCAAGCGCCTTGGCATAAAGTTCGGCCCCGCGCGGGGTGGTTTCCAACCCCTGCGGGATGCGGCGGAACAAGGGCGCGCCGATTTCGGTTTCCAGCATCTTCAGCCGCATCGACATGGCCGCCTGTGTGCAGGCCATACGCTCCGCCGCGCGGCTGATCGAGCCGGCCTCGTGCATCTGCACAAAGGATCGCAGAAGGCGCAGGTCAATGTCCATAAGCCGCGCTGATACCCCCTTCAGTATCTTTTGTTGGATTTCATAGCCGGGCCACGCCAGTTTGCCAATCGAAACCAAAGAGGGGGCAGATATGCGGATCGGATTCATCGGGCTTGGCATGATGGGCAAGAACGCGGCGGCGAATATCCGGCGGGCGGGGTTTGACATGGTGGTCTATGACATCCGCCCCGATGCGGCAGAGCCGCTTTTGGCCATGGGCGCCCGGCGTGGGGAAAGCCCGGCGGATGTGATGGTTCTGTGCGATGTCGTCGTGACCATGGTCTATGGGCCAAAGGAAGTGGCCGAAGTGTTGCGCGGGGCGCAGGGCTTTTTGTCGGCCGATTGCACGGGCAAGATCTGGATCGACATGACCACCTCGTCGCCGTTCCTCATGCGCGACCTGGCGGCAGAGTTTGCCGCCAAGGGCGGGGCGGCGGTAGATGCGCCGGTGACGGGCAGCGTGGATGCCGCCATTCGCGGCGATATGCCGATGTTTGTCGGCGGCGACGATGCGGTGATCGAAAGTGTCCGCCCGGTGATCGAGGCGATGGGCGAATTGCGCAAAGTGGGGGGCTATGGCAACGGCTATGTGGCCAAACTGGTGAATAACCAGTTGTGGAAAATCCATGCCGCCGCCATTGGCGAGGCGATGGTGACGGCCAAGCTTGCGGGGCTTGATCCTTTGGTCTGGTGGGAGGTGATGAAGGGCGGCGCGGCTGACAGTTTCGTGCTGTCCCATGACGTGCCGTCAATCTTTGCCGGCCATTATGACCCGTCTTTCCCGGTTGCGCTATGCCTGAAAGACCTTGGGCTTATCAAAGAGTTGATGGACAAAGTTGGCACCACAAACACCCTGACCGAAGCCACCCATGAACGCTTTCGCGAGGCGGGTCGCCGTTATGGCACCGGGGCGGGCGAGATGACGGTTTGCAAGGTGATCGAAGACGATGCCGGGATTGACCTGCGGGTGCCGGGTGAATGGGTGAAACCTTGGGAAGTCAAACACGGCGGCTAAGGCCGGGCCCAAGAGTTTTCGAAAACTCTTGGCAAATTTCTTGGAAGAAATTTGAAAGGGCGCCCGAAGGCGCCCTTTCATTTCGCGAACTGGCTTTCCAGCCATTTTTCCAGCCAGTGAATGTTATATTCCCCGGTCTGGATGTCAGGCTCGGCCAAAAGCATGTGGAACAAGGGGATCGAGGTGTCGATGCCGTCGATGATAATCTCTCCCAGCGCGCGCTTCAGGCGGGCAAGCGCCTCGGGCCGGTCGCGGCCATGCACGATCAACTTGCCGATCAGGCTGTCGTAATAGGGTGGGATGCGATAGCCGTCGTAAAGGGCGCTGTCCATCCGCACGCCAAGACCGCCCGGCGCGTGGTATTGCGTCACCTTGCCGGGGCAGGGCGAGAAGTTCGGGATCTTTTCGGCATTGATCCGCACTTCGATCGAATGGCCGTTGATCTCCAGATCATCCTGGCCAAAGGACATGCCCATGCCGGACGCCACGCGGATCTGTTCGCGCACCAGATCGACGCCGAAGATGCCTTCGGTGACCGGGTGTTCCACCTGCAAACGGGTGTTCATTTCAATGAAATAGAACTCGCCGTCTTCATAAAGAAATTCGATGGTGCCGGCGCCGATATAGTTGATGGCCGCGACCGCATCGGCGCAGGTTTTGCCGATGCGTGCACGCATGGCGGGCGTGATGCAGGGGCCGGGGGCCTCTTCAAACACTTTCTGGTGGCGGCGTTGCAGGCTGCAATCGCGTTCCCCCAGATGCACCGCCTTGCCACGGCCATCACCGAAGACCTGAATTTCGATATGCCGCGGTTTTTGCAGGTATTTTTCGATATAGACTTCGTCATTGCCGAAGGCGGCTTTCGCCTCGGACCGCGCGGTGCGGAAGGCGATTTCCAGTTCCTCGGGCGATTTCGCCACTTTCATGCCGCGCCCGCCGCCGCCGGCGGTGGCTTTGATGATGACCGGATATTTGATCTTCTCAGCCACTTTCAGCGCGGTTTCAAAATCCGGCACGCCACCATCTGACCCCGGAACCACGGGAATCCCAAGGTTCTTGGCGGTTTCTTTGGCGGTGATTTTGTCGCCCATGATGCGGATATGCTCCGCCGAAGGGCCGATGAAGGTCAGGCCGTGATCTTCCAGCGCCTGCGCGAAGCTGGCGTTTTCAGAAAGGAACCCATAGCCCGGATGCACGGCCTGCGCGCCGGTGATCTCGCAGGCGGAAATGATCGCGGCCTTGTTCAGATAGCTTTCCGAACTTGGCGCGGGGCCAATGCAGACGGATTCATCGGCCATGCGGACATGCATCGCATCGCTGTCGGCGGTAGAGTGGACAGCGACCGACTTGATCCCCATTTCGCGGCAGGCGCGGATCACGCGAAGGGCGATCTCGCCCCGGTTGGCGATCAGGATTTTGTCGAACATGGGCTTACTCGATGATCATCAGGGGCGCGCCATATTCCACCGGATGCCCGTCGGTGACGAGAATCCGCTTCACCGTGCCGGATTTCGGCGCGGGGATGTGGTTCATGGTTTTCATCGCTTCGATGATAAGAAGCGTCTGGCCTTCCGACACCTGGGTGCCGATGGCCACGAAGGGGGCGGCGCCCGGCTCGGCCGCCAGATAGCAGGTGCCAACCATGGGCGATGTCACCGCGCCCGGATGCTGGGCGGGGTCTTCATGCGGGGCGGCAGGGGCAGCAGCGGCAGGGGCCGCGGCCGGGGCATGGGCCAGGGGGGCTGCGTGAACCACCGGCGCGGCAGCAACCTGCACCACATTGGCCTGTTTCACGACCCGCACTTCAAGGCTGTCATCTTCGCCATATTCGCGCTTGACGGAAAGTTCGGTCAGCTCGTTCTTGTTCAGAAGCTCAGCCAATGCCGAGATGAAGGCCACATCGGCCTCAGACGTGTTCTTGCTCATGCCGTCCTCTGTTGACGTATCGGGGCCTTCACGGGCCGCCCTTGGATCAGCCGATCTTATAAGCTGTCGTGACGGGGGAAGAAAGCCCAGAAAGGCCGTAGGGCGGTTGCTGCGGCGCTTTGGAAAAAATTCCCCTCAGCTTATTTTACCATTTGATAAAAAATATCACCTGTGGCAGCGTGAAACCATAAAAGCAAAGCCAATGGGAGGTTCCACCTTGTCCAACAGCCCGCTGACGCCCGGAGTGGTCGCAGGCCGATTGCCCGCCGCCGTCCTTTCCGACAACTTTTCCGACCATACCCCGCCGCTGGACCGGCACGAGGCGCGCGTGGCCGCCGATCGCTGCTATTTCTGCCACGATGCGCCCTGCATGACAGCCTGCCCGACCTCGATCGACATTCCGCTGTTCATCCGGCAGATCGCCACGGGCACGCCGGAAGCGGCGGCGAAAACCATTCTTGGCCAGAACATCCTTGGCGGCATGTGCGCCCGCGTCTGCCCGACCGAGACGCTGTGCGAAGGCGTTTGCGTGCGCGAAACCGCCGAAGGCAAGCCGGTGGAAATCGGGCGTTTGCAGCGCTTTGCCACCGATAGCCTGATGGCCAAGGGCAAGCATCCCTTCTTGCGCGGCGCTCCCTCCGGCAAGAAGGTGGCCGTTGTGGGTGCGGGCCCGGCAGGTCTGGCCTGCGCCCACCGGCTTGCCATGAAGGGCCATGATGTTGTGGTCTATGATCCGCGCCCGAAGGCGGGGGGGCTGAACGAATATGGCATTGCCAGCTATAAATCGACCAATGATTTCGCCGCACGCGAGGTGAACTGGCTGATGCAGATCGGCGGGATCCGCGTTGAAAACGGCAAGGCGCTTGGCCGCGATATGGCGCTGGCGGATGTGCAGAAAACCCATGATGCGGTGTTTCTGGCCATTGGGCTGGCCGGGGTGAACGCCCTGCGCGCGCCCGGCGAAGATGCGGCCCATGTTCGCAATGCCGTTGATTTTATTGCCGAACTTCGCCAGGCACCCGATAAGGCCAGGCTTGCCATCGGCCGCGATGTGGTGGTGATTGGCGGTGGTATGACGGCCGTTGACGCCGCTGTGCAGTCAAAGCTGCTGGGGGCAGAAAATGTGACCATCGTTTACCGGCGTGGCCAGGACAAGATGTCGGCCAGCCGCCACGAACAGGAACACGCCACCAGCGCGGGCGTGCGCATCATCTGCAACGCCGCCCCGGTTGCCGTGCAGGGTGGCGCGGTGGAGTTTGCCTATACCAAAGACGGCCCGAAAGGGCTGGAGGTGACGGCTGAAACCTTCCGTTTGAAGGCCGATCAGGTGTTCAAGGCGATTGGCCAAACCCTCGCCGGTGCGCCTGAGGCGCTGAAATGCGACGGCGGCAAGATTGCTATCGATGATTTCGGCCAAACCAGCGTCAAAGGCATCTGGGCGGGCGGCGATTGTGCGACGGGGGGCGAAGATCTTACCGTCACCGCCGTCAAACAGGGGCGCGACGCGGCCGAAAGCATCCACAAGGCATTGATGGGTTAAGGGGAAAACCATGGCAAACCTTGCATCGAATTTCGTCGGCATCAAATCCCCCAACCCGTTCTGGCTTGCTTCGGCGCCGCCGACCGACAAGAAGGTGAACGTCGAACGCGCGTTCGAGGCGGGCTGGGGTGGGGTGGTCTGGAAGACCCTCGGTTCCGAAGGCCCGCCGGTCGTTAACGTCTCGGGCCCGCGCTATGGCGCGATTTGGGGGGCGGATCGCCGCCTGTTGGGGCTGAACAACATCGAACTCATCACCGACCGCCCGCTGGAGGTAAACCTTCGTGAAATCAAGGAGGTAAAGCGCAAGTGGAAAGACCGCGCGCTGGTGATCAGCCTGATGGTGCCCTGCGAAGAAACCTATTGGCAAGAGATCTTGAAGGCGATTGAGGACACCGAGGCCGATGGGGTGGAGCTGAATTTCGGCTGCCCGCATGGCATGGCCGAACGCGGGATGGGCTCGGCGGTGGGGCAGGTGCCGGAATATATCGAAATGGTCACGCGCTGGGTGAAAACCTACAGCCGGATGCCCTGTATCGTGAAGCTGACACCGAACATCACTTCAATCTTGCCGCCGGCCATGGCGGCCAAGCGCGGCGGCGCGGATGCGGTCAGCCTTATCAACACCATCAAGTCGATCACCAATGTTGATCTGGATGCGTTTTCGCCTTTCCCGATGATCGACGGGCAGGGCAGCCATGGCGGCTATTGCGGCCCGGCGGTGAAACCGATTGCGCTGAACATGGTGGGCGAGATTGCACGCTATAGCGAAACCCGCGGTCTGCCGATTTCCGGCATCGGCGGGGTGACGACATGGCGCGATGCGGCAGAGTTTCTGGCAATGGGTGCGGGCAATGTGCAGGTTTGCACGGCGGCAATGACCTATGGTTTCAAGATCGTGCAGGAGATGATTTCGGGCCTGTCGGAATATCTTGATAGCAAGGAAATGGCGCTTTCCGATCTGGTGGGCCGCGCGGTGCCGAATTTCGTCGAATGGCAGCATCTGAACCTGAATTACGTCACCAAAGCGGTGATCAATCAGGACGATTGCATCAAATGCGGGCGCTGCTATGCCGCCTGCGAAGATACCAGCCATCAGGCGATTGCCATGGGCGAAGACCGCAGCTTTACCGTGAAGGATGAGGAATGCGTGGCCTGTAACCTTTGCGTCAATGTCTGCCCGGTGGAAAATTGCATCACCATGAAGCGGCTGCCCTTGGGCGCGCTTGATGAACGCACCGGGCGCAATGTGGCACCCTATGCCAACTGGACAACCCATCCGAACAACCCCGCCGCCACGGCGGCGGAATAAGGGGGCGCCGCTGCGGGGGGGCTGCGCGTTTTCGACGAAAACGCGGCCTCGCGCCCGGCGTGGTGACGGTTTTTATCGGGGCAATTAGCTGCCCGATATGCGCTGTTGTTCGTGATAGGCCGCGCGGGCCGCTGCGGCGGCGGCGCGGCCTGCGGCCAGATCGGCCGTGAGCGCCGTGACCACCGGCGGCAGGGCAACGGGCTGGGTCGGTTGGATTTCTGTTGGCACCGGGCGGGCCTGTGCCGCGGATGAGTTGGGCAGGACGGGGCCGGGCAGGGGCCGTTCTTTTGCGGCCTGCGGTTGGCTTTGCTGCGGCGGGCGGTTTTGCACGGTGGCCGTGGCTATTGTGGCTGAGATTGTCATCTCTACCCCCATGAACGATAGTGCCCCCAAGGTGGCACTATAGCCGGAAATCGCGCGCGGGGGCAGGCGCGAAATGCGTTGCATCTTATTGAAATGCCCCGAAATTGCCGCAATTACAGCGCGGAAAGGATCCGCGCTGCCTCATCCCGAGGGTCCAGAAGCGGCTTGCGGTCCTCGCCGGGGAAAAAGCGGGCGCGGGTGGCGGTGGGCATCGGGCCGGGGGCCGCGATGACCACGCGGGGGCCGTGCTTGGCGGTCTCAAGCTGCCAGCTTTGCGCCAGCGCGATCTGGGCGGCTTTGGTGGAGCCATAGGCGCCAAAAAACTTCTCGCCGCCGCGCGGATCTTCCAGAAACAGCGCCGTGCCCTGACCGGCAAGCAGCAAAGGTTCGATCAGGCCGATCAGGCTGCCAGTGGCGCGGGTATTGGTGGCGATGGATTTATCCCAATCCTTCATGTCCATGGACCCGGCGGGCGACAGCGGCGCCACATGCACCGCGGCATGAACCCAAAGCTGCAAGCCGCCCCAGCGGTCATGGATGGAACGGCACAGATGGCGCATGGCGTCTTCGTTGGTGATGTCCATCGGCGCCAGCGTGAGGCTGCCCGCGCCGGGCAGGCCAAGCGATTTCACCCGGTCGTCAAGCTCTTCCAAACCTCCGACGGTGCGCGCCACCGCCACCACATCCCAGCCCTTTTGGGCCAGATATTCTGCCATGGCCGCGCCAAGACCGCGCGAGGCACCGGTGATAAGGGCAAGGTTTTTGGACATGGTCTGGCTCCGCCGTTGTGATCGGGGGTTTCACACCCCCGGCGTTGCAGTTTTCAGGAAAACTGCAACTTCCCCCGTGGGATATTTGCCCACAGAGGATGAGGCAAGGGAAATGAGGGGAGGGGGAATGAGGGAGGGGGCAGGTTATTCGGCGGCCTTCATCTGGAAGCCTTCTTCGATCTTGTCAGAAGGGGCCACCGGGTAATCGCCCGAGAAACAGGCGTCGCAGAATTTTGGCGCTTTGGCGTCGCGGCCGGCGGCTTCGCCTGCGGCGCGGTAAAGCCCGTCAAGCGAGATGAATTTCAGGCTGTTGACGCCGATCCAGTCGCGCATTTCGTCTTCGCTCATGGTGGCGGCGAGGAGTTTGGCGCGTTCGGGGGTGTCGACACCGTAGAAGCAGGGCCATGCGGTGGGAGGGGAGGCGATGCGGAAGTGGACTTCGGCCGCGCCGGCCTCAAGGATCATGTCCTTGATCTTGCGCGAGGTGGTGCCGCGCACGACAGAGTCATCGACCAGGATCACCCGCTTGCCTTTGATAAGCGCGCGGTTGACGTTCAGCTTCAGCCGCACGCCCATGTTGCGGATGGACTCCGTCGGCTCGATGAAGGTGCGGCCCATATATTGGTTGCGGATGATCCCCATCGCATAGGGGATGCCGCTTTCTTGCGAAAAGCCGATGGCTGCGGGGGTGCCGCTGTCGGGCACCGGGCAAACGAGATCGGCCTCAATCGGGGCTTCGCGCGCCAGTTCCACGCCGATCTGGCGGCGGGTTTCATAGACCGAGCGGCCGCCGATGATGCTGTCGGGGCGCGAGAAATAGACCTGTTCGAAGATGCAAAAGCGCGAGGCGGCGGGTTGGAACGGGCGCGAGGAGTTCACCTTGCCATCTTCGATCACCACCATTTCGCCGGGATCAATTTCGCGCACGAATTCCGCGCCGATGATGTCGAGCGCGCAGGTTTCTGAGGCCAGGGCCCAGGCATTGTCACTGAGGCGGCCCAGCACCAAGGGGCGCACGCCCAAGGGATCACGCACGCCGATCAGTTTGGTGCGGGTCATGGCGACGATGGAAAACGCGCCTTCGACCCGGCGCAGCGCATCCTTGATCCGTTCGGCCAGCGATTTCTGGATCGAGCGTGCCATCAGATGGATGATACATTCCGAATCCGATGAGGATTGAAAGATCGACCCGCGTTCGATGAGCTCACGGCGCAGCGCGGCGGCATTGGTCAGGTTGCCGTTATGCGCAATGGCCGCGCCACCCATGGAAAATTCGCCAAAGAAGGGCTGCACGTCGCGAATGGCGGTCGCACCTTTGGAACCGGCGGTGGAGTAGCGCACATGGCCGATGGCGAGCGAGCCGGGCAGGTCTTTCATCACCTCGGCCTTGGTGAAGTTGTCGCGCACATAGCCAAAGCGGCGGACCGAGTTGAAGCCCTGCTCAGGGTCATGCGCGACGATGCCGCCCGCTTCCTGGCCGCGATGTTGCAAGGCGTGCAGGCCAAGCGCCACGAAATTCGCGGCGTCTGTCACGCCGACCACGCCGAAGATGCCACATTCTTCCTTCAGCTTGTCGCCATCATCGAGCGGGGAAAACGGGTGGGCGGGGAAGCGGCGCATGGGCTCTCCGAATCCTGAGGGGAAGGTTGCGCCCCGTTTAGGCCGAATAGCTTGCGCTGTCACCCCCAAAGCCGCCGCAGCGCGGCACGGAAACGTCAGGTCAGTTCGAGGGCGCGGGCGCCTCAGTGGCCGGTGCGGGGGCAACTGAGGGGGCGGGTTCGGCTGCGGGGGCGCTGCCGGGTTGGGCGCAGGCCTGCGTCAGCGTGTTATAGCGCGACAGGATCCAGCCGGGTGCGTCGCTGGGCACGGCCTTGTCGATATTGGCCTGAAACGAGGCAAAGACATGGGCAGAACGGGAATTATCGACCATCGGCACGGTATTGGCCGCCACCGCCCGGTCATAGACCAAAAGTGCGACGCCCACCAAAATGATGCCGCGCAAGACGCCGAAGGCAAAGCCCAAGCCCTGATCCAGCCCGCCCAGCACCGAGGCATGAACCGCCGAGGACAAAAGCGGCGTGAAAAGTGCGGCGATCACAAGGCCCACGGCCAGAACCGCCCCGAAGGCGACGATGATCGACAATTCGCAACTGTCTTTCAGAAAGTCACCGACGACGGGAATTTCCTTGACCAAAGGCTGCGCGCTTTCGGCAAAGACATAGGCGAGAGCCGCCGCGCCCACCCAGCCCGCAATCGCCATGACTTCGCGCACGAAGCCCCGCGAATAGGCGAGAATTGCCGACAGGACGATGACAAGCGCAACCACGCCATCAATCAGGGTAAAGCCTTCCATCCGTCACCTCTTCTTTCGCAGCACTCAGCCCGCGCCAAACATTTCGCCAACAAAGGCGGTCAGATCCGGCATTTCCCTTACCGTCATGCCCTCCACCGCCGCGCGTTTCGACCGGCTGGGGGCAATGGCCTGTGAAAAACCAAGTTTTGCCGCTTCTTTCAACCGATTTTCGGTCTGCCCCACCGGGCGAAGCGCCCCGGACAGCGAAATTTCTCCGAAAAGCACGGTTTCGGCCGGAATCGCCACGTCTTCGCGCGCCGAAACCAGGGCGGCGGCCAGGGCAAGATCGGCGGCGGGTTCCGTCACCCGCATCCCGCCGGCGACGTTCAAAAAGACGTCAAGCCCGGTAAAGGGGATGCCGCAGCGGGCCTCAAGCACGGCCAGAATGGTGGAAAGCCGCCCCGAATCCAGCCCCACCACGGTGCGGCGCGGCGTGCCAAGCGGCGACGGCGCGACAAGCGCCTGAATTTCAGTCAGCACCGGCCTTGTGCCTTCGATCCCGGCAAAGACCGCGCTGCCGGGGGTTGCCTGCCCGCGCTCTGACAAAAACAGCGCCGAGGGGTTCAACACCTGTTGCAACCCGTCGCCGGTCATTTCAAAAACCCCGATTTCATCCGCCGGGCCGAAGCGGTTTTTGACCGCGCGCAGGATGCGGAACTGATGGCCGCGCTCGCCTTCGAAATAAAGCACGGTGTCAACCATATGTTCCACCACGCGCGGCCCGGCGATCTGGCCCTCTTTGGTGACATGGCCGACCAGAATTATCGCAACGCCGCGTTTCTTGGCAAAAGTCACCAGCTCATGCGCGGCGGCCCGCACCTGACTGACCGAGCCGGGCGCGGCCTCGACCGTGTCCAGCCACATGGTCTGGATACTGTCGATGATCGCAAGGCCGGGGCGTTCGGCATCAAGCGTGGTCAGGATGTCGCGCAGGTTGGTTTCGGCGCCCAAAGCCACCGGCGCATCGGTCAGCCCCAGCCTTTGGGCGCGCATCCGCACCTGCGCGCTGGCTTCTTCGCCGGAAATATACAGGCATTTCACGCCTTTGCGGCCAAAAGCGGCGGCGGCTTGCAGCAGCAGGGTTGATTTGCCAATGCCCGGATCGCCGCCCACCAAAATGGCCGAGGCCGGCACCAGCCCGCCGCCCAGAACGCGGTCCAATTCGTCAATGCCAGAGGAGGCGCGCGCCGGCGGGGCTTCTTGGGTTTGCAGATCGGTCAGCGCGATGGCGCGGCCCTTGGCCCCCAATGCCTTTGGCCCGGCCGAAAGCGGGGCTTCCTCGATGATGGAATTCCACGCCCCGCAGGCATCACAGCGCCCCGCCCATTTGCGATGCGCCGCCCCGCAGGACGAACAGGTGAAAGAGGGGGCAGATTTGCTCATGCCCCTTCCTGCCCGCAAATGGGGGCGCGGTTCAAGCCCGCACGCGCTGTGTGAGCGCCAGCGAGGCCAGAATGCAGCCGGTGAAAAGATATAGCCCCCAAGCCGTTTCCACCGTGACCAGCCCCGCGCCCTTGGCCAGGACGATGTAGATGGCCAGCAAGAAGACATCGGCCATGGCCAGCTTGCCCAGCAGATGCAGGGCCGGCAGCACCCGCGGCGACAACAGCCCGAAATCCATCAGCGCCAGCCCCAGCACCTTGGCCACCGGCGCAAAAACCGCAAGGAACGTCACCACAAGCGCCAGCACCACATCGCTGCCCCACAGCGATTGCAGCCCGGATATGACCGAAATTTCATCCATGCCAAAGATCGGCAGAATGGCTGCGCGCATCAGGGGCGCGAACCATGCGATCGGAAACAGCACCAGCAAGGCCAGATTGGCAGCGGTCTGAGCGCGCCGCGCCAAAGCCCGCGCGGCGCGCTGCGAAGGCGGGGGGGGCATGGGCTGGTGGGGGGCGGTGGCGTTTTCTTCCCCGCCATTGCGCCGCGCCGCCAGCTTTTCGCGTTCGTTCAGAAAATCCGATTGCAAGCAGGCAAACCTTTCATTGACCATTTGCTGGTTTTCGCCCGGCAGGGGCGTCAGCCAGACATCACCATAGGTGCCCATGCCGCCGAAGGGAATGGTCAGGGCATGGCCCGTGGCTTCGGCGCTGTTTTTGGCGGCGGCGATGGCGTCAAAGCCTTCGGCATAGGCATCATGGCCGCGCAGCGACGCATAATCGCGCAGCGCGGCGGCGGTCTTGATCAATCTGCGGGCAGAGCCGGGCATCGGGCAACCTGATGGGTTTGAGCGGTGGGAAAGGCTTTATTTTCCGGGCTTTGGCAGTTGGACGACATTCGCATCACGATGGTCTTCCATGTCAAAATCATAGCCAAGCGCGGGCAAGATTTCCCGCAGGTCGGCCTCAAGCCGCCGGATCTGGATCTGCGCCGTGCGTTCTTCGGCCTCGACATCGCGCAGCCAGCGGCGCAACTCATCGCAGCTACGCCGGGCAAGGGCCAGCCGGTCGGCCATGAGCTGCACATCTTCCTGGCGCTGCTTCAGGAACGCTTTGGCGCGGGCGACCTTTTCATCGGAATAGACCTGCGCCAGATTGCGGCTTTCAAAGCTCATCTGGGCGGCAAGCTGCAACAGTTCCGGCTCCAGATCGCGCAGATCGGGGTGTTTGTGCAAATGCTCCATCCGGGCGCGCATGGCATCAAATTCCGGCGAAAGGGCGAAAACGCCGGCGCGGTCGGCGGCATGGGCATGGGCATAGGCGCGCGCCACATCCTGCATTCCCATGGCAAAGCTGCGGTGGCTGCGCTCCAGCCGGGTGATCCGCAGGTTTCCGGGCAGATACAGCAGCAAAAGCGCGAAAAGCGCGGTCAGCCCCAGTTGCAGCCACATCCCGGCACGCGGCAGGGCCTGCCCGTTGAAGAACAGCGCGATTTGCGGCCATGGAAGGATGTTTAAAGCCGCGAGCAGGCTACAAAGGAACAGCGCCGCCGCGCAAAACCCGATCAGCACAACCGCCAGCACATTCATGGCACCTTGCGCATGGCGCAGGCGGGCCGACAACTCAGACAACATAGTAATACCCCACTCAGCAACGCGGCCAGAATTACAAATTAAGGCGAAAAAGCAACGAATTTGCGGCGCGCTTATGAAAAAGAGTGAAAATCCTGCGGGTTAGGTGGCTTTGTTTCCAAAGTGGAAAGATTGGCGCTACCTAAGGTTGTATGTTCTGCGCCCGCCGCCAGAATCGCGATCAGCGCAGCGCCGCAATCGGGCCTTCAGCACGGCCATGGATGAACTGTTGCACATAAGGGTCTGATGTCGTGTCCATTTCGGCCACCGGCCCCGTCCAGCGGATCTTCCCGCCATGCAGCATGGCAACCCGGTCGGCAATGGCGCGCACCGAGGTCATGTCATGGGTGATGGTAATGGCCGTGGCCCCCATTTCCGTGACGATTTCGCGGATAAGATCATTGATGACCCCGGCCATGATCGGGTCCAGCCCGGTTGTCGGCTCGTCGAAAAAGATGATCTCCGGCGCGGCGGCGATGGCACGGGCAAGGCCGACGCGCTTTTGCATCCCGCCTGACAGTTCCGCCGGGAAAAGATCGGCGGTTTCGGGGGCAAGCCCGACCCGGCGCAGCTTTTCAATGGCAATCTCGCGCGCCTCAGCCTTGGGGCGCTTCAGCGCCCCGCGTTGCAGGCGAAACGCCACGTTTTCCCAAACCTTCAGGCTGTCAAACAGCGCCCCGCCTTGAAAAAGCATCCCGAAACGGGCCAGAAAGGTTTCGCGATCGGCTTTGGTAACATCCTGACCTTCCAGCGAAATCACACCGGAATCAGGGCGCACAAGACCCAGAACGCATTTCAAAAGCACCGATTTTCCAGTGCCCGACCCGCCGATCACCACCATCGCCTGCCCTTTGGGCACCGCCAGCGTGATACCCCGTAAAACGTGGTTCTGGCCGAAGGATTTGGTGACATTTTCAAGCGCGATCATGATCCGAACATCACCGAAGTCAGCAGGAAATTGGCAGCCAGAATCAGCACCGAAGCGGCGGCCACGGCGGTTTTTGTGGCCCCGCCCACCCCCATGGCACCGCGTCCTGAATTCATGCCGTGATAGCAGCCGATCAGCGTGGCGATAAAGCCAAACACGCCCCCCTTGACCAGCGATGACACCACATCGGCGCTTTCCAGAAAATCCAGCGTGTTCTGAATATAGGTCGCCTTGTTAAAGCCAAGCTGCCCCGTGGCCACCAGAAAACCGCCCATGATGCCGATCACATCGCCCACGGCAACCAACATCGGCACGGTCAAAAGCCCGGCAAGAACGCGCGGAACGGTCAGGTATTTCATGGGGTTGGTCGAAAGCGTCACAAGCGCGTCGATCTGCTCTGTCACCTTCATCGTGGCAATTTCGGCCGCGATGGAGGAGGTGACGCGCGCCGCGATCATCAGCCCCACCAGAACCGGCCCCAATTCGCGCACCATGCCAATCGCCACGATCTGCGGCACCACGGCCTCGGCCGAAAAGCGCTGGCCGCCGGCATAGATCTGCAAGGCCAAGGCGCCGCCGGTGAAAATGGCGGTCAACCCCACGACGGGCAGCGAAAGCCATCCCACATGCAAAAGCGATGACAGAAATTCACGCTGGTAAAACGGCCCGCCAAGGGCCGCGGCAAGGGTCTGCCCGGCATAGATCGCCACCCGGCCAAGTGCTGCAAGCCCGGCCAGAACCGGCCGGCCAAGTGCGGCAAGGGCGCGTGACAGGCTCATACGCCCCCCGTCACATAACGCCGGGAGTAGCGCGCCCCGAGATGGGTCAGAATTTCATAGCCGATGGTGCCGCCGGTATCGGCCAGATCATCGGGCGATTGGTTCGGGCCGAGAATATCCAGATAGCGCGGGATTTCCGGCAGATGCGTGATGTCCACTGTGATCAGATCCATCGACACCCGGCCAATCAGCGGACAGGGCGTTTCGCCGTCCCACAGGATGGCCGAATTTGACAGGCTGCGCATCAAGCCATCGGCATAACCGGCGGCAAGGGTGGCCACGACCATAGGCCGATCCGCCACATAGGCGCAGGAATAGCCCACCGGCGCGCCGGTGGCGATTTCGCGCGTCTGGATAACGGGCAGCGACAGGGTGGTAACGGGCAGCGCCGCCTCATAGGGGCGGCAGCCATAAAGCCCGATCCCCGGACGGGTCAGGTCAAAATGATAGCGCGGGCCAAGCAAGATGCCCCCGGTGGCCGCCAGCGACCGCGGCACCCCGGCGCCATCGGTCATGGCATGAAACCGCTGCAACTGCGCCTCGTTCAGCGGGTGATCCGGCTCATCGGCGCAGGCCAGATGCGACATCAGAAGCTCGGGCCCGGCATCCAGCACATAGGGCGCGACGGCTTCCCATTCCAGATCATCCATCCCAAGCCGGTTCATGCCGGTGTTAAGCTGCACGCCAAAACCATGGCCGGGCAGGGCCTCGACATGGCGGGTGACTTGTTCAAGGCTGTTCAGCATCGGCGTCAGGTCAAGATCTGCGATCATGTCGGTATCGCCGGCCATATGGCCTGACAGAATGTTGATCTGCGGCCCCGGACCAACCGCCTGCCGCACCACCGCGCCTTCTTCGGCAACGGCCACGAAAAAGCGGCGGGCTCCGGCACGGGCAAGGGCCTGGGCCACGCGCTTGGCGCCAAGGCCATAGGCATCGGCCTTGACCACGGCGGCGGTCTGCACGCCAGAGGCCGAAGCACGGTCAAGGGCGCGCCAGTTGGTGGCGATGGCGTCAAGGTCGATGGTGAGATGCGCTGTAGACATGGGAAGGGGTTTTGCCAGTCAGAAAAATGGGGTCAAGGGGAAACTGGGGGAAAGTCAGCGATGAGGCGGGAAGGCGGGCGTTGCCACGGGAAAATGCTGCGGGCCATGGGGCGGGGGCCACGGTCGGAGCCTCCGGCGGGGGTATTTGGGCCAAGATGAAAGGCTAGAACCCCACATCGCCATCGCCGCCACCCTGCCAGCCGCGTGCAAGGTTGCCAAAGCGGGTGAATTTGCCTTCGAACGACAGTTCCACCGAGCCGATCGGGCCATGGCGCTGCTTGCCGATGATGACTTCGGCCTTGCCATGAACCTGTTCCATGGTCGCCTGCCAGGCCGCCATCTTTTCCAGCTCATGATCGCCGGGCTTTTCGCGTTCTTTATAATATTCATCACGATAGACGAACATCACCACATCGGCGTCTTGTTCGATAGAACCCGATTCGCGCAGGTCGGAAAGCTGCGGGCGTTTGTCGTCGCGGCTTTCCACCTGGCGCGACAACTGCGACAGGGCGATGACGGGAATGTTCAGCTCTTTGGCGATGGCCTTCAGCCCTTGGGTGATTTCCGACACTTCCTGCACCCGGTTGTCGCCTGATTTGGACGAACCTTTCAGAAGCTGAAGGTAGTCGATCATCAGGCAATCCAGCCCGTGGGTGCGTTTCAGGCGCCGGGCGCGGGCGGCCACCTGCGAGATCGGCAGGGCGGGGGTGTCATCAATATAAAGCGGGCAGGATTCCAGCGATTTGGCGGCATCGACAAAGCGGCGGAACTCGCCCTCGGTCATATCGCCGCGCCGGATCTGTTCCGAGGGCACTTCGGAAGCCTCAGACAAGATACGCGCGGCCAATTGTTCGGCCGACATTTCAAGGCTGAAAAAGCCGACCACGCCGCCTTCGACCGCGCCTTCCGCCCCGTCATGGGTGCGCCCGCGCTTATAGGCTTTGGCGACGTTGAAGGCGATATTGGTGGCAAGCGAGGTTTTGCCCATGGACGGACGACCGGCCAATATCAGCAAGTCAGAAGGGTGCAGCCCGCCCAGCTTTTTGTCCAGATCAATCAGCCCGGTGGAAATACCCGACAGACCGCCGCCACGCTGATAGGCGGCATTGGCGACATTCACCGCCTCGACTGCGGCCTTCAGAAAAGACTGAAAGCCACGTTCCGCGACACCCTGTTCGCCCAGCTTGTAAAGCTGCTGTTCGGCCTCGGTGATCTGTTCGCGCGGTTCCGAGGCCAGATCGACCTTGGCCGCCTTGGCCGAGATTTCCCGGCCAAGCGCGATCAACTCGCGGCGCACCGACAGGTCATAGATCATCTGCGCATAGTCACGCGCCGCAAAGGCCGAAATCGCGGCCCCGGCCAGACGCACCAGATAGGCCGGTCCGCCCAGTTCCTTCAGCCCTTCGTCATCTTCGAAAAACGGCTTCAGCGTCACCGGCGTGGCAAGGGCGTTTTTCTGAATGCGCGCGGCCGCCTTTTCAAAGATGCGGCTGTGGACCGGATCGAAGAAATGTTCGGCCTTCACCAAGGCTGCGATGCGGTCATAGACATCGTTATTGGTCAGGATTGCGCCCAGAAGCTGCTGTTCGGCTTCGATGTTATGGGGCAGGGCTTCGGGCTCGGTGCCCGAAGGGGAATTGGCGATGGGCAGGCGGGCGATTTCGTTCATCTCGGTCCTCGGGCTTGACCCCTGTTAGGCCATCGCGGGCGGCTGTGGCAATCTGGGAATGTCGGTGGATAACTTGGCCCCGACATCCACCGGCTTTGTGGCGCGGCGCGGCCAGTCTACCACATCTGGGGGCAATGTCGCAAAAAGACAGGGCACGCAGGGCGCGGCCCTGGGAAAGGGGCTGGCTTATCCCCATTTCTTCCACAGGCCGCTCCACAAGCGATTTGCCCCATGCCATGGCCTGTGCAGGCCGGCGGATGCGCTATTTGGCGCGCGCAGCCTGCCAGGCGCGCGGGTCGTTCAGGAAACTTTCCACTTCGGTCAATGTCTTGGCGTCAAAGGCGCCAGAGGCGCGGGCCTCGGCCAGAACATCCCACCAGGTGCAAAGATGGTGCAACGCAACGCCATGATCGGCCAAACGCTGCGTCGTTTCGGGGAAGATGCCGTAATAGAAAATCACCGCAGTATGGGCACAGGTCGCGCCGGTCTCGCGGATGGCATCGACGAAGGAAAGCTTTGATCCGCCGTCGGTGGTCAGATCCTCGACCAAAAGCACGCGCTGGCCCTCAGTCATCGCGCCTTCAATGCGGGCATTGCGGCCATACCCTTTCGGCTTTTTGCGCACATAGCTCATTGGCAGGGCCATGCGCTCGGCCACCAGCGCGGCAAAGGGAATACCCGCGGTTTCGCCGCCGGCGATGTTGTCAAAAGCCTCCAACCCGGCATTGCGCATGACAGTCGCGGTCAGAAAATCCATCAGCACCGAACGGATGCGCGGATAAGAGATCAGCTTGCGGCAGTCGATATAGGTGGGCGAGGGCAAACCCGAGGCCAGCGTAAAAGGCGTTTCGGCGTTGAAATGCACCGCCTTGATTTCCAACAGCGCACGGGCGGTCAGGCGGGCGATTTCTTCGGCAGGCGGGAAGGTGGCGGGAATCATGGCTGGTTTCTTTCTGGCTTGGGTTTCATCTTGGTGCAAATACCCCCCGCGGAGCGTCCGCCATTGGCGGCAGGAGCCTCCGGCGGGGGTATTTTTGCCAAGATGAAATCAGCTTTCCACATGCCAATGCACGGGGAAGCCGGGGTTGAAAACGGTGACGGGGCCGGCCTCGGTCAGGATTTTTTCTGGGAAGGACTGCGGGGTTTCGTGTTTCACCAGGCGCAGCGTGGCGGCGTTTGGCGGCAGGCGGTAGAAGGCCGGGCCGTTCAGGCTGGCAAAACCTTCAAGCCGGTCAAGCGCGCCGTCTTCTTCAAACACATGGGCCAGAAGCGGCATGGTGTTGGTGGCGGTAAAGCAGCCCGCGCAGCCGCAGGCATGTTCTTTCAGCGCGTCCACATGCGGGGCAGAATCGGTGCCAAGGAAAAAGCAGCTTTCGCCCCCTGTGGCGGCGCGGCGCAGCGCAAGGCGGTGATGTTCGCGTTTGGCGACCGGGAGGCAGTAGTAATGCGGTTTGATGCCACCGACGAGAATATGGTTGCGGTTGATGATAAGGTGATGCGTCGTGATCGTGGCGCCAAGGTTGGGCCCGCCTGCGCGGGCGTAATCCGCGCCTTCTTCGGTGGTGATATGTTCCATCACCACCCGGAGTTCGGGCAGGGCGCGGCGCAGCGGGTCAAGCACGGTGTCAATGAACACCGCCTCGCGGTCGAAGATATCAACCTCGGGTGTCACCACCTCGCCATGGGTGCAAAGCGGCAGGCCGATTTCGGCCATTTTTTCCAAGACCGGCATCACCTTGGCCAGATCCCGCACGCCGCCGTGGGAATTGGTCGTGGCGCCTGCCGGGTAAAGCTTTACCGCCTTGACCAGGCCCGAGGCATGGGCGGCCGCAACATCGGCGGGGTCGGTGCCTTCGGTCAGGTAAAGTGTCATCAGCGGTTCAAACGCCGCGCCTTCGGGCAGGGCAGCCAGGATGCGGTCGCGGTAGGCGGCGGCATGGGCGGCTGTCACCACCGGCGGCACCAGATTTGGCATGATGATGGCGCGGGCGAAATGGCGGCTGGTTTCCGGCAAGACGGCGCGCAGCATTGCGCCATCGCGCAGATGCAGGTGCCAGTCGTCGGGGCGGCGGAGGATGAGGCTTTGAGTCATGGTGATCTGGCCCTAACCCAATCGCGCCGCGCTTTCCAGTCTCACGCGCAGGGATGGCGGGTTTGGCCGAAGATTTTGCCGATTTGGGCAAGGCAGGGGCAGGGTGGGCATATTGGCGCGCCGTCTTGCCAAAGCCTTGAAGTGGCCGGGCTGGATGGTAAGGCAGGCTTTGGTTGCCGATAGGGCACCTGCGCCGAGGCCCCGAAAAGCGATGAGGAAGCTGATGATGAAATCTTATATGTGCCTTGCCCTTTTGGCGCTTATGCCCGCGGCCGTGCAGGCGCAGGATTGCACCGAGGCCGCAACGCAGATTGAATTGACCGCCTGCGCCGAGGCTGATTGGCAGGCGGCGGATGCCGAGCTTAATCAGGTCTGGAAAGACGCCATGGCGCTGATGAAGGCCATCGACGCCGATCTGCCCGAAGATGAGCAGGGCGCGGCGGCACAATTGCGCGGCGCTCAGCGCGCCTGGATCGCCTTTCGCGATGCCAATTGCGCCGCCGAAGGTTACCTTGTGCATGGCGGAACGGCTGAGCCGATGGTGGTTCTGGGCTGCATGTCCCGCCTGACCCAAGGGCGCAGCGCAGATCTGCGCGCGCTTGCCAGCACCGAATATTAAGGCCGCACAGGCGGGCGCAGGGCTATTTCTCGCCCGTCAGTTTGGCCAGACGCCGGGCGAAATGCGGGGCTTTCAGCCGCCCGGTGACCGAGCGGCAGATGGCAATGGCAAGGCCATAACGCCGGGCGTTTTCGGCCTTTTCCAAAAGCGCCTTGAGATAAGGCGAAAAGGCCCGGCGTTTGCGCCATTCCTGCGCGAAGACGGCGCGGGTCAGCTTGCCGGCCATGGCGGCCTCAATCAGCTTGGGCAAAACGCCCATGTTGCGCAAAGCCCATTCGATGCGCGTGCCCATCAAGGGCGCGGAAAGCCGTGTCACCCAAGGGGCGCGGAACAGCGCGGAATGCATGGCTTCTTCGCGCTGGGTCAGATCGTGGATCACCACCACCTTGCCCGCGCCTTCCAGCATTTCCGGCGCATAGCCATAGCGCGAGGTGAAATCCAGCCGCCGTGTCGCCAGATTGCGGCGGTCCCATGCCACTTCTGCGCCGGCCAAGGTGGCGGGCGGGTTCAGCGCCAACACCTGCGCGCCCGGCGCGGTGACGGCATAGGCGCAGGCCGCATGGGCCCCATGGCCATGACCATAAAACAGCACCCGGTCGAAATCTTCGAAAAAGGCATCATCAACCAGCCGGTCAAAATGGCGATAAACCGCCGCGTCGCGGTAAAAGCTGTCGCCATCCGCGATCAGGCACAGATGCGACCACCCCCTTTCGGCGGCAAAGCCATGGCCCCATGGCATCAGATCGGCGCTGGCAAGAATGGGGTCGATTTGGTCAAAGGTCACCAAAAGCACGGTGCCGCGGTCTTCGAACAGGGCCCAGTGATGCCGGCCAAGGGCTTCGAAATGGCCTTCCTCGGCGGTCAGCTCCTCCAACCGCTGCAAAAGCCCGGCACGATCGGCGGCGGCTGTTGTTTCATCGGTGGTTTCGGTAACGCTCATCACTTGTCTTTCACAGGCCGGCACGGGGCCGCGCTGCCCCCTGAACCGGGGCCAAAATATCATTCAAAACATTGTCCAACGGGCCTGCGGTGGAAGCAAGGCAAGATCATGGCGCATTGTCCTGTTACCAAGGATAATAGCGCGGGATTGTTTACAACTCCTTGCCATTTTGCGGCGGAGAGGGGCGTTGAAACCGCATCAGCGGGGCGGCGGATTGCGCGTTCAGCGCCTGCGAGGGCGGTGTCATCAACAGCCTGCCGAAAAGCGCGCGCCAGGGTTCTTCCTGCATCAAGGCGGTGAAGCGATCCTGTCGCCAGCGCACCGCGGCGCGGTGCAGGCGGGCAAGTTCGGCATCGGCGTGCAACGCCTGCAAGGGCGCGCCGATATCCAGCGCAAGGATGCTGCGATCCTCCTGCGCACAAAGATTGCGCTCAACCCAATAGCCCATGTCAAAACCCGCCGCATCGCGGTTGGCGCGGCCGCGGTCGCATTTGACGACATAGCTTTCCATCGCCCCAAGCGCATAGTGGTTAAGCTGAGCCAGAGCGTAATTCGGCCGGGTATAATCAGAAAAGATGCGGCTGCCCTGTGCCAGATCAGGCTGTTCGCGGCCCGCACCATCAAACCAGCGGGCGGGCGCATGATCTGGCGCCGGGCTGCGCGGGCGATGAACCCCCAGCTTGCGCCAACGCCCATCATTGCGAAAAAGCGTTTTGAAAAGCTGGGCGCGCCATGGCCAAGCCAGCGTTTCCGGCGCCGCGCGGGTGAAGGTTTCGCGCAAGGGGCGGTCTTCGTAGCCGATCACGCCGGCATTGCCAAACATCCGCCAGGTCAGCGCAATGGCATCGGCATGGGGCAGGGCGGCCAACAAGGCGTTCAGGGTGCGGTCGCCGGTATGAATGTTCACAAACTCATCAATATCGCAAAACAGCACCCAATCGGCGGCCTGTTTCAGCGGGTGGCGATCTGCGGTCTTTAACAAATCCCATTGCGGGCCTTTTTCATGCGGGCCATCATTGCGCTGATGTGTCACCCAGCCCATGGCCTGAAGCCGGTCCAGCATCGCATCGGTGCCATCGCTGCAATCATTTGAAAAGACAAGAAAATCAGTAAAGCCCGTGGCGCGGTGATGGGCCAGCCATTCCAAAAGGAACGCGCCTTCGTTCTTGACCCCCAAAATCGCCAGTGCCCGCATTCCAACCCCTTACACCGCCAGCCTGCCAAAAGCCGGCGCAATTTGAACCGCAATATCTGTGTTGTTACAATATTTTGCACCGGTTTGCAGGGGATTATTGCCACGCCTTTTAAACAGCGCCGCGTCAGAAGCCAGGTTTTGCCCCCTTCCTTGGTCGTAAGGGCGCCACGGCGCGCTTGACCGTCAGGTCCGGCCCGGCCAACGTGGACCCGGCTTATAGGAGAGCGCCCGCATGACGACCGCATTGCCCAGCACGATCGACGCGACACAGGCGCTGCTTGAGGGGCAGGGCTATGTTGCCGCGCGCAGCCTTGCGACGGTGGTATTTCTGGCCCTGCGCCTTGGCCGGCCGCTGTTTTTGGAAGGCGAGGCCGGGGTGGGCAAAACCGAAATCGCCAAGACGCTTGCCGCGGGCCTGGGGCGCCGGTTGATCCGCCTGCAATGCCATGAAGGGCTGGATGCGGCATCCGCGGTGTCGGAATGGAATTTCGCCGCCCAGATGATCGCCATCCGCGCGGGCGAGGCGGCGGGGCGGGCCGGGGTTTTCTCGGATGATTTCCTCATCGAACGCCCGCTTCTGGCGGCGATGCGCCCGCAGCCGGGCGGCGCGCCGGTGCTGTTGATCGACGAACTTGATCGCGCTGACGAACCGTTTGAGGCCTTCTTGCTGGAAGCCCTGTCGGATTTTCAGGTGACGATCCCGGAACTGGGCACCATCAAGGCCCCCGAACCGCCCATCGTCCTTCTCACCTCAAACCGCACGCGCGAAGTGCATGACGCGCTGAAACGCCGCTGCCTTTACCATTGGGTCGATTATCCCGCCTTCGACCGTGAACTTGCCATCCTGCGCGCGCGCGTGCCCGAAGCCGCCGACCAGCTTTCGCGCGAAATCGTGGCCTTTGTGCAGGCGCTGCGCGGCGAAGACCTGTTCAAACGCCCCGGCGTTGCCGAAACCATTGATTGGGCAAAATGCCTTTTGGCGCTGGATGTGATCGCCCTGTCGCCCGAGGTCATTGCCGATACGCTGGGGGCGATCTTGAAATATCAAGACGACATCCAAAAGCTGCATGGGCTGGAAACGACCCGGATTTTGAACGAAATCAAAAAGGCGCTGCCGTGACCTCTGGCGCGAAACTTGCCATTTCATCTTGGCATAAATACCCAAACAGGCCGGGCGATGGGGGCTGAGCGGTCAGGAAATGGCCCGCCAGAGGCGCGGCTGCCCGAAACCGGGCGGCTGGCGGAAAACATCGCGCATTTCGCCCGCGCCCTGCGCCGGGCCGGCCTGCCGGTGGGGCCGGGCCGGGTGGCCGATGCCATTCGCGCGGTGGCCGCAGCCGGCTTCACCGAACGCGAAGATTTCTACTGGACGCTGCACGCCGTCTTTGTCAGCCGCCCCGAAGAACGGGTGATCTTTCATCAGGCGTTTCGGCTTTACTGGCGTGATCCGCAGTTTTTGGAACATATGATGTCTTTCATGCTGCCCAGCCTGAAGGGCGTGCAGGAAAACCGCCGCGCCGAGGCGGGTGAAAAGCGCGCGGCCGCAGCACTTTTGGGCGATGCCCGCCCCGAACCGCCGCCCTTGCCGCCGGGGATGCAAGAACAGGATGCGGAAATTGAAATTGACGCCCGCGCCACCCAATCGGCAGAAGAACGCCTGAAAACGCTGGATTTCGAACAGATGTCGCCCGAGGAAGTTGCCGAAGCAAGGCGAATGCTGGCGCGGCTCTCCCTGCCGGTCAAACCGCTGATGTCGCGCCGCATGACGGCTGCGGCCGCAGGCACCCGCATTGATGCCCGCGCCACCATCCGTGCCGCGCTGCGCCATGGCGGCGAGGTGACAGAACTGCGTCTGCAAAAGCCACGCATCCGCTGGCCGAACCTTGTGGTGATCTGCGATATTTCCGGCTCCATGAGCCAGTATTCCCGCATGTTGCTGCATTTTCTTCATGCTGTGGCCAATCGGCGCGGGCAGGGTTGGGCGCGGGTGCATGGCTTTACCTTTGGCACGCGGCTGACCAATATCACCCGCCATATGCGCGCGCGCGATGTCGATGCCGCCCTTGCCGCCGCCGGGGCCGAGGCGCAGGATTGGTCGGGCGGCACGCGGATCGGGGCCTGCCTTGCCACCTTTAACCGTGACTGGTCGCGCCGGGTTTTGGGGCAGGGTGCGGTGGTGCTGCTGGTCACTGATGGGCTGGAACGCGATGATACCGGGCTTTTGCGCCATGAGATCGAACGGCTGCACCTGTCGTGCCGCCGCCTGATCTGGCTGAACCCGCTTTTGCGCTGGGATGGCTTTGCGCCCAAGGCCAGCGGCATCAGGGCCATGCTGCCCCATGTCGACAGCTTTCGCGCCGGCCATTCCATCGCCTCGCTCGAAGGTCTGGCGCGCGTGGTTTCAGACCCGGATGAGGGCGGCGAAAAGGCACGGCTGATGGCGATGTTGGGGGATAGCAACAGTTAAGCGCGCCGTTGTTATCGCCTAGCGGTGGCAAAGGTGCTTTGGTGACAGGGCCGGTATTTTCCGGCGGTTAGATGGTGGCAGCTATGCTGCCTGAAAGGTTAACGATGAAACGGTTGCTGAGTTCCACCGCCGCGCTGTCAATTGCGCTTTCGCCCCTGCAAAGCTGGCCTGCCATGGCGCAAAGCCTTACCGACAGAGGCGCGATCGTGGCCGCCGATGGTGCGGTGCTTTGCCGGCCAACCGCGAAAAAACCCTGTGATCTGAATGAGTTTCTGCCAAATCCTGATGCGAAAAAGGCGGGCGAAAAACGCGCAACGGCCCCACAGGCGCCGAAACTGACCGCAGAAGAAAAAGCCGCGCGCAAGGCCCGGCGCGAAGCGCGCAAGGCCGCGGCCGAAAGCTCGGGGGAAGTCGCGACAGAAGCCGCCCCCGATAACACCGCTGAGGCCCCGGCGGCAAAGCCCAAGAAGCGCCAGAAACCTGTGGCGCAAAAGACGGCTGGCCAAAAGGCCGCCGATGACGCGGCTTTGACGCGTGCGCGCAAGGAAATCACCCTTGATGCCGCTGGCGCGCCGCGCGATCCGGCTGCCGGGCTGAAAGCCGCACCGGCGCCTGTGGCCAAGCCAAAACCGGTTCGGGTTCGCAAACCCCGCCGCGATGAGGTGGAAATTTTGGGTGAAACGCTGGCCGAACCCGATGCTTTTGACCCGAACACGCTGGGTGCGGCCGTGGCGCAAAGGCGCGCGCAGAATAAGCGGGGCGGTTCATCGGCCGAGGCCAACGCTGACCCGGTGATCCCGGCTGATGGCAGCGCGCCGCTGGCGGTGGAAAGCCAGCACGCGGTGCTGGGGCAAGACGATACGCGCAGTTCTTCCGAAGAATTCACTGCCGCCCCGGTCGAGGTGGCACCGGGCCAGCGCAGCGGGCTTTCCGATCTGGAAAAGGTTGGGTTGGTGGCGCTGGGGGCGCTGGCGATTGGGGCCATCATCAAAAGCGCGAATGGCCAGGATGACCGGCAGGTGGTTTCAAATACCGGCGATCGGGTGGTGGTGATGAACCCCAATGGCAGCTATTCGGTCTATAAGGATGATGACAGTGTGCTGCGCCGCCCCGGCGCGGCGGTGCAAAGCGAAACCTTTGCCGATGGCTCAACCCGCACCATTGTTGACCGCGCCGATGGCAGTCAGGTCATCACCATTCGTGATGCCACGGGCCGGGTGTTGCGCCGCGCGGTCTATGATGCGACCGGCCACGAAAGGCTGCTGATCGACGATATGGCAGGCGAAACCCCGGTCGAGACGCGCCAATTGCCCAAACCCGCACCGCAAAGCCGGGTGATTTCGCGGCAAGACGATGACGCGGCTTTGCGCGCCCGGCTGGCCGCGCTTGAGGTGGGCCGGATTGGCCGTGGTTTCAGCTTGCGGCAGGTGCGCAACACCCCGGAATTGCGGGCGCTGGCGGCCACCATCGACGCGGGCAATGTCACCTTTGACAGCGGCGCCTCTGCGATCCGGGCCGCACAAGCGCAGGCGCTGGCCGATCTGGGCGGGCTGATGCAGGATTTTCTGCGCGAAAACCCCGATGAGATCTTCCTGATCGAAGGCCATACCGATGCCGTTGGCGCGGCGGCGATGAACCTTGCCCTGTCAGACCGCCGCGCAGAAACGGTGGCGCTGGCCTTGGTGGAATATTTCAAAATTCCGCCGGAAAATCTGGTGGTTCAGGGCTATGGCGAAAGCGAGTTGCGCATCAATACGCCCTTTGACGAACGCCAGAATCGCCGGGTTGCGGTGCGCCTGATTACGCCTTTGCTGCGCCGGGCGGCGCAATAGGGCCTTTCGCGGGCCCTTTCCTTGGGGCGACCTTTGGACAATGGTAAAAGGCAGCGCGCCGCGCCAATATGCGGCGAAAAGGAGCGCCCATGCCCGAACCCATGCACGAACACGACCGTATCCCCGAAATCGCGCTGGACTGGCACCGCACGGGCCGCAAGGCCGCGTTGGCAACGGTGGTGGAAACCTGGGGCTCTGCGCCGCGCCAGCCCGGCAGCCAGCTTGCGATTTCGGGCGAGGGGCAGATCATGGGCTCGGTGTCGGGCGGCTGTGTCGAAGGCGCGGTGGTGACCGAGGCGCTGGAGGCGATGCAAGACGGCCAGTCGCGGGTTTTGACCTTTGGCGTCAGCGATGAAACTGCCTTTTCGGTGGGGCTGGCCTGTGGCGGCACCATCCGCATTCTGGTGGAACCCGTGGGCCATGCGCTGCCTGAAACCCTGCTGGCCGATCTGGTTGCGGCGCGGGCAGAAAAGCAGCCGGTTGCCTATGCGGTGCATCTGGAAAGCTGGGCGCGGGCCTTGCTGCGGCTGGGGCAGGATGGCGCGGCCGATCTGCGGCTGCGCTCTGACAAGGCCGGGGTCGATGAGGATGGCCGTTTCATCGCGCCCCATAACCCGCCCCTGCGGCTGGTGGTGGTGGGGGCGGTGCATATTGCCCAGCCGCTTGTGGCCATGGCGCGCGTTTGCGGCTATGCGCCGGTGCTGATCGACCCGCGCGAAACCTTTGGCGCGGCGGAACGCTTTCCCGGCGAAACCGTGTTGGACGATTGGCCGGACGAAGCCCTTGCCGCCCTTGCCCCCGATGCCCGCACCGCCATTGTCACGCTGACGCATGACCCAAAGCTTGATGATCCGGCGATCCGCCTCGCGATCCGGTCGCCCGCCTTTTATCTGGGTTGCCTTGGGTCAAAGAAAACCCATGCCAAGCGGGTTGAGCGGCTGGTCGCTGCCGGATTTTCCGATGCCGAGATCGCGCGCATCCATGCGCCTGTGGGGTTGGACATCGGCGCCAAGACCCCGGCCGAGATTGCCGTGTCGATCATGGCGCAGATCACCCAAAGATTAAGGCAGGGCGCATGAAATTCGGCCCGATTCCGCTGAACAAGGCGCTGGGCGCGGTGCTGGCCCATTCCCATAGCGGCGCGGCGGGCATTTTGCGCAAGGGCAAGGTGCTGGATCAGGGCGATCTTGCGCTTTTGGCCCGCGATGGGCTGGACAGCGTGGTGGTGGCGCGGCTGGAGCCGGGTGATCTGGATGAAAACACCGCAGCCGGGCGGCTTGCTGCGGCGCTGGTGCCTGATCCGGCGGGGCAGGGGGTGACGGTTTCGGTTGCGGCAACCGGGCGGGTCAACCTTCATGCACGGGGGCCGGGGGTTCTGGCGCTGAAGGCCGAGGCGATCCATGCGCTGAACCGGGTTGATCCGGCGATCACCTTTGCCACCCTGCCGCCCTTTGCGCGGCTGCAAAAGGGGGTGCTGGTGGGCACGGTCAAGATCATCAGCTATGCCGTGACGGGCGCGGCGCTGGCGCAGGCGGCCGCGCTGGCCGCCGGGGCGATCCGCGCTTGCCCGGTGGTCATGGCCAGTGCCGGGCTGATCCTGACGCGGGTGCCGGGCCAAGACCCCAAGCTGAACGCCAAGGGCCGCCGGGTGATTGCGGCACGGCTGGCGGCGCTGGGCATGGTGCTGGCCGATTGCCGCGAGGTGGACCATGACGAAGCCGCGATTGCCGATGTGCTTGGCGGGTTGGCGGGCGATATGGCGCTGATCCTGACCGGCAGCGCCACCTCTGACCTGTTTGACACCGCCCCGCAGGCCCTGCGGCGTGCGGGGGGGCTGGTGCAGCGTTTCGGTATGCCGGTTGATCCGGGAAATCTGTTGTTTCTGGGCCAGTTGCAGGGCCGCCCGGTGGTGGGCCTGCCCGGCTGCGCCCGGTCGCCGGCGCTGAACGGGGCGGATTGGGTGCTGGAACGGCTGGCCACGGGCATTGCCATCAGCGACGACGACATTGCCGCCATGGGGGTTGGGGGGCTTTTGAAGGAAATTCCCAGCCGTCCGCAGCGCCGCGAGGGCTGAGCCAGCATGAAGAAAGCGTAAAGAAAAAGGGGCCACAGCGGGCCCCTTTGCAGTGCAGGTTCTGGCCGCCGTTACTTCGGAGAGACCATCATCACCATCTGCCGGCCTTCCAGCTTGGGCATCGATTCGATCTTGCCGGCTTCGGCCACATCGGCCGCCACGCGGTTCAACAGCTCCAACCCCAGTTCCTGGTGGGCCATTTCGCGGCCACGGAAGCGCAGCGTGACCTTCACCTTGTCGCCTTCGCCAAGGAATTTCAGCACCGAGCGCATCTTCACATCATAGTCATGGGTATCGGTTCCGGGGCGGAACTTGATTTCCTTGATCTCGATGACCTTCTGCTTCTTGCGGGCTTCGGCCTCGCGCTTTTGGGTCTCGTATTTGTATTTGCCGAAATCCATGATCTTGCAGACCGGCGGTTCGGCGTTGGGCGAAATCTCGACCAGATCCAGACCGGCCTCTTCAGCCATCATCATGGCGCGGGCGGGCGTGACCACCCCGACATTTTCGCCATCCGCCCCGATCAGGCGGATTTCCGGGGCGCGGATGCGGTCATTGATGCGCGGTCCGGTTTCGCGTTGCGGCGGGGCATTGTGCGGGCGACGGGCTATGGTCGTGGTCCTTGTTCAGTTGAAACTTGCGCGCGCAATCTAAGGCCACGGCGCGCGGCCTTCAACCCGAAAACACGCAAGCGCGAAAACAGCCGCCCGACGTTGCCGCGCCGCCGCATGGCGGGCCTTTTCTTTGCCGGGGCCTTCTGCCATATCAGCGCCAACCGAACAGTTCGGTAATAGGAGCCTTATACCATGAACAAGAATGTTGTTATCGGCCTCGTGCTGATCCTGGCCGCCGCGGGCGGCTATTACCAGTTCTCCTACAAGCCGGCCCAAGAAGCTGCCGCCGCTGCCGCCGCCGCTGCGGAAGCTGCCGCTGCCGAAGCCAAGGCTGCCGAAGAAGCCGCTGCCAAGGCTGCGGAAGAAGCTGCCAAAGCCGCCGAAGAAGCTGCCGCCAAGGCCGCTGAAGACGCCGCCGCTGCCGCTGCTGCCGTGACCGAAGCTGCGGGCGACGCTGCCGCTGCCACCACCGAAGCCGCTGGTGATGCCGCTGCCGCCGTGACCGAAGCTGCGGGCGACGCTGCCGCTGCTGCGACCGACGCTGCTGCCGCCGCCACCGAAGCCGCTGGCGATGCCGCTGCTGCTGCGGGCGATGCCATGGCCGAAGCGATGGCCGTGCTTGACCCGGCCAATTTCGACGCGGCCAAAGTTGTTGGTCTGATCGACGCCGCGCCTTTGGATGATGCGACCAAAGCCACGCTGAAATCGGGCGTGGAAGCGGCCGCTGCCAACCCGGCCATGGTGGAAAGCGCCGTGGCGGCTGTGAAATCAGCCCTGGGCATGTAATCGCCTGAAAGGGCAAAGAAAAACCGCCGTGGGGAAACCCACGGCGGTTTTTTTATGGGTAATCGGCAGAAAACCGGCTCAGATTCCGTCCCCGACGAAGGCCTTTTCCACCACAAATTGCTTGGGGTCAGAATTGGCGCCTTCGACCAGACCAAAGCCTTCCAGAATGGCCTTCACATCGACGTTGAAGGCCAAAGACCCGCACACCATGGCGCGGTCTTCTTCCGGGTTCATCTTTGGCAGGCCAAGGTCTTCAAACACCTTGCCCGACAGAAGATTATCCGTCACCCGGCCCATGTGGTGGAAAGCTTCGCGCGTGGTGGTGGGATAGTATTTCAGCTTGTCGCCCACCATTTCACCGATCAGCGGATCATCCTTCAGGCTTTCCACCAGTTGGCGGCCATATTCCAGCTCTGCCACCTCGCGGCAGGTGTGCATCATGATGACCTGCTCATATTTCTCATAGGTTTCGGGTTCGCGCAGGAGGCTTGCGAAGGGGGCAAGACCGGTGCCGGTGGACAGGAAATAAATCCGCTTGCCCGGCAAAAGCGCGTCATGCACCAGCGTGCCCACGGGTTTCGGGCGCAGGATGATTTCATCGCCCACCTCGATATGCTGCAAACGCGAGGTCAGCGGCCCATCGGGAACCTTGATCGAATAGAACTCCAGCTCCTCATCCCAGGCGGGCGAGGCGATGGAATAGGCGCGCAACAGCGGGCGGCCCTTGTCATCCAACAGCCCGATCATCACAAATTCACCCGAGCGGAAACGCAAGGATTGCGGCCGCGTCACGCGAAAGGAAAACAGCCGGTCCGTCCAGTGTTTCACCTGAGTCACGGTCTGGGCATCGGGCAGATGCGGCTTGGCGGGTTTCGCGGCGGCGGCGGCAGTTGCTTCGGTCATCAGGGTCACTTCGGTCATGGATCACGTGCCGGCCTTTAAACCGGTATCCTTTGAATAGCTTTGATCTGGGTCAGAGAAAAGGCGCGGGGCGGCCATGGCGCGGATTTGTCACGCCTTCAGCCGCGACTGATAGTCATGCGCCTGCCAGTTGGCGCGGTTCAGCCATTGGGCTTCGGGCTGGCGGGCGGCGATTTCATCGGGGATTTCCACCGCGTCAAAGCCCACCCGCCGCGCCATCGGGTATTGATCGGCAATCATCGGCCCCACGGCGCGCAATTCGCCGGCATAGCCCAGCATCCTGAGCCGCCGGCCAATGGTAAAGCCGCGCCCGTCGGAAAACGACGGCACATGCACGCGGATGAGGGTCAGCCCGGCCAGCGCCAGGGTCGCCGGGTCATCGGTATGGGCCAGATCGGCCAGCCCGGTTTCGGGCAGCTCGGGCAGGGGGGCAAAGCCCTTATCGGTTACAAGAACGGTCATAGCGCGTTGTCCTTTGTCGTTCTGACGGGTTTTCCATTGATGAAATGGATGCCGCATTCGGTTTTTTCCTGCCCCCGCCAACGGCCCGCGCGCGGGTCTTCGCCGGGCTTTACCGGGCTGGTGCAAGGCGCGCAGCCGATCGAAGGGTAGCCCTTGGCCACCAAAGGGTGCCGGGGCAGGTTGTTGTTGATGATGTAATCGGCAAGATCCTCGCGGCCCCAATGGGCCAGGGGGTTCACCTTGATGCGAAAATCGCCTTCATTTTCAAAGAAGTCGATGGTGCCACGATCGGCGTTTTGAAAACGCTTGCGTCCGGTGATCCAGCCGTCAAAACCCGAAAGCGCGCGCTCCAGCGGTTCCACCTTGCGCACCGCGCAGCAGGCATCGGTGGAAAACTGGTGCAGCGAGCCGTCGGGGTCTTCGAAATCGGTGCGGGTTTTGCGGGCGCGGATGGTGCGGATGTCGCACAGGGGCAGCTTTTCGGCCAGTTCGCGCTGGTAATCCAGCGTCTCCTGAAACAGCATCCGCGTATCGACAAAGATCACCGGGGTTTCGGGCGCAATGACCGAAACCAGATGCAACAACACCACCGATTCCGCGCCGAAAGACGACACCAGCGCCACTTGCCCCAGTTCCGGGTCTTTCAGCGCATGTTCCAAAACGGCCGTGGCCGAATGGTGGCGATACCGCGCATTCAGCGCCGCCACGCGTTCGGCAACCGGGGCCTTTTCAAGCTTAAGCAGCATCCCGTTCGCCCGCCTCGTAAAGCGCGGCTTTGAACGGGCCAATGCCGACCCGCTTATAGGCGTGCAGGAAGGTTTCCTGCGGGCCCTCGCGCAGATCAAGATAAGCCAGCACGATGCGTTCGATGGCGGGCACGACCTGATCATAGGCAAAGCCCGGCCCGGTCTTTTCCCCGATCACCGCATCTTCGCTGCCATCGCCGCCAAGGGTGATCTGGTAATTTTCCACCCCGGCCCGGTCTAGACCCAAAATCCCGATATGGCCAACATGGTGATGCCCGCAGGCATTGATGCAGCCAGAGATCTTGATTTTCAGCGGGCCAATATCATGTTCCAGCTTCAACGCATTGAAACGCATTGCAATTTCTTGCGCGACCGGGATCGAACGGGCGGTTGCCAGCGCGCAATAATCCATGCCGGGGCAGGCGATGATGTCGGAAATCAGCCCGACATTTGCGGTGCCAAGCCCGGCCTTGAGAAGTGCGGCATGAACCGCCGGCAGGTCAGATTTATGGACATGCGGCAGGATCACATTCTGCTCATGGCTGATGCGCAGATCGCTATGGCCATAGGTTTCGGCCAGATCGGCCAAAAGCCGCATCTGGTCAGATGTCGCATCGCCCGGCGTCTGGCCATGGGCCTTGATCGAGACGGTGACAATCGCGTAATCGGCGTTGCGATGCGCGGCCAGATTGGTATCGGCCCAGGCGCGAAACACCGGGTCGGCCTTGTAGAAGGCTTCATAGCTGTCAACCGGCGCGACGCGAAATTCGGGCGAAGCGAAGGCTTCGCGAATTTCGGCCAACAGGCGCTGATCATTGCCGCCGAACAAGGGTTTCAGCTCGGCAAAGCGGGTTTCGATCATGCGGGTGATCTCGGCCTTGCCGGTTTCATGCAGCGTGATCTTGATGCGCGCCTTGTATTTGTTATCGCGCCGGCCCAGCACGTTATAGACGGAAAGCACCGCCTCGACATAGGGCAGCAGGTCTTCTACCGGCAGGAAATCCCGCACCACCATGCCCACCATCGGCGTGCGGCCAAGACCACCGCCGACGATCACCTCAAAACCCGTCTCATCGCCCCGTTTCACCATCCGCAACCCGATGTCATGGGCACGGGTCACGGCGCGGTCATTCGGCGCGCCGGTGATGGCGATCTTGAACTTGCGCGGCAGGAACTGAAATTCGGGGTGGTCGGTGGACCACTGGCGCAACAGTTCGGCATAGGGGCGGGGATCTGCGATTTCATCGGCGGCCGCACCGGCGAAATGGTCGGCCGTGACATTCCTCACGCAATTGCCCGAGGTCTGGATCGCGTGCATTTCCACATCGGCCAAGGCGCCCAGAATGGCCGGAATATCCGGCAATTTCGGCCAGTTGAACTGAATGTTCTGCCGGGTGGTGAAATGGCCATAGCCCTTGTCCCAGGTATCGGCAATCCGCGCAAGCTGGCGCATCTGGTGCGGGGAAATCGTGCCATAGGGAATGGCCACCCGCAGCATATAGGCATGCAGTTGCAGATAAACCCCGTTCATCAGGCGCAACGGGCGAAACTCGTCTTCGGTCAGCGAGCCATCCAGCCGCCGCGCCACCTGATCGCTGAATTGCGCCACGCGGGCGCGCACGAAAGCCTCGTCGAAATCGGAATAGGAATACATGGCGGGCCTCAGGCTGCGAAATCGGCTTGCTTGCCGTGGTTGTAATTCGACGGGCCACGGGTGCGGAAAACCTCGCGGAAATGCGTGGGCTCGGGGCCGTTCGGGCCGGCTTTGGCATCGGCCAGATAGGCGCCGACGATCACCAGCTTTTGCGCGCTGGCCTCAACAAGGCGCAGTTGCGCGTGGGCCTCGTCTTGCAACAGTTCGGCCTCGTGGTGGAAGGGCGACCAGCGGTCATCGGTGGTCAGATAAACGACATCGCCTTCGCGCAGACGGTTGGCGGTGATGACTTTGGGGGTAAAGCGGCTCATGCGGTGGCCTCGTTCAATGCAGGGATGACAGAGCGGGCCGCGCGCGGGGCGAGACCGAAAAGAATGACAGCAGGGCCGCTACACAGGGCGGCCACTTCGGGCAGGCTGGCCAGGGTTGCGGCATGAATGCGCTGGTCGGCGCGGCTGACATTTTCCACCAGCGTGACCGGGGTTTCCGCCAAAGCGCCGTGCATCATCAGCCGGCCCTGAAGAAAACGCGCGGCCTTCTTGCCCATATAGATCGCCGCCACTTCGCCCGCGCGCGCAAGGCCGCGCCAGTCTTGTTCGGCAAATCCGGCCATGTCATGCCCGGTGACAATGCGCAGCGCCGCATTGCGGCCGCGTTGGGTCAGGCTTTGGCCAATGCTGGCCGCCGCAACCGAAGCCGCGGTCAGGCCGGGCAGAATTTCATAGGCCAGCCCCTGGGCTTCCAGCGCCGCGATTTCCTCATCCAGCCGCCCGAAAATCCCCGGATCGCCGCCTTTCAGCCGCACCACCCGCGCGCCCGTCAGGGCATGGGCGACAAGCGCCGCATTGATCGCGGCCTGCGTGGCCGAGGGGCCGAAACCTTCCTTGCCCACATCCACCCGCGCCACCCGTGCCGGGATCAACGCCATGATTTCATCGCCCACCAGCCGGTCATGGATCACCACATCCGCCATTTTCAGCGCCTGATAGGCCCCGAGCGTCAGATGCCGCGCGGCACCCGGCCCGGCGCCGACGAAAAGAACAGGTTGAAGGGCTTTGTGCGAGGACATGGCGGTTTCCGGTGGTTTCCGAATTTCTGCCGTCAATATAGGATATTTTCCCACATTATCGCCAGATACCCTTGCCAATAAGGAAGTTTGTTCCGATATTGCCGCGCATCGGAACGGGGTTCCGGCAAATGGGGGTTCACGCGAATGTCTGACCGGATAGACGATCTTGATCGGAAAATCCTTGCAGAGCTTCAGGCCGATGCCAGCCAGTCACTTGATGAGATCGCCCGCAAGGTCAGCAGTTCCAAGACCCCGGTCTGGAACCGTATTCGCCGGATGAAAGAGACCGGCGTCATCACCCGGCAGACCGCGATTTTGGATGCCGAGGCGCTGGGGCTGGAGGCATGTTTTTTCGTGCTGATCCGCACCAGCGAACACGAAGCCGATTGGCAGCACCGCTTTCTGGATGTGCTGAAACGCCGCCCCGAAGTGCTGGAGGCGCATCGCTTGGCCGGCGACATCGACTATATTCTGAAGGTGCGCGTCAAGAATGCCCGCGCCTATGACAGCTTTTATCAGGCGCTGATTTCCGAGGTGAAGATCCATAACGTCACGGCGCTTCTGAGCATGGAAGAAATCAAATCGACCACAGTTTTGCCGCTTTGACCCCGCCACCGCCGGTCAGCGCGACACCATCAGGCGCGTCAGGCCGTGAAAATGGTAAACGTCGCCATAGCGCGGCTTTTCCACCAGTTTCAGCCCCGGCAGGCGGGAAAACAGAATGGGCAGGGCGGTGACCAGTTCCAGCCGGGCCAAGGGCGCGCCGACGCAGAAATGCAGGCCCGCGCCAAAGGTTGCCACCGGCTTTACCGGCCGGGTCGGGCGGAAGGTGTCGGGGTTTTCCCATTGCGCCGGGTCGCGGTTGGCCGCGGCCAGCAACAGCCCGACCTGATCGCCGCGGCGAAACGTTGCGCCCATCACCTCGACATCTTCATAGGCCCAGCGGGTGAACATATGCAGCGCCGGATCAAAGCGCAAAATTTCTTCCACCGTGTCTTCCACCCGGTCCTCCGCCATGGCCGCCCCTATGCCAAGGCCGCTTTCCAGAAGCGTTTTCACCCCATTGCCAAAGGTATGCACCGTGGCTTCATGCCCGGCGTTCAGGAGCAGAATGCAGGTGGTGATAAGTTCGTCCGTGGTCAGCTTTTCGCCACCTTCTTCGGCGGCGATCAACTCGGTAATCAGATCGTCGCGCGGGTCTTTGCGCCGCGCCTCGACATAGCCGCGCATGAAGGCCACGAAAGCCTCGGTTGCGGCAACCGCGCGGGCTTCGGTTTCTGCCGTGCGCCCGGCCATATACATGCCAACCATGGCATTGGACCAGCGCAAGAGATCATCCGACATATCTTCGGGCACGCCCAAAAGCCGGGCGATGATGATGACCGGCAGGCGTTGGCCGAAATGTTTCAGAAAATCAAACTCGCCGGCGGGCAGACTGTCGATCAGCGCGTGCGACAGGGCGGCGATTTCCGGGGCCAGCGCATTGATCCGCCGGCTGGTGAAGGCGCGCAGCACCAAGGAACGCAGGCGGGTGTGGCGTGGCGGCTCCAGCTCCAGCATGGAATGGGCCTCGACCGCGTAAAAGGGGCGCAGGTGTTCGGGGATGACGGGGGCCTTTTCCGGCGGCACCTCGCGGCCAAAACGGCGGTCGCGGAAAATCGCGTTCACCGCCACCCAATTGCCGGTGCAGGGCAGTTTATAGTCATCCCAGTGAAACCACGGCCCCAGCGCGCGGGCGCGTTCATAAAACGGATAGGGGTTTTGCACAAAACCCGGATCGGTGGGGGATTGCGACAGATGTTGCATCAGCGGCGGGCAAAGGGCAGGGGCAGGATGCCCTGCGCGATCAGCACCCCAAGCCCGACAAGCCCCGCCGCCAAGGCCTGCGGCCAGCTCCATGCCGCGCCAAGGGCAAAGAGGATCAGCATCACATAGAAGGGGGCCGCGTTGATATGCAGCGCCGAAAGCCCGATGCCCAGCCGTTCAACCGACATGATCCACATCACTTGGCTAACCCCCAGCGCCCCCACCGAAAATAGCAAAATCGCTGAGATTTCCTTCACGCCCCAAGGCGCGAAATCCGGCATATCGGCACCAAGCGCCACCTGAGCGCCCGCCACCGTCATCGCCGCGATGGCCGCACCAAAAAGCGTTACGGCGCTGCGGCCAACCGGGCTTTCCTTGGGAAAGGCGGTAACCGTCAGCCGCGAGCCGATGGCAAATGTCACGACTGAGCCAAGGCACAAAAGCGCGCCCCAGCCCATCGACATCTGCGCCGCGCTACCGCTGCCGGTATCCAGCGCCATGACCCCGCCCAAAAGCGACAGCACCAGCCCCAAAACCAAGGCCAGCGAAACCTTGCGGCCATCCAGCACCACCTCCAGCGCGATGCCGACCACGGGCAAGGTTGAAGAAATCACCGCCGCCGTGACCGCCCCGCCAATCGCCTGCCCCCGGATCAGGAACCATGCCCCAAGCCCGATCAGGCTGCCCACCGCGATGCCCTTCAGCCAGTTTACCCGCATGAGCGGGCCAAACCCTTCCAGAAGCGCCCAAAGCAGCACCAGAAAACCGCCCGCCAGCCCCATGCGCATGGCGTTCAACTGTTCCGGCACCAAAAGCGGAATAAGCAAATCGGCGGCGGGCAACCCGGCCGCCCAGATCAGCATAGAGGCCATGCAGATCAGGTTTGCGGTTGCAGCCGAGGATTGATGAGGGGGGGCAATATCTGTCATGCGCCGTTTCTCGCAAGGAAGGCCGTGGCCCGCCCTTCTGTTTGCGACATGGGCTTGTCAGGCAACGGAAAGTGCCGCGACAATCGGGCCAAAATCGGCGGCGGTCAGGCTGGCCCCGCCAACCAAAGCGCCATCGACATTGGTCACGGCGAAGATTTCGGCCGCATTCGTGGGTTTGACCGACCCCCCATAGAGCAGCCGAACCCCGGCCGCTTCGCCGCCGATCCGTGCGGCCAGACGGCTGCGCAGGAAATCATGCACTTCGCCAATCTGCGCCAGTGTCGGCGTGCGACCGGTGCCGATGGCCCAGACCGGCTCATAGGCGATCACCAGATTGGCGGCCGTCGCGCCTTCGGGGACGGCGCCGTCAAGCTGCGCGCCGATCACCGCCAGCGTGTCACCGGCGTCACGCTGGGCTTCGGTTTCGCCCAGACAGACGATGGCAATCAGCCCCGCGGCCTGCGCGGCAGCGGCCTTGGCGCGCACCATGGCATCGGTTTCGCCATGATCGGCGCGGCGTTCGGAATGGCCAAGAATCACATGGCTGGCCCCGGCATCAACCAGCATCTGGGCCGAAATGTCGCCGGTATGGGCACCCGAGGGGCGGGCGTGGCAATCCTGGGCCCCGACCATCAGGGCGCTGCCTTGGGCCATATCGGCCATGGCGGCAATCAGGGTGGCGGGGGGGCACAAAAGCATATCGCAACCGGGGGCGGCATGGGCGGCGAGCAGGGTGCGCACCTCATCCAGCGCGGCGCGGTTGCCGTTCATCTTCCAGTTTCCCGCCGCCAGCTTGCGCATGATGCCCCCCGATTGTCACCCTTAATTCAGGCTCTTGTTAGCCTGAACAGGGGCCAAGGGAAAGCGCCGCGGCAGCCTTATCAGGCGGCGGGGGCATCCTTGAATTTGATCGACTCGCCGCAACCGCAGGCTTCGGCCACATTCGGATTGCGAAATTTGAACCCGGCCTGCAACAGATCGACCTCATAATCGACCTCGGTGCCGATCAGGAACATTTGCGCCATGGGGGCAATGAAAACCCGCGCGCCGTCCTGTTCCACCACCTCGTCCAGCGGGTTTTGTTCGCCCACATAGTCCATGGTATATTCCATGCCGGCGCAGCCGCCTTTTTTCACGCCGATACGCAGGCCCAACACGCCATCGCGGGCCATGAGCCGGCTGATCTGGCGCGCCGCAGTGGGCGTCAGGGTCAGCGCTGCTTTGCCGGGAATGCCGAACATGGGGGCCCTTTCCTTTGGCTTGAATATAGGTTTTTTGCCCGCCGCACTCAAGAGGGGGCCGCCCCCCTTCGCGCGGCGCTTACATGAAGCCCAGTTCCAGACGCGCCTCGTCTGACATCATGTCCATGCCCCAAGGCGGATCGAAGGTCATCGCCACCTGGGCCGATTTCACCCCGGCGACCAGTTCGACCGCATCTTGCACCCATGCGGGCATCTCTCCCGCCACAGGACAGCCCGGCGCGGTCAGGGTCATCAGCACGGAAACATCATTTTCCGGCGTGATTTCAATGGTGTAGATAAGGCCAAGGTCAAAGATATTGACCGGGATTTCCGGGTCAAACACCGTGCGACAGGCATCGACAACCTGATCGTAAAGCGGGTGATCCGTGGTCGAAGGGCGGATCAAGGGCGCCCCTTCCATCTGGTCCTGCGGCTGGTTCATTCCGGTCTCACGCGTTTTGTTGAGCGATTATATAGGGAATAAGCCGGGCAAGGTCCAGAGGCCGGGGCGCAAAGCTGTGGTGATTGCGGGCTCAGAACGGGATTTCGTCGTCAAGGTCGGGGCGCGATGCACCGCCACCCGATGCGCCGCCGCCCGATGAACCACCGCGCCCGCCGCCATAACCGCCGCCCTGATAATCGTCATAGCCGCCGCCGCCGCCCGCGCCGCCACGGTCATCATAACCGCCGCCCGCGTTGCCGCCGCCATCGCCACGCCCGCCAAGAAGCGTCAATTCGCCGCGGAACTGGCGCAGCACCACTTCGGTTGAATAGCGGTCAGCGCCCGACTGGTCTTGCCACTTGCGGGTTTCAAGCTGGCCTTCAAGATAAACGGTCGAACCTTTGCGCAGGTATTGTTCCGCGATCTTGGCAAGGTTTTCGTTGTAAATCGCCACCGTATGCCATTCGGTGCGCTCTTTGCGTTCGCCGGAATTGCGGTCGCGCCAGGTTTCCGAGGTTGCGATGCGCAGGTTCACCACCTTGCCGCCATTGCCAAAGGTGCGCACTTCGGGATCACGCCCCAGATTGCCCACCAAAATGACCTTGTTGACCGAACCCGCCATGCTTTTCTCCCTGATTCCTTTGTCTTCGACAGTTTGCCGAAGGCTGGTTAACAAAACCTATAGTGCGCCGCCCCCATGGCTGCAACCAAGCCGGTGAAGCCCATGCGCATTGGCGGGAAAATGCCGGTGGGGGCGGCTTGCCACTGGCATTCGGCGGTAAAATTTTTATATTCGCGCTGGATCCACCGTTGATCTGCCCAAAACGGATGCCCCGATGCCGCCCATGCGCCTGATTTCCCTGCCCGTTCTGGCATTGACGCTGGCCTGCGCGGGCATGGCCGATGCCGAAGGGCTAAACCTTTCCGGCTCTAAGAAAAATCGCAATGCGCTTTTCCGGTCGCAAACCGCGCTCTTGGATGGCCGGCTTGCGCGGCAATATGATTTTTCCGATCGGCTGAAACCCAATGCCCCGAAAAAGGGGGCAAGCGGCGATAATTACACTTTGCCGCGCTATAAGGGCAATTACAAAGGCGCCTATCTGGAGGTTGCCAAGGCGGCGGCGCGCAAACATGGGGTGCCGGAGGATTTGTTCCTGCGCCTTGTGCAACAGGAATCGGGCTGGAACCCCCATGCCGTCAGCCATGCCGGGGCGACCGGGCTTGCCCAGCTTATGCCGGCAACCGCTGCGCGCCTTGGGGTTGATGCCAAAAACCCGCATCAAAATCTGGATGGCGGCGCGCGCTATCTGGCCATGATGTATGCCCGTTTCGGCAGTTGGCGACTGGCGCTTGCCGCCTATAACGCCGGGCCGGAAGCGGTGGTCAAACATGGCGGCATCCCGCCCTATGATGAGACCCGCAATTACGTCAAAGCCATTCTTGGCTGACAAAGCCCGCTTTGAAAAAGGGGGGCCGTAGCCCCCCAAAAACGCGCTTATTCGGCGGCGATTTTGATGACCGGTTCCATCTTGTCCAGCACATCCGCCGAAAGGTGGCACTTGATCTGATGCGCGCCTTCCAGCATTTGCACCGGCGGCATTTCCTTGTCGCACAGCCCGCCCGGCACCTGGGATTTCCAGCGGCAGCGGGTTTGGAACGGGCAGCCGGGTGGCGGGTTCACCGCCGAAGGGATGTCGCCTTCCAGGACGATGCGCTGGCGTTCTACCTTGGTGTCCGCAATCGGCACGGCTGAAAGCAGCGCCTCGGTATAGGGGTGGTAGGGCGGCTGGAAGACCTGATCGGTGGTGCCCATCTCAACCACATGGCCAAGATACATCACCATCACCCGGTCAGAGAGATAGCGCACGATGGAAAGATCATGGCTGATGAACAAAAGCGTCGTGCCATTTTCGCGCTGAATATCCATCAGAAGATCAGTCACGGCGGCTTGCACCGAGACGTCCAGCGCCGAAACCGGCTCGTCCGCCACCACCACCTTGGCACCGCCGGCAAAGGCGCGGGCGATGCCGACGCGCTGCTTTTGCCCGCCCGAAAGCTGGCGCGGCATCCGTTCGGCAAAGGCGCGCGGCAGTTTCACCAGATCAAGCAGCTCCAGCATCCGCGCATGACGGTCGGCATCGGAATTGCCCTGCTTGAAAATCTCCAGCGCGCGGATGATCTGCCGGCCCACGGTCATACTGGGGTTCAGCGTGTCAAAGGGGTTTTGGAACACCATTTGCAGCGCCGAGACGGTATCGGTCTTGCGCTGGGTGATCGGGGTGGATTGCACGTTTTCATCAAAAAGCGCGATGGTGCCCGCCGTCGCGGTTTCCAGCCCCATCAGCACCTTGGCGAAGGTGGATTTGCCGCAGCCGGATTCGCCCACGATGGCCAGCGTTTCGCCTTCATGCGCGACGAAAGACAGGGTTTCGTTGGCCTTCACCACCTTTTTCATGCCGCCGCCAAAGGCACTGCCCGAAACCGAATAGTATTTCTTCAGCGCGTCCAGTTGCAAAACGACCTTGCCCACCTTGGCCTTTTCCTTGGTCTCGCGCGCGGCGAGGGGGGCGTCCCAATCAATTTCGGCCCATTTCAGGCAGCGGGTCTGATGGCGGTCGCCCTCCGGGACGGTGTCCATGGCGATGGCGGCACCGTCGCAGCGGCCCTGCTGGAAATAATCGCAGCGCGGGCCGAAATTGCAGCCGTTGGGCCGTTCATGCGGCAGCGGGAAGTTGCCGGGAATGGCCACCAGCGGGCGCGAATTCTTGTCGGCGCCGGGCAGGGGGATAGAGCGGAACAGGGCCTGCGTATAGGGGTGGCGCATCTTGTCGAAGACCTGTTCGACATTGCCGGTCTCTACCGCTTCGCCGGAATACATCACGCAAAGCCGGTCGCAGACATCCATAACCAGACCAAGGTTATGCGAAATGAACAGCATCGAGGTGCCGTATTTTTCGCCCAAGTCCTTGACCAGATCGACGATGCCGGCCTCAACCGTCACATCAAGCGCGGTGGTGGGTTCATCAAGGATCAGGAGCGCGGGCTTTGACATCAGCGCCATGGCGATGACGATGCGCTGCTGCTGGCCACCCGAAAGCTGGTGGGGATAGGCGTTGATGATGCGGTCCGGGTCGGGCAGGCGGACATCGGCCACGATCTGACGCGCCAGCGCCCAGGCGTCGGCTTTTGACATGCCCTGATGGATCATCGGCACTTCGGCCAATTGCGCGCCGATCTTCATGGCGGGGTTCAGCGAGGCCATGGGTTCTTGGTAAATCATAGCGATTTCCGAGCCGCGGATATGGCGCAGCTCCTCGTCATCCATGGTGGTCAGATCCCGGCCCTTGAACTTGATCGTGCCGCCGACGATGCGGCCGTTCTTGCCCAGATCGCGCATGACGGCCAAAGCCACGGTGGACTTGCCGCAACCCGATTCGCCCACCAGCCCCATCGCCTCGCCCGGCATGACGGTGCAGGAGAAATCCATCACCGCCGGAATTTCGCGCAGACGGGTGAAGAAGCTGATCGAGAGGTTCTCGATTTCAAGGATCGGCTTCGAAGGGTCCCAGGTGGTGTCAGTCATGGCAGGTCTCGCTTTGGCTGGGCGGGCAGGATGCGGGGGTTTCACACCCCCGCCGTTGCAGTTTGCAGGCAAACTGCAACTTCCCCGTGGGATATTTAAACACAGAGGATGAAGGCGCGGCGCGCATCAGTCTTTCAGGCTTTCTTCGCGCAGGCCATCGGCCAGGAGATTGAGGCCAAGCACGAGGCTCATCAGGGCAAGGGCTGGGGCCAGCGCCGGGTGTGGCACCATGGCCAGAAGGCGGCGGCCGTAGTTGATGCTCATCCCCCAGTCGGGGCTTTCGGGGCTGACGCCAAGGCCGAAGAAGCCGAGCGTGCCGAGAAGGATGGTGGTATAGCCGATGCGCAGGCAGAAATCGACGATCAGCGGGCCGCGGGCGTTCGGCAGGATTTCCCACAGCATGATATACCACGGGCCTTCGCCACGGGTTTGGCCGGCGGCCACATAGTCGCGCGTTTTGATGTCCATCACCATGCCGCGCACGATGCGGAACACGCCGGGCGAGTTGACGAAGACCACCGAGACGAAGACGTTCAGAAGGTTCGGGTCCATCGACCAGACGCCGGTGGGGTCGGCGTTGAAGGCAAGGCCGGAATAGGCCCAAAGCCCCAGAACCAGCACCACCGCGACGTAAAGGTTGCGTTTCATCGGTGTGGTGAAGAAGCGCGAATTCAGCAAGACCACCAGAAACAGGATCGGGAACAGGAACAGAACCGCGGCAAAGCGCATCGGCAGCCCTGATTGCACGATTTCCGGCGTGACCAGCAGGTAGAACAGCAAGATCACCGGGAAGGCCAGCACGAGGTTGGCAAGGAAAGAAAGGCCGGTGTCCAGCTTGCCGCCGAAATAGCCCGCCGGCAGGCCAAGCGTAATGCCGACCATGAAGGCGAACATGGTGGCGGCCGGGGCAATTTTCAGCACGATCCGCGCGCCCATCACCATGCGGCTGAAGACATCGCGCGCCACATGGTCGCCGCCCAGAAGCAGGTGGGTAAAGGCGCCGTCAACTGGCGATTTCAGCGCCGAGCCGGGCACCGCGTTCTTGGAGCCGGCAAATTGCGCCAAAGGGTCCATGGTGACGATCATATCGGCAAAGATCGCGGTGAAGACCCAAAACATCACGATGCTAAAGCCCATCATCCCGACCGGGCTGTCAAACAGCCGGCCATAAAGGCCAAGCCGGCGGCGGAAGGTTATCGAGAGGGCGAAGGTGACGGCAAGGGCGATCCAGACCGGCAGGAACCGGCCGAGCATCGCGGCAATGATCTGGAACCAGGAGAGCGTTTCCATAAGTCTTTCTCCTTAAGCCAGACGAATGCGCGGATTGAGGAAGACATAGCCGATATCGGAGATGAGCTGTGTCACGAGAACGAGGAAGACCGCGGCCACCGAACAGCCCAGGAGCAGGTCGATGTCGTTATTGGTGGCGGCCTGCACCAGCGTCCAGCCGAAGCCTTTGTAATTGAACAGGGTTTCGACGATGACCACGCCGTTCAAAAGCCAGGGGAATTGCAGCATGATCACGGTGAAGGGGGCGATCAGGGCATTACGCAGCGCGTGTTTGATCACCACCTGACGGAAGCTGACGCCTTTCAGCCGCGCGGTGCGGATATATTGGGCGGTCATCACCTCGGTCATCGAGGCGCGGGTCATGCGCGCGATATAGCCAATGCCGTAAAGCGCGATGGTCGTCACCGGCAGGGTGAAGTTCCAGAAGGTGATGTCATCCATGGCCGATGTGGCGGTGCCCATGAACAGGGTCTTGCCGCTGATCCAGCCATGCGAGGCGAGCCAGGGCGAGATCCCGGCGGTGGCGGAACCCAGAAGCGCGATGAAGATCACGCCCGAAACATATTCCGGGGTGGCGGTGGTGACGATGGCAAAGGTCGACAAGACCCGGTCAAGCCGCGAACCTTCGCGCATCCCCGACAAGACGCCAAGGAGCAGGGCCGTCGGCACCATGACCAGCATCACCGTCAGCATCAGCCAGCCGGTCTGGCTGAGAGAGCGGCCAAGCACATCAATGGCCGGCTTTTTGAACACGGTGGAAAAGCCCCAATTGCCCTGCAAAATACCGCAATAGCGCGGTGCAAGGGTGGCATCCGAGCCTTTCGGAATGCAACGCCCGCGCACTTCGCCATCGTCCATGGTTTTCACCCAGCCGGGCAAAAGACCCAGCCACTGGCCATAGCGCGAGATCATCGGCGTATCAAAGCCGTTATTGGCGATCCAGCTTGCGACCTGTTCATCCGTCATCCGCACCGAAGCTTCGGACTTCGCCAGCTTTTCAAGGTTGGGGGGAAGGTTGGTCAGCGTGAAGACGATGAAGGTCAGCGCAAGGGCTGTCAGCAACATGACCCCAAAGCGACGCAGAATGAAAAGCAGCATGGTGTGGTCCAGTCCGGGCGGGCGGGCGCCGGGCAACGGGGCATATGCCCGGTCACGACAGGGCGACGTGGCTCAGAAGAAAAGGGCGCGCGAGGGAAACCCGCGCGCCCGGTTAAGAGGCTCGATCAGGCTTAGGCAGCCGCGATCGACCACTGGTAGTGGTGATGCTCGAAGGTGGCGTGCATGTCAGCACCCTTAACCTTGGCATCGAAGTTGCGGAAGATCGAGCGCCAGAAGGGCTGCACCATCACGCCGGTATCCTGCATGATCTTTTCGATCTTCTCCATCACCACGCGGCGCTTGTCAGCGTCAGCGATCGACATCGCTTCAGCCAGGGCTGCGTCGAAGTCGGGGTTGGCCATGGCGGTTTCGTTCCAAGCTTCGCCGGTGCGGTAAGCCAGCGCCAGAACCTGCACGCCAAGCGGGCGCATGTTCCATTCGGTGGCCGAGAACGGATACTTCGTCCAGTCGTTCCAGAAGGTCGACCCCGGCAGAACCGTGCGCTTGATCTTGATGCCCGCATCGCGGATCTGGGCAGCAACGGCGTCGCAGGTTGCGGCGTTCCAGGCGTCGTCGATCGAGATCAGTTCGAACTCGGTGTCGGCATGGCCCGCAGCTTCGATTTCCGCCTTGGCAGCAGCCGCATCAACGGTTTGCGGCGGCAGTTGGAAATATTCCGGGTGGATCGGGCAGACGTGGTGGTTTTCGGCCGTGGTGCCACGGTTCGAATAGCCCAGTTCCAGCACCACCTTGTTGTCCACCGCCTTGATCAGCGCGTTGCGGACAGCCGGGTTGGTGTAGGGCTCTTGCTGCTGGTTGAAGCGCACGCAGATCGTGGCCGAGGTGACGGCTTCCGAAGTGGTCCAGCCAAGGGCGGCATATTGGTCGATGAATTCGCCCGAAGACTGGTGCACCGCGTCAATTTCGCCCGAACCAGCGGCGGCAACCGAAGCAGCCGGGTCAGTGCCGAAGTCGATGTATTCGATGCGGTCCAGATAGGGGCCGCCATAAACTTCGGTGCCCCACCACGGGTTGGCCGATTTGACCAGAACCTGCTTGACGCCAACTTCGTTCGATTCCGGCATATAAGCACCGGTGCCGATCGGGTTCACCGAGGGGTCGGCGCCGTCATAGGACGGGTGGACCAGCGCGCCGGGATAGTCGGCCATGCCAACGATGACGGTGATGTCGGGGGCCTGGGTGGTCAGCTTGACGGTGTAATCATCAACCTGGGTGATCGCGCCATCGCGGGCGGTCTTGGTGTCGGGGTTGATGAGCGAGCCCATACGGCCGGCCATCGAGTTGCCCTCAACATTGCCATCGCACCAACGGGTGATGTTGAACACCACGTCCTTGGCGGTGAAATCGTCGCCATTCGACCACTTCACGCCCTTGCGGACATTCAGAGTGAATTCGGTGGCGGTGTCGTTCACCGACCACGATTCCAAGAGCATCCCGCGCAGCGAGCCGTCGTTGTTATATTCGACCAGATATTCCAGCCAGCCGCGGTAGAAGTTCGCCAGCTCCGACCAGTCGGCGGTGCGGGGGTCTTTCTGCGCCTTGGTTTCCATCGCCATGCGCAGCGTGCCGCCCATGGCGGGGGCATCTTGTGCCGCGACCGGGGCTTCAAGGCCCAAAAGGCCATAAGCGGCCGCAGCCGAAACGCCAAGCGCGGTCGAACGCGCAAGGAATTCGCGGCGGCTCAACTGGCCGTCTTTGCATTCCTTGGCATACATTTCCGCTGCGGGATGCAGCGATTTGGTGGCAAGCATGTCTTTCATTCTGTGTCTCCCTGTCAGGCTCAGCCTTTGATTTCACAGTGGTTGCGGCGGCACATCGCCAACCCGAACACAAACATGGCCCCGGTTCGTCCGGGGTCCGCGGGGGGCAATGCAATCGCACGCGTCACGTCGGGTATTCGGCATCTTTTCGGCCCATCCGTCAACGGCAAGATTCGGCGCATAATGCGATTTTTGCGACATTCTTGCGTCGAAAACGCTTCTCGACAGGTCTGTCGGGTTTTTTGCGGCATTTTCCGTTGTCGCGGAATACTGTCCGTCAAGGCGGAGCAGTGCCGATCCCGGCAAAAACCGGGGTTTTGATTCGTTTTCAGGGGGATGAAAGAATCAGAGCGAGCGGCGGAAGGCCGTGGGCGAAAGCCCCGTCATGTTCTGAAAGGCGCGGGTGAAATAGGCGGCCGAGCGGAACCCAAGGCTCTGCCCGATCTGGCCCACGGGGGTTTTGGTTTCCGAAAGCAGGCGCAGCGCCTCGAAGATGCGGCGGTCTTGCAAAAGGTCGATGGCCGGGCGCCCGCAGGTCTCGCGGCAGCAGCGCGTCAGATGCGTCGGCGTGACCCCAAGCTTGGCCGCGATTTCGCCCACACCGATGCCGCTGCGGAAATCGCGCTCCATCACGCGGGTAAAACGGTTGACCAGCCGGCGGGTGGCATCGGGCGGCGCCACCTCTGAGGCGGCGCGCAGGGCCTGGCGTTCCAGCCACACCCCCAAAAGCCCCAGATAGTGCCGCGCGGCACGGTCATGGCCGGGGATGTCGCTGTCCATCTCGCGCTGGATCATGTCCAGAACGACATTCACCTCTTGCTGGGCATGAACCTCGCGGATGCGTAGATGTTGCGGCTGGTCGGGCAGCGTCACGTTGTTGTCGCGGCCAAAGAACACCGCGGTGCCAAAAACCTGCGGCCCCACCTCAAAGCCATGCATCACCCCGGCGGGAATATAGATGGCGTTATGGGCAGTATATCCGCGCGTGACCCCGGCTACCGTGATCCGGCCTTGGCCTTTGGTGAACCACAAAAAGCACGGCTCGCTCAGCGTGCGCATCGCCTCAACCCGCCAGCGGCCGGCGGCGGCCAGATGGGGCAGGGCGACAAGGCGCATTTGCGGGGCTTCGATCGGGGCGTTCATGGCAGTCTGGTCCGTTCTTGCTCTGCACAGTGGCAAAGCTTGGCCCGCAACCCAAGCAAAAAATAAGGCAGATCGGCCCGCAAAGGCCCTTCTGGGCGGAAAGACGGTGGATAACTCTGTGGAAAACCGATTTTTACCTTATTCCCGGCCTAGTTCGCGCCATTCCTTCATGCGGGAACGAAACCAGGTGCGCTGGCGTTTGGCATAGCGGCGGCTGGCCAGAATGGCTGCATCGGTCGCTTCGTCCAGACTGATTTCGCCACGCAGATGCGCGATCAGTTCCGGCGCACCAATGGCTTTTGCGGCCGGGCGCTCGGGCTGCCAATCGGGCAGGGCGGCGCGCACTTCCTCCAGCGCGCCCTCGTGCAGCATGGCGCGAAAGCGCCGCGCGATTCTGGCGTCCAGCCAGCCAACATCAGGGCGCAGGACAAGCGCCTGCGCCGCGTGCAGCGGCAAGATCGGCGGCGGGGTTTCCGCCTGCCACGCCGCCAGCCCCCGGCCGGTCGTGCGCAACACCTCCCAGGCCCGCTGAACCCGCGCGCCATTTTGCCGGTCGATCCGCGCCGCAGTTGGCCCGTCCAGTTCCGCCAAAAGCCCGCCAAAGCCCTCGGCGGCAACGCGGGCATCGGCTTCGGCGCGCACATGGGCCGGCACGGCGGGAATATCGGCCAGCCCCTCGGTCAGCGCGGTAAAGTTCAGCCCGGTGCCGCCCACGATCACAACCGGCCGGTCCAAAAGCCCCGCCACCTCGCGCAGCCAGCGCCCGGTGGAATAGCTCTCAGCGCATCCGATATGACCATAAAGCGCATGGGGCAGCGCCGCCTCGTCCGCCGGGCTGGGCCGCGCCGTCAACACCTGCCAGCAGCCATAGACCTGCAACGCATCGGCATTCACCACCACCCGGCCATCGCGCGCGGCAATTTCCATCGCCAGCGCCGATTTGCCGCTGGCAGTTGGCCCGGCGATCAGCACCGGGGCTTCACGCGATATGGCGGCAATGGCTTTCATCTTGGCGAAAATACCCCACGGGGGTGCGGGGGTGTGAAACCCCCGCGTCCCGACGTTTCAGCAGTTGAACCTGCCCCGGTTTTGCGACATTTTGCGGCATAATCCAAGCCACCACCCATATGCAGGGAAATCCCATGTCCGACAGCGCCCCCACCTCTGCCGCCAAATACACACGCGTGATGCTGAAAATCTCGGGCGAGGCGCTGATGGGCGATCAGGGCTTCGGGCTGCATCCGCCCACCGTCGCCCGCATCGCGCAAGAGGTGAAGTCGGTGCGTGACATGGGGGTTGAGGTGTGCATGGTGATCGGGGGCGGCAACATCTTTCGCGGCCTTGCCGGTTCGGCCCAGGGGATGGAGCGCACGACCGCCGATTACATGGGAATGCTTGCAACCGTGATGAATGCGCTCGCCATGCAATCGGCGCTGGAGCAGATCGGGGTTTACACGCGGGTGATTTCCGCGATCCCGATGGATCAGGTCTGCGAACCCTATATCCGCCGCCGCGCCGTGCGCCATCTGGAGAAAAAGCGCGTCTGCATCTTCGCCGCCGGCACCGGCAACCCCTATTTCACCACCGATACCGCCGCGACGCTGCGCGCCTCTGAGATGGCCTGCGAGGCGATCTTCAAAGGCACCAAGGTGGATGGCGTTTATGACAAAGACCCGAAGAAACATGCCGATGCTGTGCGCTATGACCATGTGAGCTATGACGAGGTCTTGCAAAAGCATCTTGGTGTGATGGATGCCAGCGCGATTGCTTTGGCGCGCGACAATGACCTGCCGATCATCGTCTTTTCGCTGGATGAGCCGGGCGGCTTCCGCGGTATTTTGGAAGGCCGCGGCACCTATACCCGCGTGCAGGGCTGATCTTTCGCGCCAAATGCCGGTGGGCGCGCCGCGCGGGGGGCGTGGGGCAAAGGGGGCAAAACGGCGTTTGGCCGCCTTTTTACCCGCCCCTCGCGCATTTCCTGCGATCGCCCCGGTTTATTTCTGTGCGCGCATTCGCTAGAAGGGCGCAAACAAGGCCCGAGAATTCCGGGCCCGCATGACTTTGAAGGAAGACCCGATGTCTGACGATCTTGAGATTGACCTCGATGCCATTCAGCGCCGGATGGATGGTGCGATGAATGCGCTCAAGCATGAATTTGCAAGCTTGCGCACCGGGCGCGCCTCGGCCTCGATTGTCGATCCGATTCAGGTTGACGCCTATGGCCAGATGACCCCGATCAACCAGCTTGGCACCGTGAACGTGCCCGAGCCGCGCATGGTTGTCATCAATGTCTGGGACAAGGCGATGATCGGCAAGGTGGAAAGGGCCATTCGCGAAAGCGGTATCGGCATCAATCCGGTAACCGATGGCCCGCTTATCCGTCTGCCGATCCCGGAGCTGAACGAACAGCGCCGCAAGGAACTGGTCAAGGTTGCCGCGCAATATGCCGAAAGCGCCAAGGTGGCGATCCGCAACGTGCGCCGCGATGGCATGGACCAGATCAAAAAGGCCAAGGCTGCCGGCATGTCGGAAGACGATCAGAAAATGTGGTCGGACGAGGTGCAGGAGATGACCGACAAGCATGTGGTGCAGGTTGACAAGGCGCTGGAGGTCAAGCAGGCCGAAATCATGCAGATCTGATCTGCCGGGCGTCCCCAAATGCGCAACAGGGGGGCGTCCGAAGGATTTTGTTAAATAGTTTGGCCTCTTATGGGGCAAAATAAGGAATAAGTGCCGTGGCCGTTGATAAATCCAGCCCCCGTAAAGCTGAACATGTTGCCATTATCATGGATGGCAACGGCCGTTGGGCAACGCAGAAGGGCTGGCCGCGTCTGGTTGGGCACCGCAAAGGGGCCGAACGGGTCAAGGAAATTGTGAATGCCGCGCCCGATCTGGGCATCAAATGGTTGACCATTTACGCGTTTTCCACCGAAAACTGGAAGCGGACAACCGAAGAGGTGCTGGGGCTGATGGCGATCTTTTCGCGCTATATCGAACGTGAGGCTGACCGCATGGCGTCGGAATCGGTGCGGATGCGCTTTATCGGCGATCGCTCGATGCTGAACCCGCGGCTAAAGCGGCTGCAAACCTCGATCGAACAGCGCACCGCCGCTTATAGCCGGCTGAACCTGACGGTGGGCATCAACTATGGGGGCCGCGATGAGATTACCCGCGCCACCCGCGATATTGCCCGGGCCGTGGCCGATGGGCGGCTGAAGCCCGAACAGATTACCGACGAGCTGATTTCGCAGCATCTTGATACCGCCGATCTGCCGGACCCCGATCTGGTGATCCGCACCAGCGGTGAAACGCGCACCTCGAACTTTATGCCCTGGCAGGCGGCCTATGCCGAATATGAATTCACCGAAACGCTTTGGCCCGATTTTACCGCCCAGCATCTGGCCGAAATCGTTGGCCGCTTTGGCGCGCGTGAACGGCGCTTTGGCGGGGTCATGCCGGCATGAACGAACGTTGGGCCGATCTTGGGCCGCGCGCCCTGTCTGCCATCGTGATGCTGGCGCTTGGCGGCGGTGCGATCTGGGCCGGGGGCGGGATTTTTGCGCTTTTGGTCGTGGCTGCGACCGGGGCGATGATGTGGGAACTGGCGCGGATGACGGCGGATCCGGCGCGTGATCTGTCTTTGTGGCTGGGCGCGCTGGCGGCAGGGATGCTGGCGGTCAATCTGTGGTCTGCCACGCCTTGGCCCCTGGCCGGGCTTTTGGTGCCTGCGGTGGCGGGGGTTTTGATTCCGCGGCGCGACCGGGCGGTGTTCTTTGGCTATGCGCTTGTCATCATGCTGACGGGGCTGTCGTTGGTGATCTTGCGCCAGTCGCTTGGGCTTGTGCCGGTTTTGTGGGTGCTGGCGGTGGTTATTGCCTCGGATGTGCTGGGCTATTTTGCTGGCCGTATTCTGGGCGGGCCAAAGTTCTGGCCGGCGATCAGCCCCAAGAAAACATGGTCCGGCACGGTGGCTGGCTGGCTGGGGGCTGCGGTTGTTGGCCTTGGTTTCTGGGCGGCGGGGCAGGGGGCTGCGGCGCTGATCTGGTTTTCGCCTCTGGCAGCCTTTGCCGGCCAGATGGGCGACATCGCGGAATCCGCGATCAAGCGCCGCGCCGGGGTGAAAGACAGTTCCAACCTGATTCCCGGTCATGGCGGCCTGCTTGACCGCTTTGACGCGCTGGCCTTCGCCGCCATCCTGACCGCCCTTGCCAGCCCTTTCCTGCCCCTGTTTCCGCTGCTGAAAGGCTAAGGCCATGCGCCGCATCTCCATCTTTGGCGCCACCGGCTCGATCGGGGAAAGCACCTATGATCTGATCTGCCGTGAGGGCGGGGCCGAAGCCTTTCACACTGTCGCACTGACTGGCGGTCATAACGTGGCGCGGCTGGCCGAAATGGCCCGAAATTTGCGTGCCGAAGTCGCGGTGACGGCCCATGAAGAAAACCTGCCCGCCCTGCGCGATGCGCTGGCCGGATCGGGCGTTCATGCCGCCGCCGGGGCTCATGCCATCCTTGAGTCCGCCGACCGCGAGGCGGATTGGGTGATGTCGGCCATCATTGGTGCTGCCGGGCTGGTGCCGGGGATGCGGGCCTTGTCGCATGGCACCGCGCTGGCCCTTGCCAATAAAGAAAGCCTTGTGACCGCGGGGGAGTTGCTTTTGCGCACCGCGCGGGGGCATGGCGCCACCATCCTGCCGGTCGACAGCGAGCATTCCGCCATTTTTCAGGCGCTGGTTGGCGAAGACCTGACCGCGGTTGAGCGTATTATCCTGACCGCATCGGGCGGTGCCCTGCGCGATTGGCCGATGGAGCGTCTGGCCCATGCCACGCTGGCGGAAACCTTGGCGCATCCGAATTGGTCCATGGGCCAGCGCATCACCATCGATTCGGCGTCCATGTTCAACAAGGCGCTTGAAGTCATTGAAACGCGTGAGTTTTTTGGCGTGCGGCCTGAGCAGATCGAAGTCATCATCCACCCCGAATCCATCATCCATTCCATGGTGGGCTTCCGCGATGGCGCGGTGATGGCGCATCTGGGGATGCCCGACATGCGCCACCCGATCGGCTATGCGCTGAACTGGCCCGAAAGGCAGGCCTTGCCGGTGGCCAAGCTTGACCTTGCCGCGCTTGGGCAACTGACCTTCCGCGCCCCCGATGAGGCGCGCTATCCGGCCCTGCGCCTTGCGCGCGAGGTGATGGAGCTGCGCGGCCTTGCCGGTGCGGCCTTTAACGCGGCCAAGGAAACCGCGCTGGATCATTTCATCGCCGGCGGGCTTGGTTTCATGCAGATGGCGGGGCTGGTTGAGGCCACGCTTGACCGGCTTTCGGGCGAAACCCATCTGGGAAATGCGGCGCAGGGGCTTGAGGATGTCTTGGCGATGGACCATCTCGCACGGGTAAGGGCGGGCGAAATCGCTGCGGAAATGAGGGCTGCTTAGGTGGATTTGCTGACAACGTTTCTGGGGATGGGCGGCTTTCTTTGGACGCTTGCCTTCTTCATCCTTGCCATCGGGATTATCGTTTTTGTCCATGAATTTGGCCATTACATCGTGGGCCGCTGGTCTGGCATTCATGCCGAGGTGTTTTCGCTGGGCTTTGGCAAGGTGATCTATACCCGCCGCGACAAACGCGGCACGCGCTGGCAACTGGCGGCGATTCCCTTGGGCGGCTATGTGAAATTCCTTGGCGATGCCGATGCCGCTTCGGCTGCGGCGGATGAGGCCGCGATGGCGGGGCTTTCGGCCGCGCAAAAGCGCCATACCATGCATGGCGCGCCCCTGTGGGCACGGGCCGCCACGGTGGTTGCCGGGCCGCTGGCCAATTTCATTCTGGCCGGGCTGGTGCTTTTTGCCATGCTGCAATGGGGCGGGGTTGCCATTGATCGGCCGGTGGTGGGCCATCTGGCAAAACTGCCGGGGGCCGAGGCGGGCCTGCGCGATGGCGATGAAATTCTGGCGCTGAATGGCAGCGAAACCGCCGATTGGGAAAGCTATCTGACCGCCGCCGCCAAGCTGCCGCCGATGCCCGTTGTCGCATATCGCGTGTTGCGCGATGGGCAGGAAATCACGGTTCAGGCCGGCCATCCGCTGCCGCCTTTGGTGGGCATGGTGCAGTTGAAATCGGCGGCCTATGCGGCGGGTCTGCAAGAGGGCGATGTCGTGCTGGAGGCGGGCGGCAAAGCCGTTAGCAGCTTTGCCGAGCTGCCCCCCATTGTGGAAGGTCTGGCCGGTGCGCCGGTGGCGCTGAAGATCTGGCGCGATGATCCGTCGGGCGGGCAGGTCATTGAGATGGCAATCACCCCCAACCGCCGCGATCTTCCCAAAGCCGAAGGCGGTTTTGAAACCCGCTGGATGATCGGCCTTGCGGCGGGGCTGCTGTTTGAACCTGAAACCCGCCGCCCAGGCCTGGCCGAAACCGCGTCGCTGGTGGCCGAGCGGCTTTGGTTCATGGTTGCCACCTCGCTTTCCAGCCTTTGGCATGTGCTGACCGGCGCGATCAGCAGTTGCAACCTGTCGGGGGCGATTTCCATGGCGCAGGTCATGGGCCAGTCGGCCACGCAGGGCGCGCAATATTACATTGAAATGCTGGCGATGCTGTCTTTGGGCATTGGGCTTATCAACCTGTTTCCGATCCCGGTTCTGGATGGCGGGCATCTGGTGTTCCACGCCTATGAGGCGGTTTTTCGCCGCCCGCCGCCCGATGCGGTGATGCGGGTCTTGATGGCGCTGGGGCTGGCTTTGATCCTGACGTTTATGGGCTTTGCCCTGTTCAACGATGTGACCTGCCGCTAAGGCAGGGTTGGGGGCAGCCAACGCCCAAATCTCGCCATATTGCCATGCTACGCCAGACGCGTCGCAAGTCTTTGGAGTGCTGGGCATGGATGCGGTTGTAAAGGGCTATCGCGCTGTTTCGCTGCTGGTCTGGCTGAATGCTGACCGGGTCTTTACCCTTGGCACGGTGCTGGTGGGGCTTTTGGCCGGGGCATTTTTGGGCACCGCCCTTTTGCACCCCTGAGCCTGGGGCCTGACCCTTGTTCCGCGGCAGGGGCGGAATGTCGCGCAAAAACCCCACGGAACCTTTGGGAATTTCCCTTTGGCCTTTTGACAAGGCTTGCGGTTCAAGCTAGTCAAGGACACATCATTTTGTGATTTTTGGGGGCTGCCAATGCCGAATTCTGCGAATGCGAAAGACGGGCGCCAGCCTGTCGCTCGGGGGTTTGTGCGCAGCGCCGCCGTTGCAATTCTTCTTTGCGGAACAGCCGTTTCCACGCCGTTCTTCGCACCGGCGACCGCGCAGGACTACAGCTTTTCCAATGTGGTGATCGAGGGCAACCAGCGCGTCGATGCCGCCACCATCCTGACCTATGCGGGAATCGCCAAGGGCCAAAGCCTGACCACGGGCCAGTTGAATGACGCCTATCAGCGCGTGATGAAGTCGGGGCTTTTCGAAAGCGTCGCGCTGACCCCTGAAGGTGGCACGCTGAAAATCGTCGTGCAGGAAATGCCGATGCTGAACGTGGTTGACCTTCAGGGCAACAAGCGCATCAAGGATGACAAGCTGAAGCCGCTTTTGCTGTCGAAATCGCGCACCGTTTATAACCCCGTCACCGCCGAGGCTGACGCTGCCGCCATTGCCGATGCCTATCGCGTCGAGGGCCGTCTTGCCGCCACGGTTGATCCCAAGATCATTCGCCGTTCCGATAACCGCGTTGATCTGGTTTTCGAAATCACCGAAGGCAAGGTGGTTGAGGTGGAGCGCCTGTCGATCGTTGGCAATCGCGCCTATTCTGACCGCCGTTTGCGGCAGGTCTTGCAAACCAAACAGGCCGGCCTTTTGCGCCAGATCATCGGCCGCGATACGTTCATTGCGGAACGGCTGGATCTGGACAAGCAGCTTTTGAAAGATTTCTACCTGTCGCGCGGCTATGTCGATGTGGATGTGCAGGACGCCACCGGCGAATTGTCGGCCGAACGCGATGCCAGCTTCATCACCATTACCGTGCATGAGGGCCAGCAATACCGCGTCGGTGCGGTCACGACCGTTTCCAAGGTTGACGGGTTGGATGAGGCCGAGTTCAACGATGTGCTGAAGCTGAAGTCGGGGTCAGTCTATTCGCCCTCGCTGATTGAAAACAATATCGCGCGGATGGAAACGCTGGCCTTGCAAAAGGGCCTGAACTTCATCCGGGTTGAGCCGGTTTTGACCCGCAACGAACGCGATCAGACCTTGGATGTGCAATTCGTTCTGTCGCGCGGCGATCGCGTTTTCGTGGAACGTATCGACATTGAGGGCAATACCACAACGCTGGATCAGGTGATCCGTCGCCAGTTCCGCACCGCCGAAGGCGACCCCTTCAACCCGCGCGAAATTCGTCAGGCCGCGGAACGCATTCGCGCCCTCGGTTATTTCGGCAATGCCGATGTGAACGCCGGCCCCGGCTCTGATGCTGAACGGGTGGTGGTGAATGTCGATGTTGAAGAAAAGCCGACCGGCTCGTTGAATATCGGCGGTTCTTACAGCGTGAATTCGGGCATGGGCCTGTCGCTGGGCTTTTCCGAAGACAACTTCCTTGGCCGCGGGCAAAAGGTGGGGATCGACATCACCACCGGCGCCGATACGGTTGACAGCTCGATCAACTTTGTTGAGCCGGGCCTGCTGGGGCGTGATCTGAAGCTGAAGTTCGGGGCTTTTTACAAAACCTCGAATTACGCCGATTCCTTCTATGACACCAAGCAGATCGCCATTTCGCCGGCGCTGGAATTCCCGATCAGCGATTTTGGCCGGTTGGAACTGCGCTATCGGCTGTTCGATGATGTGGTGAAGAATGTTCATGCCGATTCCTCGGCCATTCTGACGGCCGAGGCCGCCCGCACCAAGACCTTGGGCAGCTCCATCGGCTACGCCTATTCCTATGACAACAAGATCGGCGGGTTGAACCCCAACGGGCGTTTGCTCTTGCGCTTTAGCCAGGATCTCGCCGGGCTGGGCGGCGATGTGAAATACATCAAGACCGAGGGTCTTGGCGTTGTCGAAACCAAGGTCATGAACGAAGAAGTCACCCTGCGCGCCATTGTCGAAGGCGGGGCGGTGGTGACGACCGGCAGCTATACCAGCCGCGTGACCGACCGTTATTTCGGCAATAGCAAGATCCGTGGCTTTGAACCGAATGGCATCGGCCCGCGGGACCGCTCTGACATAGCTGGGGGCGCGGTTAACAATGACGCGCTTGGCGGCAATATGTTTGCCGTGGCCCGGTTTGAGGCCGATTTCCCGGTTGGCCTGCCCGAAGAATACGGCATCAAGGGCGGCGCTTTCCTGGACATTGGTTCGGTCTGGGGCCTGGATAATACCACCGGCACCGGCGGCAATATCATCGACGATTCGATGAAGCTGCGGTCGTCGATTGGTCTGTCGGTTCTGTGGGATACCCCGCTTGGGCCGCTGCGCTTTAACTTCTCGAAGGCTTTGAAAAAAGAAAGCTACGACAAGGAACAGCGCTTCGATCTGACCATCTCGACCAAGTTCTGATGCGCCGCCTGCCTTCTGCCCTTGCCGCCTGCGCCCTTGTCGCCTTTTGGGCGGGGGCGGGTTTGGGGCAGGAAGGCAATGCCGCCGGCGCGGGGGCGGCCCAATCGGTGCCGCTGCTGACGCTGGATGAAAACCAGCTTTTCGCGGAATCGGCCTTTGGCAAGGCGGCGCTGGCGCGGCAAGACGCCGATGCCCGCGCCCTGATCGAAGAAAACCGCCGGATCGAGGCCGCGCTTGAGGTTGAAGAACAAGATCTGACCACCCGCCGCCCCACGATGGGCCGCGAGGAATTCACGCCGCTATCTGATGCGTTCAACCTCAAGGTCGAAGGCATCCGCAAGGCGCAAGACGCCAAGTCGCGCGATCTGAACCGCCGGGCCGATCAGGACCGGCAGGCGTTCTTGCTGGCGGTGCGCCCGGTTCTGGCCGATCTCATGGCGGCGCGCGGTGCGGTGGCGATCATCGACAAACGCGCGGTTTTCGTGGGGTTTGAAAATATTGACATCACCGCCGAAGCCATAGCCGAGCTTGACAAGGCCCTTGCCGAAGGCCGCCTGACCGCGCCCGGCAACCCGGACGAAGCCGCTAAACCGGCATCGCCCTGACCGCCCGCCCGAAATACGCCCTTTGACCCGTGGCAAGGGCTGCGGCTTGTCTCGCGGCGCGGGGCTTGCTAGTCAGGACATCAAGGCACAATAAAAGGGGCCATGGCCCCGCCGCAGGAGACAGCATGACCGACGCCCCCCTTACCGCCGATCTGGCATTGATCCAACGCATCATCCCGCATCGTTATCCGTTCTTGCTGGTCGATAAGGTGCGCGACATCCACCTGCATAAATCCTGCGTTGGCATCAAGAATATCACCTTCAACGAGCCGCAGTTTCAGGGCCATTTCCCGAACATGCCGGTGTTTCCCGGCGTGATGATCATTGAGGCCATGGCCCAGACCTCGGGCATTCTTGTGGGCCTGTCGATGGATCTGGTGGATAAAAACGCCAATGTCTTCTTCATGGGCGTCGATGCCGTGAAATTCCGCCGCAAGGTGGTGCCGGGCGATGTGCTGGAACTGCATGTCACCGCGCTGCGCGGTGGTGGCCGGGTTTGGAAATTCGCCGGCAAGGCCATGGTCGAGGGCGAGCTTGCCTGCGAGGCCGAATTCATGGCCATGTTCGACGTGCCGAAAGCCTGATCATGGCCATCCACGGATCTGCCGTCATCCACCCTTCGGCGCATGTCGAAGAAGGTGCGACCATCGGCCCGGATTGCCTTGTCGGCCCGTTCTGCATGGTTGGCCCCGAGGTGGTGCTTGGCCGGGGCGTCACGCTGAAATCGCATGTGGTGGTGACGGGCTGGACCGAAATCGGGGATGAAACCGTGGTCTTTCCCTTTGCCACGGTGGGGGAAATTCCGCAGGATCTGAAGTTCAGGGGCGAACGCACGCGGCTTGTCGTCGGCGCGCGCTGCCGGATACGCGAAGGCGCTACGCTGAACACCGGCACCGAAGGCGGTGGCGGGCTGACCTCGGTAGGTGATGATTGCCTTTTGATGACCGGCGCGCATGTTGGCCATGATGCCCATGTCGGCAACCGGGTGATCATGGCCAATCAGGTTGCCATCGCCGGGCATTGCCAGATTGGCGATGATGTCATCATTGGCGGGCTTTCGGGCATTCACCAATGGGTGCGCATCGGGCGCGGCGCCATCATTGGCGCGGTGACCATGGTGACGAATGACGTGATTCCCTACGGCCTTGTGCAGGCTCCGCGCGGCGAATTGGACGGGCTGAACCTTGTGGGCCTTAAGCGCCGTGGGGTTGAACGCGCTGACATCACCGCCATGCGCGCGGCCTTTCAGATGTTGTCGCAGGGCGAAGGATCGTTCCTTGATCGTGCCCGCAAACTGTCGGAAGAAACCGACAGCCCTTATGTCCGCGAGATGACCGATTTCATTCTTGGCGCGTCAGACCGCAATTTCCTGACCCCGAAATGACGCGGCTTGCGATCATCGCCGGGGCGGGGGGGCTGCCTGCCGCGCTGGTGGCGGCGTTGCCTGAGCGTCCGCTGATCTGCGCCTTGGAAGGCTTTGCGCCCGCAGGGCTGGCGGTGGACAAGGTATTCCGCGTTGAACGCTTGGTGCCTTTTCTGCACTGGCTGCAAGATCAGGGCGTAGGCGCGGTCAGTTTTGCCGGTGCCGTGCAGCGCCCGGCGCTGGACCCTTCGCTGTTTGACCCGGCCACCGCCACCATGGTGCCGCGTCTTCTGGCGGCTATGGCGCAGGGCGATGATGCCACGCTGCGCGAGGTGCTGGCGATTTTTGCCGAGGCCGGTTTTGCCCTGCAAGGCGTGGCCGAGATTGCCCCCCATCTGGTGCCGGGGCCGGGGCTTTATGCCGGGGCCGCCGGCCCGCAGGATGAAAAGGACGCCGCCCGTGCCGAAGCCATCCTTGCCGCCCTTGGCGCGGTGGATGTGGGGCAGGGCTGCGTGGTGGCGGGGGGCTTGTGCCTTGCGGTTGAAACCCTGCCGGGCACCGATGCCATGCTGGCTTTTGTCGCCCAGATCCCCGCGCCCCTGCGCCCGGCCAAGGGCCTGTTTTACAAGGCGCCAAAGCCTGCTCAGGATCGCCGCGTCGACCTGCCCGCCTTGGGGGTGCAGACGGTGCGCAACGCCGCCGCTGCCGGTCTGGGCGGCATTGTCTGGCAGGCGGGGGGGGTGATTTGCCTTGATCTGCCCGCCATGCAGGCCGAGGCGGCAACCCATGGCCTGTTCCTGTGGGCGCGCTAAGCTTTTATCTGATTGCCGGAGAGCCTTCGGGCGACCGTCTTGGCGCGGCCCTGATGGCAGGGCTGAAACTGCTTGCGCCGGGGGCGGTATTTCACGGTATCGGCGGGCCTTTGATGCAGGCCGAGGGCCTTAGCAGCCTGTTCCCGATGGAGGAGCTGTCCATCATGGGGCTGGTCGAGGTGCTGCCGAAATACCGCGCGCTGAAACGCCGGATTGCCGAGGCGGCCGCCGATGTGCAGGCCCGCGGACCTGTCGCGCTGATTACCATCGACAGCCCCGATTTCTGCCTGCGGGTGGCGGGCTTGGCCAAAGCGGCCCGGCCCGATCTGCGGACAATCCACTACGTTGCGCCTTCGGTTTGGGCATGGCGGCCGGGGCGGGCGGCCAGGATGGCGCGCCATATTGATCATGTTCTGGCGCTGTTGCCTTTTGAGCCGCCCTATATGCAGGCGGCGGGCATGAGTTGCGATTTCGTCGGTCATCCGGTGGTGGCCGAGGCATTGGCCAGCCCGGCGGAGCGCGCGCAGATGGTGGGCGATGGCCCGTTGCTTCTGGCGCTGCCCGGCAGCCGCAGGGGCGAAGTGGCCCGCCTTTGCCCGGTCATTGGCCAAACCATCGCCCGGTTGAAGACCCGCCACCCCGATTTGCGCGTCGCTCTGCCCACGTTGCGCGGGGTAGAAGCCATGGTGCGCGATCTGACGCGCGATTGGGCAGTTGCGCCGCAGATCATCACCGATCCCGCCCTGAAACGCGCGGCTTTTGCCATGGCCGATGTGGCGCTTGCCGCCTCTGGCACAGTATCGCTGGAACTTGCGGCCAATGGCTGCCCGATGGTCATCGCCTATGACATGAACCGGCTGAGCCTGTGGCTGATGCGCCGCGCGGCCAAGGTGGATACGGTGACGCTGGTCAATCTGGTGTCTGAAACCCGCGTGGTGCCGGAATTCATTGGCGAAGCCTGCCGCGCCGACCTGATCGCCCCGGCGCTTGAGGCGCTTTTGGCCGATCCGTCAGGGCAGAAAAAGGCCATGGCCCTGACGATGGAACGTCTGGGCAAGGGCGGCGAAGCGCCGGGCCTGCGCGCCGCGCGTTCGGTGCTGGCTGCGTTGTAAGCCCGGCAATTTTCTTCGAAGAAAATTGCAAAGACCTTCGAAGGTCTTTGCCCTTAGCGTCCGCGCCAGATCCAGCCGCCGCCATAAACCCGGCTGCCTTCGGGGGCGTAAAACACACAAGCCTGCCCGGCCGAAACCCCGTCTTCAGGATCCAGAAGTTCGACCTCGGCTTCGGTTGCCGACAGGGGCCGGATCACCGCCGGGCGCGGCGGGCGGGTAGACCGGACCTTGACGTTCAGGTGCCATTCGGGCTGGCTGTCAAAGGGCGCATCGCCCAGCCAGTTGATTTCGCGAAGCGGGATCAGCCGCGTGGAGAGCGCCGATTTCGGCCCGACGATCACCTGCCGTTTTTCAGGGTCAAGCCGCACAACATATAGGGGCTCGCCCAGGCCACCAATGCCCAGCCCCTTTCTTTGACCGATGGTGTAATGGATCACCCCGCGGTGTTCGGCCAGCACCCGGCCGTCCATATCGACAATCTCACCCGGATCAGCCGCGCCGGGGCGCAACTTTTCGATCACGGCGGCATAATTGCCATTGGGCACAAAGCAGATGTCCTGACTGTCGGGCTTGTCGGCCACGCTCAGCCCGTATTTCGCCGCCAAGGCGCGGGTTTCGGCCTTGGAGGCCAGATGCCCCAAGGGAAAGCGCAGATAGGAAAGCTGTTCGGGCGTGGTCGAAAACAGGAAATAGCTTTGGTCGCGGTTCGGGTCGGTGGCCATGTGCAATTCCGGCCCCGCGCCGATTTTGCGCTGAATGTAATGCCCGGTCGCCATGCAATCGGCGTTCAGATCCTTGGCGGTGGCCAGAAGATCCTTGAATTTCACCCGTTCATTGCAGCGGATGCAGGGCACCGGGGTGGCGCCGGCCAGATAGGCATCTGCGAACTCTTCGATCACCGCCTCGCGGAAGGTGTTTTCATAGTCCAGCACATAATGCGGAAAGCCCATGACCTCGGCCACCCGCGCCGCATCATGGATGTCGCGCCCCGCACAGCAGGCGCCCTTTTTCGCCAGGGCCGCACCATGGTCATAAAGCTGAAGCGTGACGCCGACGACGTCATAGCCTTCGTCCTTCAGCATCGCCGCCACCACCGACGAATCAACGCCACCCGACATGGCAACCACCACGCGGGTTTCCGATGGCGGTTTCGGCAGGCCAAGCGAATTCAGCCTTTGGTCAAGCATGTGATGGCCTTTCAGGAGTTCGGGGGAAATATAGGAAAATGCTGCGCAGTCTCAACCCCCGGCTTCACCCATCCTTAAGGACGTCGCGCGAATATCCCTGCGATGGAAAAGGAAAAGCCCATGTTTCTTAAACGAGTTGATGGTCCGCGGCAGGTAACGCTGCCTGATGGAAATATTCTGACCCGCGCCGATCTGCCCCCGGCGGACACCCATCGCTGGGTGGCCAGTCGCAAGGCGATTGTGGTGAAGGCCGTGGTTTTCGGCCTTATCACCCAATCTGAGGCCCTGGAACGCTACCAATTGTCGGAGGAGGAATTCGCTTTGTGGCGCAGTGCCGTGGAAAAACACGGCGATAAAGCCCTTCGGGTGACGACAATACAAAAATATAGACAACTTTAGATTGTTTTCTGCTTTCGTTCAGGCAGAGTAACCTCACGTTAACCAATGGTCGCCATGGTCGTTAACGAAGATACCTGAGACGGAGCTTTTTGAATGCGTATTCTGCTGGTTGAGGACGATCCCACGACGTCCCGTAGTATCGAGTTGATGTTGACCCATGCCAACCTGAACGTCTTTTGCACAGATCTGGGCGAAGATGGCATCGATCTGGCCAAGCTTTATGACTATGATCTTATTCTGCTGGATCTGAATTTGCCTGATATGTCAGGGCATGAGGTGTTGCGGCAATTGCGGCTGGCGCGGGTGGAAACCCCGATCCTGATCTTGTCGGGCGCCGATGATACCGAAAACAAGATCAAGGGATTCGGTTTTGGCGCCGATGATTATCTGACCAAACCCTTCCATCGCGAAGAATTGGTGGCGCGTATTCACGCGATTATTCGCCGCTCAAAAGGTCATAGCCAATCGGTTATCAAAACCGGCGATGTCAATGTGAACCTTGATGCGAAAACCGTCGATGTTGGCGGTAAAACCGTGCATCTGACGGGCAAGGAATATCAGATGCTGGAGCTTTTGTCGCTGCGCAAGGGCACGACGCTGACGAAAGAGATGTTCCTTAACCATCTTTACGGCGGCATGGACGAACCAGAGCTGAAAATCATTGACGTTTTCATCTGCAAGCTGCGCAAAAAGCTGGCAGAGGCGACGGGCGGGCAAAACTATATCGAAACGGTTTGGGGGCGCGGCTATGTTCTGCGCGATCCGGGGCCGGGGGCGGTGCTGCCGCAACTCGCCGCGACGGCCTGAGCCTGCTAGACCTTTCCCGCGCCGCCGCCTAACCTTGGGCGGCGAACCGGGAGAGGGTAATGGCCGCAGCATCCGCCGCCGAAAAAGACGTGAATCACCTGACTGAGGCTGAGGCCGGGGCAGAACTGGCCCGGCTGGCCGGGGTGCTGGCCAGGGCGAACCGCGCCTATCACACATTGGACGCGCCCGAGATTTCGGATGCCGAATATGATGCGCTGAAACGGCGCAATGCGGCGGTTGAGGCCCGGTTTCCGGGGTTGAAACGCGCTGACAGCCCAAGCGATCAGGTCGGCGCGGCCGTTTCCGACGGTTTTGGCAAAATCACCCATGCGGTGCCGATGCTGTCTTTGGAAAATGCCTTTGAGGACAGCGATGTTGCTGATTTCGAAGACCGTATTCGCAGTTTTCTGGGCCATGACGGGCCGCTTGGCTTTACCGCCGAACCCAAGATCGACGGGCTTTCGCTGTCTTTGCGCTATGAGGACGGGGTTTTGATACAGGCCGCCACGCGTGGGGATGGGGCCGTTGGGGAAAATGTGACCGAAAACGCCCGCACCATTGCCGATATTCCGCAGCGGGTTGCAGGTGCGCCGCAGGTGATGGAGGTGCGCGGCGAGGTTTATATGAGCCACGCCGACTTCGCCGCGCTGAACGCCCGCCAGACCGCCCGCGGCGAAAAGCCCTTTGCCAACCCGCGCAATGCCGCCGCCGGCTCGCTTCGGCAGTTGGATGCCGCGATCACCGCCGCCCGGCCTCTGCGCTTTTTCGCCTATGCCTGGGGGGCTTTGTCGGCGCCGTTGTCGCAAACCCAATTCGGGGCAATCAAAAACCTTAACGCCATGGGTTTTAAAACAAATCCGCTGACCATTCTGGCCGATGGTCCCGAAACGCTTTTGGCGCATTACCGCTTGATCGAAGCGCAGCGCGCCGGCCTTGGCTATGACATCGACGGCGTCGTTTATAAGGTGAACGACCTTGCCTTGCAGACGCGGCTTGGCTTTCGCTCCACCACGCCGCGTTGGGCGATTGCCCATAAATTCCCGGCCGAACTGGCCTGGACCCGGCTTGAAGGGATCGACATTCAGGTTGGCCGCACGGGGGCGCTGTCGCCCGTTGCTCGGCTTTGCCCGGTGACGGTGGGCGGCGTGGTGGTGTCGAATGCCACGCTGCATAACGAAGATTACATTGCGGGCCGCGATGCCAAAGGCAACCAGATCCGGGGCGGCAAGGACATTCGCATCGGTGATTGGGTGCAGGTTTACCGCGCCGGCGATGTCATCCCGAAAATCAATGATGTTGATCTGGAGAAGCGCCCAGAAAGCGCGATTCCTTTCGTGTTTCCAATGCATTGCCCCGAATGCGGATCCGAGGCCCATCGCGCCGAAGGCGACGCCGTGCGCCGCTGTACCGGGGGGCTGATCTGTCCCGCCCAGGCGGTGGAGCGGTTGAAGCATTTCGTCTCGCGCGGGGCCTTTGACATCGAAGGCCTGGGCGCCAGGCAGATTGAGATGTTTTTCAAAGACGGCCTTCTGCCCATCCGCAGCCCCGCCGATATTTTCACCCTTGCCGCGCGGGACCGCGCCAATCTGGCACGGCTGGAAAACCGCGATGGCTATGGCAAGACCTCGGCCGCCAAACTTTTTGCCGCGATCGAGGCCAAGCGTCGCATCCCGCTTGACCGGCTGATCTTTGGCCTTGGCATCCGTCATGTGGGCGAGGCCGCGGCGGGGCTTCTCGCGCGACATTATGGCAATTGGCCGGCGTTTGAGACCAGCATCACCGCCGCGACCCCCGGTTCTGAACCTTGGGCAGAACTGACCGCCATCGACGGGGTCGGGGAGGTTCTGGCCACCAGCCTGACCGACGCTTTCCAAAACCCGGCTGAGCGCGCCGCGATTGACGCGCTGGTTGCCCAACTTGCGCCGCAGCCCGTGGAAAAGCCCAAAGGCGACAGCCCCGTAGCCGGAAAAACCGTAGTTTTCACCGGCACGCTGGAACGCATGACGCGGGCCGAAGCCAAGGCGCGGGCCGAAGCCTTGGGCGCCAAGGTGGCGGGCTCGGTCAGCGCCAAAACCGATTATGTCGTTGCCGGGCCGGGGGCAGGTTCAAAGGCCAAAGATGCTGAGCGGCTTGGGGTTGCCATGCTTAGCGAAGACGAATGGCTTGCCATGCTGGGCAGCAGCGCATGAGCCGGCCCGCGCCGCTTTTCCCGCTTTTTGCCGGGCTCGAAACGCTGGAAGGCGTGGGGCCGAAAACCGCGCAGGCCTTTGCTGCGCTGGGGGTGCAAAGGCCGAAAGATCTTTTGTATCTCTTGCCGCATTCCGCCGTTGATCGCAGCCGCAAAAGCTCGATCCGCGATGTGGTGGCGCCGACGATCGTGACGGTCGAGGTCGAGGTGGGCCTGCATCTGCCGCCGCGGCAAAAGGGCCGGCCCTACCGGGTTATGGTGCGCGACGCGCAGGTGGAATTCCAACTGGTGTTTTTCCATGCCCGCGCCGATTACCTGCAAAAACTGTTGCCGACGGGGCAAAGGCGCTTGGTCTCTGGCCGGATTGAACTTTTTGATAACATTGCACAAATGGTTCACCCAGATCATGTGTTGCGCCCCGAAGATGCCACCGATTTGCCCGCATGGGAGCCGGTCTATCCCCTGACCGCCGGCATTACCCAGCGCGTGATGGCCAAGGCAACTGAGGCCAGTCTTGCGCGGGTGCCCGAGCTGCCCGAATGGATCGACGGGCCGCTTTTGGCCCGCGAAGGCTGGCCCGATTGGCAAAGCGCCCTACAGGCGGCCCATGCGCCCGCCGGTCTGGCCGATCTGGCCCTTACCGCGCCCGCCCGCCAGCGCCTTGCCTATGATGAGCTTTTTGCCCATCAATTAACCCTTGCGCTGGCCCGCAGCCAACTTCGCCGCGCCAAGGGGCGTGCAACCATCGGTCATGGGGCTTTGCAGGCCAAGGTGTTGAAAAACCTTCCATATGCGCCAACCGCTGCGCAAAATCGCGCCCTGTCTGAAATCGCGCTTGATATGGAAAGCCCGCTTCGAATGAACCGGTTGTTGCAAGGTGATGTCGGGGCGGGCAAAACGCTGGTCGCCTTCCTCGCGCTCTTGATCGCGGTTGAGGCGGGCGGGCAGGGGGTGATGATGGCCCCGACCGAAATTCTTGCCCGCCAACATCTGGAAGGGCTGCAACCCTTGGCCGCAGCCGCTGGGGTGCGGCTGGAAATTCTGACCGGGCGTGACAAAGGCGCGGAACGGGCCGGCAAACTCGCGGCCCTCGCCACAGGCGAAATCGGCATTCTGGTTGGCACCCATGCGGTGTTTCAAAAGGACGTGGCTTTCCACGATCTGCGCCTTGCCATCGTCGATGAACAGCACCGTTTCGGCGTGGCCCAACGCATGGAACTTGGGGCCAAGGGCAGCATGGCCGACGTTCTGGTGATGACCGCAACCCCCATTCCGCGCAGTCTGGCGCTGGCCAGTTATGGCGATATGGATGTCTCCGTGCTGGATGAAAAACCCGCCGGGCGCAAACCGATCAAAACGGTTCTGGTTTCCTCCGCGCGGATGGATGAGGTGATCGGCCATCTGGCGCGCGCACTTGCCGAGGGGCAGCAGGCCTATTGGGTTTGCCCGCTGGTCGAAGACAGCGAGGTGCTGGATTATGCCAGCGCCGAGGCGCGCTTCGCCACCCTGCGCGCGGCTTTGGGCGATGGGGTTGGCCTTGTGCATGGTCAGATGCCGCCCGCCGAAAAAGATGCCGCCATGGCGCGTTTCGTGGCCGGCGAAACCAAGGTTCTGGTGGCCACAACCGTGATCGAAGTTGGAGTCAATGTGCCCAACGCTTCGATCATGGTGATCGAACGGGCCGAAATCTTCGGCCTTGCCCAGTTGCACCAGTTGCGTGGCCGGGTCGGGCGCGGCACCACCGCCTCCACCTGCCTGTTGATGTATCAAGCCCCCCTATCTGGCAGCGGCGAACGCCGCCTCACCGTCATTCGCGATACCGAAGACGGCTTCCGTATCGCCGAAGAAGATCTGGCCATGCGCGGGGCGGGCGATCTGATCGGCACGGCGCAATCGGGCCTGCCACGGTTTCGGGTGGCCGATATGGAACGACAGGCGGGTCTCATGGCCACCGCCCAATCCGACGCCCGCCGCCTGCTGGCCGATGATCCCACATTGCAAACCCCGCGTGGCAAGGCCGTGCGCAACCTGCTTTGGCTGTTAGACCAGGATCGTGCCATCCGCCTGCTTTCCGTCGGTTAGGCGGGCCACGCTGCAAACCCGATTGCCTTCGCGCCATTTGATCATCCTCTGTGCAAAAATATCCCACGGGGGGAGGCCGGATTTCCAATCCGGCCTGGGGGTGTGAAACCCCCAAACGCGGTTTGTTCGCAAATGTTCTCATAAAGTTCTTGACGGACCGTTAAGAAAATGAGAACAATACAGCAACAAAGCGAAGGAGACAGCCATGCTGACCGAGATTGCCGACATCGTTCACAGTTCCCGCGCCACTTTGCTGGAAGATGTTCTTGGGGGGCTGTCGCTTTTTGCCATGCTTTACGCCGGGTTGATGATTTCCGGCGTGCTTTGATCCGTTCTGCCTGCATTCTTTGCCCCTTGGCGCGCGCCCCTGTCCCCAAACCGGGCGCGGATCAGGCCGCCCTGCCTGTCGCAAGGGAAAGATGCACCTTCACGCCGTCACCCTTTGGTGGCGGCGTTTTTTTAGGCCAATTCTCAGGCCCCGGCGGCAGCCATCGCGTCGCAAACCGCCTCCAGCGCCAGCAGAATCGAAGCATGTCGGTTCTTGTAATCACGCGCCGGCAGCAGCACCTCAAAGCCGTCAAAAGGGGCGGCGGGTACGGGGCCTGCCTCTTTCAGCATGGCGCTGAGCGCATCTCGGGCGGCTTCCAACTCGGCCCGGCTGCGCCCCAGCACCACCCGCCCCAGCACCGAAGCCGAAGCCTGCCCCAATGCGCAGGCCTTCACATCCTGGGCAAATGCGCTGATCCGGCCATTTTCCACCATGACATCGGCGGTGATGGTTGATCCGCAAAGCGGCGAGCGTTTGCGCGCGCTGCCCATGGGGGCGGGCAACCGGCCTTGATGCGGAATCGAAGCCGCAAGCTCTAGAATTCGGCCCGAATAAAGCTTGATAAGATCGCTGTCGGCCATGGCCTTCCCCTTTTGCCCCCCATGAGATAAGCCGCAATTCAGCTGCCGCCAAGGACCAACGCCATGCCTTTTGACCCGTCGCGCCTAAAGTATGATGCCAACGGCCTGATTCCCTGCATCGCGCAGGATCATGAAACCGGCGACGTGCTGATGCTGGCCTGGATGAATGCGGAAAGCATTGCCCGCACCTTGCAAACCGGTTTGGTCACATATTGGAGCCGCTCTCGCGGGGCTTTCTGGGCCAAGGGCGAAACCTCGGGCCATGTGCAAAGGCTGGTGGAACTGCGCATTGATTGTGACCGCGATTGCCTATTGGCACGGGTAACGCAGGAAGGCCCGGCCTGCCATACCAACCGCCGGTCCTGTTTCTATACCGCGCTGCGCGATGGGGCCGAGGTGGAAATTCTCACGCCGATGCTGTGAAAGTTTTCGCAGAAAACTTGCAAAATTCTTCGAAGAATTTTGGCTACAGCCCCACCAGCCGGCGAATATCGGCAGGGCTGGCGCCTTCGGCCCGGAAATGTGCCAAGGCGCGGGCATCGTCGCGCTTGGCCAGCCGCTTGCCCTGATCGTCGCGGATCAGGCGGTGGTGGTGATAGGCCGGGGTCGGCAGGCCCAAAAGCCGCTGCAACAGCACATGAATGGCGGTGGCATCAAAGAGATCTTCGCCCCGTGTCACCTCGGTAATGGCTTGGGCGGCATCATCGACGGTAACGGCAATATGGTATGACGTGCCAATATCACGTCGGGCCAGGACAATATCTCCAACGGTTTCAATCATTTGCGCGGCGGTTCTGTGGTGGGTGCCGGCCCGGACGCCGCTGTCGTGAAACGTGATCTCGCCTAAACCAGCCATGGCGGCGGCCATGTTCAGGCGGATCGCACCGCTTGCATGGCCTTTGTCCCGGCAGGTTCCGGGATAAACCGGGCCATCCGGGCCGATGAGCGGGGCGCCCTCTTGCGGGGCGGAAAGTGCGGCTTTGATATCGCCGCGCGTGCAGGTGCAGTGATAGGTCAGCCCCATGTTGCACAGGCGTGCAACGGCAGCATCATAGGCCGAAAGCCTGTCAGACTGGCGCATGACCGGCTGTTGCCACTGCAAGCCCAGCCAGCGCAGATCGTCATAGATCGCCATTTCATATTCCGGCTTGCAGCGCGGCCTGTCGATGTCTTCGATCCTGAGAAGGAAGCGGTCGCCACGATCAGCGGCGACCATCGCGGCAAAGGCATGGCCCAGATGCAGCGGCCCGGTGGGCGATGGCGCAAAGCGGGTTACGCGTTCAGCCATTGGGTGAACGCCTCTTTCGCCCGGTCGGTATAGGCTTTGTAGCGGTCTTTGCGTCCGCGCCGCCCGCCTTTGGCATCAATCGGGGGGAAAAGGCCGAAGTTCACATTCATCGGCTGAAATGTCTTGGCCTCGGCCCCGCCGGTGATGTGGGTGACAAGCGCGCCCATGGCGGTTTCGGGCGGCGGCGGGGGCAGGGCGCGCCCCAGCAGTTCCGCCGCAGCCATGCGGCCCGCCAAAAGCCCCATGGCCGCCGATTCGACATAGCCCTCAACCCCCGTCACCTGCCCGGCAAAGCGGATATTGGGCTGCGATTTCAGCCGCATCTGGGCATCGAGCAACTGGGGGGAGTTCAGGAATGTGTTGCGATGAATGCCACCAAGGCGGGCGAAGTTCGCATCCTGAAGGCCGGGAATCATTTTGAAAACAGCGGTTTGTGCGCCGTATTTCATTTTTGTCTGGAAGCCGACGATGTTGTAAAGCGTGCCCAACTTGTTATCGCGGCGCAACTGCACCACGGCATAGGGCTTTTCCGGCCGATGGGGGTTGGTCAGGCCGACCGGTTTCATCGGGCCGAAGCGCAGGGTTTCGCGGCCACGTTCGGCCATCACCTCGATCGGCAGGCAGCCATCGAAATAGCCGGCGGTTTCACCTTCGTGAAAGCTGGTTTTTTCGGCCGCCAGCAGCGCGTCGATGAAAGCCTCATACTGCGGCTTGTCCATCGGGCAGTTCATATAGGCGGTCTGTTCTTCGACCGTTTCGCCCTTGTCATAGCGCGATTGCATCCATGCCACCGACATATCCACACTGTCGGCATAGACGATCGGCGCGATGGCATCGAAAAAGGCAAGGCTCTCCGCCCCGGTTTCCGCGCGGATGCTTTGGGCCAGCGCGCCCGAGGTCAGCGGACCAGTGGCGATGAGCCAATGGCCATCGCGCGGCAACGCGCTGATCTCGCCGGGCTGAAAGGAAATCAGCGGATGCGCCTGCAGCCGTTCGGTAACGCTTTCGGCAAAGGGGTCGCGGTCTACGGCAAGGGCGCCGCCGGCGGGCAGGCGGTGGCGGCTGGCCATTTCCATGATCAGCCCCCGCGCGGCGCGCATTTCCCAATGCAAAAGCCCCACGGCGTTGCGTTCGTCATCATCTGAACGAAACGAGTTCGAGCAGACCATTTCCGCGCAAAGCCCGGTGCGATGGGCGAAGGTGCCCGTTGCGGGGCGCATTTCGTGCAAAACCACAGGCACGCCCATTTCAGCCGCCTGCCAGGCGGCCTCTGATCCGGCCATGCCGCCGCCGATGATGTGAAGCTTTTCCATCGGGCGGATGTATCGCCCCGCCGCCTTCAGATCAAGGCGATGCGTTCACGGGGCTGCGCGTCAGGGTAGGGGCGGTAAAGCCCGGTCTCGGCATGGGCGATCATGCCGTGCATCTGTTCATAGCATTGGTTGGCGGTTTCATCCGCATGGGCCAGATGGGCAAAGGCATCATCCAGCGCGTGCAGGCCGGGAATGTCGATTTCCAGCAGGAAATCGCTGTGCGGGCCAGAGGCAAGGCCGAATTTGCGCCGCATCAGCCGCCAGTCAGCCACGATGCCCTGGGCGCGCAGATGGTCCATCCAGGCGCTGGCCGCCTTGGCAAAGGCCAGGGCATGGGCCTCTGGGCGCAGGTCAATCATGCAGTGATAAAGGTTCATGGGTTGGTTCATCGGCATCCCCTTTTGCGGGAAGTGAACCACCTTTGTCTTACCAGCCCCTTAACATTCGCGCGGCCAGCAGAACCGGCCGCGCGATGGGGTCATTCTTCTTCGCTTTGTTCGGCCACGCGGGCGACCGAAACCACTTCTTCATCTGCACCCACATTGAACACCCGCACCCCGCCGGCTGAGCGCGAGCGGAAGCTGATCTGATCGACCGGCACCCGGATGGATTGGCCGGTCGAGGTGGCCAGCATGATCTGGTCGCTGATCTCTACCGGGAAAGAGGCGATGATGCGGCCGCCACGCGGGCCGGGCGAAATCGCCTTTACGCCCATGCCGCCACGGCCGCGCACCGGGTAATCGTGGCTGGAGGAAAGCTTGCCCGAGCCGCCCTTGGTGATGGTCAGGATCAGATCTTCCGCCGCCGACATCTCGGCATAGCGTTCAGGGCTAAGTTGGCCTGCGGTCACGCTTTCTTCTTCGTCATCGGCTTCATCTTCGGTCACACCGGCCATCAGGCGGCGCTGCTTCAGATAGGCGGCGCGCTCCTCTGCCTCGGCCTCAAAGTGGCGGATGATCGCCATGGACACCACATGATCGCCGTCAGCCAGACGAACCCCGCGCACACCGGTTGAGCCGCGCGATTTGAAGACGCGGATTTCCTGGGTCGAGAAGCGGATGGCGCGGCCAAGTTCAGTGACCAGCATCACATCGTCATTTTCATTGGCGATGGCCGCATTCACCAGCGTCACCCCTTCGGGCAGCTTCATGGCAATCTTGCCGTTGCGCATGACATTGGTGAAATCGGAAAGGTCGTTTTGCCGCACATCGCCGTCCGAGGTGGCAAAGACGATTTGCAGGTTTTCCCATTCGGCCTCTGGCACATCCACCGGCATCAGGGCGGCAATGCTAACCCCTTGGCTGATAGGCAGAATATTGACCATGGCCTTGCCTTTGGCGGTGCGCCCCGCCAAGGGCAGGCGCCAGGTTTTCATCTTGTAAACCATGCCGTCGGTCGTGAAGAACAACAAAGGCGTGTGGGTATTGGCGACGAAAAGCGTCGTCACCACGTCGTCTTCTTTGGTGGCCATGCTGGCCAGACCCTTGCCGCCACGGTTCTGGGCGCGGAATTCGGCCAGGGACGTGCGCTTGATGTAACCGCCAGAAGTGATGGTCACGACCATATCTTCGCGTTCAATCAGGTCTTCATCTTCCATATCGCCCGACCAATCGACAATCTCGGTCCGGCGCGGCACGGCGAAGGCGGTTTTCACCTCGGTCAGCTCATCCGAAATGATCGCCATGATCCGATCGCGCGAGCCAAGAATTTCAAGGTAATCCTTGATCTTGGCGGCCAGTTCTTCCAACTCGTCCGTCACTTCCTTGACGCCAAGCTGGGTCAGGCGTTGCAGGCGCAGTTCCAAAATGGCGCGGGCCTGAATTTCCGACAGATTATAGGTGCCGTCTTCGTTGATGGTGTGGCTGGGATCGTCGATCAGCCGGATGAAGGGGGCAATCTCATGCGCCGGCCAGCGCCGCGTCATCAGTTTTTCGCGCGCCTCGGCGGCATCGGCTGATTGGCGGATGGTCTTCACCACCTCATCCACATTGGAAACCGCCACCGCCAGACCACAGAGCACATGGCTGCGCTCGCGCGCCTTGCGCAGTTCAAAGGCGGTGCGCTTGGCCACCACTTCTTCGCGGAAGGTAATGAAATGGCTGAGGAAATCGCGCAGCGTAAGCTGTTCTGGACGCCCGCCGTTCAAGGCCAGCATGTTGCAACCGAATGAGGTTTGCATGGGCGAAAAACGGTAAAGCTGGTTCAGAACCACATCGGGCGTGGCGTCGCGCTTCAGCTCGATCACCACCCGCACGCCGATGCGGTCAGATTCGTCGGCCACCCCGGCGATGCCTTCAATCTTCTTGTCGCGCACCATTTCCGCAATGATTTCAATCATGCGCGCCTTGTTGACCTGATAGGGCACCTCATCGACGATGATGGCATAGCGGTCTTTGCGAATTTCTTCGACATGGGTCTTGGCGCGGATAATGACGGAACCGCGGCCTTCAAGATAGGCTTTGCGCGCGCCCGAACGGCCCAGAATCGTTGCCCCGGTGGGGAAATCGGGGGCCGGGATGATGTCCATCAGCGCTTCCATGCTGATGTCGGGGTTTTCGATCATGGCCAGCGTGCCGTCGATCACCTCGCCCAGATTATGCGGCGGAATGCGGGTGGCCATGCCAACGGCAATGCCTTCGGCGCCATTGACCAGCATATTCGGGAAACGCGCCGGCAAAACCGTGGGTTCGCGGTCTTTGCCGTCGTAATTGTCCTGAAACTCCACCGTTTCCTTGTCAATATCGGCCAGAAGGAAGGCGGCGGGCTTGTCCATGCGCACTTCGGTATAGCGCATGGCGGCGGCGGTATCGCCATCCATCGAACCAAAGTTGCCCTGGCCATCCAAAAGCTTCAGGCTCATGGAAAACGGCTGCGCCATCCGCACAAGGGCGTCATAGATCGCGCTGTCGCCATGGGGGTGGTATTTCCCCATGGTGTCACCCACCGGGCGGGCCGATTTGCGATAGGGCTTGTCATGGGTGTTGCCGGTTTCGTGCATCGCAAAAAGGATGCGCCGATGCACCGGCTTCAACCCGTCGCGCAGATCGGGAATGGCCCGGCTCACGATCACGCTCATCGCGTAATCGAGATAGGAAGTCTTCATTTCATCGACAATGTCGATCTGCGGGCCGTGATAGGCGGGACGCTCTGGTTTTTCACCAGTGGTTTCAATATCTTCCGGGGTATCGTTCACGTTCCGCCGCCTTGCTGCAAGGTTCTATATTTTGGTGGGTTTTGTTTACACCAAACAAGCCTTGGTATGCAAGAACGCCGCGCCTTTTCAGGCCGCGCGCATCAACATGCCGAACAAATCGCGCGGATCATCGGGGTCTGCGATCATGTCAAGCTGGTCGCACAGCTTTTGCGCCCGCAGTTGGCCATGCACATAGCGCAGGGCGGAAAAATCCTCGATCGCAAAGCCCACAGAGTCAAAAAGCGTGATGTCGCCCGCGGCCTTGCGGCCCTGCGCCTGGCCCGCGATCACCTGCCAAAGCTCTGTCACCGGGAAATCGGCGGGCATCTGCTGAATTTCGCCTTCCACCCGCGTTTGGGGCGGATATTCGACAAAAACGCCCGCGCGCAACAGGATGTCTTTGTGCAATTCGGTTTTGCCGGGGCAATCGCCGCCGACCGCGTTGATATGCACCCCTGCGCCCAGCATGTTATCGGTCAGGATGGTGGCGTTTTGCTTGTCTGCCGTCACCGTGGTGATGATCTGGGCGCCCAAAATCGCCGCCTCGGGCGTGGTGCAGGCCACCACATTCAGGCCGCGTCCGGCAAGATTGGCCGCGCATTTCGCGGTGGCCTTGGTGTCAATGTCATAAAGCCGCACCTCGGAAATGCCGCAGACCGCTTTGAAGGCCAGCGCCTGAAATTCCGCCTGCGCGCCATTGCCAATCAGCGCCATGGTGGTCGCAGCTTTTGGGGCCAGCCATTTTGCCGCCATGGCGCTGGTTGCCGCCGTGCGCAGCGCGGTCAGGATGGTCATTTCCGACAAAAGCAGCGGATAACCCGTGGCCACATCGGCCAAAAGCCCAAAGGCGGTTACGGTTTGCAGGCCCCGCTTCATGTTTGACGGGTGGCCATTCACATATTTGAAGCCATAGGTTTCGCCGTCAGAGGTGGGCATCAGCTCTATCACGCCAATGTCGGAATGGCTGGCGACGCGCGGGGTTTTGTCAAAAAGCGGCCAGCGGCGGAAATCGGCCTCGATCTCGGCCGCCAGATCGACCAGCACCTGTTCAACACCAATGGCATGAACCAGCCGCATCATATTGGCGACCGAAACAAAGGGCACAAAAGCCTGTTTGGAAGGCGCGGGCTTAACGGAACTGGGCATCTTAAAAACTCCGGGTTGGGCGGTCAAAGACCTTGCGGCCCATCAGGCTGCCGACAAGATCGACCATCAGTTTCGCGGTGCGACCGCGGTCATCCAGAAAGGGGTTCAGCTCGACCAGATCAAGCGAGGTCACAAGCCCGCTTTCGTGCAAAAGCTCCATCACCAGATGCGCCTCGCGAAAGGTGGTGCCACCGGGAACCGTGGTGCCAACGGCGGGGGCGATGGAGGGGTCAAGAAAATCGACATCCAAAGACACATGCAGCATTCCACCCGCCGCGCGTACGCGGTCAAGAAATTCGCGCAAGGGCGCGACGATGCCGCGTTCATCCAGCACCCGCATGTCATGGATCGCCAGATCATGGCGCAAAAGCGCGGCATGTTCGGCAGGGTCAACCGAACGGATGCCGAACAGACAGACCCGTTCCGGCGGGATCGCGGCGGGGAAGGGGGGGAAGGCCTCAAACCCTTCGCGCCCGGTGATATAGGCCACCGGCGTGCCGTGCAGATTGCCGCTTTCTGACGTCAGCGGCGTGTGAAAATCGGAATGGGCATCGAGCCACAGCAGAAACAGTGGCCGGTCCTGCCGGGCGGCAAAGCTGGCCGCGCCAGAGACAGAGCCCAGGGCCAGCGAATGATCACCGCCAAGGATGATCGGCATGGCGCCTTCGCTCAGTGCATCCTCGACCTTGTCAGCCAGAACTTCGGTCCAGCCAATGACGCGGTCAAGATCGTGAACCGCGGGGTTCGGGCAGGCGACAGGCCGCAATTCGGGCAGCGCAACATCGCCCCAGTCTGCAACCCCATGGCCCAGATCGCGGATCGCGGCGCCAAGCCCGGCCACCCGATAGGCCGCAGGCCCCATGACGCAACCGGGGCGGCGCTGGCCTTCGTCGATCGGGGCGCCGATCAGAATGCAATTGGGCATGGGTCTCTCCATTTCTTTGGCAAAATTTGCCGAGGGCTGCTGACGAATCCTAGCGTCAATTCGCCCGCTTTGCTAAATGCTTTGATCGAATCGGCAGAGGGATTGCGCAATATGGACGAAACCGACCAGAGATTGATCGCGGAATTGCGGCGCGACGGGCGGGCTTCGCTTTCTGAACTGGCCGACCGGCTGGAGCTGAGCCGCGCCACGGTTCGGGCGCGGATGGAACGGTTGCAGAGCAAGGGCGAAATTGCCGGCTTTACCGTGCTGACGCGCTCTGACGTGACGGCGGCACCGGTGCGGGGCCTCATCATGATCGGGATCGAAGGCAAGGGCGGCGAAAAGGTGATGGCGCGGCTGGCGGGTATTCCGGCGGTTTTGGCGGTGCATTCGACCAATGGCAAATGGGATCTGATCGCGGAACTGGCGACCCAGACGCTGTTGGAGCTGGACGAGGTGATCTACCGCATCCGTTCGATCGAGGGCGTCATGACCTCAGAGACCAATCTTTTGCTGTCCACCCGCAAAGCCGGGCGGAAATAAAGCGCAAAAATCTTCGAAGATTTTTGCCAAATTTCTTCGAAGAAATTTGGTCAGGCCCCCTGAAACCGTGCTGGGCGCTTTTCCAAAAATGCCGCCACGCCTTCGCGGAAATCCTGACTTTGGCCGCATTCCCCTTGCAAGCGCGCCTCCAGTGCCAGTTGGGCATCCAGATCATTGCCGAAACTGGCGCGCAGCATGGTTTTCACCCCGCGATAGGCCACCGCCGGCCCGGCTGCTAGTTGGGCGGCGCGGGCGTGGACATGGGCCGCGAAGCCTTCGTCGGGCACGGTTTCATAGATCATGCCCCAATCCGCAGCCTGCCGTGCGCTGATCTTGTCGCCAAGCAGCATGGCCCCCATCGACCGCGCCAAGCCGATCTGGCGCGGCAGCCAGTAAGACCCGCCCGCATCCGGCACCAGCCCGATACGGGTGAAGGCCTGAATGAAAGCCGCGGTTTCCGCCGCAATCACGATGTCGGCCGCCAGGGCAAGGTTTGCGCCCGCCCCGGCCGCCGCGCCATTCACGGCGGCAATCGTCGGGATCGGGCTGTCGGTGATCGCCTTCAGCATCGGCACATATTCTTCGTTCAGGATGCGTTCCAGATCGAATGCGCCGATCTGCCCGGCATCCTGCAAATCCTGCCCCGAACAAAAGGCCCGCCCCGCGCCGGTCAGCACCATGACGCGGGCCTCACGGTGCGAACGCTGCAACGCGTGCAACAATTCGCGCCGCAAGCCGCTGGACAGCGCGTTCATCACCTCGGGCCGGTTCAGCGTGATGGTGGCGATGCCCGCGCTCAGCTCATATGTGATGGTGGAATAGGTCATGGCGCGCTCCCTTTGCCCGCAGCATAGCGGGGCCGGGGGCGGGGGGAAGCCCAACCTTGCGTCACTCTTGCATCAGTTCGGCCAGCCGGGCTTTTTCATCTTCGCTCAGATCCGCCTCAACCCGCGGTTTGCGCCGGGTCAGGGCAAAGGCCGCCGCGCCGCCGATCATCAGCATGGCCGGCCCCGCCAGCCAAAGGATCAGGCCCGAGCCATTGGCGCGCGGTTTGAACAGCACAAACTCGCCATAGCGAGCAACGATATAATCCATCACCGCTTCATCGCTGTCACCCGCCACCAGCCGTTCGCGCACCAAAAGTCGCAGATCGCGGCTGATCGGCGCGTTTGAATCGTCAATCGCCTCGCCCTGACAGACCGGGCAGCGCAGATCGCGCGAAATCTCGCGGGCGCGGGCCTCAAGCACCGGGTCGGACAGCATCTCATTGGGCTGCACAGCAAGGGCAGGGAAGGCCGCCAGCATCATCAGGCACAGGATAAGGGCGCGCATGGGCTTACTCCGCCGGTTGGGCTGCCGCCGGGGCACGACGCGCGCCCGCAGCCAGACGATAGCGGCGGTCGCTGAGGCTAAGAAGCCCGCCAAGCGCCATCAGCCCCGTCCCGAACCAAAGCCAATTGGCAAAGGGTTTGATATAGGCGCGCACCGCATAGCCGCCGCCTTCCTGCGGGTCTCCGATCACCAGATACAGATCACGCAGCAGGCCCTGATCAATAGCGGCCTCGGTCGTGGGCATGGCCTGCACCGGGTAGACGCGCTTTTCAGGGTAAAGCGTTGCCACCTCGGCCCCGTCGCGGCTGACAACCATTTCGGCCAAGGTTGTCGTATAGTTCGGGCCTTTTTCTTGATGCACGTCTTTCAAAAGCACCTCATAGCGACCCACCGGGAAGGTTTCGCCCAGGTTCACCACGCGAATATCCTCGATCGCCCAGGCGTGCATGGCGGCAACGGCAAAAAGCGCGATACCAAGGCCTGAATGGGCCGTGGCTTTGCCCCAATCGGCCCGGCCCATGCGCGACAACCGCCCGAGCTTTTCGCCCAAATCCCCGCGCCCGGCACGATGCCAAAGGTCGGCCAGCGCCCCAAACACCACCCAAGCCCCCAAGCCCAGCCCCACCGGGCCAAGCGCCGATTTGCCCGATTGCAGCGCATAGGCCAAAAGACCAAGCGCCAGCGCCAGCACCAGCGCCGCACGCAAGGGCCGCAACGCTTTGCCGATCTCGGCACGTTTCCACGGCATCAGCGCGCCAATCGGCAGGATAAGAACCAAAAGCACCATGAAGGGCGGGAAGGCGGCGTTGAAAAACGGCGCGCCCACCGAAAGTTTGCGGTTCCAGACCATCTCGGCCACCAAAGGCCAGATGGTGCCGATGAAAACCACAAAAGCCGCCACTGCCAAAAGCACGTTATTGGCTAGAAGCGCGCTTTCGCGGCTGATGGTGGCAAACAGGCCCTTGGCCTCCAGCGCGCTGGCGCGGAAAGAAAAAAGCGTCAGCGCGCCGCCCATGAAACCCGCAAGGATCAGCAAGATGAACACGCCGCGTTCGGGATCATTGGCAAAGGAATGAACCGAGGTGATGACCCCCGAACGCACGATGAACGTGCCCGTCAGCGAAAAGCCAAAGGCGATGATGGCCAGCAAAATGGTCCATGCCTTCAGGCTTTCACGCTTTTCCACCACGATGGCGCTGTGCAACAGCGCCGCGGAAATCAGCCAGGGCATGAAGCTGGCGTTTTCCACCGGATCCCAGAACCAGAACCCGCCCCAACCCAATTCGTAATAAGCCCACCAAGACCCCAAGGCGATGCCAATGGTCAGAAAAACCCATGCCGCCAGCGTCCATGGCCGCACCCAGCGCGCCCAAGCCGCATCAATCCGGCCTTCGATCAGGGCGGCAACGGCGAAAGAAAAGCTCATCGAAAGGCCGACATAGCCGAGATACAGGAACGGCGGATGAAAGGCCAAACCGGGGTCTTGCAGCAAGGGGTTCAGATCCTCGCCATTCATCGGCGGATTGGCCAGTCGCAGGAACGGATTGGAGGTGAAAATAAGAAAGGCCAGAAAGGCCGCGCCGATCAAGCCCTGCACCCCCAGCACCCGCGCCTTCAGCGTGGCGGGCAAATTGCCGCCAAACCACACCGCACAGGCCCCGAACAGCGCCAAGGCCAAAACCCAAAGCAGAAGCGAGCCCTCATGATTGCCCCAGACACCGGCCACCTTGTAAAGCATCGGCTTGTCGGTATGCGAATTCAGCGTCACCAATCGCAGCGAAAAGTCTGATACCACAAAGGCATAGGTCAGCGCGCCAAAGGCTGCCGCAATCAAAACCAGTTGCACCATGGCCGCCGGATCCGCCAGGCCCATCAGCCGCGCATCGCGCCGCGCCGCGCCATAAAGCGGCAACACCGCCTGCACCAGCGCCACGGCAAAAGCCAGAATCAGCGCAAAATGGCCAAGTTCAACGATCATCGGCAATCTCCTGTTCCGCAACACCGCAGCATAATGCCAAAGGGGCGCGGCGGGAATGCCCACCGCGCCCCTTTGCACAATTTGTCACGGGGGGCCTTAGGCGCCGCGCGACAGGGCTGCCACGCCAGTTCGCGCCAGCTCCTTCAACCCCAGGGGCCGCATCAGATCGGCAAAGCTGTCAATTTTTTCCGGCGTGCCTGTCATTTCAAAGATGAAGCTTTCCAAGGTGCTGTCCACCACATGCGCCCGGAAAATCTCGGCCAGACGCAGCGCCTCAATCCGCGCCTCGCCCTTGCCGGCCACCTTGAAAAGCGCCAGCTCGCGCTGCACCGAAGGCCCCTCGGCTGTCAGATCATGCACCGCATAAACCGACACCAGCCGCGAAAGCTGCGCCTCGACCTGATCAATCACATGCGGCGTGCCGCTCGTGACAATGGTAATGCGCGACCGGTGCCCGGTATGGTCCACCTCCGCCACGGTCAGGCTGTCAATGTTATAACCGCGCGCCGAAAAAAGCCCGATCACGCGTGCCAACACGCCCGGCTCGTTTTCCACGATCACGGCAAGCGTATGGGCAACGATCCCTTCGGAATAGGAATCGCGCAGATCATAGGCCGAATGGCTGGTCGCGCCTTTTTTGATGTTCAGTGCGGACATCTGTTTCATCCTCTGTGCAAAAATATCCCGGGGTCCGGGGCAGCGCCCCGGTTCCGCCCGCTTACACCAGCACCGCGCCTGCGGCCTTGATCACGTCCTGCGTCTCGGCATTGCCCATCAGCATTTCATTATGCGGCTTGCCCGAAGGGATCATCGGGAAGCAGTTTTCGTGCTTTTCCACCAGACAATCAAAGATCACCGGCCCGTCATAGCGGATCATCTCCATGATCGCATCGTCCAGATCCTTCGGGTCAGAAACCCGGATGCCCTTGCAGCCAAAAGCCTCGGCCAGTTTCACAAAATCAGGCAGGGATTCCGACCAGGACGAAGAATAGCGCTCGCCATGCAAAAGCTGCTGCCACTGACGCACCATGCCAAGGCGTTCGTTGTTCAGGATGAACTGCTTGACCGGTGCGCGGAACTGCATCGCGGTGCCCATTTCCTGCATATTCATCAGCCAGGATGCCTCACCCGCCACGTTGATGACCAGCGCTTCGGGGTGGGCGATCTGCACGCCGATACTGGCCGGCAGGCCATAGCCCATCGTCCCCAATCCTCCGCTCGTCATCCAGCGGTTCGGGGCCTCAAAGCCCAGGAACTGCGCCGCCCACATCTGGTGCTGGCCCACTTCGGTGGTGATATAGCGATCCATGCCCTTGGTCAGGGCCTCCAGCCGTTGCAGGGCATATTGCGGCTTGATGACCTTGTCGGAATTGTCAAAGGCAAGGCAGTTCACCGCCTGCCATTCCTTGATCTGCTTCCACCATTTGGCCAGACCTTCCTTGTTCACCTTGCGCCCGCGCGCCTTCCAGATGCGCAGCGCGTCTTCCAGCACATGGCCGACATCGCCCACAATGCCCAGATCAACGCGGATCACCTTGTTGATCGACGAAGGGTCGATATCGACATGCACCTTGGTGGAATGGGGCGAGAAATCGGCAATCCGCCCGGTGATCCGGTCATCAAAGCGCGCGCCGATGTTCAGCATCAGATCGCAGCCATGCATGGCCAGATTGGCCTCATAAAGCCCGTGCATCCCGAGCATCCCGATCCATTTGTCGCCCGATGCCGGATAGGCGCCAAGACCCATCAGGGTTGAGGTAATCGGGAAACCCGTCGCATCGACGAATTCGCGCAAAAGCTGGCTTGCCGCGGTGCCGGAATTGATAACCCCGCCGCCGGTGTAAAAGACCGGCCGTTCGGCGGTTTCCAAAAGCTCCACCATACGGGTGATGGCGTCGATATCGCCCTTCACGCGCGGTTGATAATGGTCAACCTTGGCCTTCGGCATCGGGGTGTATTCCGAGGTGGCAAACTGCACATCTTTCGGAATGTCGATCAAAACCGGGCCGGGGCGGCCGGATTTGGCGACATGGAACGCCTGATGGATGGTCTCGGCCAGCCGGGCGGTGTCTTTCACCAGCCAGTTATGCTTGGTGCAGGGGCGGGTGATGCCCACGGTATCGGCCTCTTGAAAGCCATCGGTGCCGATCATGAAGGTCGGAACCTGACCCGACAGCACCACCAGCGGGATCGAATCCAGCAAAGCGTCGGTCAGACCGGTCACAGCATTGGTCGCGCCGGGGCCGGATGTGACCAGCGCTACGCCAACCTTGCCGGTGGAACGGGCATAGCCTTCGGCCATATGGATCGCGCCTTGTTCGTGGCGCACCAGCACATGGCGGATGTCGTTTTGCTGGAAGATCTCGTCATAGATCGGCAGCACCGCGCCGCCCGGATAGCCGAAGACAACGTCCACGCCCTGATCCTTCAGAGCCTGAACTACCATCCTTGCACCGGTCATCGCCTTGGTCATCGGTCTTTCCTCAGTTTCGCCGCAATATCGCGGCCCTTATCAACAAAAAGCCCCCGGGGGGTGATCCGGGGGCGCATGGGAGCCATTATGGGCTGTCGTTACCGACCCATGCGCCATTCATCCAGAATTACGACTAGTGCGCGCATTGCCGCCCCCTTTGCCTTCGGGGCGGACATTATGGCGCGGGGCGGGGGGCGTCAACTGCAATTCGGCCGCAATTCGGCATCAAAAATGTCGCAGGGCTGGTGAAAATTGTAGTTTTCTTGCCCGCGTTGGTGGTCTGACGCAATAATTGCGAAATGGCGGGTGGGGGTGCCCGGCCGGCGGCGCGGCCCGAGTCGCACGCGTCGGGGGAAATGCGCGGCAATTGGTCGCTTGTGGTAAGGAAAAATTACCAAATCCTGCCGAGAGGCGAAAATAACTGTTCTCAACTTGGGTTTCGCTGGTTAGGCTACCCCCAGTTACAAGAGCCTTGCCCCCTGCAAGGCCAACAGCGGAGGAAAATAAATCTATGGATCGTCGTTCCTTTTTGACCAAGGCAACCATTGGCGGTGCCGCCGCCGCGGGTGCGGCTGCGCTGGCGGCCCCGGCCATTGCCCAATCGGCCCCCAAGATCACCTGGCGCGTCACCTCGTCTTTCCCAAAGGCGCTGGACACCATCTTTGGCGCGGCTGAAACCATGGCGAAATTCGTGTCAGAGGCCACCGATGGCAACCTGACGCTTCAGGTCTTCCCGGCGGGCGAACTCGTCCCCGGTCTGGAAGCCGCCGATGCCGTGTCGAACGGCACGGTCGAAGCCTGCCACACCGCGCCTTATTATTTCTGGGGCAAAGACCCGACCTATGCTTTGGGCTGCGCGCTGCCTTTCGGCATGAACGTGCGCCAGATGAACGCCTGGCTTTACTACGGCGGCGGCATCGACATGCTGAACGAGTTTTATCACACCCAAAAGCTGCACTATCTGCCCTGCGGCAACACCGGCGTGCAGATGGGTGGCTGGTATCGCAAGGAAATCAACTCCTTGGCCGATCTTCAGGGCCTGAAGATGCGTATTGGCGGTTTTGCGGGCAAAGTGGCCGAAAAGATCGGCATCGTGCCGCAGCAGATCGCGGGCGGCGATATTTACCCCTCGCTTGAAAAGGGCACCATCGACGCGGCCGAATGGGTCGGCCCCTATGATGATGAAAAGCTCGGCTTCTACAAAGTCGCGCCGTATTACTACTATCCCGGCTGGTGGGAAGGTGGCCCGACCCTGGGCACGATGATCAACCTCGACAAGTGGAACGAACTGCCGCCGGCCTATCAGGCGGTGATCCGCGCCGCGACTGAGGCCGCCAATGCCAATATGATGGCCTCTTATGACCATAAGAACCCCGCCGCGCTGAAGCGGTTGGTGGCAGGCGGCGCGCAACTGCGGCCCTTCCCGCAAGACGTGCTGTCGGCAGCTTATGATGCGGCCATGGCCACCTATGCCGAGATTTCGGCCACCAATGAGCCGTTCAAGAAGATTCTGGAAAGCCAGAACGCCTTCAAGCGCGATGCCTATCTCTGGGCGCAGATTGCCGAATACAACTATGACACCTTCATGATGGTGCAGCAGCAAGCCGGCAAGCTCTAAGCGCCTTGGCGTAAGATAAAAGGCCCCGGGGGAAACCTCGGGGCCTTTTTCTATTGCGGTCGGCGCGGGTCAGGGGGGATGCCGTCAGGGGGTTATGACGGGCGCGCCGAGTTTCGGCATTCCGGGCATGGTAAGCTGCGGGGTGGTGATCTGCGGCGCCCCGAGTTGCGGTGCCCCGAGTTTTGGGGCGCCCAGTTGCGGAATGCTGCCTGGGTTCAGCGTGTTCAGGCTTGGCACGGTGATCTGAATGTTCGTCGCATCAATGACCGGGCCTTTGTAATGCATGACAAGCTGCGGAAAGTTGATGACCACCACGATCATCACCACCTGAATCACCACGAAAGGCACCGCCCCCCAATAGATCTGCCCGGTGGTGACACCCGCCGTGGTCTTGCCGGTGACCTTGTCGATGTAAGAGCCTTTCGGCGCAACCGAACGCAGATAGAACAGCGAAAAGCCAAAGGGTGGGTGCATGAACGAGGTCTGCATGTTGACCCCAAGGATCACCCCGAACCAGATCAGATCAATGCCCAGGGCCTGTGCCGGCGGCACCAGAAGCGGCACGATGATGAAGGCCAGTTCGAAAAAGTCCAGAAAGAAGGCCAGCAGAAAGACCAGCACCGAGACGAAGACCAGAAAGCCCGTCGCGCCGCCCGGCAGATCCACCAGAAGATGCTCCACCCAGACATGGCCGTTCACGCCATAGAAGGTGAGCGAAAACACCCGCGCGCCGACCAGAATGAACATGACAAAAGCCGAAAGCCGGGTGGTGGATTCCAGGGCCTGCCGGATAACGCCAAGGTTCAGCCGCCCCTTCATCCCGGCCAGCAAAAGCGAACCGACCGCGCCCATCGCGCCGCCCTCGGTTGGGGTGGCGATGCCCAGAAAGATCGTGCCCAGCACCAGAAAGATCAGCGCCAAAGGCGGGATCAGCACCATGATCACCTGTTGCGCCAAACGGCTGAGCAGGTTGATCTTCAGCGCCTTGTCGATCACGGCATAGGCATAGACCACGGCAATGCCGATGGTGGCGCCGAAAATATCGGCATTGGCACCATAAGCCGTGAACAAAAGAAGATGCGCGCCATAGCCAATGGCGGCAATCGCCGCGACTGCCGCCAAAAGCGAAGTGACCCCATTGCCCAGCGTCCGCGCCTCGGCCGGAAGGGCAGGCACCCATGACGGGCGCAGGATGGACACGACAAAGACATAGCCCAGATAAAGCCCGGTCAGGACCAGCCCCGGCAGCATCGCGCCCTTATACATATCGCCCACCGACCGGCCCAACTGATCGGCCAGAACGATCAGCACAAGGCTGGGCGGAATGATCTGCGCCAGCGTGCCCGAAGCCGCAATCACCCCGGTCGCCACCCGCCGGTCATAACCATAGCGCAGCATGATCGGCAGCGAAATCAACCCCATGGCAATGACCGATGCCGCCACAACCCCGGTGGTCGCCGCCAAAAGCGCGCCAACGATGATCACCGCATAGGCCAGCCCGCCGCGCACCGGGCCGAAAAGTTGGCCGATGGTGTCCAGCAGGTCTTCGGCCATGCCAGAGCGTTCCAGCACGATGCCCATGAAGGTAAAGAAGGGAATGGCCAGCAGAGTTTCGTTTGACATCACCCCCCACAATCGTTGGGGCATGGTGAACAAAAGCGGCCAGTCCAGCGTGATCGTATTGTCGCTATAGGGGGCAAGCCAAACGCCAAAGGCAAAGAACAAAAGCCCGTTTGCCGCCAGCGAAAACGCCACCGGATAGCCCAGCAGCAAAAACACCACCAGACTGGCAAACATGATCGGAGCCATGTTGAGCGCGATAAACTCGATCATTTCTTGCTCCCGCTTTTGGCATCATGTTCTGCCAGCCGTTCAACCTCAGCCGCCAGCGCGGCGCCTTCTTGTTCGGCCGCTGCATGGGCGGAAACAAAGGGGTGGGGGTCTGGAATAAGCCCGCGCATCACCGCGATTTTCTTGATGATTTCCGAAATTGCCTGAAAGATCAGCAAGATGAAGCCCGCTGCCAACAGCGCCCGCGCCGGCCAGATCACCAGCCCGCCCGCATTGGTGGACACCTGCCCGATCTCATAGGCCTGCCAGGCATAGGGCACCAGCATCCAGGCCATCAGCGTGACAAAGGGCAGAAGAAAAAACACATGCCCGATCAGATCAATCCAGTGTTGGCGGGCGCGTGAATGCATCCCGTATATGATGTCGATGCGGATATGTTCGTTCTGCCGCAGCGTATGCGAAGCGGCCAGAAGAAAGGCTGCGCCGAAAAGATACCACTGTGCTTCCAGCCAGGCGTTTGAGGACATGTTGAACAGTTTTCGGATGATGGCATTGATCGCGCTGATAAAAATGGCCAACAGGATCAGCCACATCACCGATTTGCCGATGATTTCGCTCAGGCGGTCGATCGCCCGCGAAACCCCAAGGGCTGCGTTCATTCCTATGCTCCTCCCGTTTCATCGTCCCCTGAAGGGGATCTGATCTTCTGGTAAAGTGGTAAGAAAATATATCCAATTATGGCATGAAGCGGGATCGGGTCAATGTTTTAGTTTGGCACGGCCCGCGCGGCTGGCAAAGAAAAATAGCCGCCGCGCCGTGGTGACGCAGGGGAAAGCACCAGAGAAGGCGCTGGGCTGGGGCGAAATCAGGCCGTGAAACCCGCGCGGCGCTTACGAGCCATCGCGGATGGCGCGGGCTTCGGGCAGGGCGATGCGGGCCACCTGTTCGGCAATCGGGTCCACCGACAGCGGGTGCAATTCGGCGCCATGGTCGCCGGGATCGCCCAAAGCCACCCAATCGCCGCCCTTGTAGATTTCCAGCGCGTTGAAGCCGGCCTTATAGCCCATTTTGCGGCTGCCCGGCACCCAATAGCCCAGATAGACAAAGGGCAGGCCCGCCTCGCGTGCGATGGCGATATGGTCCAGAATGGCAAAGGTGCCAAGGCTGTAATCGGTCAGATCCGGGTCATAAAAGCTGTAGACCATGCTCAGCCCGTCATCGAAAACATCGGTCAGCGCCACGGCGGCCAGCGGGCGCCCCTTTTCGCCGGGGCCCGCGGGGCGGGTATATTCGATGACGCGGGTCTTGATCGGGGTTTCCTCGACCATGGCGGCGAATTCGAAAACATCCATATCGGCCATGCCACCATCGGCGTGGCGGGCATCAAGATAGCGGCGGAAAAGCTGGAACTGGTCTTCGGTGGCCCAGGGGCTGGTGGCGTTGCGGCGCAGATGGGCTGTGGCTTTCATCAGCCGGCGCTGGGTGCGGCTTGGCACGAAATCGGCCACGCGGATGCGCGCGGAAAGACAGCCCGAACATTCCGCGCAAGAGGGGCGGTAAAGCACGTTCTGGCTGCGGCGAAACCCTTGTTTTGAAAGCGCATCGTTCAGCCGTTGCGCCTGATCGCCCTGAAGGGCGGTGAACAATTTACGTTCCATCCGGCCCTCAAGATAGGGGCAGGGCTGGGGGGCCGTCACATAAAACTGTGGCGCGATGGGCAGGGTATGGCGCATGGATTTCGCACTTGGGTTGCGTGGCGCCACGTTAGCAATTGCAATTCCGCCCGCCAAGGGAAACTTGTGAAAGATCAGAAACGAATGCCCCGCCCGGTTGGGCGGGGCGCGCGTCTGTGACTGCGCCTGTGGCTGCGCTGGGATTATGCGTCAGAGCTTGCAGCTTCGGCAGAACCCGCGGCGCGGGCGGTGCGGGCGCGATCTTCCATGAAGGCGTCAAATTCGGATTTGTCCTTGGCTTCGCGCAGGCGCTGCAAAAAGCCCTCAAAGGCGGTTTGTTCGTCTTCCAGCCGTTTCAGCATTTCCGATTTATAGCTGTCAAAGGCCGCATTGCCCGAAGGTTGGGCGGCGCGATAGGCGGTGTAGCGGGCTTGGCGGTGGTGATGGCGGGCGGTGCATCCGAACATTTTGTCAGAACTCCAACGATGGGTTGCGGTAATATAGGCGACGAAGAACAGCCCGATGGGCCAGAAGAACACAAAGCCCAGCACCATGGCGGCGATCCAGGCTTTGCGGCCATAGCCATCAAGCCAGGCCTCGGCGCGGCGCAGGGGATTGGGGCGACCGCCAAACGCGACGGACGGGGCAGCGGAGGGGGAAGCGGTGGACATTGGTTTTGCCTTTTCGGGTTAAATGTAAATACGTTTCACATCACCAAAATGGCCCCGGCGCCCGGTCTTTTCAAGAGGGTATGTTAAAGATTTTTACATAAGCGAGGGGTATTCCGATAAGGCATTTGAAATAAACGATAAAATTACATTATTTCCTGGGTGAAATCCGCCAATTCCGCGCCAGAGGCCGCCTGCAACACGGCGGGGGCAATGGCAAAGATGTGGCGCGGGGTGCCTGCGGCGGCCCAGACCTCGGCAAAGCCCATAAGCCGGGGGTCCATCCAGACGGGCAGGGGTGTCAGATGGCCCAGCGGCGCCACGCCGCCAATGGCAAAGCCCGTCACCTCGCGCACCGTCTTGCCATCGGCCCGGCCAAGCGGCTCGCCCGCAAGGGCACTGGCGCGGCCCGCATCCACCAGATTGCCGCCCGCGGTCAAAAACAGATAAAGCCGCCCGCTTTCGCCCTGAAACAGGATCGACTTGACGATCTGATCCAAGGCGCAACCCGCCGCTGTGGCGGCCTGCTCGGCGGTGCGGGTCTCGCCCGGCATTTCCAAGGGCGTGGCGGCAACCCCCGCCTGTTCAAGGGCATGAACCACACGGGCAAGCGATTTTGACATCTGGGCGCACCTCCAATTGGCGCGATCATGCCGCCCCGCGCGCCCTGCGGCAAGGGTGGCAGTTGACCGCGCCGCCGCGCCGGGCAAGATGGCGCCATGCAGCCCTTCGCCTCACGCCTTGCCCGCCAGCCCATCGCCTTCGATCCCGCCCCCGCGGCCGAAATCGCCAGCCTTTTTGCCGATCTGCCCCCTGATCTGCGCGGGCTTATGGCCAATACCGCCGGGTGCAGCCCCTATCTGAAAGACCTGATGACGCGTGAGGCGGACTGGCTGCGCCCCGCCCTGCATGAGGCCCCCGAAACCGCCTTTGCCGCGCTTTTGGCCGGGCTTGACGCCATCGCAACCGAGGATCTGTCGCGCGCCCTGCGCGAGGTCAAGCGCCGCGCGGCGGTTCTGACGGCCTTGGCCGATCTGGGCGGTGTCTGGCCCACGATGACCGTGACGCAGGCCCTGACCGATCTGGCCGATCGCGCGGTGGATCTGTGCCTTAAACGCCTTGTGGCCGATGAGATTCGCCGCGGCAAACTGCCCGGCGCCACCCCGGATGATGCCGAAACCGCGGGCGGCATGTTCGCCCTTGCCATGGGCAAGATGGGGGCGGGGGAGCTGAACTATTCCTCTGACATCGACCTGATCTGCCTTTTCGATCAAGACCGCTACGGCGATGACTGGCAAGACGCCCGCGCCGCCTTTATCCGCGTGACCCGCAAGATGACCGCGCTTTTGAGTGATACGATGGCGGGCGGCTATGTCTTTCGCACTGACCTGCGGCTGCGCCCCGATGCCTCTGTCACCCCCGTCTGCCTGTCGATGGCCGCCGCCTATGGCTATTACGAGGCCGAGGGCCGCACATGGGAGCGCGCGGCCTATATCAAGGCACGGCCCTGCGGTGGCGATCTTGAGGCGGGCAATCGGTTCCTGACCTCGCTCACGCCCTTTGTCTGGCGCAAACACCTTGATTTCGCAGCTATACAGGATGCCCATGACATGCGCCTGCGCATCCGCGAACACCGGGGGCTGAACGGGCGCTTGCAGGTTGAAGACCACAATATGAAGCTGGGTCAGGGCGGCATCCGCGAGATCGAGTTTTTCACCCAGACCCGCCAGCTTATTGCCGGGGGGCGCGACCCCTCGCTGCGCGACCGCAGCACCTTGGGCGGTTTGCAGGCGCTTGCGGCCAAAGATTGGGTGCCCCAAGCCACGGCCGATGAGCTGACCGCGCTTTATCTGGCGCATCGCGAGGTGGAACACCGGCTGCAAATGCTGCGTGATGAACAAACCCACACCATGCCCGCCACCGCCGAAGGGGTGGCCCGTGTCGCCGCCTTCTGCGGCCAGTCGGATGCGGATTTCCGCCGCGATCTTCTCGACCGCCTGCAAGCCACTGACCGGCTGACCGAGGGCTTTTTCGCCCCCGCCGAGGTGGAAGACGGGCCGGAACTTACCGATCATGCCCGCAGCATTGTGGAAGGCTGGTCCAGCTATCCCTGCCTGCGCTCAGACCGGGCGCAGGCCATCTTCCGCCGTTTGCGCCCGGTGCTTTTGAAACGCCTGACGCGGGCCGCCAACCCCGATGAGGCGCTGGTGGCGCTGGATGGGTTTCTGGCCGGCCTGCCTTCGGGGGTGCAGATCTTTTCGCTTTTTGAAGCAAATCCATCGCTGGTAGATCTTATCATCGACATCGCCGCCACGGCCCCTGCGCTGGCGCTTTATCTGTCGCGCAATGCCCGTGTGCTGGACAGCGTTATCGGCGGGTCATTCTTTGCCGCCTGGCCGGGGGTGGCCACGCTTTCGGCCGATCTGGCCGCCAAGCTGGCCGAGACGCCGGATTATGAACGCAAACTCGATGCCGCGCGGGTTTTCATGAAGGAATGGCACTTCCGTATCGGCGTGCATCACCTGCGCGGGCTGATCGACGGGTTTGAGGCGGGCAAGTCCTATGCCGATCTGGCCGAAGCGGTGATCGTGGCGCTTTGGCCGGTGGTGGCCGAGGAATTCGCCACCAAGCACGGGGCCATGCCGGGGCGCGGCGCGGTGGTGCTGGGCATGGGCAGCCTTGGCGCTGGGCGGCTGAACGCCGGCTCGGATCTCGATCTGATCCTGATCTATGATGCGGCGGGGCAGGAAAACTCTGACGGCCCGCGCCCCTTGGCCGCGCGCGCCTATTATTCGCGGCTGACCCAGGCCATGGTCACGGCGCTTTCGGCCCAAACCGCCGAGGGCAGGCTTTACGAAGTAGACGTGCGCCTGCGCCCCTCGGGGCGGCAAGGGCCGGTGGCGACCTCGGTCGAAAGCTTCCGCAACTATCAGGAAACCGAAGCCTGGACATGGGAGCATCTGGCGCTGACCCGTGCCCGCGCGCTGGCTGGCGCGCCGGTTTTGGCCGCCGAGATCGAGGATTTCCGCCGCGCCATTCTGGCCAGCAAAGGGCAGGGGGAAAAGGTGTTGGCCGATGTGGCCGACATGCGCCGCCGTCTGGCCGAGGCCAAGCCCGGCCAAGGCGGCTGGGATGCCAAATTCGGCCCCGGTCGGCTGATGGATATTGAACTTCTGGCCCAAACGCTGGCCCTTCAGGCCGCCGTTCCCGCCCGCCAAGTTGAACGCCAGATACATCTTGGCGCGAAGCGACCAAATCTGTCGCAATCCGAACAATCTGCCCTGCTTGACGCCTATAGATTATGCTGGCGGCTGCAATGCGCGGCCCGGCTGTTAAGCGACCGCAGCCTTTCTCCCGATGATCTGGGCGAAGGTGGACGGGCCTTTGTGCTGCGCGAATGCGCCGCCGACACCGCCGAGGCGCTGACATTGCGGCTGGAACAGGCGGCGGCCCTTGCCGAAAGGGTCATCACCGCCCATTTGCAGGGGTAGACCATGGGGAGGCGCGCCTTGGACCTGAAAGAAGCCGATCCGAAAGGGCTGGTGCGGGAAAGCTATCGGATCGACGGCATCACGCTGGGCGAATGCCGGTCCATCTTTATGGATTGGGCGCTGTCGGTGCCGCTGACGATCGACACACCCGATGCGCTGCGCAGCCTTCTGGCGGAATATGGCCCGGCCAATCAGGGCCACCCGATGACCTCGGTCCTGACCGAGGCGCTGACCGCCCCGCCGAAACCCCGCCGCCGGGGCGGGCGCATCGGGCGGGTTGGGGCTTAATTCAGCCCCGCAACCCCGCGGCTTCGCGCGCCAGGGTTTCAATCCCGGCCCAGTCGCCCGCGGCCAGCTTGTCCTTTGGGCATACCCATGACCCGCCGACGCACAGAATATTGGCAAGGCCCAGATAATCGCGGGCATTTTTCAGGCTGATGCCGCCGGTCGGGCAGAATTTCACCTGCGGAATGGGCGCGCCGATGGATTTCAGATAGGCCGCCCCCCCCGCCTGTTCGGCCGGAAAGAATTTCTGCACCCCATAGCCCTTTTCCCAAAGCGCCATGATCTCGCTTGCCGTGGCCGCGCCGGGCAAAAGCGGCAGATCATATTCCGCACAAGCGTCCAATAGCCGCGCGGTGGCGCCGGGCGAAACACCAAAGGCCGCCCCCGCCGCCTTGGCCGCCTTGACATCGGCCGGCGTCAAAAGCGTGCCCGCCCCCACCACGCCGCCCGGCACCTCTGCCATGGCGCGGATCGCGTCCAGCGCACAGGGCGTGCGCAACGTCACCTCTAGGGCCGGTAAACCCCCGGCCACCAACGCGCGCGCCAAAGGCGCGGCATGGGCCAGATCTTCCACCACAATCACCGGCACCACAGGGGCCAGACGGCAGATTTCAGCGGCCTTTTGCGATTGTTCGGCGGGGGTCATGCGCGGGCTCCATCTCTTGTGCCCGGATCGCGGGCGGGTTCTGGGGGGCCTCCGGCGGGGGTATTTGCACCAAGATGAAAGGCGCAACCGATTTCATCTTGGCAAAAATACCCCCGCCGGAGGCGAAGGTCGGGGCAGGGCGCGCCGTGCCGGATCACAAGACCACCGCCGCGCCGGTTTCTGCCGGGCCGACATTGCGGCGGAAGGTTTCAAAAAGTTCGCGCCCGATGCCATGGCTATTGGCGGAAAGGTCGGGGCTGATGGGGCTGCGCGTGGCGAGATCGGCCTTGATCGTCAGCGTGCCGGCCACCGCATCCAGCCGGATCACATCGCCATCCTGCACGCGCGCCAAGGGGCCACCGCAAGCGGCCTCGGGCGAGATGTGGATGGCTGCGGGCACCTTGCCGCTTGCGCCCGACATACGGCCATCGGTGACCAGCGCCACCCTAAGCCCGCGGTCTTGCAAGACCGACAGGATCGGTGTCAGCGAATGCAGTTCCGGCATTCCATTGGCCTGTGGCCCCTGAAAGCGCAGCACCACCACCGTATCAGCGGTAAATGCGCCGGCCTTGAAGGCGGCTTTCACCGCCTCTTGGTCATGAAACACCCGTGCGGGGGCTTCGATCACATGGCGTTCGGCGGCAACGGCGGAAACCTTGATGACGCCCCGGCCCAGATTGCCCGACAGATGCCGCAGCCCGCCGGTCGGCTGGAACGGATCCATGGCCGGGCGCAGGATCTTGTCGTTCAGGCTTTCGCGCGGGCCATCGACCCAAGCCAGCCGCCCATCGGCCAGTTTCGGTTCCTGCCGATAGGTGCCAAGCCCTTCACCGGCAACGGTTTTGGCGTCTTCATGCAATAGGCCCGCATCCAGAAGCTGGCCGATCAGAAATTGCAGTCCGCCTGCGGCGTGGAAATGGTTCACATCGGCCAGACCATTGGGATAGACCTTGGCCATCAGCGGCACGACCGCTGAGATTTCATCGAAATCGGTCAGGTCCAGCAGCACCCCCGCCGCCCGCGCCATGGCGGGCAGATGCAAGACAAGGTTGGTTGACCCCCCTGTTGCCATCAGCCCGACGATGCCATTGACGAAGGCGCGTTCATCCAGCACCTCAGCCGCCGGGCGATAGTCATTGCCAAGGGCAGTGATTGCGCTGGCCTGACGCAGGGCCTCGACCGTCAGCGCCTCGCGCAGCGGGCCGCCGGGGGGCACGAAAGAGGCGCCGGGCAGGTGCAGGCCCATGAACTCCATCAGCATCTGGTTGGTATTGGCGGTGCCGTAAAAGGTGCAGGTGCCGGGGCCGTGATAGCTGGCCATTTCGGCCGCCATCAGCGCGGCCCTGTCCGCCTTGCCTTCGGCGTAAAGGTTGCGCACGCGGGCCTTTTCGTCATTCGGCAGGCCCGAGGCCATTGGGCCCGCAGGCACGAAAACCGCCGGCAAATGGCCAAATGTCGCCGCCGCCATCACAAGGCCCGGCACGATCTTGTCGCAGACGCCAAGGTAAAGTGCGGCGTCAAAGCTGTTATGGGCCAGCGCCACCCCCGCCGCCAGTGCGATCACATCGCGCGAAAACAGCGAAAGTTCCATTCCCGCCTGACCTTGGGTCACGCCATCGCACATCGCCGGAACGCCGCCGGCAACCTGCACCGTAGCCCCGATTTGCGCCGCATGGGCGCGCATCAGGCGGGGGTAGTCTTCAAACGGCTGATGGGCCGAAAGCATGTCATTATAGGCGGTGATGATGCCGATATTGGGCAAGCGGCCTTCGGCCAGCGCGGTTTTCTGTGCGCCCATCGCGGCATAGGCATGGGCCTGATTGCCACAGGCGAGATGGCCGCGCGCCGGGCCGGCCTTGGCTGCGGCGGCCATGCGGGCCAGATAGGCCGTGCGCGTCTGCGCTGAGCGGGCGCGGATGCGGTCGGTCACGCGGGCAAGGGTTGGATGAAGCGTCATGGCCTCTCTCACTATCTTTCCAAATTGCCGTATCGGGCAGCGGGTGGGCCGTTAATTGGGGCCAAATTACCGGTCCGAATTACTGGAGCAGCGCGGGAATAGCATAATATGTTAGCGCTAACAACCCCCTTGAACCACAGAGATCACGGCAGAAAAACCGCGCCAATTTCGCAAAAACGCTCCGCGCCGGGCACAAAGGGGCCACATTTACCTGTCATTAACACTTCAAAGCCTGTGGGGGGCAAGCGTGGAAAGGTGTGTAAGATGACCGTAATTCGTCAGATGATCCGGCTTTTTGCTGTGCTTGGCTTGGCGGCCAGTGTCTCGGCCTGTGTTTCGGCCAATGATCCGGCCACGCGCAGTATGCAGCTTGGCACGGAACTGGCCGCGGCCGGAACCGGCGCCGCGATTGCGCCAGCGATCCCGGCGGGGGGCTATCGGGTGGCGCAATATGATTTGGGCGCCATTCGTATCAATGTGCCTCATAGCCTGAAGGTCTCTGAGGCCAATACGTTCAAGCCGCGGGCCGATATTGTTTGGCGTGGCGAAGCGCCGGGCGACCGCTATGCGCAGGTGCAGGCGATCTTTGCCGATGCCATGGCGCGTGGCACCGCTGATATGCACAAGGGCCGCAAGGTTGATCTGGAAATTGAGGTGACCAAGTTCCACGCCCTGACCGAAAAGACCCGCTATACCATCGGTGGGATGCATGAGATGCGCTTTATCCTGACGCTGCGCGACAGTGCTACGGGCGAGGTGGTGGACGGTCCGCGCCCGGTGGTGGCCGATGTCAAGGCTGCGGGCGGGTCTGCGGCGATTGCCGAAGAAGCCGCCGGGCGCACCCAGCGCGTGGTGACGGTGGAACGTCTGGCCGCAGTGATCCGGCAGGAACTGTCGGCCCCGGCCAGTGAAGAACAGATCGTGGCGCGGCTACAGGCATCGCCGCTGGCGGGCTTTGCCGAATAGGCGCAGGCCGGGGTTGGCAGGCCGGGGGGGGCAAGGGCGGCAAAGCCGCTTTTCGCGCGCAAGGAAACAGGGTAAGGGGGGGGCCATGATGAGCCCCCCCTTGCCCCATGCGGCCCCCGCCCCCAATACCCGCCCGGTTGTGCGGCTGAAGCCAAAGGCCGAAGCCCGCGCCATTCGCCATGGTTTCCCTTGGGTTTACGCTGATGAGCTGGTGACAGACCGGCGCACGCAGGCCCTGGCCCTCGGCGCGCTTGCCGTGCTGGAAGATGGCGAACGCCGGCCTTTGGGGTTGGTGACGGTGAACACCAAATCCAAGATCATCGCTCGGATGCTCGACCGCAACCCCGAGGCCGCGATCGACCAGGCCTGGTTTGCCGCCCGCATTCGCCGGGCGCTGGCGTTGCGCGAAAGACTTTATGACAGCCCGCATTACCGGCTGATCCATGCCGAGGCCGATGGCCTGCCCGGTGTGGTGATCGACCGTTTTGGCGATGTGGCGGTGGTGCAGCCCAATGCGGCCTGGGCCGAGAGCCATCTGTCAGATCTGGTTGCGGCGCTGATCGAGGTGACGGGCGTGGCCCATGTGGTCAAGAACGGCACCGGCCGTGCGCGTGGGCTGGAGGGTCTGGCTGAGGAAACCGCGCTGCTGGCGGGCAAGGTTGATGCGCCGATCCCGGTGCCGATGAATGGCGCGCGCTATATGGCCGATGTGATGGGCGGCCAGAAGACCGGTCTTTTCTATGACCAGCGCCCGAACCACGCCTTTGCCGCGCGGCTGGCGGCGGGGGCGAAGGTTCTGGATGTGTTTTCCCATGTGGGCGGCTTTGCGCTGGCAGCCCTTGCGGGGGGCGCGGAAAGCGCGCTTTCGGTCGATGCTTCGGCACCGGCGCTGGCGCTGGCGACCAATGGGGCCGAGGCCTCGGGCTTTGGGGCGCGTTTTGCCACACGGCAGGGCGATGCCTTTGACGTGCTGGAGGCGCTGGGCCAGGAAGGCCAGCGTTTCGATCTGGTGATCTGCGATCCGCCCGCCTTTGCCCCGGCCAAACCGGCGCTTGAGGCGGGCTTGCGCGCCTATGAACGCATCGCCCGTCTGGCTGCACCGCTGGTGGCGCCGGGGGGCTATCTGGTCTTGTGTTCCTGTAGCCATGCGGCCGATCTTTCCGCATTCCGTAATGCCAGCGCCCGCGGCATCGGGCGAGGCGGGCGGCGCGGCCAGCTTTTGCACACGGGCTTTGCCGGGCCGGACCATCCGATGCTGCCGCAACTTGCCGAAAGCGGCTATCTCAAGGCGCTGTTCTTCCGGCTGGATGGCTGAGTGGGCGCGGGGAGGGGGGGCTGCTGCGATGAAGGTGGTTCTTGATGCCTGCGTGCTGTTTCCCACCGTCTTGCGCGAGGTGCTTTTGGGCGCGGCGGCGCGGGGGCTGTTTCAGCCGGTCTGGTCAGCGCGGATCTTGGGGGAATGGGTGCGCGCCACCGCCAAACTTGGCCCCGAGGCCGCGCTTGAGGCCGAAGCGCAGGCCACATTGGCGCGGGTGAATTTTCCGGCCGCGCTTTGGCCCGAACAGCCCGGCCTTGAAGCGCGGCTTTTGCTGCCCGACGCCAATGATCTGCATGTCTTGGCGGTGGCGATTGCGTCACATGCCGATGCGATCATCACCTTCAACGCCAAGGATTTTCCCCGCCACATTCTGGCCGAGGAAGGTTTGGCGCGGCTCGATCCCGATGCGTTTTTGTGCCAGCTTCATGCCAGCCAGCCCGCGGCCGTGGCCGAGGTGGTCGCAGAGGTTCACGCCACCGCCGAACGGATGCTGGGGCAAACCATCCCGCTGAAATCCTTGCTGAAACGCGCGCAATTGCGCCGGCTTTTCAAACTGCTGCCCACCCCCTCCTGACCCCGCGCGGGCGCGGATTTCATCCGAAATCCGTAAACGAAATCCGCCGGATTTCGCATGGGCCGGATTTCTCGCGAAATCCGCAACCGAAATCCGCATGGATTTCGCCCTAACGCCCCGAGGCTGCTGCCCAGCGGGCTTCATGCGCTTCGATGGCGGCGATGCGTTCATGGGTTTTGGGGTGGCTGCGCAGCCAGACCGGAATTTCCGCGCCTCTTGCGCCGGTCAGGGTTTCCAGCTTGTGAAACAGCGATTTTTGCGGCGCGGTGCCGATGCCGGCCTTGGTCAAAAGCGCGCTGGCATAGGCGTCGGCTTCAAATTCATCGCGCCGCGACAGCCGCGCCATAAGGGCGGTTGAAATCAGATTGGCCAGCCAGATGCCGATAAAGGGCAAAAAGCGATTGAGAAGCGCCGAAAGCACCACGAAAACCGCGTTCTGGCCGGTGAAATCAATCATGCGGCGGCGCAGATGCCCAAGGGCGACATGGCCAAGCTCGTGGGCAATGACCGCGGCAAGTTCCTCGGCCGTCACCTGACCTTTGGCGCGGGCATTCAGAAAGCCACGGGTCAGGAAGATGCGGCCATCCGGGGCCGCAAGGCCATTTATCACATCAATTTCAAAAACATGCACCTTGATCGCCGGCAAATCCAATGCTGCGGCCAACCTTTCGGCAAGGCCGGTGATTTCGATGTCCTGCAAAGGATGCGATTGCGCGTCCAACTGGCGCTTGGTCTGCCAGACCGAAAAGCGCAGCATCAAAAGCGCATAGCCAATGGCCAAAAGAAAAGGGAGAAGGCGCAGGAACATGCCCCAGATATGGGATAATTGCCGGCTAACGCAACGCCTTGATGCCGCGGGCGATGCCTTCCAGCGTCATCGGCACCATCTGACCGGCAAAAATTTCGCGGATCAGTCGGATCGACTGGGTATATTGCCAATGTTGTTCCGGCACCGGGTTGATCCACAGATGGTTCGGCCATTGGCCGCAGGCACGGTTCAGCCAGACTTGCCCTGCCTCGGGGTTCCAATGTTCATTCGCGCCGCCGGGATGCAGAATTTCATAGGGGCTCATGCTGGCATCCCCCACAAAAATGCATTTGTAATCCGTGCCATAGCTGCGAAGCACCTCGGCTGTCGGGGTCTGCGCATCCCAGCGCCGCGCATTGTCGCGCCAGACCCCTTCGTAAAGGCAGTTGTGGAAATAGAAGGGCACGAGATGCTTGAACTCGGCGCGGGCGGCGGAAAACAGTTCTTCCATCACCTTGACATAAGGGTCCATTGACCCGCCGACATCCAAAAACAGCAGCACTTTTACCGCATTGCGCCGCTCGGGCCTTGTCTGCACATCCAGCCAGCCATGTTCGGCGGTGGCGCGGATGGTGCCGTCAAGATCCAACTCCTCGGCTGCGCCGTCGCGCGCCCATTTGCGCAAGCGCCGCAGCGCCACCTTGATATTGCGCGTGCCCAGTTCGACCGTGTCATCCAGATTGCGGAATTCGCGCTTGTCCCAGACCTTGACCGCGCGCTGGTGGCGGCTTTGGTCCTGCCCGATGCGCACCCCTTCGGGGTTGTAGCCATAGGCGCCAAAGGGGCTGGTGCCGGCGGTGCCGATCCATTTGTTGCCGCCCTGATGGCGGCCCTTTTGTTCCTCAAGCCGCTGTTTCAGCGTTTCCATCAGCTTATCGAACCCGCCCAAAGCCCTGATCTGGTCGCGTTCTTCGGCGGTCAGGTGCTTTTCGGCCAGTTTCGCCAGCCATTCGGCCGGCAGGTCAATAGCCTGCAAGACATCTGCATCAGAAATGCCCTCCAAACCTTTGAAAGATTTTGAAAAAGCGCGATCATAGCGGTCAAGGTGGCGTTCGTCCTTCACCATGGTCAACCGGCCAAGGTAATAAAACCCTTCGGTGTCATAGGTGACAAGACCGGCCTTCAGCCCGTCAAGAAAGCCAAGATATTCGCGCAAAGATACCGGCACCCCTTCGTCGCGCAAGGCAAGGAAGAAGGGCAGGAACATCGGCCTTAATACCCCGAACGGTCCATGAAAATGGTGACAAACAGCGCCACAATCATCAGCGGAATGGCATGGGCCGCCGCATATTGCAGCATATCCAGAACCTTGCCGCCGCGCCGTTTGGCCCGCCATGCGCCCAAGACCGCGCCGACAACCATGGCAACGATGATCCAGACAGGAATATACAAAGACCCAACCCCCGTGATTGCCGGGGCCTGGGCCTTTTGGCCTTACCCCCTGCGCCCGCGCGCCGCCAATGCCGCCACTTCCGACATGCGCGCCCGCACCTGCGCTTCTGAGCCGAAGCCATAACGCGCATAGCCGAGACTGTCGAGACGCATGGCCCGCGCTTCGGCCACCATGCCCTGCGCTTCAAGGGCTTCGGCCTTTATCAGCATCAAAGTGGCCAGAAGGGCGGCGTTTTCGGCTTGTTTCACCACCGGAATGGCCCGATCGGCAAATTGCACCGCCTGTCCGGGTTGGCCGGAGGCAAGCGCGATGGCGGCAAGCTGCATATCGACATGGGCGCCATGCACCTCGCCTCCGGGCAGGCTGCGATAGATCCGCGCGGCTTCGGTAAAGGCGCGCACGGCCTCAGCCGGGTTCGACGTAATCTGTGCCCGGCCAAGCGCATACCAGGAAAAGGCCAGCCGGCCATCGTGCCAGCCCTGCGCCATGGCGATGGACAGCATCTTTTCCCCTGCCGCCCTGGCATTGCCGCCACGCAGCCCGAAGGACTGTTCCACCGCCGCCACCCAAGCCCGCGGCGCGATGGATTTCAGATCGCCGGCCCGGCCCTGTCCCGCAGGGTTCAGCCGCGCCATGATGGCGGGCAAATAGCGCGCGGCCTCGGCCTCATTCATGCCAGAACGCAGTTCCGGCGCGTAATAGGCGCGCAGGATCAGCATGTCGAAGCTGGTCAGAACCGTGTGGAAATTATCGTCGTTAAAGACAGAATCGGGCAGGTGGTAAAGGTCGTTCAGCGGGCCGATTGCCTGGGCGGTTTCTTCATGCAGGCAGTCGCGCACTTCTTGTGGGCTGGTATCTGAGGGCACGAAGATCGCCGCGCGTTTGCGCTGGGTCAGGCGGCTCCAATCCACCAGGGGGGTGCCGCGCGCGGCTTTGTATTCGGCAAAGGATTGCACGCCCGGCACCACGAAACAGGCCGCCGTTGGCACGACGCGGCGCATCTGGTTGCGCGGCACGAAATCAATGGTGATCGAGGCCGATGTGCCGGGTTCGGCCACGCGCACATCCAGCCCCGCCTCGGCGCGGAACCGCCCGATCAGCCGCGAAAGCTCTCCCGCGGCGGTGGGCGGAACATCGCCCGTCATCGCGATGGTGATCGGGCCTTCGAACCGGCTGAAAGAGGGCAGGGCGCGGCCGCTTTCCATGCGGAAGGAAAGGTCCAGAAAATCGCGGATAAGTTCGGTGTTGCCCCGCTGGGCCGGGGCCTGTTGCGCGGGGGGTAAGCCCTGCACGCTGGCCATGGCGGGCATGACCATGGCGTCATTGGCATAGCTTTTGGTGACTTCGGCATTTGGCGCGGGCGCGCAGGCCGACAAAAGGCACAGGGTGAGAGCAGATATACGGCGCATGGCTTGGCAGCTGAACCTATGTAAAAAGGGCAAGTTCTTTGCCCCGGATGAACACTAACGATGCCGCTTCAGCGCGTTCCCAGCCGGTTCAGTGCCCCCAGGACGCGCTGGTGCCCCCGCACCATGCGCACGCCCTGGGGGCCTTACTGATCCGGGCAGGGCCCGTTCCGTTGCCGCACCCTAAGACACGTTCCCCGCGCAGCCGCGGCTGGGTGCCTTTGGGAAATGGGCCGGACGCAATCCCCACCGCGACCTGCCCATCAGAGGACGTTCCGCCGCCGTTCCGGTTTCCCCACGCGTCGAGCAGGCCGCGCGAAGGATGCAGCCCCTTGGGCGCAGATCAACCGGCCGCAGCAGCCGGGATCGTGCCATGGGATGCACCAAAAAACCGTTACCGAAAACTTTACGTCACTTCAGACAAATCAACAGGAGGCCAGTGTCGTTAACAGGGCGGCTTCATGTCAATCTTGCGAATTTTGTCTGGGGGGGGCCCAATCTACCCATGGCGGGGGGCAAGACGGGAAACGCCAGATTTGCCCCGGCATAATCGCGAAGTGTTTCAAAATATTTCAATAATGCGGTATTCGTGAGCTGATTGTGTCAAGACTGTGGCTAAACCTAGGCAGAATCGCCCGATTCGGAAAATTTCGGTAAAAATTCCGCGCCGAGGGAGCTTCGCCTTGGCAAAACAGAAGCCCCCCGGCCTCAGAGGTTCACCGCGCCGCGATTTCTGCTTTGCGTTGTAAACAATAGGCCGGTTGCGCCGCGTTTGTGCCCAATTTGGAAACGATCCCCTTAGCCGCGCCCGCTGCGGTTGAGAAAGGCCAGCCGTTCAAACAGATGCACATCCTGTTCGTTTTTCAGCAGCGCCCCATGCAGGCGCGGCAGGCTGTGCTTGCCCGCGCGCTGCAAATCCTCCGGCCCCAGATCTTCGGCCAAAATCAGCTTCAGCCAATCCAGCACCTCGCTGGTGGAGGGCTTTTTCTTCAGGCCCGGCGTTTCGCGCAATTCGAAAAACTGGGTCAGGGCGGTGGTCAGAAGCGCCTCTTTTATACCGGGAAAATGCAGCCGCACGATGGCGGCCAGCAGATCGGGTTCGGGGAAGCGGATGTAATGGAAAAAACAGCGCCGCAAAAAGGCGTCGGGCAGTTCTTTTTCGTTGTTTGAGGTGATGATGACCACCGGGCGATGCAGGGCGCGGATGGTTTCGCCGGTTTCATAGACGTGAAACTCCATCCGATCGAGTTCTTGCAAAAGATCATTGGGAAATTCGATGTCGGCCTTGTCAATCTCGTCAATCAGCAACACCACGCGCGATGGCGCGGCGAAGGCCTGCCACAATTTGCCCTGCCGGATATAGTTGCGCACCTCATGCACGCGCGCCTCGCCCAACTGGCTGTCGCGCAGGCGCGAAACGGCATCGTATTCATAAAGGCCCTGCTGCGCCTTTGTGGTGGATTTCACATTCCACTCGATCAGCTCCATGTTCAGCGCCGCCGCGACCTGCCGCGCGAGTTCGGTCTTGCCGGTGCCGGGCTCGCCCTTGACCAGCAGCGGGCGCTGCAAGGTGACGGCGGCATTTACCGCCACCTGAAGGTCATCGGCGGCGACATAGCTTTCGGTCGAGGTGAATTTCATAGCCAGATCAAAGCCCTGAATTGCGATTTTGCGCAAACCTAGCCTTGGCGGGAAATTGTCGCAACCGCTAGTGACATTCCTCCGGCTTTGGTCTATTGCACCGCCCCATCCGGCCCGCACAACGGGATGGCACGCCCGATGCGAGGATCGCAAGATTTTGGAGAGTGACGCCATGAAAGCCGAAGTGTTCCTGCCCGACGACTATCGTCCGGCTGAGGACGAACCCTTCATGAATGATCGGCAGCTTGAATATTTTCGCCGCAAGCTTCTGGTATGGAAACAGGAATTGCTGGACCAGTCGTCCGAGACGATTGGCAATCTGCAAGACAGCGCCCGTAATGTTCCCGATCTGGCCGACCGCGCCAGCGAAGAAACCGATCGCGCGCTGGAACTGCGCACCCGCGACCGTCAGCGCAAGCTGGTGTCGAAGATCGACGCGGCGCTGCGCCGGATTGACGAAGGCGAATATGGCTATTGCGAAATGACGGGCGAGCCGATCAGCCTGAAGCGGCTGGATGCGCGCCCCATTGCCACCATGACGCTGGAGGCGCAGGAAAAGCACGAGCGCCGCGAGAAGGTGCACCGCGACGAATGACCGCCCGCTTGGGGGCGCGTTGGGGGCTTGTGCCGCCGCGCGGTTGTCGTGAAGTTAGGGCCGGGCCATTTGGTCCGGCTTTTTCATTTCCGGGGGCGGCATGACGCAGGAAGTTACGGTTCTGGGGGCGGGGATTGCGGGGCTGACCGCGGCGCTGGCTTTGGTGCAGCGCGGCTTTGCCGTGACCGTTCTGGAACAGGCCGACGCCATCCGCGAGGTGGGGGCGGGGTTGCAGATCAGCCCCAATGCGGCGGTGGTTTTGCGCCGCCTGGGGCTTGGCGTGGCGCTGGAGGCGGCGCAGGGCCGGGCGCGCGCGGTGCGGCTGTGCGACGGGATTTCGGGCGAGCCGGTTCTGACCATGGATCTGATGCGGCTGCGCCCCGATCAGGGCTATCATTTCCTGCACCGCGCCGATCTGGTCGATATGCTGGCGGCGGGTTTGCGTGCGGCGGGGGGGCAGATCCGGCTTTTGCAGCGCATCGAGACGGTGGATCTGTCCGGCGATATGCCAAGGCTGCTGACCGCCCAAGGGGCCGAAGTGTCGGCCGGGCTTTTGGTGGCGGCCGATGGGCTGCATTCGCGCGCCCGTGTTGCGCTGAACGGGGCTTCTGAGGCGTTTTTCACCCATCAGGTCGCCTGGCGCGCGGTTTTGCCCGAAACCCCCGGCGCCGATCCGGTGGCCGAGGTGCATATGGGGCCGGGGCGGCATCTGGTCAGCTATCCGCTGCGCGGCGGGCGGTTGCGCAACATCGTGGCGGTGGAAGAACGCCGCGCCTGGGTTGAGGAAAGCTGGGCGCTGCGCGATGATCCGATGGAAATGCGGCTGGCCTTTGAAAGCTTTTCGCCAAGGGTGCGGGGCTGGCTTTCGCAAGTGGAAGACGTGCATCTTTGGGGGCTTTTCCGCCACCCGGTTGCCGAAATCTGGCAGCGGGTTTTGCCAAAGGGGGCGGTGGCTATTCTGGGCGATGCGGCGCATCCGACCTTGCCCTTTCTGGCGCAGGGCGCGGCCATGGGCATTGAAGATGGCTGGACGCTGGCCGAGACGCTGGCGGCTGATCCCAGCGGCCGCAGTCTTGGGCGCTGGCAGGCGTTGCGCCGGGCGCGCACCTCGCGCATCGTGGCGGCGGCAAATGGCAATGCGCGGGCCTATCATCTGGCCGGGCCGCTGCGCGGGCTGGCGCATCTGGGGCTGAAACTGGGCGGGGCGGTGATGCCGGGCTTTGCCCTGTCACGCTATGACTGGCTTTATGGCCATGATGTGACGAAGGGCTAAGGCCGGGGTTCAAAGGCCGTTGCGACGCTTAGGCTGTGACGGGAACCGCAGGGCAGACCAGCTCCATGCCGCCGGCATAGATCACCTCGGTGCCTTCAAAGCGCAGGGTGACAAAACGCGCATCGGCCAGAATTTCGGCACGAATGAATTCCCCGTCGCACAGCCGGCTGGCCGGGATCAGCGCCTCATCCTGACCATAAAGCGCCTTGGCGCGCCAATCGCGGATCATTACCGGCTGATTGGGCGAGATCATCACATCTTCGGCCGGCCGCCCGACGCCCAGCGTGTCGCGCGCCACCGCCACAACGCGGGCATTTTCAACGCGCGTCACCTCAACCTGCACCACCTTGCGCATCCCGTTGCGGGTAATCACCCGATCGCCGGGCGCGATATATTCCACCGGCAATTCGCCATCCAGCGTCAAAACCGGGGTGCCCAGAACGATGCCGGCATCGAAAAACACCTCTTTCGCGCCGTTTTCGGCGGTAAATTGGGCCTGCGCAACATATGCCATGATCTGATCCCTCTGACCTTCCGCCCCCGCGTTGCCCTCTTTCTTTCGCCCAAATGTGGCAAGATTGGGTTAAGCCCGCGCCTTTTTCGCGTTTTTGCGCCCCAAATCGCGCCGGCGGGGCAAAAGGAGGGCCAAAAAGCGCCCGAAACAGGGGCAAAGGCCGTGCCGCTTTTTCCTCTCGCATCCCGCACGCGCCTTTGTTAGAAGGGCGCGGAATTCAAGGCGCATTGGTCCTGCCCTTTGGGGCGGGCTTGGTGCGTCTTGGTGAATTTGCGGGTGTGGCGAAATTGGCAGACGCACTGGATTTAGGTTCCAGCGCCGCAAGGCGTGGGGGTTCAAGTCCCTCCACCCGCACCAGGTTGAGATGAAAAGGACGATGAAATGCAGGTCACCGAGACCCTGAAAGACGGCTTGAAGCGCGCCTACACCATCACGGTGACCGCGGCTGAACTGGATGCCGAAGTGCAAAAGAAACTGATCGAGGCCCAGCCCGAGGTGGAGATCAAGGGTTTCCGCAAGGGCAAGGTGCCGCTGGCGATTCTGAAAAAGCAGTTCGGTCAGCGCATGATCGGTGACGCCATGCAAGACGCCATCGACGGCGCGATGAAGGATCACTTCGAAAAAACCGGCGACCGCCCCGCACTTCAGCCCGAAGTGAAGATGGTTGACGGCGAAACCTGGAAAGAAGGCCAGGATGTCGTGGTGGAAATGAGCTATGAAGCCCTGCCGCCGATCCCTGATGTCGATGCTTCGAAAATCAAGCTGGACCGCCTGTCGGTCAAGGCCGATGACGCCGCCGTTGACGAGGCGCTGAAAAACCTTGCCGCCTCGTCGCAAAGCTATGAGGCCAAGAAAAAGGCGTCGAAGTCGAAAAAAGGCGATCAGGTTGTGATCGACTTCAAGGGTTCGGTTGACGGCGACTATTTCGAAGGCGGCGCTGGCGAAGACTATCCGCTGGTTCTCGGCTCCAACTCCTTCATTCCGGGCTTTGAAGACCAGCTTATCGGTCACAAGACCGGCGAAGAAGTGAAGGTCGAAGTGTCCTTCCCGGAAAACTATGGCGCGGCGCATCAGGCCGGCAAGGCTGCCGTGTTCGAATGCACCATCAAGGAAGTGCGCGAGCCGAAAGAAGCCGAGATCGACGACGAGCTGGCCAAGAAATTCGGCGCCGAAGATCTGGCAGCCCTGAAGGGCCAGATCACCGAGCGTCTGGAAGCCGAATATCAGGGCGCTGCCCGTGCGGTGATGAAGCGCGCGCTCCTGGACCAGCTTGATGGTCAGGTGAAGTTCGATCTGCCCGCCGCTTTGGTTGATGCCGAAGCTGCCCAGATCGCCCACCAGCTCTGGCATGAAGAACACCCCGAGGTGCATGACCACAACCACGGCTCCATGGAGCCCACGGACGAGCATAAGAAACTGGCCGAACGCCGCGTGCGTCTGGGTCTGGTTCTGGCCGAAGTGGGCCGCAAGGCCGAGGTCACTGTCTCTGACGCTGAAATGACCCAGGCCGTTCTGGCCGCGGCCCGTCAGTATCCGGGGCAAGAGCGTGCTTTCTTCGAATTCGTGCAGAAAAACGCCCAGATGCAGCAGCAACTGCGCGCGCCGGTCTTCGAAGACAAGGTTGTCGATCACATCGTGGCCGGGGCTTCGGTTTCCGACAAGACCGTGTCGAAGGAAGAGCTGCAAAAGCTGGTCGAGGCGCTGGACGAAATCTAAGCGCCGGGCGCAAACCGGTGTCTGACGAAAGAAAACGGGCCGTGCCGCAGGGTGCGGCCCTTTTTCATGCCGGCCAAGGGGCGGGCGGCTATGATGGGGGCAAGAATGCGCAAGGATCGTCTGGATGGGCGGGGGTTGGGGGCCTTGTTGGCGATCACCCTTCTTTTGGCGCTGAACCAGATCATCGTCAAAACCGCCAATGCCGGGTTGCAGCCGGTATTTTTCGCCGGCCTGCGCAGCGCGCTGGCGGTGGTTTTTGTCGGCGGCTGGCTGGTCTGGCGGGGGCTTTGGGTCCGGGTGCGGCTGGCGGATCTTTGGCCGGGCCTGGCGATCGGCGCTATCTTTGCGGCGGAATTCATGTGCCTTTTCATCGCGTTGGACCTGACACTTGTCAGTCGCGCCTCGGTTATCTTTTATTCGATGCCGGTCTGGATGGGGCTATTGGGGCATTTTTTCCTGCCCGGAGAGCGGCTGAACTGGCTGCGCGCTTCGGGGCTGTTGCTGGCCTTTCTGGGCACGGCGGTGGCGATTTTGTCGCGCGATACCGGGCCGGGCGCGGGCAGCCTGTGGGGCGATCTTTGCGCTTTGGGCGGGGCTTGGGGCTGGGCGGGCACGGCCTTTTTGGCGCGCAAGACCCGCTTGCGCGAGGCCGGACCCGAGGCGCAGTTGTTTTGGATGGTCGCGGTCTCGGCACCGATTCTTCTGGCGCTTTCCCCGGCCTTTGGCCCGCTTTTGCGCGACATTCAGCCTTTGCACTGGGTGTTGCTGTTCGTCCAGTCTTCGGTGGTGGTGGCGGGCGGTTTCATCGCCTGGCTGTGGCTTTTGTCGGTTTATCCCACCACAACCGTGGCCAGCTTTTCCTTCCTAAGCCCGCTTTTCGCGATTCTCCTTGGCCATGCCTTTTTTGATGAACCGCTCAGCCTGCCACTTTTGGTCGCATTCGTTTTGGTTGCCGCGGGAATCATCTTGGTAAACCGCCGGGCGCGTCAAAGCTAAGACGCCACATGCGCAATCCGCGCCAAGGCTAAAGATTTTCAGCATTTTTACCCGCGCCGCCCCTGCGCGCGCGTCGCTGGGCGGCAGGGGCGTTCACCTTTCCGTGACGCCACCCATAGATTTCCATCCTCAGGTCAAGCACAAAATCTTGTGGGTAGTTCTAATTTTGTATTTGCCCTAACCACGGTTTTACGACAATTTGTGAAGGTCGCCCGATGGACCACAATCTATTGTGTCCCGGACCGAGGACTACCCAGCGAGACGGCGCGGCCAGTAACAGGCCGCGAACCTTTTGCGGCATTCATCGCAAAGGGCAGGGTGGTTTTGTGTCCTTTTTTTGCGGGCGCGCGGCATTTGACAACGGGCAGAGGAAAAATCCTCGCCATTCTGGGACGGAGACGGGGCATGAAGATCGAGCGGAAATTCACCACGGCTGAGGCCGGGGCTTACGGCGAAATGGCGTTTCAACTGACCACATCGGAGATCCGCAATCCCGATGGCAAGGTGGTGTTCCGCAACGAGGCGGTCGAGGTTCCCGATAGCTGGAGCCAGGTCGCCTCGGACGTTCTGGCGCAGAAATATTTCCGCAAGGCCGGCATCCCGGCGGCTTTGAAGCGGGTCAAGGAAAAGGGCGTGCCGGAATTTCTGTGGCGTTCGGTTCCCGATGATGAGGCTTTGGCCAAACTGCCGCTGGATGCGCGCATGGTGGGCGAAACCTCGGCCAAGCAGGTGTTTGACCGTCTGGCTGGCGCCTGGGCCTATTGGGGCTGGAAAGGCGGCTATTTCTCGACCGAGGCCGACGCGCAAGCCTATTATGACGAGATGCGCTTCATGCTGGCGCGCCAGATGGCGGCCCCGAACAGCCCGCAGTGGTTCAACACCGGCCTGCACTGGGCCTACGGCATCGACGGGCCAAGCCAGGGCCACTACTATGTTGACCACCAGACCGGCGATCTGACCAAATCGGCCAGCGCCTATGAACACCCGCAGCCGCACGCCTGCTTCATCCAGTCGGTCAAGGACGATCTGGTCAGCGAGGGCGGCATCATGGACCTGTGGGTGCGTGAGGCGCGGCTGTTCAAATACGGCTCCGGCACCGGCACCAACTTCTCGTCCTTGCGCGGCGAGGGCGAAAAACTGTCGGGCGGCGGCAAGTCTTCGGGCCTGATGGGGTTCTTGAAAATCGGGGATCGCGCGGCAGGGGCGATCAAATCGGGCGGCACCACCCGGCGCGCGGCCAAGATGGTGATCTGCGATATGGATCACCCCGATATTGAAGATTTCATCAATTGGAAGGTGATCGAGGAACAGAAGGTTGCCAGCCTTGTCGCCGGTTCCAAAGCGCATGAACTGCGCCTGAACGAGATTTTCACCGCCATTCGTCAATGGGATGGCTCGGCCGAAGATTCGGTTGATCCGGCGAAGAACCCCGGCCTGAAAGCGGCGATCAAATCGGCCAAAAAGGCCATGATCCCCGATACTTATACCAACCGCATTCTGCAATATGCACGTCAGGGTTACACCAGCATCGAATTCCCCACCTATGATGTGGACTGGGATTCCGAGGCCTATATCACCGTCTCTGGCCAAAACTCGAACAACTCGGTGCGCGTGACCGATGCCTTCCTGAAGGCGGTCAAGGACGATGCCGATTGGGCACTGATCCGCCGCACCGATGGCAAGGTGGCCAAAACCATCAAGGCGCGCGATCTGTGGGATCAGGTCGGCCATGCCGCCTGGGCCTGTGCTGACCCCGGCATCCAGTTCCATGATTCGGTCAATGCCTGGCACACCTGCCCGGAAGATGGCGCGATCCGGGGTTCGAACCCCTGTTCGGAATACATGTTCCTTGACGATACCGCCTGCAATCTGGCGTCGATGAACCTTTTGACCTTCTATCACGGCGACAAGTTTGATGCCGAAGGCTATATCCATGCCTCGCGGCTGTGGACCGTCACCCTGGAAATCTCGGTGATGATGGCGCAATTCCCGTCAAAGGAAATTGCACAATTGTCCTACGACTTCCGCACGCTGGGCCTTGGCTATGCCAATATCGGCGGCCTTCTGATGAACATGGGCTTTGGCTATGACAGCGACGAAGGCCGCGCTTTGGCCGGTGCGCTGACCGCGATCATGACCGGCATCGCCTATGCCACCAGCGCCGAAATGGCCGCCGAATTGGGCGCCTTCGCGGGCTATGAGCGCAACAAGCACCACATGCTGCGCGTCATCCGCAACCACCGCGCCGCGGCCTGGAACAAGGGCAAGTTCGAAGATCTGAACGTTAATCCCGTGGCCCTGGATGCGGCGAATTGCCCGGACCAAACCCTTGTGACGCTGGCGCGTTCCGCCTGGGATGAGGCGCTGAGCCTTGGTGAAAAGCATGGTTTCCGTAATGCGCAAACCACGGTGATCGCGCCCACGGGCACCATCGGTCTGGTGATGGATTGCGACACCACCGGGATTGAGCCGGATTTCGCCCTGGTCAAATTCAAGAAACTGGCCGGTGGCGGCTATTTCAAGATCATCAACCAGTCGGTCCCGGCGGCCTTGGAGAAACTTGGCTATTCCACGGCCCAAGCGGCTGAAATCGTGGCCTATGCGGTCGGCCATGGCTCGATCGGCAATTGCCCCGGTATCAACCCGACGGCGCTGATCGGCCACGGCTTTGGCCCGCGCGAATTGGAAAAGGTTGAGGCGGCGCTGCCTTCGGCCTTCGACATCCGCTTTGTCTTCAACCAGTGGACCTTGGGCGAGGAGTTCTGCACCCAGACCCTTGGCATTCCGGCCGAAAAGCTGAACGATCCGACCTTTGATCTGCTGCGTCACCTTGGCTTTACCAAGGCGCAGATTGATGCCGCCAATGACCATGTTTGCGGCACGATGACGCTGGAAGGCGCGCCTTTCCTGAAGGCGGAACACTATAATGTCTTCGATTGCGCCAACCCCTGCGGTAAGAAGGGCACGCGCTATCTGTCTGTAAACGCACATATTTATATGATGGCCGCGGCGCAGTCCTTTATCTCGGGCGCGATTTCCAAAACCATCAACATGCCGAACTCTGCCACGATCGAGGAAACGCTGGCGGCCTATGAGCTGTCCCACTCGCTGGGGATCAAGGCCAATGCGCTTTACCGCGATGGCTCCAAGCTCAGCCAGCCCTTGGCGGCGGCGCTGATTGAAGATGACGAGGAAGCCGAAGAAATCCTCGCCACCGGTTCGATGCAGGAAAAGGCCGCGGTTCTGGCCGAAAAGATCGTGGAAAAGGTGATCATCAAAGAGATCATCCGCACCAACCGCGAGAAACTCCCGGAACGCCGCAAGGGTTACACCCAAAAGGCCATTGTCGGCGGGCACAAGGTTTACCTGCGCACCGGCGAATATGGTGACGGGCGCTTGGGCGAGATTTTCATCGACATGCACAAGGAAGGTGCGGGTTTCCGCGCCATGATGAACAACTTTGCCATCGCGGTCTCGGTTGGCCTGCAATACGGCGTGCCGCTGGAGGAGTTCGTCGAAGCCTTCACCTTCACCCGGTTTGAGCCGGCCGGCATGGTGCAGGGCAACGATTCGATCAAGAACGCGACGTCCATTCTGGATTACATCTTCCGCGAACTGGCGATCAGCTACCTTGACCGCACCGATCTGGCCCATGTCAAACCGCAGGGCGCGGCTTTTGAAGACCTTGGTCGCGGCGATAACGAGGGCAAGCGCAACTTTGGCGAAGTCTCAGATGGGGCGGCGTCGAAATCGGTGGAGCTGCTGAAATCCATCTCCTCGACTGGCTATCTGCGCAAGCGCCTGCCGCAAGAGCTGATGGTGTTCCAAGGCGGCATCAGCAGCGTCGCCAGTGCGGGGGCCACTGCGCTTTCGGGCGGGGATGCGGTCACGGCGCTGAATATGCTGGTGCCGGAAACCGCGCAATCGGGCCTTGCCACCGCCACGGCGATTTCGTCGGGCACCGTCAGCATGGATGCCCGCACCAAGGCCAAGATGCAGGGCTATGAGGGCGATCCTTGCGGCGAATGCGGCAATTACACGCTGGTGCGCAACGGCACCTGCATGAAGTGCAACACCTGCGGCGGCACCAGCGGGTGCAGCTAAGCGCAGGCTTAGGCAAAAGAAAACGGGGCTCCATCGTGGGCCCCGTTTTTGTTTTGGCCTTGCGCCTGCCCGCCCATGCGGCAGGGTAGCGCCAAGGAGAACCCGATGACACATGACCACAACGCCGAACATGACCATGGTGACGAAAGCCTGATCCTGCCCATTCTTGTGCTTCTTGGCATGGCTGTCGGGCTGGCGGTGCATTTTGCCGGGCGTCATGATCTGGATGTTTGGGGCTATGGGCTGGTCTATCTGGCCGGCGGCATCCCTTCGGCATGGGATGCGCTCAAGGCGCTTTGGCGCGAACATGTGCTGGATATTGATCTTCTGATGGTCTTGGCCGCGCTTGCGGCCTGGGCCGTGGGGGCGCCGATGGAAGGCGCGATCCTGCTGACGTTGTTCACCCTTGCCGGGGCTTTGGAACACCGCGCCATGGGCCGCGCGCGCCGCGCGCTTGAGGCATTGATGGCGCTGCGCCCCGATACCGCGCTGTTGCGCGATGGGGCGGGGGTGCGTGAGGTGCCCGCCGCCAGCCTTGTGCCGGGGGATGTGGTGATCTTGCGCCCCGGCGCGCGGGTGCCGGTGGATGGCACGGTGCTGGCGGGCAGTGGGGCGCTGGACGAATCCACCCTGACGGGCGAATCCGCGCCGCGCCGCAAAGGGCCGGGCGATGCGCTTTATGAAGCGACGGTAAACCTTGATGGCATCTTGGATATGACCGTGGCGCGGGCGCTTTCTGACAGCACGGTCGCCCGCATGATCCGCCTTGTGACCGAAGCGCAGGCCGCGCGTGCGCCCTCAGAGCGGTTCAGCGAATGGTTCGGCCAGCGTTACACCATTGGCGTTCTGGCCGGGTCTTTGGCCGCTTGGGCGGGGATGCTGTGGTGGGGGCTTGCCCCGACCGATGCGCTTTATCGGGCCGCCACGCTTTTGGTGGCCGCCAGCCCCTGCGCCATCGTGATTTCGGTGCCGGCGGCCATTCTGTCGGCGCTTTCGGCTGCGGCCCATGGCGGGGTGCTGTTCAAAGGTGGCGCGGCGCTGGAAACCTTGGCCGAGGTGAAATCCTTTGCCTTTGACAAGACCGGCACCCTGACGACGGGCCGCGCCGAAGTGACCCGCATCGCCGCCCCCGGCATGGAGGAGAACGCCTTTCTGGCCCTTGTCGGCGGGATCGAGGCGCAATCCGAACATCCCGTCGCCGGGGCCATCCGCCGCGAGGTGGCGGCGCGGGGGCTGGTGGTGGCCGAAGGTTGCGACATGTGCAGCCTGCCGTCTGAAGGCATCATCAGCGGTCAGGGCGCTGATGCGCTTTGGGCCGGAAATGCGCGTCTTGTCAATCGGATGGGGGCCGATCTTCAGGCAGAATGGCTGGGCGGTTTTCAGGCCGATGACCGCACGGTGATTTATGTCGGGCAAGGCGCGCGGCTGATCGGGGCGCTGGCGGTGGCCGATCAGCCGCGCGATACATCGCGTGCGGCCCTTGCGGCGCTGCGCCAAAATGGTGCGGCTTTGGCCATGATGACCGGCGATCGCCACCCCGTCGCCCTGCGCATTGCGGGGGAATTGGGGCTGGAGGTGCGCGAAACCCATGCCGATCTTTTGCCGCAGGACAAGGTGGCGCTGGTGGCCGATCTGGCCGCAGGTGGCCGGGTGGCCTTTGTCGGCGATGGGGTGAATGATGCCGCCGCCCTTGCCCGCGCCGATCTGGGCATCGCCATGGGGGCGGCCGGCAGCGAGGTGGCCATGCAGGCCGCCGATGTCGCGTTGTTGTCCGAGGAAATGACCCAGCTTCCCGCCGCCCACCGCCTTGCCCGCCGCACCCGCGCCATCATCCGCCAGAATCTTGCCTTTGCCATGGGGGCGATGGGCTTTTTGGTGATTGGTGCGCTGTTTTGGGAATTGCCGCTGCCGCTTGCCGTAATCGGCCATGAAGGCGGCACGGTTCTGGTGGTGCTGAACGGGCTGCGGCTTTTGGCCGACCCGATCCGCCGGGGTGGTAAAGCCGCCGTTTAACCTTTGTTTCGCAACGCAAATAGAGAAAGGATCCGCCATGCCGATCATCCGCATCGAAATGTTCGAAGGCCGCAGCCAGGCGCAAAAACGCGCCTGCGCCGAAGCGGTGACCAAAGCCTGGGCCGAAACCTGCAATGGTAAGCCCGAAGCGGTGCATGTCATCTTTACCGATGTCGCGCAAAGCGATTGGGCGACGGGGGGCAAGCTGATGTCGGATGTGCTGAAATGACCAGCGCAGACGGCCCGGTGATCCTTGTCACCGGGGCAGGGGCGGGCATTGGCCGGGTGACAGCGCGGTATTTTCTTGCCCGCGGATGGCGGGTGGCGCTGATGGGGCGGCGCGCGGAAACACTGCGCGAAACCGCAGCAGGGCCAGATTTAGGGCCGGATGTGCTGATCCTGCCCGCCGATGTGGGCAACCCCGCCGAGGTGGCGCAGGCCTTTGACCGGATTGCCGCCGAATGGGGGCGGCTGGATGTGCTGTTCAACAATGCGGGCATTGCCGCCAAGGCCGCCCCGATTGATGAAATTCCGGTCGAAGACTGGCTGGCGGTGATGCAGACCAATATTTCCGGCATGTATCTGTGCGCCCGCGCCGCCTTTCATCAGATGCGCCACCAGATGCCGCAAGGCGGGCGCATCATCAACAATGGCTCGGTTTCGGCCCATGCGCCGCGGCCCGGATCGGCCCCCTATACCACCACGAAACACGCCGTCACCGGCCTGACCAAGACGCTGGCGCTGGATGGGCGGGCCTTCAATATCGCCTGCGGGCAGATCGACATCGGCAATGCCCTGACCGATATGACCCAGGGCTTCACCCAAGGCGTGCGGCAGGCCGATGGCGCGGTCAAGCCAGAGCCGACAATGCCGGCCGAGGAGGTGGCGGCGGCGGTCTGGCATATGGCCATGCTGCCCCTGACCACCAATGTGCCCTTCATGACCATCATGGCCCGCGACATGCCCTTTATCGGGCGCGGCTAGTTCGGCTGCGCGGCGAGAGGTCGGGGGGGGCGTCGGTAATCAGGGCTTCTCAGCGGTCGGGGATGCAGAACATGTCATAGACAAGCGCCATGATCTCGCCCGCCTTTGGGTCGCGGATGGAATAATAGATCGCCTTGCCATCGCGGCGGGTGTTGACCAGCCCTTCGTTGCGCAGCCGCGCCAGTTGCTGGCTGACCGCAGCCTGCCGCGCACCAAGGCGTTCTTCCAGCTCAGTCACCGATTTCTCGCCCGACGACAGATGGCACAGGATCATCAGCCGGCCTTCATGGCTGAGCGCCTTGAGAAAGGTTGCGGCCTCGGCCGCGCGGGCGGCCATTTCCTCGACTGGAAGGGCCATGCAGCCCACCGCCTCGCCGGGTGCCATTGCCTGTTTGCCAAGCGCTACCATCGCCTCACGCCCTCTTTCACTGTCGGGAATGGAATAGCACAGCTTTTACCCGGTTGCGATAGTGCGCATTGACGCAAGCGGATTTTACCCGCCAAGGAGCCCGGAATGACGCATCAAGACCCTGCTTTTGCCGCCAATGGTCGCTTTTGGCGCGGCAACCTGCACACCCATTCTACCCGATCCGACGGTGTGCTGCCGCCCGAGGAGGTTTGCCGCCGCTATCAGGCGGAGGGCTATGATTTCATCGCACTGACCGATCATTTCATTGGCAATTATGGCTATCCGATCGTTGACACGCTGCCGATGCGGAATGCGGGGTTCACCACTATTTTAGGGGCAGAACTGCATTCCGGGGCGATGGAAAACGGCGAGTTGTGGCATATTCTGGCCGTGGGCCTGCCGGCTGATTTCGCACCGCCGAACGCGCCTGGTTTCGTGCCGGTGGCAGGGCAGGAGACGGGCCCAGAAATTGCCGCCCGCGCGGTGGCGGCGGGGGCTTTCGTGGCGATTGCGCATCCGCAATGGTCGGGGTTGACGCTGGCCGATGCCCGCACCATCACAGCCGCCCATGCGGTTGAAATCTATAACCACGGTTGCGCCATGGGCTGCGACCGCCCCGATGGGGCAGCGATTGCCGATCTTTTGCTGACCGAGGGCCGCCGCCTGAGCCTGATTGCCACCGATGATGCGCATTTCTCCGAGCCTGACCATTTCGGCGGCTGGGTGATGGTAAAGGCCGAAGCCAACACGCCCGAGGCGCTGCTTGCGGCGCTGAAGGCGGGGCATTTCTATTCCAGCCAAGGCCCGGAATTGCGCGATGTGCGGGTGGAAGACGGCAAGCTGATCGTGGAATCTTCGGCGGTGGTATCGGTGGTGGCGCTTGGCCATGGCACCGGGGCCAAGGCGGTGCATGGCCATGCGATGACCCGCGCCGAGGTGGCGCTGGAGCGGCTGAACAACAGCCCTTGGGTGCGGGCGGCGGTGATTGATGCGGCGGGAAAACGCGCCTGGTCAAACCCGATCTGGCTGGGGCCGCAAGGTAAGAACCCGCGCATCGCCGGATAGCGCGCGCGGGCTGATGGCAAGGACCGGGGGCCAGCCCCCGGACCCCCGGGATATTTTCCCACAGAGGATGGGAACAAAGGCTGGGATCAGTTGCCCAAGATCCCCGGCAGGCGCAGGTTCATGGCGCGGGCGTGATCCTTGGCGATGTCATAGCCCGCGTCGGCATGGCGCATGACGCCGGTGGCCGGATCGTTCCACAACACATTGTTCAGCCGCCGGGCGGCGTCATCGCTGCCGTCGGCCACGATGACCATGCCGGAATGTTGGCTAAAGCCCATGCCGACGCCGCCGCCGTGGTGCAGCGACACCCAGGTCGCGCCGGAGGCGGTGTTGAGAAGCGCGTTCAGAAGCGGCCAGTCGGAAACCGCATCGGAGCCGTCCTTCATCGCTTCGGTTTCGCGGTTGGGCGAGGCGACAGAGCCGCTGTCGAGGTGATCGCGGCCGATGACGATCGGGGCTTTGAGTTCGCCCGATTTCACCATCTCGTTGAACATCAGCCCGGCGCGGTGGCGGTCGCCAAGGCCGATCCAGCAGATCCGGGCGGGCAGGCCCTGAAAGGCGATGCGCTCGCCCGCCATATCAAGCCAGCGGTGCAGATGGGTGTTTTCCGGGAAAAGCTTTTTCATCGCCGCATCGGTTTTGGCGATGTCTTCCGGGTCGCCCGACAGGGCGCACCAGCGGAAGGGGCCGATGCCTTGGCAAAACAGCGGGCGGATATAGGCGGGCACGAAGCCGGGGAAGGCGAAGGCGTTTTCAAGCCCTTCGTCCAGCGCCACCTGCCGGATGTTATTGCCATAGTCGAGCGTCGGCACGCCGGCGTTCCAGAAATCAACCATGGCCGCGACATGGTTGCGCATCGAGGCGCGGGCGGCTTTTTCCACCGCTTTCGGGTCGCTTTCCTGTTTGGCGCGCCATTCGGCCACCGTCCAGCCCTGCGGCAGATAGCCATGCAGCGGGTCATGGGCCGAGGTCTGGTCGGTGACGATGTCGGGGCGTCCGTTTGGAATGGGGCTGCCCGCCTTCATGCGGGTGACGAGTTCGGCAAAGACATCGGCGGCATTGCCCAGAAGGCCAACCGATTTTGCCTCGCCCTTGGCGGTCCAGTCGTCGATCAGCGCCAGCGCCTCATCCAGCGTTTTGGCCTTGGCATCAAGGTAGCGGGTGCGGATGCGGAAGTCGATGCGGGTCTCGTCGCATTCCACCGCCAGACAGCAGGCCCCGGCCATTACCGCGGCCAGCGGCTGCGCGCCGCCCATACCGCCAAGGCCGCCGGTCAAAATCCATTTGCCTTTCAGATCACCGGCGTAATGCTGGCGGCCGGCTTCGGCAAAGGTTTCATAGGTGCCCTGCACAATGCCTTGGGTGCCGATGTAGATCCACGACCCCGCGGTCATCTGGCCATACATCGCCAGACCCTTTTTATCGAGTTCGTTGAAATGTTCCCATGTTGCCCAATGCGGCACGAGGTTGGAGTTGGCGATCAGGACGCGCGGGGCGTCTTTATGGGTGCGAAACACGCCCACCGGCTTGCCCGATTGCACCAGAAGGGTTTCGTCATCTTCCAGCGTTTTCAGCGTGGCGACGATGCGGTCGAAATCTTCCCATGTGCGGGCGGCGCGGCCGATGCCGCCATAAACCACCAGCTCATGCGGGTTTTCGGCCACATCGGGGTGCAGGTTGTTCATCAGCATCCGCATCGCGGCTTCGGTCAGCCAGCTTTTGGCGGTGATTTCGGTGCCGGTGGGCGGGTAGATGTCGCGGGTGTTGTGACGGGAGTTCATGGGAATACCTCAGTGCAGAAGGTGGCCAGCGATGATCGTGCGCTGGATTTCGGAAGAGCCCTCGTAAATCCGCATGATGCGGCAATCGCGGGCGTAACGTTCAAGCGGAAAGTCGCGGGTAAAGCCGTAGCCGCCATGCAGTTGCAATGCGGCGTCGGTGACACGCTGGGCCATCTCGCTGGCGTAAAGCTTGGCCATCGAGGCGGCCTGGCTGAAGCGCGTGCCGTTTTGGCGTTGCCGCGCGGCCTCCAGCGCCAGAAGGCGTGCGGCTTGCAGATCGGTTGCCATATCGGCCAGTTGCCAGCGGATGCCCTGGCGGTCGGCCAAGGGCGCGCCGCCGATGATGCGGGTCTTGGCCCATTCGGTTGCCGCATCAAACGCAGCCTGCGCGATGCCGATACACATGGCGGCCACTTCAAGCCGGCCGCGGTCCAGCACCTGCATGGCGGTCCTAAAGCCGGTGCCCTCGGCCCCGATGCGGTTTTCTGCCGGGATCAGGCAGTCAAACGCCAGTTCCCAGACATGGCCGCCCTTCAGGCCCATGGTCTTTTCGGCCCGACCGGGGGTAAAGCCGGGCGTGCCCTTTTCAACGACAAAGGCCGAAATGCCGCGATGCCCGGCTTCGGGGTTGGTGACGGCATAAACCACCAGAAAATCGGCCAAGCCGCCGTTGGAAATAAAGCATTTCGCGCCTTTCAGCCGGTAATGATCGCCTTCGCGGGTGGCGCGGGTTTTCATATCGGCCGGGTCCGAGCCGGCATTGCGTTCGGTCAGGGCAAAGGCGCCAAGGGTCTTGCCTTCGCTGGCGGCGGGCAAAAAGCGGTCTTGCAGCGGTTGGTCCGCGCCAAGCAAAAGCGAGTCGGTCGCCAGATAATGCGCGGTCAGCGCGCTGGCGGTGGAACCACAGGCCCCCGCGACGATTTCCACCGCGCGCAAAAGCCCCTGTGCCGTAAGAACATGCAGATTTGCCCCCAGCATCCCGGTTTCGGCCAGCAGGGCCAATTGGCTATGCACAAAGCGGGCGGTTTCATCGGTTTCGGCGGCCAAAGGCGCGATCTTTTCGGCGCAAAGCCGCGCCAGCATATCGCAAAAGCTTCGGTCTTCTTCGGGCAGCATGTGAAAAAGCTCAGTCATGAGAAATCCCCAGCCGGTTCAGAATGGCCGCGCCATCGGCCCCAAGCGCGGGGGCCGAGTGGGCGGCGATGGGCTTTTCGCCATCAAAGCGCACCGGCTGGCCCACGGTTTTCGCAAGGCCCAAACGCGGATGCGGCAGATCGCTGACCAGTTCGCGCGCCTGTGCATGGGGCGAAGCGGCGGCTTCGGCCAGGGTTTGCACCTGCGCGGTTGGAATGCCGGCGGCGGCCAGTGCGGCCACGACATCGGCGGTGGCAAGGCGCGTGGTGAACGCCTCGATCGCGGCTTTGACGCGGGGTTCCTGCGCCGTGCGGCCTTCGTCGGTTGCAAGGGCAGGGTCGGCGGCCAGATCGGCGCGCGCGATAAGCCCGCACAACGCCTGCCATTGCCTGTCGCCCAAGACCGCAATCACCGCCTGCCCGTCGGCGCATTGAAAACAGCCGAAAGGGGTAGAGAGCGGGTGGCGGTTGCCCACAGGCTGCGGTGTTTTGCCCGCGTAGAACTGAAGGGCATGGCTGGTGGGCAACAGCGAAAACAGCGCGTCGAACATGGCAACGTCAATGGTGCTGCCCTCGCCGGTAGCTGCACGTTTGTGCAGGGCTGCCAGAATGGCCCAGGAGCCATAAAGCCCGGCCATCAGATCGCCATAAGCCTCGCCCACCTTCAAAGGCGCGCCGCCTTCTTCGCCGGTGGCCGCCATCAGCCCCGACATCGCCTGTGCCACAAGGTCATAGGCTGGCAGATGCGCGGCCGGGCCGGTCTGGCCAAAGCCGGAAATCGAGGCATAGATCAGCGAGGGCTTTTCCGCCCGCAGCTCTGGCCCAAGGCCAAGGCGGCTGGCAACGCCGGGGCGGAAGTTTTCCACCACCACATCGCATTCAAGCGCAAGCGCATGTGCGGTGGCCTGATGGGCGGGGTCTTTCAGATCCAGCACGATGGATTGCTTGCCGCGGTTCATCAGGGTGAAAAGCGCCGATTCCCCGTCAACGAAGGGGCCGATATGGCGGTAATCATCGCCCTGCGGCGGCTCCAGCTTGATGACCTCGGCCCCCAGATCGGCCAGAAGCGCGGTGCAAAACGGCCCCGCCATGACGCGGGTCAGATCAAGGATGCGAAGGCCGTTTAGGGGTTTCATCGGGCTGGTCCTGCGGGTGTCAGGCCGAAAGCCGCGGCATCGCCGCACCGCTGGCCGCCACCAGATCTCCCGAACCGATCAGCCGGGCCGCGCTGGCGATGTCATCCGCCATGTAGCGATCGTCGCCAAGGGCAGGGACATCGGCGCGCAGGCGGGCGATGGTGGCTTGCAGCGGGGCGGATGTTGGCAGGGGCGCGCGGAATTCCACGCCTTGGGCGGCGCAAAGTGCCTCGACGCCCAAGATGACGTTGAGGTTTGCAACCATGCGGCCAAGACGGCGTGCGCCATGGGCGGCCATGGAAACATGGTCTTCCTGATTGGCGCTGGTGGGCGTGCTGTCGATCACCGTCGGATGGGCCATGTGCTTGTTTTCGCTCATCAAAGCGGCGGTCGTCACCTCAGCGATCATGAAGCCCGAATTCAGGCCGGGCTTTGGCGTAAGAAAGGCGGGCAGGTCAAAGGACAAGACCGGATCGACCATCAGCGCCACGCGGCGTTGGGCAATCGCGCCGATTTCTGACAGCGCCATGGCGATCATATCGGCGGCAAAGCCCACCGGCTCGGCGTGAAAATTGCCGCCCGACACGATCATGCCGGCCTTGGTCAGCACCAGGGGGTTGTCGGTGGCGGCGTTGGCCTCGATTTCAAGGGTGCGGGCGGCCTGGCGCATGACATCCATCGCAGCGCCGGTAACCTGCGGCTGGCAGCGGATGCAATAAGGGTCTTGCACGCGGCTGTCGCCTTCGCGGTGGCTTTCACGGATGACCGAACCGTCAAGCAGCGCGCGCAGGGTCGCAGCGGCTTCGATCTGGCCGGGATGGCCGCGCAGGCTGTGAATTTCGGGTTGCAGGGGCGCGGTAGAGCCCATGATGGCATCGGTGGAAAGCGCGCTTGTCACCAGCGCGCCTTGTGCCGCGCGCCAGCCGTCAAAAAGGCCGGCAAGCGCATAGGCGGTGGAAAACTGGGTGCCGTTGATAAGGGCCAGCCCCTCTTTCGCGCCAAGCTCAATCGGGGCAAGCCCGGCCGCGGCAAGGGCCTCGGCGGCGGGCAGGACGCGGGTTTCAAATTCGGCCTGACCATGGCCCAGCATGGCGGCGGTCATATGTGCCAAAGGTGCCAGATCGCCCGAGGCCCCGACCGAGCCTTGCGCCGGAATGACCGGGGTGACGCCCTTTTCCAGCATCGCCTCCAACAGCGCCACCACCTCGGGGCGCACGCCCGAAGCGCCGCGACCAAGCGAGAGCAGTTTCAGCACCATCATCAGCCGCGCGGTGGCGCGGGGCATCGGTTCGCCCACGCCGCAGCAATGCGACAAGATTAGGTTTTTCTGAAGCGTGGCAGTGTCTTGCGGGGCGATCTTTATGCTGGCCAGCTTGCCAAAACCGGTGTTCACCCCATAGACGGCATCGGCCCCATTGGCGGCGGCGGCGATCATGCCGGCGGCGCGCTCAATCCCGTCGCGGGCCGAAGGATGCAGTTTGGCCGGGGCCTCGTTGCGCCAGATATGTTCAAGCTGGGCAAGGGTGGTCTGGCCGGGGATCAGGATTTCAGGCGTCAAGTTGGCCTCCGAAGATGCGGGTATGAAGGGGCGTGGCCCCAATGCGATAGGAAAGTTCGGCCGGGTGGGTGGCATCCCACAGGCAGAGATCGGCCAGTTGGCCCGGCGCAATGATGCCCCGGTCATGCAGGCCAAGGGCGCGGGCGGCGTGGCAGGTGGTGCCTTGCAGCGTCTCTTGCGGGGTCATGCGAAACAGCGTGCAGGCCATGTTCATTGACAGGGGCAGGCTGGCCACGGGCGATGAGCCGGGGTTGAAATCGGTGGCCACCGCCATGGGCACCCCCGCCGCGCGGAAGGCTTCAATCGGCGGTTTTTGGGTTTCGCGCAGGGTATAAAAGGCACCGGGCAGGATCACGGCGACAGATCCGGTGGCGGCCATGGCCTGCACGCCGTCGGCGCCGATATATTCGACATGGTCACAAGACAGCGCGCCCATACGGGCCGCCAGCACGGCGCCTTTCAGATCGGAAAGCTGTTCGGCATGAAGTTTGATCGGCAGGTTCAAGGCCTTGGCGGCCAGAAACAGCCGCTCCACCTGCGCCGGCGAAAAGGCGATGCCTTCGCAAAAGGCATCCACCGCGTCGATCAGGCCCGCGGCATGGGCCGCGCGCAGCGAGGGGATGGCGACCTCGTCGATATAGGCGTCTTCCCGGCCCTTGTATTCGGGCGGGATGGCATGGGCCGCAAGATGGGTGGTGACAACGCGCAACGGGCGATGGGCGGCGATCTGGCGGGCTACGCGCAGCATTTTCAGCTCATCCGCGACGGTCAGGCCATAGCCGGATTTCACTTCGATCGTGGTGGCCCCGGCGGCGATCATCAGATCGGCGCGGGCAAGGGCCGAGGCCAGAAGTTCGGCCTCAGACGCGGCGCGGGTGGCGGTGACGGTGGACAGAATGCCACCACCGGCGCGGGCCACTTCTTCATAGCTCGCGCCATTCAGCCGCATTTCAAATTCCACCGCGCGATGGCCGCCAAAGACGATATGGCTGTGGCAATCGACAAGGCCGGGCGTCAGAAGGCGGCCGCCGCAATCATGGGCGGGCAGGGCGCGCCATTGTGACGGCAGATCAGCCTGACGCCCGACCCAAAGGATCTGATCGCCCTCCAGCGCCACCGCGCCGTTCTCAATCAGCCCATAACCATCGGTCATGGTGGCAATGGTGGCATGTGTCAGAAGAATCGCCATTTGGCTTGCCTTTTGTCTGTGCTTGGTGTTAATATGTCTGCACATAATAACCCTGTCAAGCCGAGGCTGAAAAATGACCGTTCTCCATGCCAAAACCGCGCTTTTGCCTGATGGCTGGGCCAATGATGTGCGGGTTGAGATTGCCGGGGGCCGGATTTCTTCTGTCATGCCGGGGGCCGCGCCCGAAGGGCAGGCGGTGGATTGCCTGCTGCCGGCCATGGTCAACCTGCATTCCCATGCCTTTCAGCGCGCCATGGCGGGGATGACCGAATATCGCAGCGCGGGCCAAGATAGCTTCTGGACATGGCGGACGCTGATGTATCGCTTCCTTGACCGGCTGACGCCCGAGGACGTGCAGGCGGTTGCCGCCATGGTCATGCTGGAGATGGCCGAGGCGGGCTATGCGGCGGTGGCAGAGTTCCACTATCTGCACCATGCGCCGGGCGGCGGGGTTTATGACGATCTGGCCGAGATGAGCGCACGCATCGCGGCGGCGGCGGCCGAAACCGGCCTTGGGCTGACACATCTGCCGGTGCTTTACGAACGCGGCGGCTGCGACGGGCGGGCGCTGACGGCGGGGCAGTTGCGCTTTGGCAATGACCCGGAGCGTTTTGCCAAGCTTTGGCAGGCGGCGGCCAAGGCGCTGGCACCTTTGCCCGCCGATACGGTTCTGGGGGTGGCGCCGCATTCCTTGCGCGCGGCCAGCCCCGAGGGGATTGCGGCGGCGGCGGCGCTGAACCCGGCCACGCCAATTCACATTCATGTGGCCGAACAAATGGCCGAAGTGACCGAGGTGATGGCCGCCACCGGCGCGCGCCCGGTGGAATGGCTGATCGGCAATACCGATCTGTCGGCGCGCTGGTGCCTGATCCATGCCACGCAGATGGAGCCGTTTGAAACCGAAGCCATGGCGAAATCGGGCGCGGTGGCGGGGCTTTGCCCGATTACCGAGGCCAATCTGGGCGATGGCATCTTTGATGGCCTGCGCTTTCAGGCGGCGGGCGGGGTTTATGGCGTGGGGTCTGACAGCAATGTGCGCATCTCTCTGTCTGAGGAGTTGCGGCTTTTGGAATATTCGCAGCGGCTTGCCGGCAAGGCCCGGGCGATGCTGGCGACCGAAGGCCGTTCCACCGGCCGGGTGATCTATGAAACCGCTTGCCGGGGCGGCGCGCTGGCGGGCGGGCGTGCGGCGGGTGCGATTGCGGTTGGCAAATGGGCGGACCTTGTGGCACTTGATTGTTCAGGCCCCGATCTGGGGGCAAGCCGTGGAGATATGCTGTTGGACAGTTTCCTTTTTGCCGGCGATGACCGGATGGTGGCCGAGGTCTGGTCGGCCGGCCGGCATATCGTGTCTGGCGGGCATCATGCCGGGCGCGCGGGTATCATCGCCCGCTACCGTCAGGCGATGGCGCGGCTGAGGGCGGCGCTGTGACCGGCTGGGAAGACATCCGCGCCGAAGTCTTGCGCCGGATCCGGGCGCGGCAATGGCCACCGGGGGGGATGATCCCCACCGAAGAAGAACTGGCCAGCGAATTTGGCGTGGCGCGGGCCACGGTGAACCGGGCGCTGCGCGATCTGGCCAGCTCGGGCGTGCTGGAGCGCCGGCGCAAGGCCGGAACCCGTGTGGCGGCGCTGCCGGTCAGGAAGGCGACGCTGGATATTCCGGTGATCCGCCAAGAGATCGAGGCGCGCGGGCAGGTCCACAGCTTTCAGGTTTTGAAGCAGGCCTTCATGGAGCCGCCCGTGCCGATTGCCTCGCGGCTTGGCCTGCCGCCGGGGATCAGGCTTTTGTATCTGGAAACCCTGCATCTGGCCGATGGCAAGCCCTTTGCCCATGAAATGCGCTGGTTGAATTCGGAAATTCTGCCGCGCCCAATGCCGGATTTCCAAAGCCTGAGCGCCAATGAATGGCTGGTGGCGCATGTGGCCTATGTCACCGGCGACATCGCCTTTACCGCCGAAGGCGCGGGGGCGCGCGAAGCGGCGGTTCTGGGCGTGCCGGTTGGCACAGCGCTGTTCATCACCGAGCGGATGACGTGGACGGCGGAAAGCCCGATCACCTTTGTGCGGCTGGCCCATGTCCCCGGCTATCGGGTGCAAACTCTGGTTTAACCGCCGGGGGCTATTGGGCTGGCGGCGCGCATGTGGCATCTGGCGCAATGGGTATTTAGACCAAGATGAAATTCAGCGCGCGCCGAAAGATTTCAGCACGGTCTTGGTCAGCCGTTTGTGCATCCGCTGGGTGCGGTGGCGTTGGTGCATGGTGGCATAGACGGGCTGGCTGATCGGTTCGACATCGGTGACGGCGGCGAATTTGCCGCTTTCGATCATCTGGGCTGCGGTGCGGTCCAGCACAAAGCCGGCACCCCCCATGGCCTGTAACAGCCCCGCTACCGCCGAATCCTGCCCCGAAGCAAAGGGGGTGGCCGACATTTCCGGCAGGGCGGCGGCGTGGCTGGCGTCAAAGGCGGGGGAATAGCTGGCGCGAATATAGCTGGCGGGGGAAAGTTCGGCGCGTTTGGTGCCCCGCGCGGCAACCAGCCGATAGGTCACTTCGCCCACCGAGGTGAAATGCAGGTCGGGCCGGGGTTGGGGCGAATAGACGATGGCATAGTCCAGCGCGCCGCGCGCTACATCTTCGCACATCTGCACCGAATAATCCGGCTCGATATAAAAGGCGCAATCATTCAGCGCCTTGCGAAAGGCGCCGACCCAGGCCGCGATGCGCCCTGCGGCCAGATCGTGCTGGATGCCGATGCGCAGGGAAACCGCCTGATCGCCCGAGGGCACGACCGCGCGTTGCGCCTCGGTCCAGGCGTGGCGCAGGCCGCGGGCGTGGGGCAGGAATTTCAGCCCTTCGGTGGTAAGATCGGTGCCCGCGCGCGAGCGGGAAAAGAGCCGCACACCGACCGCCTGTTCCAGCGCCTGCACCCGTGCTGACACCGTGGATTGGGTGATGCCCAGCCGTTCGGCGCTGCGGTGAAAGCTGCGGGTTTCGACGAGGTCGAGAAAGGTGTCGAGAAGTTCAATCTGCATCCTGACCTGCCTTCTGTTGCCGGCCTTTCCGGCCTGATCGGTTTTGTCGATCAATAGAGCGGATTCGGCCTGATTGAAAGGAATTTTGCCGCGGTGGATAGTGCCGCAAAACCGTTAAGGGAGCGCTGCCATGTCTGACTTTCCAACCCATGCCCGTGTGGTCATCATCGGCGGTGGCGCGGTGGGGGCCTCAAGCCTTTATCACCTGTGCAAGGCGGGCTGGACCGATTGCGTTCTTTTGGAAAAGAACGAGTTGACGGCGGGCAGCACCTGGCACGCGGCGGGCAATGTGCCGACCTTTTCGTCAAGCTGGTCGATCATGAACATGCAGCGCTATTCGGCCGAGCTTTACCGCGGGCTTGGCGATGCGGTGGATTACCCGATGAATTACAACGTCACCGGTTCGGTGCGTCTGGGGCACACGAAGGAACGCTTGCAGGAATTTCAAAAAGTTGTCGGCATGGGCCGTTATCAGGGGATGGATCTGAACATCCTTTCCCCCGATGAGATCCGCAAGGTTTACCCCTTTGTCGAAACCCATGATCTGACCGGCGCGCTGCATGACCCCTATGATGGCGACATTGACCCGGCGCAGTTGACGCAAGCCCTGGCGAAAGGTGCCCGCCAGATGGGCGCGCGGATTGAGCGGTTCTGTCCGGCAACCGGCGTGCGGCGTGAGGGGGATGAGTGGGTGATTTCCACCCCCAAGGGCGAGATTCGCTGCGAAATCGTGGTGAACGCGGCCGGTTACTATGCGCGTGAGGTCGGCAAGTGGTTTGGCCGCGATCTGCCGATGATGGTGATGAGCCATCAATATATGCTGTTTGACACCATCCCCGAACTGGAGGGCTGGACACGCGAGGTTGGCCACAAGCTGCCGCTTCTGCGCGATGTGGACAGCAGCTACTACCTGCGGCAAGAGAAAAACGGCTTCAACCTTGGCCCCTATGAGGGCAATTGCCGCGCGCATTGGGTGACGAAGGATGATCCTTTCCCCGATGATTTCAGCTTCCAGCTTTTCCCCGACGATCTGGAACGTCTGGAATGGCACATCAATGATGCGATGGCGCGGGTGCCTTTGCTGGGTAAGGCGGGGCTTTCCAAGGTTATCAACGGCCCGATCCCCTATACCCCCGATGGCAACCCGCTGATCGGCCCGATGCCGGGCGTGCCGAATGCCTTTGAAGCCTGCGTTTTCACCTTTGGCATCTGTCAGGCCGGGGGCGCGGGCAAGGTGCTGGCCGAATGGGTGACCGAAGGCGCGACCGAATGGGATATGTGGTCTTGCGACCCGCGCCGCTTTACCGGTTTTGAAGACCCGGAATATTGCGTGAAAAAGGGGATGGAGGTTTACGGCCACGAATATGCCATCCATTTCCCGCATCATTCCTGGCCCGAGGGGCGCGACAAGAAACTGTCGGCGGTTCACGCCCAGACCAAGGCGCTGGGCGCGGTTTTTGCCCCCTATAATGGCTGGGAACGTGCGGCATGGTATGCCCGGCCCGGCGATGACACCAGCGAGGAGGCGAGCCGCACATGGGACCGGCAGGGCCCGTGGTTTGGTGCGGTGAAGGAAGAATGCGAAGCGGTGCGCGATGCCGCCGGTATCCTTGATCTGCCGGGATTTTCGCGCTTTTCTCTGCAAGGGACGGGGGCGGCGGATTGGCTGGCGCGTCAGATCACTGGCAAATTGCCTGCGGTCGGGCGGCTGGGGCTGGCCTATTTCGCAGATGACAAGGGCCGGATTGTCACCGAAATGTCGGTGGCGCGGCTGGCCGAGGATGCGTTTACCCTTATCACCGCCGCCACCGCGCAAAGCCATGACTTGGAATGGCTGAAGCGCCATCTGGCACCGGGGCTGCGCCTGAGCGACCACAGCGCGGAATGGTCAACGCAAATCCTGACCGGGCCGAAATCGCGTGCCATTCTGGGCGAGGTGTCCGATGCCGATCTGGCAAAGGGCTGGCTGACGCATCAGACCGCGCGGATCGCCGGGGCCGAGGTCTGGCTGGCGCGGGTGTCTTTCGCGGGCGAACTTGGCTGGGAAATCCATTCGCGGGTGGAAGATACCGAAGCGGTCTGGAATGCGGTGATGCGCGCGGGCAAGGGCCATGGGCTGCGCCCCTTCGGGATGTTCGCGCTGAATTCCTTGCGGGTGGAAAAGGGCTATCGGGCGTGGAAGGGCGATCTTTCGACCGATTACAGCGTGCTGCAAGGCGGGCTGGAACGCTTTGTCGATTGGGCCAAGCCCGATTTTCGTGGAAAATCGGCGCTGGCGGCGGAAAAGCAGCGCGGGTTGACCAAACGCTTTGCCACGCTGGTGATCGAGGCGGGCGATCTGGACCCGCCCTATATGGCCACGGTCTGGAAAGATGGCGCGATCGTGGGGGAGCTGACCTCGGGCTATTATGGCCACCGGGTTGGCGCCTGCATCGGGCTTGGCATGTTGAAAACCGAAGCGAACGTGCCGGGCACGCAGGTTGAGGTGGAAATCTTCGGCACGCTTTACCCCGCCACGGTGCAGGAAGACGCGCCCTTGTGGGATGCAAAGAACGAACGTTTGCGCGGCTGACACTGGCGGAGCGGGGGCCAGCCCCCGCCACCCCCGGGATATTTAAGCACAGAGGATGAACAGGTGGCGGGCTATTTGGGGTCAGTAGATCGGGGGGGAGATGACCCAGATCACCACGGCGGGGATGTCGCCGGGGTTCGACCAGCCATAGCTTTGGCCCTTGAACTGAAAGCTGTCACCGGGGTTCAGCGTGGTTGTCATGTCACCGATGGTCAGGCGCAATTGGCCAGAGATGAGAATGCCGCCGTCTTCGCGGTTCTCAGATTGCTGGCCCTGACCCTGCGCGCCGGGGGCAAAGCTGGAGCGGATCATCTCAAACCCGCCGGTCAGGCTGGGGGAGAGGAGTTCTTCGGCAAGGCCCTGCGTCAGATCGCCAAGCGCGATGCGGTCTGGGGCGCGCTGGACCAGCCCGCGTTCGGCCGCGTCGCGCGCCGCAGAGCGGAAGAAGAAGCTGATGGTCAGGCCGAACAGATCCGCGATGCGGCCAAGGTCAGGGATGGAGGGGCTGGTCTGGCCACGTTCAACCTGCGACAGCCAGCCGACCGAACGGTCAAGCGCGGCGGCCATATCTTGCAGCGTCATGCCCCGCGATTTGCGCAAAGCGCGGATGTCAGGGCCGAGGGGATCGGTCATGGATATTCCTTTCATGGGCAGGGTGCGGTGAAAAGCGGGGCTTTGGCAAGGGGGTGCGTGATGAAACTTCACGATAAGATGCCGGAAATGAAAAAATACGTTGAAATTTCATTTACGGGGGCGCAGAACGGGCGCATCCCCAATCTGAAAGGCGTTTGACCCATGTGTGCAGCCCCCATCCCCGCCAAAGCCCGCGCCGTTATCATCGGCGGCGGTGTCTCTGGCGCCTCTGTCGCCTATCATCTGGCCAAGATGGGCTGGAAGGACATCGTTCTTTTGGAACGCAAGCAACTGACCTCGGGCACCACATGGCACGCGGCGGGGCTGATCGGGCAGTTGCGCGGGTCGGCCAATATGACCCGTCTGGCCAAATATTCGGCCGATCTTTATGTGAAACTGGCGGCGGAAACCGGGGTGGAAACCGGGATGCGGCAGGTCGGCTCAATCTCGGTCGCGCTGACCGAGGCGCGGCACGAGGAACTGTTGCGTCAGGCCACGGTGGCGCGGATTTTCGATGTGGATGTGCAGGAGATTTCGCCGGGTGAGGCCAAGGCGATGTATCCGCATCTGAATGTGGGCGATGTGGTCGGCGCGGTGCATCTGCCTTTGGATGGTCAGTGTGACCCGGCCAATATCGCCATGGCGCTGGCCAAGGGCGCGCGGATGCAGGGCGCGCAGATTTTCGAATATACCAAGGTCACGGGCGTGCCCCGCGCGAATGGCCGGGTGACGGGGGTGGATTATGTCGACCGCGATGGCGAGCCGGGCCATATCGCCACCGATGTGGTGGTGAATTGCGGCGGCATGTGGGGCCGCGATCTGGCCGAGCAGGCGGGCGTCACGCTGCCTTTGCACGCCTGCGAACATTTCTACCTGATCACCGAACCCGTTGAAGGGCTTGGGCATTTGCCAGTTCTGCGGGTGCCAGACGAATGCGCCTATTACAAATCCGACGCTGGCAAGATGATGATCGGGGCCTTTGAACCGAAGGCGAAGCCATGGGGTATGGCGGGCATCCGCGAGGATTTCGAATTCGATACGCTGCCCGAAGACTGGGATCATTTCATGCCCATTTTGGAACATGCGATGAACCGGATGCCGCTGTTTCAGACCTCGGGCATTCATACCTTCTTTAACGGGCCGGAAAGTTTCACCCCCGATGACCGCTACTATCTGGGCGAGGCACCGGAGGTGAAAGGCTATTGGATTGCCGCCGGCTATAACTCGGTCGGGATCGCCGGATCGGGCGGGGCGGGCATGGCGCTGGCGCATTGGATCACCGAAGGTGAGGCGCCGTTTGACCTGTGGGAAGTAGACATCCGCCGCGCGCAACCCTTCCAGCGCAACAAGGCCTATCTGAAAGAGCGGGTGAGCGAGACGCTGGGCCTGCTTTACGCCGATCACTTCCCCTATCGGCAGGTGGAAACCAGCCGCGGGGTGCGGCGCACGCCCTTGCATGACCATCTGAAAGCCCGCGGCGCGGTCTTTGGTGAGGTGGCGGGCTGGGAACGTGCCAACTGGTTCGCCAATGAGGGGCAAGAACGGGAATACCGCTATAGCTGGAAGCGGCAGAACTGGTTTGAAAATCAAAAGGCCGAACATCTTGCGGTGCGCAATGGGGTTGGCTTCTTTGACATGACCTCATTCGGTAAAATCCGCATCGAGGGGCGCGATGCCTGCAAATTCCTGAACCGGATCTGTTCGGCTCAGATGGATGTGGCCGAAGGGCGGATCGTTTACACGATGTTCCTGAACCAGCGCGGCGGCATCGAGGCCGACCTGACGGTGACGCGGCTTTCGGAAACTGCCTTCCTTGCCGTGGTGCCGGGGGCGACGTTGCAGCGCAATCTGGCCTGGATGCGTGCGCAACTGGGCGATGATTTTGCGGTCATCACCGATATGACGGCGGCGGAATCGGTTCTGTGTGTCATGGGGCCGAATGCGCGCGATCTGATGGGGCGGGTGTCACCTGCTGACTTTAGCAATGCTGCGCATCCCTTTGGCATGGCGAGGGAAATTGAAATTGGCATGGGTCTGGCCCGCGCCCATCGCGTGACTTATGTGGGCGAATTGGGCTGGGAGCTTTATGTCAGCTCTGACCAGACCGCGCATGTGTTCGAGGCGCTGGAGGCGGCGGGCGCGGATGTGGGGCTGAAGCTTTGCGGGCTGCATACGCTGGACAGTTGCCGGATCGAGAAAGCCTATCGCCACTGGGGTCATGACATCACGGATGAGGACCATGTGCTGGAAGCGGGGCTTGGCTTTACCGTCAGCCGCAAGAAGGAAGGCTTCATCGGGCGCGATGCGGTCTTGCGCAAAGAGGAGGCGGGGCTGGCGCGCAAGATGGTGCAATTCCGCCTGACCAACCCCGAGCCGCTGTTGTTCCATAACGAGGCGCTGGTGCGTGATGGCAAGATCATCGGGCCGGTGACGAGCGGAAATTATGGGCACTTCCTCGGCGGGGCGATCGGCATGGGCTATGTGCCCTGCGCCGGCCAGTCTGACGCGGAAATTCTGGCCAGCCGCTATGAGATTGAAGTGGCGGGGGTGCGGCATGAGGCGGTGGCAAGCCTTGCGCCGATGCATGACCCGAAATCTGAGCGCGTGCGCGCTTGACTGCCCGCGGTCCGGGGGCCAGCCCCCCAGTCCATTGGTCTCTTGAACCAATGGCGATACCAATGGGCTACCCCCGGGATATTTGAACACAGAGGATGAAGCAGATGACCGAGACAGGCGAAACATGTGAACCGGCACGGGCAAGGGCGGGGCGGTCTGGCGGGCGGCAGGCGCGGGTGGCGCTGCGGGCGGCGCCTTTGGCCGATGATGTGCGCCCGGTGCGTGGCGGGATGCCTGGCGGGCAATACAAGCCCCTGAGCGAAGACGGGGTGAAGCAGATCCATGCCGCTGCCTTGGATGCGCTGGAAGAAATCGGTCTGTCGCAGGCCCCGAAATCGGGGGTGGAGATCATGACGGCGGCGGGGGCGGTGCAGGGGGCGGATGGCCGGCTGCGCTTTCCGCGGGCCTTGGTCGAGGATATGCTGGCGGTTGCCGCGCGCAACATCACCCTTCATGCGCGCGACCCGAAGCACGATCTGCATTTGAGCGGCACGAATGTGCATTACGGCACGGCGGGGGCGGCGGTGCATATCGTTGACCCGATCACGCTGGATTATCGCGACAGCACCGCGCAGGATTTGTATGATGCGGCGCGTTTGGTGGATAATCTTGATAATATTCACTTTTATCAGCGCACCATGGTGTGCCGCGATGTCCCCGATAACAAGGATATGGATCTGAACACGCTTTATGGCTGCCTTGCGGGCACCAAAAAGCATGTGGGGACTTCGTTCAGTGATCCGAGCCATGTCGCGGATTGTTTTGACATGCTTTACACCGTGGCGGGGGGCGAGGAGAAATGGCTGGAGCGGCCTTTCGTTTCGAACTCCAACTGTTTTGTCGTGCCGCCGATGAAATTTGCCGAGGAAAGCTGCATCACCATGGAGGATTGTATCCGCCGGGGGATGCCGATGCTTTTGCTGAGCGCGGGGCAGGCGGGTGCGACCTCGCCCGCGCCGATTGCCTTGACCATCGTGCAGGCGGTGGCGGAATGTCTGGCCGGGGTGGTTTATGTCAATGCCATCAAGAAGGGCGCTCCGGCGATCTTTGGCACCTGGCCCTTCGTCAGCGATTTGCGCACTGGCGCGATGTCGGGTGGATCGGCCGAGCAGGCGCTTTTGACGGCGGGCTGCGCGCAGATGCACCGATTTTACGACTTGCCCGGCGGTGCGGCGAGCGGGATTTCGGATTCGAAACTGCCGGATATGCAGGCGGGATGGGAGCAGGGGATCACCAATTCGCTGGCCGGGCTGGCGGGCCTGAACATGTGCTATGAGGCGGTGGGGATGCACGCCAGCCTTCTGGGCTTTTGCATGGAAAGTCTGGTTCTGGGCGATGACCTTTTGGGGCAGGCGATGCGGCTGGTGCGTGGCATTGACGTGACGCCGGATTCGACCAGCCTTGACGCGATGAAAGAGGTTTGTCTGGGCGGGCCGGGGCATTATCTGGGCTCGGAGCAGACCTTGAAGCTGATGCAGACCGAATATGTCTATCCCAAGGTCGGCAACCGGATGAGCCCGAAGGAGTGGAACGAGGCGGGCAAGCCTTTGCTTTTGGACACTGCGATTGCGCGCAAGAACGAGATCTTGGCGAAGGCGGGGTGCCGGGTGGAGCCGGAGATTGACCGGGCTATTCGGGCGAAGTTCAAAATCTACTTCAAGTGATGCCTGCAAGGCGCTGAAAGAAGGGCTAAAATGTCAATTCATTATGGCTATGTCGGGCTTGGAAATCTGGGGGCGGCCTGTGCGGGCTGTCTGGTGAAGGCGGGGTTCAGGGTGACGGTTTATGACCTGAACCCGCAGCTTGCCGAACCCTTGGTGGCCATGGGGGCGCGGCTGGCCGCCAGCGCCGAGGAGCTGGCGGCGGAGGTGGATCATGTCATTACCTGCCTGCCCTCACCGGCGGTATCCGAGCGGGTTTTGCGGGCGATCTTGCCGAAGATGAAGCCCGGTGCGCATTGGCTGGAGATGTCTACCCTGGGCCGTGACGAGGTGTTGCGGCTGGCTGAGGTGGCGGCCGGGGCGGGCGTGCGGATGATGGAGCTGCCGGTGACGGGCGGCGTGCATCTGGCCTATCAGGGCAAGATCACCATGCTGGCGGGGGGCGACAAGGACATGTTCGACACCCACCACGGCGCGATGCAGGCCATGGGGGACAAGATTTTCCACATGGGGCCTTTGGGCAGTTCTTCGATCATCAAGGTCATCACCAATATGCTGGCCTTCATCCATCTGAAGGCCACATCCGAGGCCCTTATGCTGGCCAAGCGCGGGGGATTGGACCTTGGGCAGGCGTGGCACGCGATCAAGGCCAGTTCGGGCAATTCCTTTGTGCATGAAACCGAAGGCGCGCTGATTTTGAACGGGTCTTATGACATTGCGTTCAATGTCGATCTGGCGCTGAAGGATCTGGGTTTCGCCTTGGGGTTTGGCAAGGAATTTGGCGTGCCGTTGGATTTGGCGAGTGCGACCAACCAGACCTATGTTGCGGCAAAGGCGGCCTATGGCGGCACGGCGCAATCACCGATGATTGCGAAACTGCTGGAGGATCTTTTGCATACCGACTTGCGCGCGCCGGGGTTCCCGGCGAGGCTGGAATAGCGATCGGCGCGGAGACCGGGGGCGCTTCGCCCCCCGGACCCCCCGAGGATATTTGGGCACAGAGGATGGCCATGGACGAGATTGCCAGAGCGCGGATGGCGCAGGTTTTGCACCATCGCAAGGCGGGGCTTTCGCTGGGGGAGCCGGTGGTGCCGGTGATTTCGGTGGCGACGACCTTTCATCTGCCGCAGGCGCAGGGGGCGGCGCATTACTATGGCCGTTCGGGCCAGCCGACATGGGATGCGGTTGAGGCGCAGTTGGGGCTTTTGGAGGCGGCTGAGGTCGTGGCCTTTCCATCCGGCATGGCGGCAATTTCGGCGGCGCTGATCGCCTGTCTGCGGGCCGGGGCGCGGGTGATGATCCCGTCGGATGGCTATTATGTCACCCGGCTTTTGGGGCGCGATTTGTTGGCGGTTTATGGGGTTGAGGTGGTGGAGGTGCCGACGGCTGCGATGGCGGCGGCGGATTTCACCGGCTTTGATGTGATCTATATCGAGACGCCTTCGAACCCCGGTTTGGATGTTATTGATATTGCCGAGATCTCTGAGCGTGCCCATGCGGCGGGGGCGCGTGTGATTGCCGATAATACCACGATGACGCCCCTGTTGCAGCGGCCTTTGGATCTGGGGGCCGATCTGGTGGTGGCGGCCGATACCAAGGCCCCGGCGGGCCATTCGGATGCTTTGTTCGGCCATGTGGCGGGGCGCGATGCCAATCTGATGGCGCGCATTCGCGAGGGGCGGCGGCAGTCGGGCGCGGTTCCGGGGCCGTTTGAGGCCTATCTGGTGCATCGCGGCATTGAAACGTTGGAGGTACGACTTGCACGGATGTGCAGTTCGGCGGCAGAGCTTGCCGAACGGTTGGCGGCGCATCCGGCGGTGATGGCATTGCGCTATCCGGGGCGGGCGGGCGATCCGTCTTATGCGGTGGCGCAGCGCCAGATGCTGAACGGCGGTTTTCTGATTGGATTTGAGCTGGCGGATGAGGCGGAGGCCGAGGCTTTTCTTGCCGATTGCCCGCTGATTGAGCAGGCCACAAGCTTTGGCGGCGTGCATACGGCGGGGGAACGGCGGGCGCGCTGGGGCGATGCGGTGGCGCCGGGATTCATCCGGCTGTCGGTTGGCATTGAGCCGCTGGAGGTGCTTTGGGCTGCGATTGAGGCGGCACTTCCGGCAGGAAACGCCTGATCTGCCCTTGACCTTCCCGCGCCTTCCCCCCTTATTCAAGGCTGACGCGAAACATTTTGAACAGGAGAAAACCCATGGCTTTCACCCTTCCCGATCTTCCTTATGCCCATGACGCGCTGGCCGCACTGGGCATGTCGAAAGAAACGCTGGAATACCATCACGACCTGCACCACAAGGCCTATGTCGATAATGGCAACAAGCTGATTGCCGGCACCGAATGGGAAGCCAAATCGCTGGAAGACATCGTGCGCGGCACCTATAACGCCGGCGCCGTGGCGCAAAATGGCATCTTCAACAACGCCTCGCAGCATTGGAATCACAACCTTTTTTGGGAAGTGATGGGGCCGGGCGAAGACAAGAAGATGCCGGGCGCTTTGGAAAAGGCCTTGGTTGAAGCCTTTGGTTCGGTTGCCAAATTCAAGGAAGATTTCGCCGCTGCCGGTGCGGGCCAGTTCGGCTCGGGCTGGGCTTGGCTGGTGAAAGACAAGGACGGCGCGCTGAAGGTCACCAAGACCGAGAACGGCGTGAACCCCTTGTGCTTTGGCCAGACCGCGCTTTTGGGCTGCGATGTGTGGGAACATTCCTACTACATCGACTTCCGCAACAAGCGCCCGGCTTACCTGACCAACTTCCTTGACAAGCTGGTCAACTGGGAAGCGGTTGCCGCCAAGCTGTAACCCCTTGCGGGCATTTGCCTGCCATGGCACGCCATGGGCCGCCGTTCCCCATCCGGGGCGCGGCGGTTTTCATTTGGGGCTATGATGCAAGAGGCGACAAAGGGCGTTCTGGCGATTGTCGGGGCCTGCGTGATCTGGGGCTTTGCCACGCTGTATTATAAGGCGATGGCGCATGTGCCGCCTTTGGAGGTGCTGGCGCATCGTTCGCTTTGGACCTTGATCCTGTTCGGCGCGGTTTTGGCGGTGCAGGGGCGGCTGGCCGAGGTTTGGCGGCTGGCCTTTGGTCCGCAGCGCCGGCAGATCGCCTTGGCGAGCGCGATTGTCGCGCTGAACTGGGGGCTTTTCATCTGGGCCATTCAGGCGGGCTATGCGGTGCAGTCGAGCCTTGGTTATTACATCCTGCCACTGGTCACGGTGGTCATCGCGGTTGTAGCCTTGGGCGAGCGGTTGTCGGCGGGGCAGGGGGTGGCCGTTCTGCTTGCGGGCTTTGCGGTGGGGCTGCTGACCTGGGGGCTTGGGGTGGCGCCTTGGGTTGCCTTGGCGCTGGCGTTTTCCTTTGCGCCCTATCTCTTGTTGAAAAAGCACATGAAGGCCCCGGCGGCGGTTTCGGTCACGGCCGAGGTTTTGCTGATCGCCCCTTTCGCGCTGGGGCTTTTGATCTGGGTGCATGGCGGCGGTTTGGTCTTTGGCCGTGCGGGTGGGGTCTTTGCGGGCACGCTGCATGACAGCCTGATGTTGCCGGTCACCGGCCTTATCACCGGGTTGCCCTTGGTGCTGTTTTCCTGGGGCGCGCAGCGGGTGCGGCTGTCCACTCTGGGCCTTGTGCAGTATCTGAACCCTACGCTGCAAGCGGTGTCGGCGGTCTGGATCATGGGAGAGCCGTTTTCCGGCTGGCACGCGCTGGCCTTTGGTCTGATCTGGGCGGCGCTGGCGGTCTATTCGCTGGAAAGCCTGCGTCAGGAAAGGGCGGCGCGCAGGCCCGCCTGAAGCGCGTCCACGTCAGCGACCAACCGGAACAGTCCCTTGACGGCGGCATCGGCAAAGCCTTGCTCCACGATATGATCGAGAAGCGCGATCAGGGGCTGCCAATAGCCTTCGGTGCTGAGCAGGAAGATCGGCTTGCGGTGCAGGCCGATCTGCGCCCAGGTCAGCACTTCGAAAAACTCGTCCAGAGACCCGGCCCCACCGGGCAGCACCACCACGGCATCTGAATTCATGAACATCACTTTTTTGCGTTCATGCATGTCTTCGGTGATGACAAATTGCGTCAGGTCGCGTTTGGCCACTTCGGCGCGCATCAGATGGGTGGGGATCACGCCAAAGGTCGCAGCCCCGGCGCTTTGGGCGCTGCGGGCCACTTCGCCCATCAGCCCGACATCGCCGGCGCCATAGACCAGCCGCCAGCCATTTGCCGCGATCATCGCCCCGGTGGCGCGGGCGGCATCTGCATGGGCCGGATTTTTGCCCGCCCGCGCGCCGCAAAAGACACAGATCGAAGCAGAGTGGCTTTGCCCGGCGTTTGTCATGGGGGGTGTTCCTGAAAACTGTTGCTTTCTTGGGTGTAACGGGGTTCCCATGCGAAGGAAAGCAGCGCCTGGTCCGCAGAAGTGCCGGGCCGCGTAGGGAAAGATAAGGGGAAGACCTGCCATGGTGGATGAAAAAGCGTCGGCGGGAATGGTATCAGGCCCGGTTATGGGCGTTGGCGTGGCCGCGGTGGCGGTGGCGCTTGCCGTTTGGGCGCTTTGGGGCGAAGGCGAAGGGGATAAACCCGCCCCGCAAGTAACCGCCGCCGCAACCGAAAATGCCGCAGCGGAAAATGCCTCAACCGAAAATTCTGGCGCCCAAACGGCGCTTGCCGCGGCACCGCAACCAACCGCCGAAGCCCAGCCCGCAGCAGAGCCGCAAGCCCCCGCCGAAGCACAAGCTTCCACTGAAGCGCCGCCGCCTGCGCCGCCGCATTTTGACGTGGTGCGCGTTGATGCCGCCGGGCTTGCCACGATTGCCGGCACAGCCCCCGTCGGCGCGCGGCTGAGCCTGCGTCTGGATGGCGCGGCGCTGGCCGATGTTGCGGTGGATGGGGCCGGGCAATTCGCCACGGTTCTTAGCCTGCCCGCCGCGTCAGTGCCGCAGATGCTGGAACTGGTGGCGGTTCTGGCCGATGGCAGCGAAATTGCGGCGGGTGAGGCCGTGGCCATTGCCCCGATCATGGCACCTGCGGCCCCGGCCGCGCCCGAAACCCTTGCCACAACCGCGGAAAGCGCGGGCGAAGCCGGGGGCGAAACACAAGCCGCGCAGACCGATGCCCCGGCCGCGCTTTTGGTCAGCGATGCGGGGGCGGTGGTGCTGCAAGATGCGGCCCCTGCCGGTGCAGAAGGCGCTTTGCCCGTTGCCATAGAGGCGATTTCTTACGGCGATGGCGGCACGGTGATGCTGGCCGGGCAGGCCGCCGCCGGGGCCATCCTGCGGCTTTATCTGGATGATGCCGCCCAAGGCGAGGTTCAGGCCGATGGCCGCGGGCATTGGACGGCGCAATTCGCCGCGGTGACGGATGGCGAACATGTGTTGCGCGCCGACGAGATCGACGCCGGCGGCGCGGTGGTCAACCGCTTTGAAACCCCTTTCAGCCGCAGCGCGCCGGAAACGGTGGCCGCCGAGACCGAGACGGCAACCGGGGCGGCAAGTGCAACCGCGCCAACCCCCGTGACCGCGCCGGCCCCTGTGACCGTGACCATCGTTCCGGGCATGACGCTTTGGGCCATTGCGCGGGAAAACTTTGGCGATGGCGTGCTTTATGTGCAGGTATTCGAGGCCAATCGCGACAAGATCAAAGACCCGGATCTGATCTATCCCGGTCAGGTCTTTACCTTGCCGCAGCCCTGAATCCGGGCGATCTGGCAAAAGCCGGGGCCTGCGGTGGATCGCGGGCCTCCGGCGGGGGTATTTTTGCCAAGATGAAAGAACGGAGATGAAATACGGGGCGGTCAGGCCTTGGCCGGGCGGATTTCGGCCGGGGTTTTGCCATGGCGGCAGCAGGCGACCACTTCGGGGTGGTCCATGCAGCAATCGTTGAGAAGAAAGGCGATGGTCTGGCCGATGCCGCCCGGATCAACCGCGTAAAAGACGTTGCGGCCTTCCTTGCGGGCGCGGATCAGCCCGGCCTGTTCCAGCGCGGAAAGGTGGAAGGAAAGCCGCGAGGCCGCAAGCCCAAGGGCGCGGCCGATTTCGCCGGCCGCCAGACCGTTCGCGCCTGTCGGCATCAAGAGCCGCACGAGATCAAGCCTTGCGTCATTGGCAAGGGCTTGCAGGGCGGTAAGGGCGGCGGCGCGATCCATGTTTCAATTATTCATGAAGGATTGAACTATTTTTCTTTAACGGCTAGGGGAAGGCTTAGCAACCGTCTTTGTGAGTCTGTCATGCGCCGCCATACTGCCACCTCTAGCGATCAACACGCCCCCGCCGGTTCGGGCTGGGCCACGATTGCCCGTGTTTTGCCCTATCTCTGGCCCGAGGGGCAGCTTTGGGTAAAGCGGCGGGTGGTGGCGGCTTTGCTGCTTTTGCTGGCGGCGAAACTGGTGGCGGTGACGACGCCCTATTTCTACAAGCTGGCGGTTGATGGTTTGGGGGCCGAGACTGCGAAAGACCCGGTCTGGATGCTGGGGATTGGCGCGGTGGGGCTGGTGGTGGCCTATGCCTTGGCGCGGGTGGGGTCTGTGGCCTTTGGTGAAGCGCGCGATGCGGTGTTTTCACGCGTGGGCCAGCGCGCCATACGTCAGCTTGCGCTGGAGACCTTTCGCCATATTCACGCGCTTTCCTTGCGCTTTCACATCACCCGCAAGACCGGGGGGCTTTCGCGCATCATCGAACGCGGGGTGAAGGGCGTCGATTTCCTTTTGCGCTTCATGCTGTTTTCGGTGGGGCCGCTGATTTTGGAACTGACCATGGTGTCGGTCCTGTTCGCGCTGTTGTTTGGCTGGCAATATATGGTGGTCGTGGTCATCACCATTGCGATCTATGTCGCCTTCACCTTCAAGGTGACGGAAATGCGGGTGCGCATCCGGCGCGAGATGAACGATCAGGACACGGATGCCAACCAAAAGGCGGTGGACAGCCTTTTGAATTTCGAAACCGTCAAGTATTTCAACGCAGAAAGCCGCGAGGCCGCGCGTTATGACGTGGCGATGCAGCGTTATGAGGTGGCGGCGGTCAAGACCGGGCAGTCGCTTTCGTTTCTGAATGCGGGGCAGTCGTTCATCATCACCACCGGGCTTGCGATTGTCATGATCATGGCGGCGCGGGGCGTGCAGGCCGGGGTCTTGACCGTGGGCGATTTTGTCATGGTCAATGCCTATATGATTCAGATCACCATGCCGTTGAACTTTCTGGGCACGGTTTACCGCGAAATCCGGCAGGCTTTGGTGGATATGGGGGCGATGTTTGCGCTTTTGGGCCAGCCGGCCGAGGTGAAGGACAAGCCCGGCGCGGCGGCTTTGGCGGTGACGGGCGGCGAGATCATTTTTGACGATGTGCAATTCGCCTATGACCCGGCGCGCCCCATTCTGAAAGGCATCTCGCTGACGGTGCGGCCGGGGCATAAGGTGGCTTTGGTCGGGCCTTCGGGTTCGGGCAAATCGACGATCGGGCGGCTGTTGTTCCGGTTCTATGATGTCACCGGCGGGGCCATTCGCGTTGACGGGCAAGACATCCGCGATGTGGCGCAGACCAGCCTTCATGCCGCAATCGGTGTTGTGCCGCAGGATACGGTCCTGTTCAACGACACGGTTTATTACAACATCGCCTATGGCCGCGACGGCGCGGATGAGGCCGCGGTTCAGGCCGCCGCCAAAGCCGCGCGCATTCATGATTTCATCATGTCCTTGCCCGAAGGCTATCAAACCACGGTGGGGGAGCGCGGGCTGAAACTTTCGGGCGGGGAAAAGCAGCGCGTCGGCATTGCCCGCACGTTGTTGAAGAACCCGCCGATCCTGATTCTGGACGAGGCGACCAGCGCGCTTGACACCCAGACCGAACGCGACATTCAGGAAAGCCTGTCGGAAATGGGGCAGGGGCGCAGTGTTATCACCATTGCGCACCGGCTTTCGACCATTGCCGATGCCGATTGCATCATGGTGCTGGAAGCCGGCCGCGTCAGCGAACAGGGCACGCATGAGGAGCTTTTGGCGCTGGGTGGCAAATACGCCGCCATGTGGGCGCGCCAATCGGCCGAGGAGGAAGCGGCTGAGGCGGCCTGAGGGCTTGACCCTTTGGCGTGAACAGGCCAAACCCGCGCCATGGTTCCGCAGGATAAACTCGCCCAGATCACCCAGCGTTTCGAGTTTCTCGAGGCGCGTCTGAATGCGGGCGCCGCGCCTGCCGAAATTGCCCAAGTGGCGCGGGAATATTCTGAACTGAAACCCGTGGTGGAAGAAATCACCGCCTATATGCGCGCGCTTTCCGATCTGGCCGAGGCCGAGGCGATGCTGGCCGACCCGGATATGAAGGCGCTGGCCGAAGAAGAAATTCCGGCCCTGAAGGCCCGCATCCCGGAAATGGAAGACCGGCTTCGGCTGGCTTTGTTGCCGAAAGATGCCGCCGATGCGCGCCCGGCGATCATTGAAATCCGCCCCGGCACCGGCGGCGATGAGGCGGCCTTGTTCGCGGGCGATCTGGTGCGGATGTATCAGCGCCACGCCGAACGCATGGGCTGGTCATGGGAGGTCTTGGACCATCAGGCCTCCGATCTGGGGGGGATCAAGGAATTTACCGCGCTTGTGTCGGGCGAGGGCGTCTATGCCCGGCTGAAGTTTGAAAGCGGCGTCCACCGTGTGCAGCGCGTGCCCGAAACCGAGGCGCAGGGCAGGGTGCATACATCGGCGGCCACGGTCGCGGTGCTGCCCGAGGCGGAGGAGGTCGATATCGACATCCCGGCCTCTGACATCCGTATTGATACCATGCGGTCTTCGGGCGCGGGGGGCCAGCATGTGAACACCACCGATTCCGCGGTGCGCATCACCCATTTGCCTTCGGGCATCGTGGTGACAAGTTCGGAAAAATCGCAGCACAGGAACCGCGAGATTGCCATGCAGGTCTTGCGCGCGCGGCTTTATGAGGCCGAACGCGAAAGGCTGCATTCCGCCCGCGCCGCCGACCGCAAGGCGCAGGTCGGTTCGGGCGACCGCTCGGAGCGCATCCGCACCTATAACTTTCCGCAGGGCCGGATGACCGACCACCGCATCAACCTGACGCTTTATTCGCTGGGGCAAATCATGCAGGGCGATCTGAGCGAGGTGATCGACGCGCTGATTTCCCATGATCAGGCGGCGAAACTGGCCGAGATGGAAGGATGACCGGCAACGAGGCCCTGCGCCTGGCCATCCCACGCCTGCGGGCGGCCGGGGTTGAGGATGCGGCTTTGGATGCCCGGCTGCTTCTGGCCCATGCCATGGGCCTGCCGCAAGACCGGCTGACGCTGCATCTGCCCGATGCGCTGAGCGTGCCGCAGGAAAACGCCTATGAGGCGGCGCTTGCTGCCCGGCTTCGGCGTCAGCCCGTTGCCCAGATCCTTGGCCAGCGCCAGTTCTGGGGGCTGAATTTCCGCGTGACGCAAGACACGCTTGATCCGCGCCCCGATACCGAAGCCTTGGTGGCCGCGGCCCTGAAAGCCCCGTTTCACAACATGCTTGATCTGGGCACCGGCACCGGCTGTGTGCTGTTGTCCTGCCTTGCCGGCAGAGCCGGGGCCGAGGGGCTTGGCGTGGATATTTCCGATGCGGCGCTGGCGGTTGCGCGCGATAATGCGCTGCGGCTTGGTCTGCAAGCGCGGGCGATGTTTCGGGCCTCAGACTGGTTTTCCGCGGTGCAGGGCCGCTATGATCTGATCACCTCCAACCCGCCCTATATCGCGGCCGATGAAATGGCCGGCCTTGCCCCCGAGGTGCGCGACTGGGAGCCGCATCTGGCGCTGACACCGGGCGGCGACGGGCTGGACGCCTATCGCATCATAGCAAGGGGCGCGCCGTCGCATCTGGTGGAAGGCGGGCGGCTCTTGGTGGAAATCGGCCCGACCCAAGGCGCGGCGGTGGCCGAACTCTTCGCGGCAGAAGGTTTTCAGGACATGACCGTGCTGCCCGATATGGACGGGCGCGACCGGGTGGTATCGGCGGTGAAATTTGGCGCCAGATCCCCGGCAATTCGTGACTGAACCCGGCCTTTTCGCCTGAAATTGGCAGATTCTTCTTGCCAGCCCGCTTGCATGTGATAATGCGGATGCCAGCAGGAAGGCCGGGCCATTTGGGCCGCCTCTTGCTGAATGCCAGCCACCCCGCCAGATTGAACGCGCCCCGCAAGGCGATTGGCGTTGGGTCTATGCCCTCAAAGGTCAAGATGCGCTCTTCCAAATCCCGCTCGCGTTCCAAGCAGAACCGTCCGCGTTCCCTCGGCAATATCATCAACCGGGTTTTCGACAGCTCGGGCCCCGAAGGCAAGGTGCGCGGCACGCCGCAACAGGTGATCGAGAAGTATCAGCTTCTGGCCCGCGATGCCCAATTGTCGAATGACCGGGTGGCGGCAGAAAACTTTTTGCAACATGCCGAACATTACACCCGCATGTTGGCCGAAGCGCAGCGCGAAATGGCCGCCGAACAAGAGGCGCGCCAGCAATATCATCAGCAAAACGGCAATGGTCATCGTGACCGCGCTGAGCGCGGCGATTACCGCGCCGATCCCGCCTCAGAGCCGCAGCCTTCCTCGGAAGGTTTTGAGGTGATGGGCGCAGAAGCTGACACCCAGCTTGTCGATCTGCCCGAAGCTCCGCGCGGGCAGGGCCAGCAGCCGCGCCGCGAAGAAGGCCGCCGTGATGATCGTGGCCGCGACCGCAATCAGCGCCGCGATGATCGGCCGCGCGATGATCGGCCCCGTGAAGATAGGGTGCGTGAAGACCGGGTGCGCGAAGACCGCCCCCGCGAAGATCGGGTGCGCGAAGATCGGCCCCGCGAAGACCGCCGCCGCGCGCCTGAGGCGCAGCCGGAACTTCCCGCCTTTATTACCGGCACCGCAACTGAGGCTCCTGCCGCCCCCGAAACCAGCGCCGCGCCCGCAGTTGAACCTGTGGCCGCGCCCGAGCCGGCGGCCAAGCCCGCCCGTGCCCCGCGTGCCAAAAAGCCCGCGGCACCAAAGCCGGAAGCGCCAGACGCGGCGGAATGAACTGCAAGAAAGGGCCCGCGCGATGCGGGCCTTTTTATTTGGCGACTTCGCGCGCCAGGGCGCAATACCCTTCCAGCGAAATTTCCTCGGCCCGTGCCGTGGGGGCAATGCCCGCGGCCAAAAGCCGGTCTTCAATATCCGGCCCCCAGGCCTTCAGGCTGGAGCGCAGCATCTTGCGGCGCTGGTTAAAGGCCATGGCGGTCAGCCGTTGCAAGATCGCCTCATCCGCCGGAAAGCGGGGTTCCGCCAGCCGCGTCAGATGCACCACGGCAGAATGCACTTTCGGTGCCGGCGTAAAAGCTTCGGGCGGCAGATGCATGACGATCTTGGCATCGCAGCGCCATTGCGCCAGCAAAGCCAGCCGCCCGTAATGATCGCTGCGCGGCTTGGCCACGATGCGTTCGGCCACTTCCTTTTGAAACATCAGCGTCAAGGATTGCCAGACCGGCGGCCAGATTTTCGGTGTTAACCAGCGGATCAGCAGCTCGGTCCCCACATTATAGGGCAGGTTCGCGACGATCTTGATCGGCGGCGTCAGATGCGCCAAGGGGTCAATCGCCATCGCATCGCCGTTTACCACCTCCAGCCGGCCGGGGTAATGGGCGGCAATTTCGGCCAGCGCCACCATGCAACGGGGGTCTTTTTCCACCGCCAGCACCCGCCGCGCCCCTTCCACCAACAAGCCGCGCGTCAACCCGCCGGGGCCGGGGCCAACCTCAAGCACGTCGCAGTTGGAAAGATCCCCCGCCATGCGGGCGATTTTGGCGGTCAGGTTCAGATCGAGAAGAAAGTTCTGCCCAAGCTGCTTTTTCGCCACCAGATCATGGGTTGCGATCACCTCACGCAGCGGCGGAAGCCCATCAATTGTTGCCATGTTCCGCCTCTCCGCTGCGATTTTTTCGCGAAAAATCGCTGTTTTTGAATTTTCGTCGAAAATTCATTTACCCCGCGGCCCGCGCCTTGGCCATATCCCGCGCCAAGCGCAGCGCGGCAATCAGGCTATCGGGGCGGGCAATGCCTTTGCCGGCAATGTCGCAAGCCGTGCCATGATCGGGCGAGGTGCGGATGAAAGGCAGGCCCAGCGTCACATTCACGCCGCCGTCAAAATCCAGCGTCTTGATCGGGATCAGCGCCTGATCGTGATACATGCAGATCGCCGCGTCATAACCGGCGCGGGCGCGTGGGTGAAACATGGTGTCAGCAGACATTGGGCCGGCGATTTCCATTCCTTCGGCGCGCAGACGGGCCAGCACCGGGGCGATGATCTCGATCTCCTCATGCCCCATCGCGCCGCCTTCGCCGGCATGGGGGTTCAGCCCGGCCACCGCAAGGCGTGGGGCGCCCAGCCCAAAATCGCGTTTCAGCCCGGCATGGGTAATGCGCAGCGTTTGTTCCAAAAGCGCGGGCGTCAGCGCGGCCGGCACCTTTTCCAACGCGATGTGAATTGTCACCGGCACCACCCGCAAAAGCGGGCTTGCCAGCATCATCACCACGTTTTCAACCCCGGCGAGATGCGCCAGAAATTCGGTATGGCCGGGAAAGCCAAAACCCGCCCCATCTTTCAACGCCTTTTTATGCAGAGGGGCGGTGCAAATGGCGCTGGCTGCACCCGCTTGCGCCAAGGCAACCGCGCGTTCGATCACCTCGATCACGCCACGGGCATTTTCCGGCACCAGTTGGCCGGGCGGGTTTTCGGCGGCAAAGCCATGCGGCAAGACCGGCAAAAGATGCGGCGCAATGGCAAGCGCCTGATCGGGCTGGTCGATCAGGGCGATGGCGGTGCCTTGCGGCAGATGCCTGGGATCCCCGATCCAGAAAAAGGGCAGGTCGGGCAGGGCGGCCCGCGCTGCCAACGCCAGTTCCGGGCCGACACCGCCCGGTTCGCCACAGGTCAATGCGATGGGGGCAAGCATGGGCTTAGGGGGTGTCGGTGATGATGGCTTCGGAACGCAGTTCTTCCAGATAGATATCGGCAAGGGCCGAAAGCCGCTGGTTCAAAAGTTGCTCACGGATCGTATCACGGTCCGGCACCAGATCGGGGGCGGGGCCGCGCGAACACAGCATCTGAAACACCCGCCAGCCATTGCGGCTGAGGCGCGCGGCGGTCTCGCCGGCGTCGAGCGTGGCCAGAACCGCCGCCAGATCGCTGGGCACAGCGGCCTGCGGCTGGGTTTCGCGCGTCAGCCGTTCGGCTGGCAACCCTTTGGCCACCGTGTAAAGATCGTCGCAATCATCGACACGGGCGCGAATGGCGGCGGCCTCGGCCTCAACGCCGGGGCCTTCGGGCAGCAAGAACTCGGCATGGTCAAGCCAGACACCGGCATCTTTGCCCAAAGGCGCCTCGCCGCGTTCGCGCAGCCAGTAAAGCACCAGCTTGCCATCCACCTCGACCGGTCTTGACAGTGATCCGGGGGCCAGCCGGGCCAGCGCCGGGCGGGCGTTGGCGGGCAGTTCGGAAAGGCGTTTCCAGCCAAGACGCTGCATGGTTGTCGTTGCCGTGGCCCGTGCGGCGGCGGTGAAATCCTCTTCGCTGGTGATCTGGCTTTGCAGCCGGCGCGCCTGCGCCTGCGCGCCTGACAGGCCCACCCCTTCGCCGGGAATTTCCAACGCCAAAAGATCAAGCTGCAAGGCGCTGGTTGGTTCATATTGCGCGATAGCGCGGTCGATTTCGGCTTCAGTAATTGAAACGGTATCGGCAAATTTTGCCCGCACCACATCGCGCCACAAAATCCCGGCTTCGACAAAATCGCGGAAGCTTTCGGCATCCAGACCCATTTCGCCGGTGGCTTTCAGAAACTCTTCGGTGCTCAGATTGGCGCGCCCGGCAAATTCTGCCATGCCAGCGGCGATCTGATCTGGCCCTGCTTTCAGGCCCTGCGCATCGGCGGCGGCAAGGCGCAGGCGGTCTTCGATCAGCCCGTCGCGCGCCATTTTGGGCAGATCGCCCGGCTGACGCAGGATTTGCAAAAACAGCAACCGCTGTTCCATTTCATAGCGGGTCACGACGCGGTCATTCACCCCGATAACGGCGTCAAACGGCCCGGCAAAGGCGGTGCCCGCCTGCATGGCGACCGAGGCCATCAGAAAAGCCCCAAAACTGGCCCCGAAACTGGCCTGGCGCAGCCCGTTGAAAAGCCGGCCCGTCAGGCCCTGCGGGGTTTGTCCTGTCATTTTGCGGTCAAACATCGGTTGTCTTTCCATCGTCTGCATTCGTTTGCCTGTTTACACCCGGTTTGAGGCCCTTGGCCTAGCCCCGGCACCGCCGCGACGCACCCGCCGCCGCTGAGCCGCCAAAGCCCAAAAGCTCCAGCGAGACCGAGAAATCTGTCGTCGGCGCCACACTAGTCGAGGATGTGAACCGACGCGAGAGAGAAAGATCGACCGCAAGGCATTCGTTGCGAAAGCTTAGCCCCAGCCCGGCATTGCTGGCCCGGTCGGCCTGAAAATCATAGCGGTTCATCAGCCGCGCCGACCAGCCCGCCTGCCCAAGCGCCACCTGCCCGTCAAACACCAGTTCTTTCGTGGCGATAAGCCGGCCCTCGGCCGGGTCAGCCTTGTGATACAAAAGGCCGGTCTTCAGGCCCAGACGCGGCCGGTCATAGTTGAGCAGCATTTCCGCTTTGGTCAGGGAAAAAGCATCGTCCAGAAGCAGGCGGTTGGTCAGGCCAAGCCCGCTTTGGGTGCCAAGCTGCCACGCCAAAAGCCAATCGGATTTGCGGTTGGCAAGGCCCGATCCGGCGGTGAACTGGTTCAGATCCCGAACCTTGATGACCCGGCCCAGCGTGGCGCCCAATGTCCAGCCATTCGGGTCTTGGCGCAGATAATTTACCCCCAGATTGGCATGGGTGCCGCGTTCCACCGCATCGGCGCCCGGAAAACGGTTCAGCGAAAACAGGTTGCCCTGATCGAACTCTACCAGAACCGAATCTTCGTTTGGCAGCGGCGAAGATTGCGTGCCCGCCCAGACCAGTTGCACCACAGGTTCCACCAGATGGTTGACCCCATTGCGCCCCGCCTTGACCAGAGGCCAGCGCAGTTCGGTCGCAACGGCGGCATGGCTGCGGCCATGGTTGCCGCCGTAAACCACATCATCCCCGATGCGATAAATGTCGCTGTTGGCTTCGCCCAGAACGCCAAAGACCATGCCGTTGCGCAAGATCCAGTCGCGCCGCCAGTCGATATGCAGCCGCCCGCGCGTCACGTCCCGGCCATCCGCGATAAGATCGGAATCGGCGGGGGTATCGACCCCCAATGTCGAATGGCGATAATGGCTGTGGGCCTGAAGCGCAAAGCCGCCCTGTCCGCCCAAAGGCCCAAGGCTGAAACGCCGCTGCCATGTCAGATCGGCCAGGGACGCGGCCAGCGTATCTGATGATTCCCCGGCGCGCAGGGTTTGAATGGAAATGACGCGGCCCGAGATATGTTCGTTACGCCGCGTGCGGAAAACCTCGATGCGGCTGTCCAGCCGGTCTTTGTCGTCCAGCGCGTAATCCAGCAAATAGCCGCGATCAGACACGGTTTCGGCATTAAAGCGCAGGATGAAACCATCGCGCAGGTCAAACTGGCCCTCGGCGCGCAACAGGCCCCGCGTCTCGCCGGGGCGCAGATCATCGCGCGAGGCCATGCCGGTCAGGCTGATCGTGCCATTGCGGAAAGCCTGACGATAGCGCAGCTCCAGCGTCTTGGCCCCTTTGGTGGTGATAAAGGGGCTGACCGTCAGGTCGCGGCTGCGGCCCAGCGTGATGAAATAGGGCCAGCGCAGCCCCGCGCCAAGGGTAGAGGAGGATTGCAGCGTCGGGCGCAGAAAGCCGGTGGCGCGGTGCAGGTTCGGGTCAGGCATCCGCAGCCGGGGAATCAGGAAAACCGGAACCCCGCCAAAACGCAGCGTGGCATGTTCAAAGTAAAGCTGCTGTTCTTCCCGATCATGCACGACACGGCGGGCGCGGATTTCCCACAAAGGCGTGGGGCTGCCCGCGCAAACCTTGCAAGACGAGGCCACAACCTGCGACATGGTGCTATAGCGCCCGCCGCCAAGCCGCGCCACTTCTGCCGCGGCAAGCTGCAATTGCTGGTTCAGGACCACCCGTGCCGAACGCAGGATGCCCTCGCTCATATCGGCTTTCAATTCGGCCTGACTGGCCAGAATAACGCTGTCGCTGCCCGTATCGCGCAGCGTGATCGGCCCGTCGATGCGCAACATGTCCTGACGCTGGTCATAGATCAGCCGGCTTGCCGTCAACTGGCTGCCGCGAAAAAACACCTCGACCGAGCCTTCGGCAATAAGGCGGCTGTCGCCTTCGATGCGCAGGCTGTTGGCCACCAGCGTGGCCGGGCTGTCATCGGCGTAAAGCGGTGCGGTGGCCAGAAGGCACAGGGCGAGGGCAAGCGATAGCAGACGGCGCAACATGTCAGCCATCCTCCAGATGCAGCAACAGGCCCAGGGTCATCAGCACCGCAATCAAGGGCGGGCTCCATGCCGCGACAAGGATCGGGATCTGGCCGTTTTCGCCCAAAACCTGTGCAAAATTACGCAGAAAGAAAATGAAAAAACCGCCCAGAATCGCATATAGAACCATCTGGCCGGTCTTGCCAAAGCGGGCATGGCGCATGGTGAAGCCGGCCGCCACCAAGACCATCGCCGCCAAAAGCAGCGGCAGCGCCAGTTCCATCTGATACCACAGACGAAAGCCCCGCGCCGAAAATCCGGCCTTTTCCAAAGCGGTGGCCTGTTCCGGCAATTGCCAAAACGACATGCCCGCAGGCGTGCCCAGCCCATCACGCAGCCGCGCCGGTGTCAGATCGGTCGCAATGGCCAGATCGCCCGTGGAAAGAACCGCTGTGGCTTCGGGGTTGTCGCTTTCAAAGCGCCAGCTTTTGGCGTTTTTCAACTGCCAGCTTCCCGGCACAAGCAGGGCCTCGCTCGCCTCAATCCGGCCTGTGATGCGGCCATCCGGGGCAAAAATGTGAAACGAGACTTGCCCCAGCGCCGTGCCTTCAGGGCTGACGCTGGCCGCGCGGATCACCGCCTGACCTGTGCTGTCGCCTTGCCGCAGCCAAAGCCCTTCGGCGGAAAGCGACAAGACCTGCGTGCCCGTGCCCCCCTTCATGGCCAGCCGCGCCGCCGCGCTGCGCTGCTCATAGGCTTTTGCGCTGGCGGCGATCATCGGGTTGAACATGGTGACGGCAAGCGCGCCAAGAACCAACGCAGCCACCACCGGCGCCAGAAGAAAGCGCAGACCCGACCGTCCGGCGGCGCGCACCACCACCAGTTCGGACGATTTCGCCAAGCCCAGAAACAGGCTGATCGCGGCGAGAACCGTCAACAGCGGCAAGATGCGATAAAGGTTGGAAGGCACATTCAGCGCCGCCAGAATCAACGCCTCGGACAGGTCGCTGGCTGAAAGCCGGCGGATCTGTTCGATCAGGTCAATAAGCAGCAAAATCCCCAGAAAAGCGCCAAAAACCCGCAGGAAACTGGTCAGAAAACGGCGCGCGATGTAAAGATCCAGCCTCATGCCGCACGCACCTTTGCGCCGATCATGGGCAGGCGCCACGGCTGGCGTGGCCGCTGTGACCAGCCCAACAACCCCAGGCCCAAGCCGATGCTGAAGGCGGGTGTTACATAGGCCCAAAGCCAACCCCATTGCAGCGATTTCATGCCCTGCGCTGTGGCTACCGAGCTGACCGCCTGCACCAGCACCAAAAGCATCACCGCAATCACGATCTGCCGCCACAGACCAAAGCGGCTGAAGGTGCCCATCAAAAGCGCGGCAAAGCCAATCAGCGCCGTGCCCACTGCCGTTAAAGGATGGGTAAAGCGGAAATGCCCATCATAGCGCAGCGCCGCCGGTTTTGCGCCAACCTCGGCGGCAACGGCGGGATCGGCGGCCAAGAGTTCCGCCGTTGAAAGCGCGTCGATGTCGCGGTTCTTGGGGGCGGCATCGGGGATGAAACCGCCCAGATCATAGGTGAAATCGGTAAAACGGGTCAGCGACAACCGCCGCGCAGGCCCGGCCACCTGTTGCACCATGCCGTTGAACATCAAAAGTTTTGGCCCGCTTTCGGTGCGGGCAAAAAACGCCTTATCCGCGCTATAGGTGACAGATTGCGCCGCATCGCGGGCATCGGTCAGAAACAGGTTCAAAAGCGCCCCCGAAGGCGCGATTTCGCGGATATACAGCGTCAGGCCGGGGGCAGGGTGGGTGAACTGGCCCTCGGTCAGAAACCGGGCCGAAACATTCTGGCGAATCTCGGCGTAGCGGGCATTCATCGCGTCGCGGCTGGCCGGCACCAGAACATGCGACAAGACCAGAAGGGCTGCCATCACCAAAACGCCAAATCCGATGACCGGCCGCGCCAGCCGAAACGCGGAAAAGCCGGTGGCCTGCATCACCACCATCTCGCTGTCCTGCATCAGCCGGTTCGCCACATAGACCGAAGCCGCAAAGGCGGCGACCGGCAGCACCACCCGAATGACATTGGGCAGGCTCAGCAGTGAAAACTCCAGAAATACCAGCGCGGTCTGGCCATCCGCGATCAATTGGTCAAACAAGATCACCGCGCGGTTGATCCAATAGACCGACACCAGAACCAGCGCAAAAAAGCCGAAAACGGCCAAAAGCTGGATCAGCAGATATCGGTCTAACTTCGGCAACAGCGATAATTCCTTGCGGGGCGTTTTGTGGCATATCTTGTGGGGCAGACCCAAGTGCAAGCTAGCAATATTCATCGGCAGGGAAAACTGCTATCTGGCCAAGTTGCCCGCCCTTCGTTAGCCTTGCGCAAAAAGCCGCGCGAAAATGCCCTTCGCGCCCCAAAGGCCCCCGCCACAAGGCCGAACGCCACAAGGAATATGCCATGCCCAGCCCGACCGCCTATGCCGCCGCCGCCGATCTTGCCGGCAACCAGCCCCTTGCCCTGAATTTCACGGCAACCGACTTGCCCGGCCTTGCCACGGCCAAGGGAATCGTGGCGCTTCTGGCCGATGGGGCCGCCCCCGCCAGCCCCGCCGCGCGCCGGCTTGACCGCACAAGCCGTGGCATGATCGCCCGCGCCATGGCCAGCGCCGATTGGGCGGGGCTGAAAACCGGCGAAACCCTGTCGCTGGCTTTCCCGCCGGGCCTTGCCGCCGAGACGCTGATGCTGGTCAAACTGCCGCGCAAAGCCACCGCGCTTGAGGCGCGCAAGGCCGGGGCGGCCATCGGCCGCGCGATTGGTCCGGCCGGGGCGCATGTGGTGGCCGAATCCCATCCGCAAGCGGCCGAGCTTTCCTTTGGCCTTGTGCTGCGCGCCTATGATTTCACCGCCCATAAAAGCAGCGCGGCCAAGCCCCGCGGCGCAGTCACCCTGTCCTGCGCCCGCCCCGAAACCCTTGCCGCCGCCGCAGCCCCGCTGGCGGCGCTGGCCGAAGGCATCTTCTTTACCCGCGATCTGGTGAATGAACCCGCCAATATCCTGACCACCGATGATTTCGCCGCCCGCCTCGCCGCCATGCAGGAACTGGGGCTTGAGGTGGAAATTCTGGAAGAAGACGCGCTGAAACAGCTTGGAATGAGGGCGCTTCTGGGGGTGGGGCAAGGCTCGGAAAGCCCGTCGAAAGTGGTCGTCATGCGCTGGAACGGCGGCAAAGCTGATGCAGCACCACTGGCTTTGGTGGGCAAGGGTGTGTGCTTTGACACCGGCGGCATTTCCATCAAACCCGCCGCAGGCATGGAAGATATGACCATGGACATGGGCGGGGCCGCCGTGGTGGCCGGCACCATGCGCACGCTGGCGCTGCGCAAGGCCCGCGCCAATGTGGTGGGGCTGGTGGGGCTGGTGGAAAACATGCCCGATGGCCGCGCCCAACGCCCCGGCGATGTGGTGCGCTCCATGAAAGGCGACACGATCGAGGTCATCAACACCGATGCCGAAGGCCGGCTCGTGTTGGCCGATGTGCTTTGGTATGCGCAGGAACGCTTCAAACCGGCGGGCGTGGTGGATCTTGCCACGCTGACCGGCGCCATCATCGTGGCGCTGGGGCATGAAAACACCGGGGTGTTTTCCAATGACGACCCGCTGTGCAACGCCTTCCTCGCCGCCGCCCGCGCCGAAGGCGAAGGCGCCTGGCGTATGCCTCTGGGCGATGGCTATGATGCCAAACTGAAATCGCGCCTTGCCGATATGGTCAATTCCTGCGGCCGCGACGGGGGGGCCATTACCGCGGCGCATTTCCTCAAGCGTTTCATCAAAGATGACATGCCCTGGATTCACCTCGACATCGCCGGCACCGCGCTTTTGAAAACCGACAGCCCCCTTGCCCCCAAAGGCGCAACCGGCTGGGGGGTGATGGCGCTGAACCGGCTGATCCGCGACCAGTTTGAAGCAAAGTCATGACCTTGGCCTTTCATCTTGGCATAAATACCCAAATCCGACGGCTCCGTCAGGCAAAGGCTGCCTGATGGGCACGGCGATGTTCTACCATCTTACCCGATCAGGGCCCGAAGATGTGCTGGCCGTGATCTTGCCCCGCGCGATGGCGCAGGGCTGGCGCGTGATGCTGCGCAGCCCGAATGCGGAACGCTGCGAACGGCTGGATGCAAAACTTTGGCTGGAGGTGGATGAAAGCTTTGTGCCGCATGGCAGGGAAGGCGGCGCCTTTGATGCCGACCAGCCGCTCTTGATCGGGCAGGGGGCGGCGGTGAATGCCGCGCAAGGGGTGGTGCTTTTGGATGGGGCCGAACCCTTGGCCGGCGAAGAAGGGCTGGAACGGCTTTGGCTGCTTTTTGACGGCGCAGATCCGGGCGCCGTGCAGGCCGCACGCGGGCTTTGGACGCGGCTCACCGGGCTTGGGATGGCGGCGCAATACTGGTCGGAAGAAACCGGGCGCTGGGTGATGAAAACCGAAAAGAAGCCGGTGGAATAACAAAAGCGGCGGGATGCCCCGCCGCTTTCGATTTCTGATGCAGAAATCGGTGCGGAATTTGCACCAAATTCCGCTGCCCGAACGGCATGGCTGGCCTTAGCCGACCAGTTCGAGGCCCGAGAAGAAGAAGGAGATTTCGCGGGCAGCCGATTCCGGGCTGTCCGAACCGTGAACCGAGTTTTCGCCCTTGGACAGTGCGAATTCCTTGCGGATGGTGCCGGCATCGGCGGCGGCCGGATCGGTCGCGCCCATTACTTCGCGGTTCTTGGCAATGGCGCCTTCGCCTTCCAGAACCTGCACCACGACCGGCTCAGAGGCCATGAACGCGCACAGTTCGCCATAGAAGGGGCGGGCGGCATGTTCGGCATAGAAGGCACCGGCCTGCTTGTCCGAAAGGTGGATGCGCTTCGACGCGACGACGCGCAGGCCGGCGTCTTCGAACTTGGCAACGATCTTGCCGGTCAGGTTGCGCTTGGTGGCGTCGGGCTTGATGATCGACAGGGTGCGTTCGATGGCCATTTGGCTCTCCATGAGATGGGGGCCGATATTGGCCCGCGGGTTTATGGCGGGGCGCTTAGCATGGGCTGGCGGTAAAGAAAAGCCGGGGGCGCTGCCCCCATCGCGGGCAAGCCCGCTCATCCCCCGGGATATTTCCGCACAGAGGATGGGGGAAGATTGACCTTTCATGCGCCCTGCGGCATTGCGCTGTGATGCTGAAGATCGAAGACATCACCTATTCCGTTGAAGGCCGCCCTTTGTTCGAAGGGGCTTCGGCCACCATTCCCACCGGTCATAAGGTTGGCCTTGTCGGCCGCAATGGCGCGGGCAAGACCACGCTTTTCCGCCTGATCCGCGGAGAGCTGGCGTTGGAAAGTGGGGCGATTTCCATTCCGTCGCGCGCGCGAATTGGCGGGGTGGCGCAGGAGGTGCCGTCTTCGTCCACCTCGCTTTTGGATACGGTTCTGGCCGCCGATACCGAGCGCGCGGCGCTTATGGCCGAGGCGGAGACCGCGCAAGACCCGCATCGGATTGCCGAAATTCAGGCACGGCTGGCCGATATTGATGCCTGGAGCGCCGAGGGGCGGGCCAGCGCAATTCTGAAGGGGCTTGGTTTTGATGCCGAGGCCCAGTTGCGCCCCTGTTCGGATTTTTCGGGCGGCTGGCGGATGCGGGTAGCCTTGGCGGGGGTGTTGTTTGCCCAGCCCGATTATCTCTTGTTGGACGAACCGACCAACTATCTCGATCTGGAAGGCGCCTTGTGGCTGGAAAGCTATCTGGCGAAATATCCCCATACGGTGTTGATCATTTCCCACGACCGGGGGCTTTTGAACCGGGCGGTGCAGGGGATCTTGCATCTGGACAACCGGCAACTGACCTATTGGCAGGGCGGTTATGACCAGTTTGCCCGTCAGATGGCGGAACGTCGCGCGGTTTTGCAGGCCGAAGCCAAGAAGCAAGAGGCGCGGCGCGCGCATTTGCAAAGCTTCGTTGACCGTTTCAAGGCCAAGGCCAGTAAGGCCGTGCAGGCGCAATCCCGCGTGAAAATGCTGGAAAAGATGACGCCGATCACCGCGCCCGAGGATGCAAAGAAGGTGGTCTTCACCTTCCCCGCGCCTGAGGAGCTTTCGCCGCCGATCATCAATATCGAAGGTGGGGCGGTGGGTTATGGCGGGCCGCCGATCCTGCGCAAGCTGTCTTTGCGGATAGATCAGGACGACCGCATCGCGCTTTTGGGCCGCAATGGCGAGGGCAAATCGACGCTGTCGAAGCTTTTGGCGGGCAAGCTTGAGGCTTGCGAAGGCAAGATGGTGAAATCGTCAAAGCTGCGCATCGGTTATTTCGCCCAGCATCAGGTGGATGAGCTGCATATCGACGAGACGCCGTTGCAGCATATCATGCGCCTGCGTCCCGCTGAGGGGCAGCCGAAACTGCGTGCGCGTCTGGCGGGGTTTGGCCTGATGGCTGAGCAGGCGGAAACCGTGGTCGGGCGGCTTTCGGGCGGGCAAAAGGCGCGGCTTTCGCTGTTGCTGGCCACCATCGACGCGCCGCATCTGTTGATTTTGGACGAACCGACCAACCACCTTGATATTGAAAGCCGCGAGGCGTTGGTCGAGGCGCTGACCGAATATTCCGGCGCGGTGATTCTGGTCAGCCATGACATGCATCTGTTGTCTTTGGTCGCTGACCGGCTTTGGCTGGTGAAGGGTGGCGCGGTTTCGCCCTATACCGAGGATCTGGAGGCCTATCGCCGGCAGCTTCTGGCGGGGGATGAGGCGGAAAAGCCTGCGGCAAAGCAGCCGGTGGAAAAGCCCAAGAAAGCCAGCCGCGATGAGATTCTGGCGCTGCGGGCCGAGGTGCGCAAATGCGACGAACGGCTGACGAAGCTGAACGAGATGCGCGACAAGCTGGCGGCGAAGCTGGCCGATCCGGCGCTTTATGAAGATGCGCGCAAGGGCGAGCTGGAGACCTGGAACAAGAAATATGCCGAGGTGATGGAGGGGCTGGACCGCGCCGAAACCCTGTGGATGGCAGCGCAGGAAAAGCTGGAAGCGGCGGGCTAATCAGGCCGGGTTGGGGGGCGGTGCGGGCGTGGTGTCGGGCCGATCTTCCCCGCCTTCGGCGCGCAACACATAAAGCCCGGCGCAGATGATGATGGCAATGCCCAGCCAGCCCAGGGCATCGGGCAAATCGCCCCAGAACAGCCAGCCCCACAAAACGCCCCAGAAGGCAAAGCTGAATTCGAACGGCGCCACGACCGAAGATTGCGCGATGCGATAGGCCTGCGTCAGCAAGGTCAGCCCCACCGCGGCGATTGCGCCGCAGGACGCCATGAGCAAGAGATCGCGCGTCGTCGGCCAAACCCAGCCGCGCACCAGAAAGGCCAGCGAAGGATGCACCCCTTCGGCCGCATCGCCGCGCCCATAGATCAAGGCGAGAACCCCCGCGCAGGCCAGAAAGGCCAGATTGCCCCAAAACGCCATGGCGGCGGCGCTGTCTTTGTTGCCCATGATGCGCGCCAGCACCATGGAACCGGCATAGGCCACACCGCAAAACACCGGCAAAAGCGCGGCCCAGTCAAACAGGCTGCCGCCCGGCCGCACCATGACAATGACCCCGGCAAAGCCCACCCCCACCGCCACCCAACGCGACAGCGAAACCTTTTCGCGCAGGATGAAGACCGACATCACCACGATCAAGAGCGGGGCGGTGAAATAAAGCGCCACCGTCGTGGCCATCGGCAGGGCCGCCAGCGCCAGATAATAGGCCGTATAGGCCAGAAAATTCAGCAAACCCCGCATCAGCATCGCCGGCCATGTGCGGCTGACAAGCGTTTTTAGCGTGCCATCAAAGGCATAGGTGATGGCCAAAAGGCAGGGAATGGCCGTCAGGCTGCGCAAGACCATGGCCTGATGCAGCGGGTATTCGCCCGACAAGAGTTTAAGGATCAGGTCTTGCACCGAAAAAACGGCGATACCGGCGATCAGGGCAAGAATGCCTTTCAGGGCAGCGTTTTGGCTCATGATGCGCTGACGCTAGCTGTGCCATGGTCGCGTGCTGAGACATTCCCGACAGGACTTGTCTAACCCCGGCATGAAAATCATCTGCGGCAAAGGAAAAGCCGCAAGGTTTCCCCTGCGGCTTTTCAATGTTTTGCCTGAGGCAGGGCGAAGATTACTCTTCGTCGCCGGCCGCAGCGCCCATTTCGTCGAACAGTTCAGCGATTTCGAAATCGGCGGCAGCTTCCGCTTCGGCAGCCAGTTCCTGGATCGACTTGCCCGAAGCCTGAATTTCGGCTTCTTCGACCGAACGGGCCACGTTCAACTGGATCTTCACCACAACTTCGGGATGCAGCGTCACGGTAACGGCGTGCAGGCCCAGTTCCTTGATCGGCTTGTCCAGAACAACCTGACCGCGGCCAACGGTGAAACCACCGGCGGTAGCAGCATCTGCGGCGTCACGGGCGGTGACCGAACCGTAAAGCGCGCCGGCATCCGATGCCGAGCGAATCACGATGAAGCTCTGACCGTCCAGCTTGGCGCCAACGGCTTCGGCTTCTTTTTTGGTCTCGAGGTTGTTGGCCTCAAGCTGGGCTTTCTTGGCCTCGAAGGACTTGATGTTGGCTTCCGACGCGCGCAACGCCTTGCCCTGCGGCAAGAGGTAGTTGAGGCCGTAGCCGTCCTTGACGTTGACCACATCGCCCATCTGGCCCAGTTTGGCCACGCGCTGAAGAAGGATCACTTGCATATCATGTGCTCCTTATTTCACGGCGTAGGGCAGCAGGGCGAGGAAGCGGGCGCGCTTGATGGCTTGCGCCAGTTCACGCTGCTTCTTGGCCGAGACTGCGGTGATGCGCGACGGCACGATCTTGCCGCGCTCAGAGATATAGCGCTGCAACAGACGGGTGTCTTTGTAGTCGATTGCCGGAGCATTTTCGCCCGAGAAGGGGCAAACCTTGCGGCGGCGGAAAAACGGTTTATTCGCCATGGGTTATTGTCCTTTTCTCAGATCAGCGACGGAAGCCGCCGCGGTCACCACGATCGCCGCCGAAGGAGGGGCGTTCACGGCGTTCGCCGCCACCAAAACCGCCTTCGGAACGTTCGCCACGCTCACGGTCGTCACGCTTTTGCATCTGAACCGAGGGGCCTTCGGCGTGGGTGTCGACCTTGATGGTCAGAACGCGCATCACGTCGTCATGCAGGCGCATCAGGCGTTCCATTTCCAGAACAGCGGCCGGCGGGGCATCGGATTTCAGCAGGGCATAGTGGCCCTTGCGGTTCTTGTTGATCTTGTAGGCCATGGTCTTCACGCCCCAATACTCGCTTTCAATGACTTTGCCGCCATTGTCTGCAAGAACGGTCGAGAAGTGTTCCACAAGGCCTTCAGCTTGCGCGTTGGACAGGTCCTGACGCGAGATGAAAACATGCTCGTAAAGCGGCATGTGCACTCCAGTTCTATCTCAGGCGCACTTCATAGGCCGGGCATCTCTTTCCGCCGCCCGTCCACGAGAGGCTGCGCCGGTTCGGTGGAAATTGCGGAAAGATGGGGCCTTATACAGAAATCAAGGCCCGCCGCAAGCCTTTAGGTGAAAGCCGCATGGGCAATCAAAAGCGCATGGCACAAAAGCCCGCACAACACCGCAAGCGAGCCGAGATCCTTCGCGTCGCGGGCAAATTCGGCCCAATCCTGCGTCAGATGATCGACAAGGCATTCGATGGCGGTGTTCAGCGCCTCAAGCGCCACCACCAAAAGCGCAAGGCCCGCGAAAACCAGATAATGCAACAGGCTTGCGTCAAAGGCCCAAAGCAGCACCGGCACCACCACCAGCCCCAGCATTTCCTGCCGGAACGCCGATTCTGCGGCCAGCCGTTTCACGCCCCCGGCGGAATAGCCGGCGGCGGCGAAAAAATGCGCGATGCCGCTTTTGCGGGCAGGTTTTTGCAGCTTAGCCATGGCACCCCGTGGTCAGATCCAGATCGGGATTGTGCAGGCTGGTTTGCACATCGGCAAGGCCCAGAAGGGTGTGAAACACCGCGTCATGGGTCACATTGCCGGCCTGCGCCGTGGCATTGGCCTTGAGACAGGTCTGATCCAGCCCCATCGCGGCGCGATAGCTGGGCGAGGTCCAGATCACCATCGGCACCTGCGTTTGCACATCGGGCGCCATGAAATAAGGCGCCGCGTGCAGATAAAGCCCGCTTTCGCCAAGGCTTTCCCCATGGTCAGACACATAAAGCATCGAGGCCGCGACCCGATCATCGGCGGCCAGCCTGTCGATCACTTTCGCCAAAAACTGATCGGTGAAGGCGATGGTGTTGTCATAGGCGTTGATAATCTGCTGCGGGCTGCATTTGCCGAAATCGGCGCTGCGGCAATCATCGGGGAAGGGGCGGAATTCTTCGGGATAGCGCAGATAATAGGCCGGGCCATGGCTGCCGATCTGGTGATAGACAATCACAGTATCGCGGGTGATCTGCGACAAGAGCTTGTCGAAGATCGGCAGGAAGGCCAGATCTGTGCATTCCCCGCTGGCGCAGGCAACGGCATCATCGGCGGGAACAAGGCGGCGTTCGGGAATACGGGCGGCGACGCCAAGGCTGCCGGTGTTATTGTCGATCCATTGCACGTCAAAACCGGTTTTGTTGAAAATATCCAACAGGTTCTGGTTCGATCTTGCTTTGGTTTCCGAATGGTTTGCCATGCCGTAATGGGCAAACATGCAGGGCATGGAAACCGCGGTCGAGGTGCCACAGGAGCGCACCTTGTCCAGATAGACGATGTCGCGCTTGGCCAGTTCGGGGTTCGTGGGCCGGTCATAGCTGCCAAGGCTCCAGTTCGCGGCCCGCGCGGTTTCACCAACCACGACCAGGGTCAGCACCGGCTTGCCAGCCGCTGCAAGGCGCGCGCCGCGGGTGGCATCTTCGCCAATGGGCGCGGCCACCAGTTTGCGGGTGACAAGCTTTTGCTTGGCAAAACGCACCGCCGAGACGATGGGCGTGGCCGGCACCACCGCGGCGGCAATCTCGCGCCGTTCGCGAAACATCGAGGAAAAAGTCCTGTAATCGGCCATCATCGCGCCGAAAAACAGCGCCAGCGACAGGATGATCGCCAGCGGGTAATTCAACAGATGCAGCCACCAGCGCATCGGCTTGGCCCTTGTCCACAGAACGAAAGCCGCCGGAATCAGGCCAAAGACCACCAGATCAAGGAAAAAGCGCGGCGTCATCAGGTGGCGCGATTCATTGCCGGTGGTGTTCATGGCATTTTGCAGCATGTCGCGGTCGATCACGACGCCAAGCTGTTCCTGAAAATGCGAGGCAACCGCCCCAAGCACCAGCGCAAAGGCCAGAACCGGCCGCACCAGACCCGGCAAGGTGAAGACCGAAATGCAGAACATGATGGCCATCATGGCCAGAAAGCCGCCAACCGGCACCAGCGCCGGGCGGTCAATCAGGTAATCCGACAGCCGCGCCCAATAGGTGAAATTGGCCGTGGCCAAGAGAAAGGCTGTAACCAGAAATTTCAGTGTCAGCGGTGAAAACGCAGGGCGGTTTGGCCCAAAGAGGCGGGAAAGCCCCCCGGTTTCGGTGGCGGCGGGGGCGGGTTTGGGTTTTGACATCGGCCTGACTGCGGTTGTTGCGCTTTGTGTTCAGGTGGACCCTGCATCGCCATTTCGCAATAGGCTAATTCATAAGCGAGGGCTTATCGGCGCCATATCGTCGTGCGGTATAGCCGGGCGAGGGGGGCGGGCGGCGGGGCGCGCCATCCAGAGCTTGGGGCGCCTGCACCAAAACGCACAACCTAAGGTGGTGTTTGCGCCCGAAACCGGGCTTGCGCGACATGGAAAGCGCGCTGCGTCATTGCGTGCGGGCGCGCCGCGCGCTAAGCGAAGATAAAGTTTCAAGGAGGGCCGAAATGAGCCGCGCATTCGTTTTTCCGGGGCAGGGTGCCCAGACCATCGGCATGGGCCGGGCTTTGGCCGAGGCCTATCCGGCGGCAAAGGCGGTGTTTGACGAGGTGGACGCGGCGCTTGGCGAAAAGCTGTCAGATCTGATCTGGAATGGCGATATTGCCGAACTGACCCTGACGCAAAACGCCCAGCCGGCGCTGATGGCGACCTCGATCGCGGCCTTGCGCGCGCTGGAGGCTGAGGGGCTGGGGCTGGACCATGCCGCTTTCGTGGCGGGGCACTCCTTGGGCGAATATTCCGCGCTTTGCGCCGCCGGGGCGCTGGATCTGGCTGATACCGCGCGGTTGTTGCGCACCCGCGGCCGCGCCATGCAAGAGGCGGTGCCGGTCGGCGTGGGCGCGATGGCGGCCCTTCTGGGCATGGGTTTTGAGGCCGCGATGGAAGTGGCCGCCGAGGCAGCCCAGGGCGAAGTCTGTCAGGCCGCCAATGACAATGACCCCGCGCAGGTGGTGGTCTCGGGCCATAAAGCGGCGGTGGAACGCGCGGTGGAAATCGCCAAGGCCAAAGGCGCGAAACGCGCGATGCTTTTGCCGGTTTCGGCACCGTTCCATTGCGCGCTGATGCAGCCTGCCGCGGCGGTGATGTCAGAGGCGCTGGCGGCGGTGGCCATTCATGCGCCGAAAGTGCCGGTGGTGGTGAATGTGCGCGCCGAGGCCGTGACCGAACCCGACCGTATCCGCGCGCTTTTGGTGGCGCAGGTGACGGGTTCTGTGCGCTGGCGCGAAAGCGTCATGTGGATGGAAGGCGCGGGCGTGACCGAGTTTTGGGAAATCGGTGCGGGCAAGGCGCTTTCGGGCATGGTGAAGCGCATTGCTGCGGGCGAGGTGACAACGCGCGCCATTGGCACGCCGGAAGATGTGGTGGCCGCAAAAGGCTGATGTCGGGCGCGGGGCAAGCCCCGGGGCTGTCTGCGTCCCGGACCCCGAGGATATTTTGCACAGAGGATGGGGCCTTGCGGGGCCGCTAAGGAACGGGAGTTTTGCCATGTTTGATTTGACCGGAAAGAATGCGCTGGTAACGGGTGCTTCGGGCGGGATTGGCGCGGCGGTTGCCCGTGCGCTGCATGGCGCGGGGGCAACGGTGGGGCTTTCGGGCACGCGGGTTGAGCCGCTGATGGCGCTGGCGGCAGAGCTTGGGGAGCGGGCGCATGTTCTTCCTTGCAACCTGTCGGATGCGGCGGCGGTGGAAGAACTGGTCAAGCAGGCCGGCGCGGCGATGGGCTCGGTTGATATTCTGGTCAATAACGCCGGGATCACCCGTGATGCTTTGGCGATGCGGATGTCGGATGAGGATTGGCTGAGCGTGATCGAGGTGAACCTGACCTCGACCTTCCGGCTGTGCCGGGCGGCCATTCGCGGCATGATGAAGGCGCGTTGGGGCCGGATCATCAACATCACCTCGGTGGTGGCGCAGGCGGGTAATCCGGGGCAGGTGAATTATTCGGCGGCCAAAGCCGGGGTGGCGGGGATGAGCCGCAGTCTGGCGCAGGAAGTGGCCAGCCGGGGCATCACGGTGAATTGCGTCGCGCCGGGCCTGGTGGAAACCGCCATGACCGACAAGCTGAATGACGAGCAGCGTGGCAAGATCTTGACGGGCATCCCGGTGGGGCGCATCGGCACGCCGGCGGAAATTGCGGCGGGGGTGTTGTTTCTCGCCTCGACCGAGGCCGCTTATGTGACTGGCGCAACGCTGGACATCAACGGTGGCGGCGATATGTTGTAAGCCTGCCCATGGCGCGTGCAGGAAAGCATTGCCATGGGGCCTGACGCTTGCTATAGGCGCGCGGGACGAACCTGCCGGGCTGCCGGTGGGGTAATTTGAAAAGCCGGGATTTGTCCCGCGAAACGTGAAAGAGGAAATGACATGAGCGACATCGCCGATCGCGTGAAGAAGATCGTGGTAGAGCATCTCGGCGTGGACGCCGACAAAGTGATCGAGAGCGCCTCGTTCATCGACGATCTGGGTGCTGACAGCCTCGACAACGTCGAGCTGGTCATGGCTTTCGAAGAAGAATTCGGCATCGAGATTCCGGATGACGCTGCTGAAACCATCCAGACCTTTGGCGATGCGGTGAAGTTCATCTCCTCGGCCGCCTGATCTGTCACGGCAGAAATACGGAATGGGCACCCTTCGGGGTGCCTTTTTCATTTCCGGGGCTTGCGATTGGTGGGGCCTTGGCCATGATCGGGGAAAATCGGAGGGGATCATGGCGGAAAAAGGCAGCGCGGGCGGCGCTTTGGGCGCGATGTTCGGGGCGGGGCAGGTGGCGGGTTTCATGGGCCTGCCCGAGGCGACGCTGGACGATCTGAAGGGCGCGCGGGTGGTGGTGCTGGGGGCGGCTGGTTGCACGCCCTATCCGACGGTGGGGTTTTACTGCGCCGGTGGGCCAAAGGCCATTCGGGCGGGGGCGGCGGCCTATGCGGCCAATCTGGCGCATATGAATTTCGACCTTGGCGCGCCGGTCTTGCCGCATGGTGCCGGGGTGGTGGATGCGGGCGATCTGGCGATGGATGCCGGCAATGCGTCCGCCAACCGCGACCGGCTGCGTGCGGCGGTGGCGCAGATCCTTGCCGCGGGTGCGGTGCCGGTGCTTTTGGGTGGTGATGATTCTTTGCCCATTCCGATGCTTCAGGCGCTGGAGGGGCAGGGGCCGCTGACGATTTTGCAGATTGATGCCCATATCGACTGGCGTGACGAGGTCGGGGGCGAGCGTTGGGGCCTGTCTTCGACCATGCGCCGGGCCAGCGAGATGGGCCATGTCGCGCGCATCATTCAGGTGGGCCAACGCGGCATCGGCTCGGCCCGGCCGGGGGATTATCAGGCGGCGCTGGATTGGGGCGTCAGCTTTGTCCCCGCGCGGGAAGTTGCGGCGAAGGGCATCGCGCGGGCCTTGTCGCTGGTGCCTGAGGGGGCAAATGTGGTGATTTGCCTTGATGTCGATGCGCTGGACCCGGCCATCATGCCGGCGGTCATTGGCCGCACGGCCGGGGGGCTTTCGTATTGGCAGGTGTTTGAGCTGATCGCGGGCGTTGCCGCCAAGGCGCGGATCGTGGGGTTTGACATGGTGGAATTCATGCCCGAACGTGACATTGACGGGCAGGCCGCCTTGGTGGCGGCGCAGCTTTTGGCCGGCACGATCGGAATTCTGGCGCGGCAGGAGATGGAAAAATGAGCAAGTTTAATCAACCGCTTGGCGGCAATGATATGGCGCGTTTCGGCGGGCCTGCCACGATGATGCGGCTGCCGGCGCAGGTGGGGGCCAAGGGGCTGGATGTGGCGTTCATCGGCATTCCGATGGATCACGGCACATCGAACCGTTCGGGCACGCGGCTTGGTCCGCGCCAGATCCGCGACGAAAGCCGGATGCTCAGGCCCTATAACATGGCGACGGGGGCGGCGCCGTTTGAACATTTGCAGGTGGCCGATATTGGCGATGTGCCGATCAACACCTTTGATCTGAAAAAGACCGTTGATATTATTACGGATTATTACGATGGCGTTCTGGCCGATGGTGCCATTCCGCTGACGCTTGGCGGCGATCACACGCTGACATGGCCGATTTTGCGCGCGATGAAAAAGCGGCACGGGCCGGTGGCCCTGATCCATGTCGATGCCCATGCCGACATAAACGACACCATGTTTGGTGAAAAGGTGGCGCATGGCTGCCCCTTTCGCCGGGCATGGGAAGATGGCTGTTTGCAAAATGACAAGGTGTTTCAGATCGGCCTGCGCGGCACCGGCTATAGCCCGGATGATTTCGACTGGGGGCGCAAGAATGGCTGGACAGTTGTGCAAGCCGAAGACTGCTGGCACAAATCGCTGAAACCCCTGATGGCAGAGCTGCGCGCCAAGATCGGGGATGCGCCCTGCTATCTGTCTTATGACATCGACAGCCTTGACCCGGCCTTTGCGCCCGGCACCGGCACGGTAGAGCCGGGCGGGCTGACAATCTGGCAGGGGCTGGAGATCGTGCGCGGGGCGGCCGGGCTGAACCTTGTCGGCGGTGATCTGGTTGAGGTTTCGCCCCCCTATGACCCTTCGGGCAATACCGCGCTGATCGGGGCGAACCTGCTTTATGAAATGCTTTGCGTGCTTCCGGGGGTGCCGCAGGGGGCGGGGCGGCGTTAATCGTCTTCTTTCACCAGCACCAACTCTCCCGAAGCCTCTAACTGACGGATGGCGTTGATGACCATATTCATCGCCTCCTCGCCGTCCTTTTCCTTGACCTTGCCGCGGGAAACCATTTCTTCGCGCAGGCCCTGCGCCATGCGCTGCGAAATATTGGCCAGAATGAATTCGGCCGCCTCGGCCAGTTCGGCATTGGCTTGGGCGGCAGTCAGCGCGGTGACCAGAACCGCCTGATCGACAATGCGGATCACTTTTGGAATGTCGCGCGCTGCGATGCGCTGTGGCAGATGCACGAAAGTGAAAATCGCCTTCCTGACCTGCGCGGCAAATCCGGCATCTTCGGCCTCAAGCCCGGCCAGAACATCGTCACGCGTATGTGCGCCAGAGATGTTCAAAATGGCGCCCACGCGTTCCACGGGGCCGCTGTCAAAGGCGCGGGGCGGCTGGGCATCCAGTTGCAAAACCAGCGAATTGCCGATCCGCCGCACAGTCTCGGGATCAATATTGCCGGTCAATGACACCGCATAGGCCACCCGCCGCGCCTTTTCCCCCGGCAGCTTGCCCAAGATTTCGGCCGATTTTTCCACCGGCAATTTTGACAGCATGACGGCCGCCACCTCGGTGCTTTCCTCCTCCAGCACCGGCAAGAGCCGCTCCACCGGCAGGACGGTCAGCCTGTCCCACGGATCAGCCTTGGCGCTGGCCCCGGCGAGGCGGCGCAGACGGCTGGCAGCATTGGCCGAGATATGGTCCCCCATCACCTCAAGCGCGCCTTCAAGCCCGCCGGGAAAAGACAGACCGACCTGCTCCAGCTCTGACAGGAAATCATCGACCACTTGGCCCAGCGTGACCCGGTCAACCAGCCGCATCTGGCCAATCTGTTCGGTCAGCGCGGCCTGCATATGTTCGGGCAGGCTGGCCAGCGGCAAGGCGGTGCCCTCTGACAGCAAAAACCGCACGATCACCGCCGCCTTTTCGCGCGGGCTGAGCGGACGGGGCGGTTGCTGGGGGGCCGCCAGCCCGCCCATTTGCCCCGCGCTTTGCCCCAGTGTCGCCACAGCCTTTTGATCGCCCGCCATTCTGCCGTGCATCCCCGGTGATTCTGTTCTCACCGGGAAGTCTGGCAGCTTGGGGTTAACAGGCCCTTTGCAGCGGTCAGCTGGAATCAGCCGCCAAAGACCCGGCGGAAGATCGTATCAACATGTTTGGTGTGATAGCCGATGTCGAATTTTTCTTCGATTTCGGCGGGGGAAAGTGCTGCGGTCACTTCGGCATCGGCCAGAAGCTCGGTCTTGAAATCGGCGCCCTTTTCCCAAACCTTCATGGCATTGCGCTGCACCAGACGATAGCTGTCTTCACGCGAAACACCCGCCTGCGTCAGCGCCAATAGCACGCGCTGGCTCATCACAAGACCTTTGAACTTGTTCATGTTCTTCAGGCAGTTTTCCGGGTAGACCACCAGCTTTTCCACCAGCCCCGCCAGACGGTGCAGCGCGAAATCCAAGGTGATGGTGGTGTCGGGGCCAATCGCGCGCTCAACCGAGGAATGGCTGATGTCGCGCTCATGCCAAAGCGCCACGTTTTCCATGGCCGGCGTTACCGACATGCGCACAAGACGCGCAAGGCCAGTCAGGTTTTCGCTCAAGACCGGGTTGCGCTTGTGCGGCATGGCGCTGCTGCCCTTTTGGCCAGGCGAGAAGAACTCCTCAGCCTCCAGAACTTCGGTGCGCTGCATGTGGCGAATTTCAATGGCGATATTTTCGATCGAGGAGGCGATCACCCCCAAGGTGGCAAAGAACATCGCATGACGGTCACGCGGGATGACCTGGGTCGAAATCGGCTCGGGCAAAAGGCCAAGCTGGGCGCAGACATGCTCCTCGACCGCCGGGTCGATATTGGCAAACGTGCCAACCGCGCCGGAAATCGCCCCGGTGCGGATTTCTTCGCGCGCAGCCAGCAGACGTTTGCGGCCGCGGTCCATTTCGGCAAAGAAACGGGCAAAGGTCAGGCCCATGGTGGTGGGCTCGGCATGGATGCCATGGCTGCGGCCGATGCGGACGGTGTCCTTATGCTCAAACGCGCGGGTCTTCAGCGCGGCCAGAACCCGGTCCATGCCCTTCAAAAGCAGATCCGCAGCGCGGACAAGCTGGATGTTCAGCGTGGTGTCAAGAACGTCGGATGAGGTCATGCCCTGATGCACGAAACGCGCATCATCGCTGCCGATATGTTCCGCCAGATGGGTCAGAAAAGCGATGACGTCATGCTTGGTGACAGCCTCGATCTCGTCAATGCGGGCCACGTCAAAGGTAACATCCTTGGCGCGCCAGACCGCCTCAGCATTGGCCTTGGGAATAACCCCCAGCGCGGCCTGTGCGTCACAGGCATGGGCCTCGATCTCATACCAGATGCGGAATTTCGTCTGCGGCTCCCAAATGGCAACCATTTCAGGGCGGGAATAACGGGGGATCATGGCGGACCTCGGGCTGGTGAAACTGGCTAAGGGTCGCATAGACCGCAAGGGCCGGGGGTGCAAGGCTATCCGGCCCAAGGGGACGCTGTGGTTGGCCGATCAAGGGGGGCTGTCAGCCCCCCTCGGCGCCTGCGCGCCTCACCCCCTGAGGATATTTGCGCACAGAGGATGGATGTTAAGACAGTGTTAAGGAGAATCGAGGCAGGCTCATCTGGCGGTACAGGCGGGGACGCCGATGGCCGTCACAGGGGATGGCGCGCCTGGCGGCTTGGCCGGGCCTCCCGCTAAGGCGCGCTTGACCCTTTGATCGCGCCGCCTTCATCCTCTGTGCAAAAATATCCCCCAGGGGGAACGCGCAACGCGCGTGGGGGGCGGGAAGCCCCCCGGCGAGATTGGCCAATAGCGGGCCAGATCGGCTCAGTGTCCCATCAACCTTTCATCAAAAGGATATTTTGTCAGATTTTCGCAGCCGGTTTCGGTGATCAATATCTGGTCTTCCAGCTTGATCGAGAAATCTCCGCCTTCGGGGGAAATCAGCGCCTCGGCGCAAAGCACCATGCCGGGTTCCAAAACCGCATCGAAAGCCCCTTCGACCCAGGCATCTGGATAGCTGACGAAGGGCCATTCGTCGCACAGGCCGACGCCATGCATCTTGCAGGAATATTTCTGCTTCCAATACTGGTCTTCCAATTGGTGGCCGCCAAAGACCAGTTCGCGAATGCTGACACCGGGTTTCAGCCGTGCCTGATGGTCGCGGATATGGTCAAGCCCGTGATTGAAGGCGGAAATCATGGCGTTGGAGGGGCGTTGGTCGCCCACCCACCATGTGCGTGAAATGTCGATACAGATGCCATAGGCGCCGACCAGATCGGTATCAAAGGCAACGATTTCATTGGGTTGCACGATGCGCGGTCCGCATTCCTGAAACCAGGGGTTCGTGCGCGGGCCCGAGGCCAGAAGCCGGGTTTCGATCCATTCACCGCCGCGGCGGATATTGCCCTTGTGCAACTCTGCCCAGATATCATCTTCGGAAACGCCGCCTCTTGGCACCGCGGTGCGGGTGAAGCGTTCCATTTCGGCAATGGCTTTTTCGCAGGCGTCATGGGCGCAGCGCATGGCCAAAATCTCATCCGGGCCTTTGATGGCGCGGGTGCGTTCCGTGACTTCTTCGCCTTCCAGCACCTCAAACCCGGCGCGTTCCAGGGCGCGCAGCCCTGCCACCATGATCTTGTCCACCGCCAGCCGGCGGTTGGTGCCGGCATGGGCGCGCATCACCTCGTCAATCTGGCCGGCAAAGGAATTGGCGGCATCGTCGCCCTTGGCGCCGGTGACCGAATAGAAAAACGACGCGCCCGAGCGCAGTTCCTTCACCAGCGGGTTGAAGGTGACAAGGAAGGGCGCCTGTTTATATTCCCAGATCACCATATGGCCATCGGCGCATAACAGCACGGCGCGAAACGGGTTGTGGCTGTTCCACAACTGCATGTTGGTGGTGTCTGTCGCGTAGCGGATGTTCAGCGGGTCAAACAGCAAAAGCCCGCCGATGTCGCGGTCGACCAGCGCCTGCGTCAGGCGTTTCCAGCGAAACTCGCGCATTTTCTCAAGGTTGGGTGGGGTCAGCCCCGCGGCTTCCCATTCGCGAAAGGCCAGTTGCGTTGGGCCGATTTCGACGCGGTCATTGTCGTTGGGGCTGCCGTCGCCCAGTCGGTCGGCGCGATTGGGGTCGATCTTGCGGCGGTCACGGTGATAGGTGGTCATGGTTTCCCCATTTGCGGCTTTGCGTCAGCTTGCCTTGGCCGGCGCGGCCGGCTAGTCCATGGGCGACCCCTGATGTCGCAACTGGTGAAGCCATGCCTGACCCCATTTTGCAATCGCGCCTGCCTTTCGCCTGTTGGATGGAGCCGCAACTGGCGCGTTTGCCAGGCATTCAGCCGGTTGAGGGCGAGGATTGGTTGCGCCAGGATGATGCTTACGGCGCACAAATGGCCGAGCGCGACCGCCTTATCGCCAGCCGCCCCGCTGTCGTGCATGGCATGTTGGAAAGCGCCCGCCCGGCGGCGGACGAGCTTTACCACCGGGTGCTGGGGGTGTTGCGCGCCACGCCCGGCTTTGACATCGGCCCGGATCAGGCCATGCGGCCGGATGGGGTGGTGGTGCCCCTTGACCCGCGCCAACCGCTTTTGACGCTGGGCCGTCTGGTGCAGGAAGATCTGTGCCTGATGGAAAAACAGGGCGAGGAACATGTGCTGACCGGGGCGATCCTGTGCTTTCCGGCAAGCTGGTCTTTGGCGCAGAAACTGGGGCGGCCGCTTTTGGCCATTCACGTGCCGGTCAAAGGCTATGAGGGCGATCTGGCGCGCCGGGTGCAGCGGCTTTTCGATGCCATTCGCCCTGAACAGCCGCTGTGGCGGGCCAATGCGCTGATTTACCGCGACCCGACGCTGCACCAACCCCGGCGCGAGGATGACCCGCGCATTGACCGCAGCGGCGGGTCTTTCGTGCGATCTGAGCGCCAATGCCTGCTGCGCCTGCCCGAAACCGGTGCTGTGCTGTTTTCGATCCATACCTATGTGGTCGATATTGCCACGCTTGGGGCCGAGGAGCGCGCGGTTCTTGAAAGCCTGCACGCCTGAAACGCCAACGGGCCGCCCCAAGGGGACGGCCCGCTGCATTTTGTTACCGCACCTGTGATCCTGTGGCGGATCAGCAGGAGTAATACATCGCGTATTCCACCGGGTGCGGCGTGTGTTCGTAGGCGTAAACCTCTTCCCACTTCAGGCCCATATAGGCCTCAAGCTGCTCGCGCGAGAAGACGCCGCCGGCCAGAAGGAAGTCCATGTCCTTTTCCAGCGACTCAAGGGCTTCGCGCAGCGAACCGCAAACGGTCGGGATTTCGGCCAGTTCTTCGGGCGGCAGATCGTAAAGATCCTTGTCCGAAGCCGGGCCCGGATCAATCTTGTTCTTGATGCCGTCCAGGCCGGCCATCAGAAGGGCGGCGAAAGCCAGATAGGGGTTGGCCGACGGATCGGGGAAGCGGGCCTCGACGCGCTTGGCCTTCGGGCTTTCGGTCCACGGAATACGAACCGCACCCGAACGGTTGCGGGCCGAATAGGCCAACAGAACCGGGGCTTCAAAGCCGGGGATCAGGCGCTTGTAGCTGTTGGTGCCGGGGTTCGTCAGCGCGTTCAGCGCCTTGGCGTGCTTGATGATGCCGCCGATGAACCACAGGGCTTCTTGGCTGAGATCGGCATATTTGTCGCCTGCGAACAAGGGCTTGCCGCCCTTCCAGATCGACATGTTGACGTGCATCCCCGAACCGTTGTCGCCCTTCATCGGCTTCGGCATGAAGGTCACGGTCTTGCCGTAGGCGTGGGCCACGTTGTGGATCACGTATTTGTATTTCTGGATGTTGTCGGCCTGTTCGACCAGACCGCCGAAGATCATCCCCAGCTCGTGCTGGCAGGTGGCAACCTCGTGGTGGTGCTTGTCCACCTTGATGCCCATACGCTTCATGGTCGAGAGCATCTCGCCGCGCAGATCCTGGGCTTCGTCAATCGGGTTGACCGGGAAATAGCCGCCCTTATGGGCTGCGCGGTGGCCCGAGTTGCCGCCTTCGAAGACGGTGTCGGTGTTCCAGGATGCCGCTTCCGCGTCGATTTCATAGGCCACCTTGCGGGGGGTCACGGAATAGCGCACGTCGTCGAAGATGAAGAATTCAGCTTCGGGGCCGCAGTAGAACGCGTCACCGATGCCCGAAGATTGCATATAGGCTTCGGCCTTTTTGGCAATCTGGCGCGGGCAGCGATCATAGGCTTCGCCGGTGTCCGGCTCGACCACATCGCAATGCACGCAAAGGGTTTTTTCGGCATAGAAGGGGTCAAGATAGACCGAGGAGGCATCGGGCATGAGTTTCATGTCCGACTGGTCGATCGACTTCCAGCCGGCGATGGAAGAGCCGTCGAACATGAAGCCTTCTTCGAAGAAGTCTTCGTCGACAAGGTCTACGACCAGCGTGACGTGCTGAAGTTTGCCTTTGGGATCGGTGAAGCGGATGTCGACATATTCGACTTCCTCATCCTTGATCAGTTTCAGAGCTTTTGCGACTGCGCTCATCATGCTGCCTTTCGGTTATCGGGTTTCGTGATGTTTGGGTGGGAACGAATTTTCTTCGAAAATTCGGGCTCTTGGTCAGACGGCATCATCACCGGTTTCACCGGTGCGGATGCGGATGGCTTGTTCAACGGGGGAAACAAAGATCTTACCGTCACCGATTTTATCGGTGCGTGCGGCCGAAACGATGGCCTCGATGGCGGTATCGAGCATGTCATCGGTCAAAACGACCTCGATCTTCACCTTGGGCAGAAAATCGACGACATATTCGGCGCCACGATAAAGCTCGGTATGGCCTTTCTGGCGGCCGAAACCCTTGACCTCGGTCACGGAAAGGCCCTGAATGCCGGCTTCCTGAAGGGCTTCCTTCACCTCGTCCAGCTTGAAGGGCTTGATGATCGCTTCGATCTTTTTCATCGGCCGGTACCCCCGTTTGGTCTTGATGCCATTCACCACTTCCCGGCCGGGGGGGCAATTGGCTAGGCTATGGCAAGGGCAATGCGTCGCAGGTTTTCTGGCGATGTGCCTAAAATTTGTGCAGATGGTCGCAAAAATGGGCGAAATGTGAACGGGGCGCTGAAAAAATGACCGAACTTCTGACCGCCGCCCAGATGCGCGCCATCGAAAAAGCCGCGATTGAAAGCGGCGAGGTGACGGGGCTGGAACTGATGGAGCGCGCCGGGAAGGGCGTGGTGGAGGCGGTATTTGACGAATGGCCGGAACTCGCCAAGGCCCCGCACCGCGCGGTGGTTCTGTGCGGCCCCGGCAACAACGGCGGCGACGGGTTCGTGGTGGCGCGGCTGCTGAAGGACTGGGGCTGGGAGGTGGAGGTGTTCCTTTATGGCACGCCCGAAAAGATGCCCCCGGATGCGCGGGTGAATTATGAGCGGTGGGTGGCGATCGGGGCGGTGGCACCGCTTGCCACCTTGAACGCCACGGTCGATGCGCGCCCCGGAAAATCGGCAGATATCGTCATAGACGCGCTTTTCGGCATTGGTCTTTCACGCGTGGTTCCCGAAGGTGTCGCCACAGCATTTCTGGATATTTCCCGTGGCTATCTTGATGGCCGCATCGTCGCGATAGATGTGCCCTCTGGCCTTTGCGCGGATTCAGGGCGCCCGATTGTTCCTGAGGAAACTGCGCCGCAGGAATGGGCAACGATGAATGGATGGGTCGGAGAGGCGATGTTGACGGTCACCTTTCATGCCCCAAAACTCGGGCATTACGGTGGGAAGGGGCCTGCACAATGCGGGCGCGTTCGGACCGTTTCGCTTGGGCTGAAGTCGCAAAGCATTGGCGTCAAACTCTGCGCGCCAGAGGCCAGATTGCTTGGCAAAAGCCACGGCCACAAATACTCCCACGGCCATGCCCTGATCGTCTCCGGCCCCCATGGCCGCACTGGCGCCGCCCGCCTTGCCGCCCGCGGCGCGCTGCGGATCGGGGCGGGGGTGGTGACGGTGGCCAGCCCACCCGCCGCCATGGCCGAAAACGCCGCCCGGCTGGATGCCATCATGCTGCGTGAGGTGGCGGGGGCCGAGGCCATGGCCGCGCTCTTGGCCGACAAACGCATCAACGCGCTCTGCCTTGGGCCGGGGATGGGAACGGGGGCGCGAGAGGCCGGGCATCTCGCCGTTGCGCTCAGCCAAGGCCCGCGCTGCGCGACCGTGCTGGATGCCGATGCGCTGACACTCCTTGCGCTGGAGCCCGCACTTTTCACCGCCCTGCACGGAAATTGCGTCCTTACCCCCCATGCCGGCGAATTCGCCCGGCTTTTCCCGGACATTGCTGAAAAGCTGAACGCCCCGGCAACAAGAGGCCCCGCCTATTCCAAGGTGGATGCCACGCGTGAGGCCGCCGCCCGCGCAGGCTGCACCGTGCTTTTCAAAGGCCCGGACACCGTGATTGCCGCGCCCTCGGGCCGCGCCGCCATCAACGCTGCCGTCTACGACCGCGCGGCACCTTGGCTGGCTACGGCCGGATCGGGCGACGTGTTGGCGGGCTTCATCACCGGGTTACTCGCGCGGGGATTTTCTGCCTTTGACGCCGCCTGCACCGGCGCCTGGCTGCATGTCGAAGCGGCACGCTCTTTCGGGCCGGGGCTGATTGCCGAAGACCTGCCTGACGAATTGCCCAAGGTGTTCAGGGCCTTGGGGCTTTGATTTCATCTTGGTGATAAATACCCCCCGCGGAGCGTCCGACATTGGCCGGGGGGCCTCCGGCGGGGGTATTTGGGCCAAGATGAAATCAGGCGTCGAGTTCGGCCCAGATCGGCACGTGGTCTGAGGGTTTGTCGCCCGCGCGGGTCTGTTTGTCGATCTGCACATCGCGCAAAAGATCGGCGGCTTGGGGGGACAAAAGCAGGTGGTCGATGCGGATGCCGTTATTACGGTCCCATGCGCCGGCCTGATAATCCCAGAATGTATAAAGGCCGGGGGCGGAGTTTCGGGCGCGCAGGGCGTCGGTCAGGCCAAGGGCCAGAAGGCGGCGGTAGGCGGCGCGGGAGGCGGGCAGGGCGAGCGCATCCGTCGTCCAAAGCTCGGGCTTGGCGGCATCGGCGTCTTGCGGGATGACATTATAGTCGCCGCAGAAGATGGTCGGTTCTTCCTGGGCCAGCAGGGTTTTTACGCGGGCCTCCATCCGGGCCATCCAGGCGAGTTTATAGTCATATTTCGGCCCTGGTGCAGGGTTGCCATTGGGCAGGTAAAGCCCGCAAACCCGCAAGGCGCGTTTGCCGATTACGGTGGCTTCGATCCAGCGGGCCTGTTCGTCATCCGCATCGCCCGGCAAGCCGCGGGAGATGTCTTCGAGCGGCAGTTTCGACAAGATCGCCACGCCGTTAAAGCCTTTCTGGCCATGGGTTTCCACGCGGTAGCCCATCGCTTCGAAGACCTCGCGCGGGAAGGCTTCGTCGACGGATTTGATCTCTTGCAGGCAGACCACATCGGGCTGGGCTGCGGTGAGCCATGCGGGCAGGGCTTCGATCCGGGCCTTGATGCCGTTGATGTTGAAGGTGGCGAGTTTCATGGCGGTCTCCCTTTGGTCAAAGCCTAAGGGCCGGGGCGGAGGGCGGCAAGGTCAGATCGAGAATGAGGTGCCGCAGCCGCATGAGGCGGTGGCGTTGGGGTTATCCACCACGAAACGCGCGCCGATCAGTTCTTCGGTGAAATCCACCACCGCATTGGCCAGAAAGGGCAGCGAAACCGGATCAACCAGCACTTTGTGGCCGGCGTTTTCGATCACCAGATCATCGGCGGCCGGGTCATCCAGCCGGATGTCATATTGAAAGCCCGAACAGCCGCCGCCCGAAACCGCGATGCGCAGCGCCTTTTCTTCGCCGGTTATCTCGGCAATCTCGGCCAGCCGGGCAAAGGCGCGGTCGGTGACGCGGGGATGCGAGGCGTCGGGCGGCAGCTTCATCGGGGTTTTCCTGTTCAAAGCGGACAGAATGAATATAGGGTAGGGCAAAGTTATGAACAAGAACGGCATGAGATGTCCTTTGCCCCCTATGCCTGCCTGCCGGATGCTTCACGCGGGCGGCTGTTTGCCGAAACCATGTCATCCTTTCGCAGCCCCTATCAGCGTGACCGTGACCGTATCATCCATTCCAGTGCCTTCCGGCGGCTGAAGCACAAGACGCAAGTTTTTGTCGAGCATGAGGGCGATTACTACCGCACCCGGCTGACCCATTCGATCGAGGTGGCGCAGGTGGCGCGCACGATTTCAGGCGTGTTGGGGCTGAACACCGATCTGGCGGAATGTATCGCCCTGGCGCATGATCTGGGCCATACGCCCTTTGGCCATACCGGCGAAGACGCTTTGGCGGCGCTGATGGCGCCCTATGGTGGTTTTGACCACAACGCACAGGCGCTGAGGATCGTCACGCGGCTGGAGCGGCATTATGCCGATTTCGACGGGCTTAACCTGACATGGGAAAGCCTTGAGGGCATTGCCAAGCATAACGGTCCCGTCACCGGGCCGAATGCTGATGAAAAACACGCCGGCCCCTTGCCCTATGCCCTGGCAGAGGTGAACGCGCTGTGGGATCTGGAGCTGGACACCCACGCCAGCGCCGAAGCGCAGGTTGCAGCCATTGCCGATGATGTGGCCTATAGCCATCATGATCTGCATGACGGCCTGCGCTCGGGCCTGTTCAGCGAAGATGATCTGATGGAATTGCCCGTCACCGGCCCGGCCTTTGCCGAGGTGGACCGGCTTTATCCCGGCCTTGAAAAGATGCGCCGTCGGCATGAGGCCCTGCGGCGGGTCTTTGGCCGCATGGTGGAAGATGTGATTGCGGTGGCGCAGGGCCGGCTAGAGGCGGCGCAGCCGAAATCGGTTGATGAAATCCGCCATATGGGCACGACGATCATCCGCTTTTCCAAGCCCTTGTATCAGGAATTGAAAGCGATCCGGTCTTTCCTGTTCACCCGGATGTATCGCGCGCCTTCGGTCGTCGTGATGCGGGCCGAAGTGACAAAGGTCGTGAACGGGCTGTTCCCGCTGTTTCTGTCGCGCCCTGAGCTTTTGCCGCAGGAATGGCGGCAGGATATTGAGGCGGCGCGCGATGAAACCGAACTGGCGCGGATGGTGGCCGATTATGTTTCCGGCATGACCGACCGCTTTGCCCTGCAAGAGGGCCAACGGCTTTTGGGGTAAGCGCAGGTTTTTTGGGGGGCGCGCGCTTAGCCGCGCCGCGCCACCCGCAGCCAGATCCCGGCGATCAGGGTGGATGAAATCACGTTCCAGCCCGCCATTGAGATACCAAAAAGCGACCACGCAATCTGGTCACAGGCCGCCGGCGCGCCGACGGTCACATCGGTGTTCAGCAGGTCATTTGCGGAAACATTGGCCAGGGTATCGACGGTGCATTGCGCCAGCCCCTGCCACCAACCCTGTTCCACCCCGACATGAAACACCCCGATCCCGGTCGAAGACAGCGCGGCCAACCCGGCAAGAACCGCCAGCGCCGCCCATCCGCGCCACAGGAAAAGCCCGCCCAGAAGCACCGCCACCACATGCGGCCAGCGTTGCCAGATGCACAGCACGCAGGGCGCCAGCCCGCCGATATATTGAAAGGCAAGCGCGCCCAAAAGCAGGCCGACGGAACCGGCGATGGCAAGAAGGGCAAGGGAAGTGCGGGTCATGGCAACCTCAGATCAGGTGACTGGCGGCCCAGACCGCCACGATTGCCGCAAGCAATCCGGCAGCAATCCAGGTGAAACGGCGTTCGATGAATTCGGCCATCGGCTTGCCGTAGCGGCGCAAGACCCAGGCCAAAAGGAAGAATCGTCCGCCCCGCGCGACAATGGCAGAGAAGATGAACAACGTCAGATCAAAAGACACCAGACCTGACAGGATCGTGACCACCTTCATCGGCGGCAGATGCGAAAGGCCGGAACTGACCAGCAAAAGCAGGATGGTGCCGGTGCCGGTGGCCTCTTTCAGCGCGTCAAAAGCGGCGGTCTTGCCGTAAAATTCCAAAAGCGGGGCGGCGATCATTTCAAAGGCGTAATGCCCGATCAGCCAGCCCAGAATGCCGCCCAGAACCGAAGTGACCGACGCAATCAGCGCCAGCCGCCATGCCCGTTCGGGCCGCGCCAGGACCATCGGGATGAACAAGACATCGGCCGGCACCGGAAAGACTGAACTTTCCACCACCGACACCACCCCCAGCGCCTTTTCAGCATGGGGGGAGGCGGCCCATTTCAGCGTCCAGTCATAAAGTTTGCGAAACATCGGGGCCTCGGGGTCAGATCTGCGGCCCATTGGCCATGCGCGGCGCGCGGCGTCAAGCACTCCGCCTTGCATTGGCAGATGATTGCAAGCCGGCCATCTGCGGCTATGATCGTGGTTAAGGGGCGTTTCCTGTGGCCCCGGTAAAGGGTTAGGGGGTTGGCATGGAATGGCGGGGCAAGCGGCAAAGCCGCAATATCGAAGATCGCCGCCAGATGGGGGGCGGGGTAAAAGCCGGTTCGGTCGGGGGCGTGGGCCTTTTGGCGGTGCTGGCCATTGGTTATCTTTTGGGCATCGACGTGACGCCGCTGCTGACCGATCCCGGCCTTGCGGTTTCCAGCCCCGAAGGCACGGAGCTGACCGAAGCCGACCGCGCCGCAGGGGAATTCGTGGCCGTGTCGCTGGGCTATAGCGAAACCATCTGGGCCAAGGAATTCAGCGACCAGTTGGGTCGGCGCTATGATCCGGTGCGGCTGGTGTTGTTCAAAAGCGTGACGCAATCGCCCTGTGGCAATGCCTCGGGTGCGACGGGGCCGTTCTATTGCCCCGGCGACAAGAAAATCTATCTCGACACCGATTTCTTCACCACGATGCAGCACAAACTTGGCGCGCGCGGCGATTTCGCCATGGCCTATGTGGTGGCGCATGAGGTGGCCCATCATGTGCAGGATGAACTGGGGATCTTGGGGCAGGCCAACCAGATTCGCGCGCAGTCCAGCCAGACCGAAAGCAACCGCATTTCGGTGCTGATCGAATTGCAGGCCGATTGCCTTTCGGGCATCTGGGCGCGCGGTGTGCATGAGGAATTTGGCGCGATTGAGCCGGGCGATTTCGACGAGGCGCTGAACGCCGCCCGCGCCATTGGCGACGACACGTTGCAGCGCAATGCCGGCCAGCGCCCCATGCCGCACAGCTTTACCCATGGCACCGCCGCCCAACGCGCGCGCTGGTTCGACATCGGCCTGAAAACCGGCGATCTTCGCGCCTGCAACACTTTTGATGCCAAGAAGCTTTAAGCCGTTACAGGAACCGTTGACGCCGCCCGCCGGGCCGGATAAACCGCACCTCGCTGGCCCGAGTGGCGGAATGGTAGACGCAGAGGTTTCAAAAACCTCCGACGCAAGTCGTGCGAGTTCGAGTCTCGCCTCGGGCACCAGCTTTTCACCAAATTTTGCGGATCTACCCCCCCCTGCATCTGTCTGGGACTGGCAGCATTTGGGCGCCGGGGTTGATGGGGTGATTCGGAGTTCGCCAAGGTTAACAGGCGCTTAATTGGCAAAGATGATGCAGATCGTCTGGTATTGAAGCCAAGATTGAAACAGCTTTGCCGCGAATTTGTCGAAATCTTGGCAAAGCCCCAAGGCTGGTGTTTGTGCCGCTGGCTGTTGCTGTTTCGGCAACGATCCGATGGCGGGCGCGCAAAGGTTTTGCGAATTGTCGCGCGATTCCAATCTGCTGTCAGGCGATCTTGGCAGGGATCGGTTCTTTGGTGGATACAATCCACGACCGGAACATGATTTTTATGGCGGGTTTTTCCCTGCCTTTACGGCAAAATCCGCGCAACCCTCGACACATTCTCGTCTTTTTTGCTTCACCTTAAACGGGTCTGGGGCTATCAAAGGAAAGTCCCGTTACGGGGCAATCTGGCCGTGGGGGCGGCTGTTTTGTGGTTCGCGTCGCAAGACGCTTTGGGTTGTGAAGGAAGCTGCCAACGGCCCCGGTCATCTGCCGATCGGGTCTTGCATACTGAAACGGAATGTATGTGAACGGGGATTTCCCCGAACGGTATCGCTTTTTCCAGCTTGATCGCAAGCAGCAGGCACTTGGGCGCATTCCCGATTTTGGGGGGCGCCAGCCCCTTGTTCCAGTCGGATCAGGGGCAGGTGGTCGGAAGGGCCCGAATTTTGGGCTCGTGCAAGCGAGGATAAGAGTATGCCGGTTTTTGCGCTGTATAATTTTGACGATACCGACACGACAGCGCGTGACGTTGCCTTGGGCAATGGGGCGCAGAACGGTATTTATTTGAACGGTGCCACGGCCTCGGGCGGCGCGGTGGTTCTGGATGGCGTGGACGATCTGGTGAAGCTTTATCCAGATGCCAGCTTTCAGATGGATCGCGGCACGCTCGATATTGATTTCACCTTGGGCAATGATGCGCTGACCGGCACGCAAACGGTTTTGTCGCGTGACAGCGCCGGCACCACCGATGGCGGCTATCGCATTGAAATTCTTGCCGATGGTTCGGTGGTTATCAGCCATGAAACCGCAACCGGCGTGGAAAGCTTTGGCACCGCGCCCGGTTTTGCCAACCCCGGCGACAGCATCAGCCTGTCCTATTCCTGGGATCAGGGCGGCACTGGTGGCCGTCTGGTGATTGAAAACACCACCACGGGCGGCAGTTTCAGCGATGCCGTGCCGAACACGCTGACCATGGATATGAGCGCGCAGGGCATCAACCAGCCCTGGATCATCGGCGCGGGGCAGGAAAGCTCGGATCCGAACCTGCTGAACAACATCGACCAGCATTTCCAAGGCTCGGTCACGATGTTCCAACTGTCGGATACGGTCGATAACCTTGGCACGGCGCCTGACGCGGTGGATGACAGCGCCACGACCGATATGAATGTGCCGGTGACCATTGCCATTTTGGCCAATGACACAGACCCCGACGGCGACCTGCTGACGATCACCGGCACGCCGACCTCGGCGGATGGCACGGTTTTGGTGAATGCCGATGGCACCATCACCTTTACGCCGAACCCCGGTTTTCTGGGCGATGCGACGATCAGCTATCAAATCTCTGACGGCTTTGGCGGCACCGATCAGGCCGTGGTCACCGTCAGCGTGCAAGAGCCGGCCAGCCGTGACGGTATCGTGCGCGGCACGGCGGGCGATGATCTGATCGACGCCAGCTATCCCTATGACAACGATGGCGATTTCGTCGATGCCGGCGATGCCATTCTGCCCGGCGATGCCCCGGAGGATGACCGTATTCTGGCCGGTGATGGCAATGACACGGTGCTGGCGGGCCTGGGCGACGATTCCGTCGAAGGCGGCGCTGGCGACGATTCCCTTTATGGTGATGTCGGCAATGACACGCTTTTGGGCCAGGACGGCAATGATATGCTGTCGGGCGGCGATGGCGATGATCTGATCGACACGCGCAGCAATGGCGCGGCCTTGCCCGATCAGGATTACCCCGGCCTTTATGCCGCCGATACCAACCCCGATGACGATCATGACACCGTTTATGGCGGCACCGGCAATGACACGATCTTTACCGGCGACGATGCTGACACGATCTATGGCGGCTATGGCAATGACCTGATCGACGCCGGCATTGACGATGACCTGATCGAAGGCAATCAGGGCAATGACACCATCATTGGCGCCGAAGGCAATGACACCATTGATGCCGGCCTGGGCGATGATCTGGTCTATGGCGGCTATGGCCCCGATGTGCCGGATCTGGTGAATATTCCCGACAGCAGCGATTTGCGCCCCGCCAATGGCCGCGACAGCATCGTCGGCGGTTCGGGCAATGACACGATCTATGGCATGGATGACGATGATACCATCCATGGTGGGCTGGACAATGATCTGATCTATGGCGGCATCGACGATGACTCGGTCGATGGCGAAATGGGCGACGATCGGCTTTTTGGCGATGAAGGCAATGACACGCTGAACGGCGGTCTGGGCAATGACATCCTTACCGGCGGCGCCGGGCTGGATCTGTTGTCGGGCGATGCCGACCGCGATGATTTCATCGTCGGCAGCGCGGCCGATGGCGCGGGCGACACGGTTTATGGCGGCGATGGCGGCGATGATTATGACCGCCTGATCCTGACCGGCGCCGCGCCTTATCGGCTGCGCGATGTGGTCGAAGACAGCGATGGCAACGGCATTGATGGCCGGGTGGAGTTTCTGGATGCCGCCGGCAATGTCACCGGCTCGTTGAGCTTCACCAATATCGAAGAAATCGTGCCCTGTTTCACCCCCGGCACGCTGATTGCCACGCCCAGGGGCGAAGTTCCGGCAGAACATCTGCAAGCCGGCGACCGGGTGATTACCCGCGACAACGGCATTCAGGAAATCCGCTGGGTCGGGCAAAAGCAGCTTGGCTGGAAGGATCTGGCCGCCAACCCGCATCTGAAGCCGGTGTTGATCCGTCAGGGCAGTCTTGGCAATGGCCTGCCAGAGCGTGACATGATGGTTTCGCCCAACCACCGCATGTTGGTGGCCAATGACCGCACCGCGCTTTACTTCGACGAACACGAAGTGCTGGTTTCGGCCAAGCATCTGGCGGGGCAGGGGATTCAGTCGATCGACTCGATCGGCACGACCTATATCCACTTCATGTTTGACCGCCACGAAGTGGTGCTGGGCAACGGCGCCTGGACCGAAAGCTTCCAGCCGGGGGATTATACGCTGAAGGGCATGGGCAATGCCCAGCGCAGCGAAATCTTCGAACTTTTCCCCGAGTTGAAAACCGAAGCCGGCCTGAATGATTATCAGGCGGCACGGCGCACCCTGAAGCGGCACGAGGCGCTTTTGTTGGCACGATAACGGTTATGCAGCGCAGCCGGATTGCTGCTTGCCGCCGGTTGCATGGGAAAGGGGCCTCAAAAGGGCCCCTTTTTCATTTGCGCCTTGCAGCGTGCCAGCCGCCGCGGGGCCGGGGCGCGACAGGTTTCTTGAACTTTGGTTAACCCATTCGGCCGCAAGCGAAACAATCGCCGCACCGGGCCGCGACTTTGCCGCAATTGATCCTGAACTGGACAAAGTCGCTCCACGCTTTGCGCACAACTTGGGAACAGAATTTCTCAAAGATGCCCCGATGCGATTCGCGCATGGGCGCAGTTCGGGTGCGATGTAAGCTGTCGGAGGGGCGGTTGGTCTATAGTTTTGATTGGGGCGTCGCAGGGGCCAATGGCAGCTATAGCGCGACCGATGGTGCGCTCAGCCTTGGGCTGAACGTCACGACAGCCACCGCTTCGAACGGCGATACCGCCTTTATCGGGGCCGCTGCCAACGATAGCGGCCTGATGGTTTCGGGCATCACAGAGCCGGTGATCACTACCATCACCTTTGCCAAGCCGGTCACCAATCTCAGCTTTTGGGTGCTGGACATTGATGCCAGCGCGAACATGTGGGATGACCGCATTACCATCATCGCCACCAATGCGCTTGGCCAGCAGGTTCCCATCACCTGGGGGGAACTGAGCGGGCTGCACAGCACGACCGGCAATCAGCTTGATGCCGATGGCAATGCCTCAAACGGGGTTGAAGGGATTGGCGCACAGGATTCGGTGCAGGTCAGCATCGCCGGGCCGATTTCCTCGATCAGCTTTGTCTTCGACAATGGGGAATCCTATGCCACCTCGGGCATGTTCGGGGTCTCAGACCTGACCTTTGACGGCCCCGATGGCATTGTCGAAGGCACGGCGGGCGATGACCTTATTCAGGTGGGCTATACCAATGATCCCGATTATGACCTGATCGACAATAACGATGGCATGGGCGTGGGCGGCACCACGGGCAATGCCGATTACATCATGGCCGGCGATGGCAATGACAGCGTTCTGGCCGGTCTGGGCAATGATGTCATCTATGCCGGCAGCGGCAATGACACGGTCCTGGGCGGGGCGGGGGACGATTGGGCCAGCCTTGGCGATGGCAATGATGTCTTTGGCACCTATGACACCGACAGCGCCGGCAATGACACGGTTTACGGCGAGGCGGGCGATGATTATCTGATCGGCGGCGACCAGAATGACATTCTTTATGGCGGCGTCGGAAATGACACGCTGTCAGGCGGGGTGGGCAGCGATACCGTCTATGGCGGCGATGGCGATGACCAATTCTATCTGAGCGACGACCATGAAACAGAAACCATCGTCGGCGGCGAAAATGCGGGCGACAATGACGTTCTGAACTTTGGAAATTACCTGACAACTTCGGAGGTTACGGTCAATTTCACCGGCGATGAGGCCGGGGTTTATTTCTACGACACCATCCCTTCGGGCTATGCCCAGTCGCAAGGCAGCTTTACCGAGATCGAGGCGATTTCCGGCACCGAATATGGCGACACGATCAACGGCGCTTTGGCCACCACGGCCATTGCCGCCGCGGGTTTTGGCGGCAATGACAGCATGACCGGCGGTTCGGGCGATGATCTGTTTGATGGCGGCACGGGCAATGACACGCTGACCGGCGGCGCCGGCAATGATGTGCTTTGCGGCAGCGATGATGCCGATGTGATCTATGGCGGCGCTGGCGATACCGTCTTTGGCGGTGAAGGCGGCAGCGACAATGATATGTTGGTGCTGAACTACGCGGATGTGCAGTCCATCACCTATGGCGGCGGCACCGGCGAATCCGGCACTGTCAGCTTTTACGGCGGCGGCACGCTGAGCTTCACCGAGATTGAACATGTCACCTTTGCCGGCCCGGTCGATGGTTCGGGCGACGATGATTATATCGGGCAGGGCTATGTCGATCTGAACGGTGATCAGGTTGATGGCTCTGACGGGGTGAATGACACCATCCTTGGCTATGGCGGCAATGACACGATCAATGCCGGTGTCGGCAATGATCTGATCTTTGGCGGTGATGGCGATGACAGCCTGCTTGGCATGGACGGCGCCGATCAGACCTGGGGCGATGCGGGCAATGATTTCATCGACGCCACCGCCTATGACGGGGCCGATGATCTGGCCTATGGCGGCACGGGCAATGACACGCTGGTTTCGCGCTATGATCTGAACGGCGGCAATGATGTGCTTTACGGCGGCGACGATCGCGATGTGCTGATCGCCGGCGCGGGGGACAGCGTTTTCGGCGGCGAAGGCGGCGATGACTTTGACCGGCTTGATCTGTCGGGCGCGCCGGTTGTCGGCACCACCGGCATCATCTTTACCGCCAGCGGTGCGGGCACGGTGCAAAACAGCGGCGCGGCGCTGAGCTTTGCCGAGATCGAGGCGATTTCCGGCACCGCGGGCGCGGATTCTGTCGATGCCGCGGCTGACAGCGGCGGCATGGTCTTTGATCTGGGCGGCGGCAATGACAGCCTTTATGCCGGCGGCGGCCATGACCAGATCGACGGGGGCAGCGGCTATGACCTGCTTTATGGCGAGGCGGGCAATGACACGCTGTCAGGCGGCGCGGGCAACGATAGCCTTTATGGCGGCGATGACCGCGACACATTCCTTGCCGGCCCCGGTGATCTGGTGGATGGCGGCGAGGGCGGCGATGATTTCGACATCCTTGACCTGACAGCTTGGGGCCACCCGGCGACCAATATTCTTTACGAGGCCGCAAATCCCGAAAACGGCACCGTCGAATTTCTGGACAGTGCGGGCAATGTCGTCGGCACGATGACCTTCGCCAATATCGAAAGCGTGGTGGCCTGTTTCACGCCCGGCGCGCAGATATTGACCGCTTTGGGCGAAATGCCGGTCGAATATTTGCGGCGGGGCGATCTGGTCTTGACGCGCGACAATGGTTATCGGCCGATCCGCTGGCTGGGGCGGCGCGATTTGACCTATGAGGAACTCTTGGCCGAGCCGCGCTTTTGCCCGGTGTGCATTGCCAAGGGCGCCTTGGGCGATGGGCTGCCCGAGCGCGACATGATGGTCAGCCCGCAGCACCGCCTGCTGGTGTCGGGACCATGGGCCGAACTGCTGTTTGGCGAACATGAAATTCTGGTTGCCGCCAAACATCTTGTTGGAAAACCGGGGGTCGAACAGCGGATGACACAGGGTGTCAGCTATATTCACCTGCTGTTTGACAGCCATGAAATTCTGCGCGCCGATGGCGCCTGGTCGGAAAGTTTCCAGCCCGGCGTGCAGACGATGGCGGGAATGAACAGCGCGCAGCGGCGTGAGGTATTGGCATTGTTTCCCGAACTCGCCCAAGGCGCGCCCCAAGCCTTTCCATCGGCGCGCAGCACGCTTGGCGCCCGCGAGGCAAGATTGCTTTGGGCCGCATGATCACAAGCTGAACCGCAAGGCCCGCTAACCGCCGGTTCAAATCTGGTTAAATGGTGCAAAGCCGGAAACAAACCCCGGTTTTGCCCCATTTGTTGCACGAAGAAAGGTTAATTCCAGTTGTAATCAAACTGGAGTTAATTCTTCGTGGCCTTTCGTGTGATCCCTTATGGCAAGATTGTGGCGGCTTTGGCGGCCGGCGGTGCCATTGCCGGGCGGGGGGCCTAAGCCATGGCAACCCTTATCACCGGTCTTGGCGGCACGGCGGATTATGGCGAACAATCGTTTCGCAACTCCAGCTATACCGGCAATCTGGATGACGGCTATACCTCGATCAACCTGACCTCGATCTTCGGATCGACGGGGATGAACTTTAACGGCACGTCCTATACCTCGATGTATCTGGGCACCAACGGGCTTGCCACCTTCAATTCTGGGGTCACCACCTATTCCCCCAGCGCCCTGACCGCCCTGAACCAGCCGGTTCTGGCGCCGTTCTGGACCGATATTGACATCAACAAGGGCGGCGAAATCTATTGGGACTTCGACACCGCCAACAACCGGCTGATCGTCACCTGGGCCAATGTCGCGCCCTATTCCGGCAGCGGCACCAACAGCTTTCAGATGGTGCTGACCGCGACCGGCGGCGGCGATTTCAGCGTTGAATATATTTATGAATCCATCGGCTTTACCAATGGTTACGCCGGGGTGGCGCAGGTGGGTATCGCCTCGGGCGGCACGCAAACGCTGGCCGAAGGTTCGGGCGATGCGGCCATGCTGGCCAGCTATCCCGGCAATGATTTCGACACCAGCGACCCCGTGGGCGTCTGGTCGCTGAACTATGAGGGCGGCAGCCAGTTTCTGGGCGATGGCGTGGTCGATGGCACCGCGGGCAATGACCTGATCGACCTGAACTATCTGGGCGACCCGGATGGCGACCGCATCGACCGGCTGGATGCCACCGGCTATAGCGGCACCACCGGGCAGGATGATTTTGTGCTGGCGGGCGCGGGCCATGACACGGTGCAGGCCGGGCTTGGCCAGGACATCGTCTATGGCGACGCGGGCAATGACCAGATCTTCACCGCCCAGGGCAATGACTGGGCCGATGGTGGCACGGAAAATGACAGCATCGACGGCGGGTCGGGCAATGACTCGCTTTATGGCGGCGCGGGCGATGACACGCTGATTGGCGGGGCCGATAGCGCGGCCATCACCTATACCCCCGCCTATACCGAAGTCACCACTGCCACCCAGACCGTTACCGGCAGCGCGGGCCGGCCCGATTTTCTGGTGCGCTCGGTTTCAAATGAAACGCTGACCTTTGGCTCCAATGGAACGGTTACCGGGTTCCGGCTGGGCAATAGCGATTCCTTTGAAACCCATACCCACAGCAGCAGCACCGAAGTTTCCGGCGGTCAGTTGCGGTTTAACGGGGTTTCGGGCAGCGAAACGCTGACGATCCTTGTGGATGGCGTCGCGCTGGATCTGAACGCGGCTATCGCGAATGGCACGGTCAGCTTCAATGGCGGCGGGGTCTATCAGATCAACGGCGCGGGCCAGATCACGCGGATCGGCAATGGCGGCACCACCACGACCGTGGGCACGCTGACGATCAATATCCCCTATTCCAGCCTGTCGCTGACCAGCACCGGCACCACCACCAGCGCCGGGATGTGGTATGAATATTTCGTCAATACCCAGCCCAATGATGTGGCGGCGGAACTTGGCGGCAATGATGTGCTGTCTGGTGGTGATGGCAATGACCAGATCTTTGGCGGCAATGGCCATGACACGCTTTATGGCGACGGCGGCAATGACATCCTGAATGGCGAGAGCGGCAATGACGTTATCTATGGCGGCATTGGCAATGATGTCGCCTATGGCGGCTTGGGCGATGACATCCTTTATGGCGATGATGGCCAGGATACGCTTTGGGGCGGTGACGGGGCCGATACGCTTTCGGCTGGCACGGGCGATGATGTGCTTTACGGCGAGGCCGGGGCAGATGTGCTGGCCGGCGGCGATGGCAATGATCTGCTTTATGGCGGCAACGAAAACGACACGCTTTACGGCGATGCGGGCAATGACGTGCTTTATGGCGGCGATGGCAATGACCTGCTTTTCGGCGGGGTTGGCGATGACCTGCTTTACGGTGGCCTGGGCGATGACAGCTTTGCGGCGGACGGCGGCAATGACACCATCCTTGGCGATCTGGGGGCCGATAGCATTTCAGCCGGGCAGGGGCAGGATTGGTTCGATTATTCCGGGTCCAATGCCGGGGTTACGCTTGATCTGGCCTCGGGCTTTGCAGCGGGTGGTTATGCCACGGGCGATGTGCTGCAAGGTGTCGATGCGCTGATCGGCTCGGCCTATGATGATGTGCTTTTGGGCTTTGACGCCTTTTCAGCCAATCCGGCCGATCCCTTTACCAATGTGTTTTTCGGCAATGCCGGCAATGATTACATCGACGGGCGCGGCGGCGATGACAGCCTTTATGGCGGCGCGGATAATGACACCATTCTGGGCGGCGGTGGGGCCGATCTGATTGACGGGGGCACCGGCAATGACAGCATCGTCATTGGCGCGGGCAGCGACGGTTTTGGCGATGTGGTGGCGGGTGGTGAAAATCCCGGCGATCTGGATGTGCTGGACCTGACCGCCTGGGGCTGGGCACTGACCAATATCAATTATGACCCGCTGAACCCGGAAAACGGCACGGTTGAGTTTCTGGATGGCACCGGCGCGGTCATCGGCTCCATGAGCTTTACCGGCATCGAACAGGTCATTCCCTGTTTCACCCCCGGCACGCAGATTGCCACCGCGCGTGGGCCGGTGGCGGTGGAAGATCTGCGTGCGGGAGACCGGGTTTTGACCCGTGATAACGGGATGCAGGAAATCCGCTGGATCGGCCAGCGCGACCTGTCACTTGCCGATCTGATCGTGAAACCGGCACTGCGCCCTGTGTCGATTGCCGCAGGGGCGCTTGGCGCGGGCTTGCCTTTGCGTGATATGAAAGTGTCGCCGCAGCACCGTATGCTTTTGGAAGGCGCGCGGGCGGAAATGCTGTTTGGCGAGACCGAAGTGCTGGTTGCCGCCACCCATTTGCAAAGCCTGCCGGGGGTGGAACAGCGCCTGACGCAGGGGGTGCGCTACATCCACATCCTGTTTGACCGCCATGAAATCATCTCGGCCGATGGCGCATGGACCGAAAGCTTTCAGCCGGCGTTGCGGATGCTGGATGGCATGAAAGAGGAACAACGCGATGAAATTGCGTTGCTTTTCCCCGAAATTACTGCCGAAGGCTTTGAATACCCTGCCGCGCGGATGTCGCTTAGGGCGCATGAGGCGCGGGTCTTGCTGGCGGCGGCGTAAGGCGGTTTAGCGCCCGGCGCGCCAGTTCGCCCAGTCTTCGGGCGTGTCCAGATCGGTCGTGGCATGTTGGCCGGGCAGGGGCAAAAGGCGCAGCCGGTCTTTATGGCGCGCAACCACCTCACGCGCGCCCTGATCGCCGCTAAGCTGCAAAAGCTCGGGCCAAAGGTCGGGCGGAAAGCCTACGGGATGGCCCGCGCGGCCATCGGCTGTGGCGCCGCGCAAAAGGGCATCGGGGGTTTCGCGCCAGGCGGCCAGCACCGCGCGCAGATCCTCGGAGGTGATTTCCGGCAGATCGGCCAGCAGCAGCAAAAGCGGTGCGGGCCGGGGCAGGGCGGCAAGACCGGCGCGCAGGCTTGCGGCCATGCCAAGCTGCGGATCGGGCACGGTGACGCGGCGCAAACCCATGCCGCGCAGACATTCCCCGCGCGCTGGCCGGTCGGGGGGCAGCGCCACCGTGACCGGGCAACCCGTTGCCAGCGCCGCCGCCGTGATGCGCGCCAACAAGGGCTGGCCATCGACGGGTTCCAAAAGCTTATCGCCCCCCCGCATTCGCGAAGAAGACCCGGCGGCAAGGATCAGAATTTCAGCGATCATCGCTTTGTGTCGCACGAAAAAGGGGGGCTGTCTGCCCCCCTCGTCGCGTGCCGCGCCTCACCCCCTGAGGATATTTTTGCACAGAGGATGAGGGGGGCGTTCAGCTTTAGTCGCGCATACGGCCGCCGTCATCCCAGATCGGGGCAAGATGCACGCGCGCCGGGCGGCGTTCCCCCAATATCTCGATCTCGCAGGCAAGGCCATCTTTGACGGCATCGGCCGGCAGGAAGCCCTGGGCCACGGATTTGCCAGTCCAATGGCTGAAGCCGCCCGAAGTGCAGAAGCCCACCACCGCGCCGTCAAGCCAGATCGGCTCCCAGGCGACGACATCGGCCTCATTGGCATCGACGATGAAGGAGACGAGCTTGCGCTTGGGACCGCTGGCTTTTTCGGCCAGGGCTGCGGCGCGGCCGATGAAATCTGCCGGTTTGTTATAGTGCACGAAACGGTCAAGCCCGGTTTCCATCGGCGTGTAATCGGGGCTGAATTCGCGGCCCCAGCTTCCGAACCATTTGTCCAGACGCAGCGACATCATCGCCCGCATCCCGAAGGCGCGGATGCCCAGATCGGCCCCCGCGGCGTTCAGCGTATCCCACAGGTGACGCACCGACATGTGGTCGCAGAAGATTTCAAAGCCCAGATCGGCGGTGTAGCTGACGCGCTGCACGATGCAATTGGCCATGCCGATGGTCAGGCGTTTGACATCCATGAAGCGGAAAGCTTCGGCCGAGACATCGGCGCGGGTGACGCGGGCCAAAAGCTCGCGCGCCTTGGGCCCGGCAATGGTAAAGCCGGTGCGGCTGTCCGAGACGTTTTCGACCGTGACGCCATCCATCGCATTTTGTTCAAACCAGCGATAGTGCCAGCCCTGCGCGCCATAGCTGGCGGTAAGCTGGAATTCGGTTTCCGACAGGCAGGACACGGTGAAATCACCGATGATCTTGCCGGAATGGGCCAGCATCGGGGTCAGCGACAGGCGGCCGGGTTTGGGGATGAGACCGGCCATGATGCGGTCAAGCCAGGCGCGGGCATTCGGGCCTTTGACAATGTATTTGCCGAAGTTCTGCAATTCATTGATGCCAACGCCTTCACGCACTGCCATGACCTCTTGGCGGGTGGCTTCCCAGGCGTTGGAGCGTTTGAAGGTTGGGGTTTCATAGGTGGGCTCGCCGGGAAGGGCGTAGTAGTTCACCACCTCAAGCCCGTATTGCTGGCCCCAGACGGCGCGGAGCGCGGTGTTGGTGTCATACATCGGCGTGGTGCGGAAGGGCCGCGCTGCCGGGCGTTCTTCGTTCGGATAGCCGACCGAAAAGCGCATCTGATAGTTTTCGATGACCTTGGGCACGGTATAGCCCGGCGTGGTCCAGGTGCCAAAACGGCTGACATCAAAGCCGCGCGGGTCGCGCTCCACTTCGCCATGCACCATCCATTGCGCCAAGGCGAGCCCCATGCCGCCGCCTTGGGAAAAGCCTGCCATCACGGCGCAGGCCGACCAATAGTTGCGCAGGCCCTGAACCGGGCCGATCAGCGGGTTGCCATCAGGGGCAAAGGTGAAGGGGCCATGGATCACCCGCTTGACGCCGGAGCGTTCCAGAACCGGGAAGCGGCGGTTGGCAAAGGCCACGGAATCTTCGATCTTGTCGAATTGTTCGTTCAGGAGTTCATGGCCGAAATTCCACGGCGTGCCGTCAACCGACCACGGCTCGCAGGGCTTTTCATAAAAGCCGATGCACAGCCCGCGGCCTTCCTGGCGCAGATAGCTTTCGCCGCCGGGGTCCATGACATGCGGGAATTCCTGCCCGGATTTCAGGATTTCCATGATCTCGGGAATGTCATCGGTGACAAGATATTGGTGCGCCATCGGCAGAAGCGGCAGGTAAACCCCGGCCATCGCGCCGATTTCGCGCGCCCAAAGGCCGCCGGCATTGACCAGATGTTCGCAGGTGACCGTGCCCTTTTCGGTAACCACGTCCCAGCCGCCATCGGCGCGTTGGTTGGTCGCCAGCACACGGTTGTGCAAGACGATCTCTGCCCCGCCCATGCGCGCGGCTTTGGCATAGGCATAGGTGGTGCCCGAAGGGTCAAGGTGGCCATCCAGCGGGTCATAAAGCGCGCCGATGATGCCTTCGAGGTTCACCATGCCATGGGTGAATTTCTTGATTTCGTCCGGGCCAAGGATTTCGGTATCCAGCCCCATATAGCGGTGCTTGGCGCGTTCGGCCTTGAGCTGGTCAAAGCGTTCCTGATTGTCGGCCAGCGTGATGCCGCCAACATGGTGCAACCCGCAGGACATGCCGGTGATTTCTTCCAGCTCTTTGTAAAGGCGGATGGTATAGCCTTGCAGCGCCGCCATATTGGTGTCGCCGTTGATGGTGTGAAAGCCCCCCGCCGCGTGCCATGTGGACCCCGAGGTCAGTTCAGACCGTTCGATCAGCATGACATCGGACCAGCCGAGTTTGGTCAGGTGGTAAAGCACCGAGCAGCCGACGACACCGCCGCCAATCACCACCACGCGGGCATGGGTTTTCATTTGGGAGACTCCGTTATCTGGTTTGGCGCCACAATGGCGTGGGGGATAGGGAAAGGCATTGGGTTTTACGACAAAATATGTCGCAAATGAATTTCCCTTTGCGCCGGCGCTGCGGGTTTCCTTGCTGCCCGGCCGCAAATGAAAAGGGCCGGGAAGAACCCGGCCCTTTTGGCATTTCATCTGGCGATCACTTCTCGGGGATCAGGCCCTTTGGCGCAAAGCGCAGCACCAACAGCAGCACCGCCCCCAGCGTGACCAGACGCATATGCTGGGCGCTGTCGATCAGATGGGTCTTCAGATCGCCCGGCGGCAGCGCGGCGGTCAGATAGCCCATCAGGTTCGGGCCAAGATATTCCACCGCCAGCCACAGCCAGCCCAAGAGAAGCCCGCCCAGAACCGCGCCCCAGTTATTGCCCGAGCCGCCAACGATGACCATCACCCAGATCAGGAAGGTAAAGCGCAGGGGCGAATAAACCCCCGGCACCAACTGCCCTTCCATCGAGGTCAGCATCGCACCGGCAAGCCCCACCACGGCCGAACCGATGATGAAAATCTGCAAATGCCGCTTGGTCACGTTCTTGCCCATGGCGCTGGCCGCGATTTCATTGTCGCGAATGGCGCGCATCATCCGGCCCCAAGGGCTGTTCAGCGCGCGTTCCGACACCCAGATCACGGCCAAAAGCACCATGCCGAACATCAGCGCATACAAAAGCTTGACCAGAATGGTCGAAGACCCGATCGGCTCCAGCCCCCAGCGGGTGACAAAATCGACAAAACCGGCGTCGGCCTGAAGATCCACCTCCAAAGGCACCGGCCAGGGGCGGGGCAGGCCGGTGATGTTTTTCACCCCCCGCGCCAGCCAGTCTTCGGATTTCAGCACCACGACCACGATTTCCGCGATGCCGAGCGTGGCAATCGACAGATAGTCAGAACGCAGGCCAAGCGCGACCTTGCCGATGACCCATGCCGCCAGCGCGGCAAAAAGCGCACCCACCGGCCAAGCCACCAGCGAGGGCAGGCCAAAGCCGCCGATATTGCCATAGGTGGCGGGGTTGAAGGCCTCAACCGCGCCAACACCGGCGTCAAAGACCGCGCGGTAAAGGAAGAAGCCGCCGATAACCACGGCCGCCACCGCTAGGCTGCGCGCCCGGCCCGGTGCCATGGCCCGGTAAAGTGCTGCGGCTCCGGCAATCACGCCGACCCCCAGCGCCAGCCCGCCAAGCAGCGTCCAGCCCCCGGCGGCAAAAGCTTCGGGCACGGGTTTGGCCGAAACCACCACCACCGCCAGCCCGCCAAGCGCGACAGAGCCAACGATGCCGGTGGAAAACAGGCCCGCATAGCCCCATTGCATGTTCACCCCCAAGGCCATGATGGCCGAAAGGATGCCAATGTTCAGGATCTGCAAGCTGAGGTTCCAGCTTTGGAACACCCCGGTCAGAATGAACAAAAGCGCGACGGCGGCAAAAAGGGAAAGATTACGTGTTGTCGTTGTCATCTTACTTCCCCTTGAAAATGCCGGTCGGCATGAACAGCAGCACGATGATGAGAATGGCGAAGCTGACCGCCACTTTGTAATCGGTGGACAAAAGCTGCATCAGCCCGTCCGGCGCAAGGCTGTCAGGCAGCACATAGGTTGCCACCTTTTTCCAGGCATAGGTCAGGATCACTTCGGAAAGGGCCACGATATAGCCCCCCGCGATGGCCCCCAGGGGGCTGCCAAGCCCGCCCACCACGGCCGCGGCAAAGACCGGCAGCAGCAGTTGGAAATAAACGAAGGGGCGGAACGACTTATCAAGCCCGTAAAGCGTGCCCGCAATCACCGCCAGCGCCGCGGCGAGGATCCATGTCACCTGCACCACCCGATCAGGGTTGATGCCGGAAAGCAGGGCCAGATCTTCGTTATCGGAAAACGCACGCATTGACTTGCCGGTGCGGGTCTTTTGCAAGAACCAAAACAGCGCGGCCACGCAGATCAGCGCCACCACAACCGTCACCGCAACCGTGGTTTTGATCACCAAGGGTTCTGCAAGGCCGGTCATTTCCTTGAAGGTTTGTGCGTCCAGAAGAAAGCGCGCGCCATCGGCAAAATTGCGCTCTTCCACCCCGATCAGCAGGCGCACCAGCCCGTTCATCACGAACATGACGCCGGCGGATACGATCACCAAAATGATCGGCTCGGCCTTTTTGCGGCGATAAAAGCGGTAGATACCGCGATCGGTGGCCAGAACCAGCCCGGCGGTCACGGCAATGCCGAAGGGCAGGGCCAAAAGCGCGGTTGGCAGGGGGCCAAAGCTGATGCCCCAGCTTTGCAAAAGCCAGGTGAACATGATGACGATCGCCGTGCCAAAGGCCATGGTGTCGCCATGGGCAAAGTTTGAAAAGCGCAAGACGCCAAAGACCAGCGTCACACCCAGCGCACCCAAGGCAAGCTGGCTGCCATAGGCCAGACCCGGCACGATGACAAAGTTCAAAAGGGCCACAAGGGCGTTGAGGAAATCCATGTCTCAGCCCCCCAGGAAGGAACGACGGACCTCGGGGTCGGCCAAAAGGGCCTGCCCGGTGTCGGTGAAGCGGTTGGCGCCCTGCACCAAAACATAGCCTTTATCGGCAATATCAAGGGCTTGGCGGGCGTTTTGTTCAACCATCAGAATGGAAATGCCGCTGCGGGCAATTTCGATGATCCGGTCAAAAAGTTCGTCCATCACAATGGGCGAAACCCCTGCGGTGGGTTCGTCCAAAAGCAGCACGCTGGGCTTGGTCATCAGGGCGCGGCCCACGGCCACCTGCTGACGCTGGCCGCCCGAAAGCTCGCCCGCGGCCTGATGGCGCTTTTGATGCAGGATCGGGAACAACCCATAGACCTGATCCATGGTTTCCTTGATCCCGGCTTCATCATCACGGATGAACGCGCCCATTTCCAGATTTTCTTCCACCGTCATGCCGGTGAAAATATTGTGGGTTTGCGGCACAAAGCCCATGCCCTTGCGCACACGCGCCTGCGGGCTGAGTTTGGTGATGTCTTCACCATCCAGCACCACCCGGCCACCGCGCAGGTTCAACATGCCGAAAGTGGCCTTCATGGCGGTGGACTTACCCGCGCCATTCGGGCCGACGATAACGGCGATTTCGCCCTTGTTCACCGCGATAGTACAATTGTGCAAGATGTCGGCGGCGCCATAGCCCCCGGTCATATTCTCGCCAATCAGAAAGGGGGTGTCAGCCATGCGCGGCCTCCTTGACCTTGTTCTTCAGGCCGGTGCCGAGATAGGCCTCGATCACGCGTTCGTCGTTTTTCACTTCATCGACCGTGCCTTCGGCCAGCACCTTGCCTTCGGCCATGCAGATGACCGGGTCGCAAAGGCGGGCGATGAAATCCATGTCATGTTCGATGACGCAGAACGTATAGCCGCGTTCCTTGTTCAGCCGCACGATGGCATCCCCGATGGTGTTCAAAAGCGTGCGGTTCACGCCAGCGCCGACCTCGTCCAGAAAGACGATCTTGGCATCGACCATCATGGTGCGACCAAGTTCCAGAAGCTTCTTCTGACCGCCCGAGATGTTTGCTGCGCGCTGGTCGGCCAGATGGCTGATCGTCAGGAACTCCAGCACCTCATCGGCCTTTTCGCGCAGGCGGCGTTCTTCATCGGCCACTTTGCCGCGGCGGAAACAGGCGCTCCACAGGCTTTCCCCCGATTGTGCGGCGGGCACCATCATCAGGTTTTCGCGCACCGTCATCGAGCCAAATTCATGCGCGATCTGAAAGGTGCGCAAAAGGCCCTTGGCAAACAGCTCATGCGGCGGCAGGCCGGTAATATCTTCGCCCGCCATCGTCACCCGGCCCGAGGTGGGCGGCAACCGGCCAGCGATCACGTTGAACAGCGTGGTCTTGCCCGCGCCATTCGGGCCGATCAGCCCGGTGATGGAGCCGGCCTTGATCTTCAGCGAGGCACCGTCAACGGCGCGAAACCCGCCGAAATGCCGGTGAAGGTTTTCGACAACGATCATGTCTTTCCCCTGTGAAAAAGGGGCCTCTTGTCGCGCGATGCCGCGCGCGGGCCGCCATTCTTTATGGCAACGGCCCGAGGAATTGCCCCCGGGCCGTGCTGTGGTCAAATCAACGTCCGATCAACGGAAGGTGACGGTTTCGTACTTGCCGCCCTTGATCTCGAACTGCTTGTAACGGCCAGCCGATTCACCGGGGCCGATCAGGCTCACGCCCGAAGCGCCGTCATAGTCGATGGCGGTGCCAGCAGCGATCAGTTCCAGCGCCTTGCCCAGTTCGCCCGGCAGGATCTTGGTGCCCGAGCCGTCAGCCGGACCGTTGGCGATGTCCATGATCTTGGCCGAATAGACCTTCGAGTCGGTCGAACCAGCCGCCGCCATGGCCAGCATGATCAGCGCAGCCGCGTCATAGCTTTCCATCGAATAGGGCGAGGTGGCGTCGTAGGGGGTGGCAGCGGTCTTGGCCATTTCGGTCAGGATCGCAGCGCCAGCCGAATCCGACTGGGCCACCTGGCCGTAGGAACCGTCCAGCGCCGGGCCGATGGCTGCGGGCAGCGAATCGCCCACCATGCCGCCGGGCAGACCGAAGGTCGAGAAGGCGCCGGTGTCGAGCGAGGCCTGGATGATGCCCTTGCCGCCCTGGTCCAGATAGCCCGCGACAACCAGCAGGTCGCCACCAGCCGCCGCCAGCGAGGCGACTTCGGCCGAATAGTCAGCCTTGCCGTCTTCGTGCGGGATGTTGATGGTCACGGTGCCGCCCTTGGCCTGGAAGCCGGCCGCAATCGCTTCGGCCAGACCCTTGCCGTAGTCCGAGTTGGAATAGGTCAGGGCGATCGACTTCACGCCTTTTTCCGACAGGATTTCGCCCATCACTTCGCCTTCGCGGGCGTCAGACGGGGCGGTGCGGAAGAACAGGCCGTCATCTTCAGCGGTGGTCAGCGCCGGCGAGGTGGCCGAGGGCGAAACCATCACGATGCCGTTCGGGCGGGCCACGTTTTGCAGCACAGCGCCGGTCACACCCGAGCAGTCGCCGCCGATGATGCCCTTCACGCTTTCAGCGGTGACCATACGTTCCGCCGCAGCGGTGGCAGCCGCCGAATCGACGCAGGTCGAATCGCCGCGCACCGAAACGAAGTTATAGGCCGATTTGCCCGAAGCGTTCACTTCCGCCATCGCCATTTCCGCCGCCGCAGCCATGTGGCTGGTCAGCGATTCGATCGGGCCGGTAAAGCCAATCAGAATCCCCAGGTTCACGTCTTCGGCCGAGGCCGCACCGGTCAGCGCCAGCGTGGCAGCCGAAGCCATAAGCAGTTTTTTCATTGGTATCTCCCATGTTGGATCGCAATCCTGCCGGCCAAACTAGTGAGAGGCGGCGAAAAAGAAAAGCCCCTTTGTGTCGACATGGTGGCGACAATGCGCGGGGCATTTTGCGATGGGCGAAAACACGCGCAAGGGCAGGCCAGCGGCGGGGCCGGGCCGGGCCTGCGGCGGTGGCTGGCGGTTAATCAGATTGACAACCGCCCCGCCATGGCCGGCGCGGCCATCCCTTGGGTGCCGCGTTCACGATAGGGGGTGGTATTGTAATGGCTGCGATAGCATTTTGAGAAATGCGACGGGCTGGCAAAGCCGCAGGCCAAGGCCACGTTGATGACGCTCATATCGGTTTGCATCAACAGATTGCGGGCCTTTTGCAGCCGCAACTCCATATAATAACGCTTGGGGCTGCGGTTCAGATAGCGGCGGAACAGGCGCTCCAACTGCCGGGTGGACATGCCAACTTCTTCGGCCAGATCGGCGGGCGACATCGGGTCTTCGATATTGCCTTCCATCATCTGGATGACCTGGCTCAGCTTGGGATGGCGCACGCCGATGCGGGTTGGGATCGACAGGCGCTGCGTATCCTGATCGGTGCGGATCGAGGTATAGATCAACTGGTCGGCCACGGTATTGGCCAGATCTTCGCCGTGATCGGCGGCAATCACCTTCAACATCAGGTCGATCGACGAGGTGCCCCCGGCGGTGGACCAGCGGTTGCCATCCATCACAAAGACCGATTTCGTCAGTTTGACCTGCTCGAATTCCTCCAGAAAACCGTCCTGATTCTCCCAGTGGATCGTGGCTTTCTTGCCTTCCAGCAGCCCGGCCTTGGCCACGGTATAGGCGCCGGTGCAAAGCCCGCCGATGGTCACGCCGCGCTGCGCCTCGCGCCGCAGCCAGTTCAGCACGCTTTTGCTGGAAGCCCGCTGCACATCAATGCCGCCGCAAACCAGCACCACATCGTCGCGCTCGATCTCCTCCAGCCCGATGTCCAGTTTGAACGCCGCCCCGTTAGAGCAACTGACCATATCGCCTTCGCCCGCCAGCACCCAGCGATAGATGTCTTGCCCGGCAATGCGGTTGGCAATGCGCAAGGGTTCAATCGCGCCGGCAAAGGACAGCATGGTAAAGCGGTCCAGCAGCAGAAAAACGAAACGCTTGGGTGTCGCGGTCTTGGCAACCGGGGTGGCCTTGCGCGGAGGGCTTGACATCTTGCGACCTGTTTGTGTCGGATTTGGCGGAAGGAAGCAGGAAATTGGTGGCTCTGCAAGGCAATTCCGCCGGAAATATGCGCCTTTCCGCCTTTGCATCTGCCGCATTTTTCCTTATACCGCGCGGCGATACCGCTAACGAAAGGCCAAAGCCATGACCAAGGGCTGGAAAAAGACGGACTGGCGCGCGCTGCCGCGCATTCAGATGCCGGATTATCCCGATGCCGCGCGCTTGCACGCGGTCGAGGCGCAGCTTGCCAAATATCCCCCTCTGGTCTTTGCGGGCGAGGCGCGTCGGCTGAAAAAACAACTGGCGCAAGCGGCCGAAGGCAAGGCGTTCTTGTTGCAGGGCGGCGATTGCGCCGAAAGCTTTGCCGAGTTCAGCGCCGACAATATCCGCGACACGTTCCGCGTCATGCTGCAAATGGCGGTGGTGCTGACCTATGGTGCCAAGGTGCCGGTCATCAAGGTGGGCCGGATGGCCGGCCAGTTCGCCAAGCCGCGTTCGGCCAATACCGAAGTGATCGGCGGCGTCGAATATCCCAGCTATCGCGGCGACATCATCAATGGTTTTGAGGCCAACCAAGAGGCGCGCATCCCCGATCCGAACCGGATGCTGCAAGCCTATACGCAGGCCGCGGCCAGCCTGAACCTGTTGCGCGCCTTTTCGACCGGGGGCTTTGCCGACATTCATCGCGTGCATAGCTGGACGCTTGGCTTTGCCGAACATGACAAGGCTGAGCGTTATCGCGAATTGTCCAACCGCATTTCCGATGCGCTGGATTTCATGAATGCCGCCGGCGTCAATGCCGAAACCGCGCATGAGCTGAGCCGGGTTGATTTCTATACCAGCCACGAAGCCCTGCTTTTGGAATATGAAGAGGCGCTTTGCCGGGTTGACAGCCTGACGGGCCAAAATGTGGCCGGTTCGGGCCATATGATCTGGATCGGGGACCGCACCCGCCAGCCCGACGGCGCGCATGTGGAATTCTGCCGCGGGGTTCTGAACCCGATCGGGCTGAAATGCGGCCCCACCACCACGGCCGAAGATCTGAAAGTGCTGATGGCCAAGCTGAACCCTGAAAACGAGGCCGGCCGCCTGACGCTGATCGCGCGCTTTGGCGCGGGCAAGGTGGGCGATCACCTGCCGCGTCTGGTCAAGGCGGTGCAGGAAGAAGGCGCCAAGGTTGTCTGGTCATGCGACCCGATGCACGGCAATACCATCAAGGCGGCTTCGGGCTATAAGACCCGGCCCTTCGATTCGGTTCTGCGCGAGGTGCGCGAGTTCTTCGCCATTCACAAGGCCGAAGGCTCTGTCCCCGGTGGTGTGCATTTCGAAATGACCGGCAAGGACGTGACCGAATGCACCGGCGGTTTGCGCGCGGTATCGGATGAAAACCTTGCCGACCGCTATCACACCGCCTGCGATCCGCGGCTGAATGCGTCGCAATCGCTGGAACTGGCCTTCCTTGTGGCCGAAGAACTTTCGGCCCAACGCGCCGAGGCCCGCCGCGCGGCCCTGTGATCTGGCCCTGTGATTGGCCTTTGCCAGAACGGAAATGCAAAGGGCGGCCTTGCGGGGCCGCCCTTTGTTTTAGCGCGAAACCACCAGCCGCAGATGCGCTCTGCCCTTGGGTGGATGAAAGGGCCGGGGCGGTTCGGCAAAAGCGTGGCGCAGGTCTTCCTGCGCGGCGCTGGCCTGAAGCGGCAGCACTTCGCGCAGCATCCGGCTGATGGTGAAGCGCCGGGGCGTGCGGCCAATCTCGCCCTTGGTGCAAAGACAGCCCAGGGCCAGATCGGGTTCGCCCTGACTGCCGATCAGCGGCAAAAGCAGCATCCGCGCCATCAGGGGGGGGCGACCGATGCCGCGTTCGGCCTCAAGCCACAGATCCAGCAGATGTTCGCCCTGAAACAGCCCGCCAAGCGCCTCTGACAGGCGCGCGCGCGCCACCGGCTCCAAAAGCGCGGTGATCGGCATTCCGCGCACATCCATGCCCAGAAGGTCGCTTAACCCCATGCCAGCAAGGCGCAGCCGCCCGTGATTTGGCGCGATCTGTTCCACCAAAAACACCTGTTCCAAGGCCGAGGCCATGCCGCGCGGGTTAATATCATCGCGGCGCGGCAGCCGGCCCGCCTGGCGCATCGCCTCCCAATAGGCGCGCACCTCTTGCAATTGATGGAAATCGCCGGTCTCGGGCCGGGCCTTGCTGATGTCGGCTTTACCGGGTTCTGTCTTGCCCTCTTTCGTGCCATCAAAGAACCAAACCATTCCCGCCCTGCCTTTCGTATAACAATCGCGCAGCGGCTCAGCACAGCCCTTTGGACGCAGGGGCCAAAGGGGAACCGACCGCAATCTTTATTACCATTTCCCTAATATAGACGATCTGAAACGCCTTTTGCGGATTATCTCAACAAATGGTAAATATCGCCGGAGCCAAGCAAAGGATGCCCGTATGACCCTATCAATGACCGGATTTGCCGCACGGCGCGGGCAGGGGGCGGGGCATAGCTGGGGCTGGGATATCCGCGCCGTCAACGGCAAGGGGCTGGATCTGCGGCTGCGGGTGCCAGACTGGATCGACGGGCTGGAACTGGCCTTGCGCGGCGCATTGGCCAAGGCGATGAGCCGGGGCAATGTCAGCCTGTCACTGCGGGTGGCGCGCGATGGTATGGCTGACGGGGCCGAGGGGCTGCGGGTGAACCCGCCGGCGCTGGCGGCGGTGCTGCTGGCCATGTCCGAGGTGGAACAGGCGGCGATGGCGGCCGGGGTGACGCTGGCGCAGGGCACCGCGGCCGATGTGCTGGCGGTGCGCGGGGTGCTGGACACCTCCAGTGCCGAGATTGACACCGCGCCCTTATGCGCCGCCATTCTGGCCGATCTGCCGCCGCTTCTGGCCGAATTTGCCGCGATGCGCGCAGCCGAAGGCGCGGCTTTGCAGGCGGTGATCGCGGGGCAGCTTGATACGCTTGCGCGGCTGACAGGCGCGGCCGCCAGCGAAGCCGCCGTGCGCCGCGAAACCGCCGCCAGCAGCCTGCGCGAGGCGCTGGCCCGCGTTCTGGCCAATGCCGATGGCGTGGATGAAACCCGTCTGGCGCAGGAACTGGCGCTGATCGCGGTGAAAAACGATGTCACCGAAGAACTTGACCGCCTGTCGGCCCATATCCTTGCCGCCCGCGCGCTTTTGGCTGAAACCGGCCCGGTGGGGCGCAAGTTTGACTTTCTGATGCAGGAATTCATGCGCGAGGCCAACACCTTGTGTTCCAAGGCGCAGTCGCTCGCGCTCACGCGGATCGGGCTTGACCTGAAAACCGTGATAGATCAGATGCGTGAGCAAGTTCAGAACGTGGAATAGACATGCCGTCCCAAGACACCCGGCGCGGGCTTCTTCTTATTCTTTCATCGCCTTCGGGGGCGGGGAAATCCACCCTTGCGCGGCGGTTGATGGATTGGGACGCGACCCTGCGCTTTTCGGTTTCCGCCACCACCCGCGCGCCACGTCCGGGCGAGATGGACGGGCGCGAATATTATTTCAAAACCAAAGAAGAATTTGCCGCCATGGTGGCGACCGGCGACATGCTGGAACATGCCGAGGTTTTTGGCAATTTCTACGGCTCGCCCAAAGGCCCGGTTGAAACCGCAATGCGCGAGGGGCGCGACACGCTGTTTGACATCGACTGGCAGGGCGGCCAGCAGATCCGCAATTCGGCGCTTGGCCGCGATGTGGTGTCGGTCTTTGTCCTGCCGCCCTCGATTGCCGAACTGGAGCGCCGCCTGCGGGGCCGCGCGCAGGACAGCGACGAGGTGATCGCGGGGCGGATGGCGAAATCTCAGGCTGAAATCAGCCATTGGGCGGAATATGACTATGTGATTGTCAATTCAGATATTGACAAGGCTTTCAACGAGTTGCTGACCATTCTTCAGGCAGAGCGGATGCGGCGAGACCGCCAGCCGGGGCTGGCAGATTTTGTCCGTGGCCTGAACAGGGAGTTTGACGCGCGATGATTTATGAACTGGATGGCGTGAAGCCGCAGATCGACCAGACCGCCTGGATTGCCCCCACCGCGGTGCTGATCGGCAATGTCATCATCGGCCCGCGCGCCAATATCTGGTTTGGCGCGGTTCTGCGCGGCGACAATGAGCCGATCACCGTGGGCGCGGGCAGCAATGTGCAGGAAAATTCGGTCCTGCATACCGATATGGGCTATCCGCTGACCATCGGCGCCAATTGCACCATTGGCCATAAGGCGATGCTGCACGGATGTACAATCGAGGATGGCAGCCTGATCGGCATGGGCGCGACGCTTTTGAATGGCGCGAAGATTGGCGCGGGGTCGCTGGTGGGGGCCTGTGCGCTGGTGACAGAAGGCAAAGAGATCGCGCCCGGATCGCTGGTCATGGGCGCGCCGGCCAAGGTGGTGCGCGCGCTGGACGATGCCGCCAAGGCGCGGCTTTTGCAATCGGCCAGCGGCTATCAGGCCAATGCCGCACGATTTGCCAAGGGTATGAAGGCCATCGGCTGAGCCATGACTGCCGCCCCCAAGCAAAGCCCGGTGATGAACCGTGCGGTGATCTTCATTCTGATCACGGTGTTTCTGGATATGGTGGGCTTTGGCATCATCATTCCGGTCTTGCCGGCGCTGATCGGGCAGGTGGGCCATGTGCCCTTGGGCGAAGCGGCGGTGATCGGGGGCTGGATGGCGGCGGGCTATTCGCTGGCGCAGTTCCTGTCCGGCCCCTTTCTGGGCAACCTGTCAGATCGCTATGGCCGCCGCCCGCTTTTGCTTTTGGCCATTGCCGGGCTGGGGATCGACTTTCTTCTGCACGCGCTGGCGCCCGATCTGGCCTGGCTGTTTCTGGGCCGGGTGCTGGCGGGGTTTTGCGGGGCAAGCTGGGTGATCGCCAATGCCTTCATCGCAGACATCACGCCGCCGCAAGAACGCGGCCGCGCCTTTGGCCTGATGGGGGCGGCCTTTGGGCTGGGCTTTGTCATCGGGCCCGCGCTTGGCGGGCTTTTGGGGGAACTTGGGCCGCGCGTGCCGTTTTACGTTGCCGCAACCGTTTCGGGCCTGAACCTGATCTATGGCTGGTTCGTGCTGCCCGAAACGCTCTCGGCCGATAAACGCCGGCCGCTGGATCTGGCGCGGGCCAATCCCTTTGGCGCCTTTCGCGTTTTTGCCAGCTATCCCGGTGTCTTGCCGTTTTGCGCGGTTATGGCGATGTTCTTTTTCTTTTCATCGGTTTACCCGGCGATCTGGCCTTTCTGGGGTAAGGCGCGCTTTGGCTGGTCTGAGGCGATGGTGGGCGTGACGCTGGCGGTGTTCGGGGTGATCATGGCGGTGTTTCAGGGGCTTTTGACCGGGCCTGCGGTAAAGCTTTTGGGCGAATACCGGGTGGCGGTGATCGGGCTTTTATGCGCGGCGATTGCGGCCACGGGCTATGGGCTGGTTGGCACGCTGGCGATGGTGGTCGTGCTGATGGTGGTGCATGGGCCGGAAGGCTTTGTGCATCCGATGCTGACCGCGATTCTGTCGGCCCGCGTGCCGGAAAATGCCCAAGGTGAGTTGCAAGGCGGCATCAGCGCCATTACCAATCTGGCGATGCTGGTGGGAACCGTGTTTTTTGCACAGGTTTTTGGCTGGTTCATGCGGGAAGGGGCTGAACCGCCCGCGCCCGAAATGCCCTTCTTTGTGGCCGGGGTGGGGCTGTTGGCCACGCTTTTCGTCATGATCCGGGTAACGCAGAGGCAAAAGACGAAATGAGCGAAGAACGCTTCACCGGTTCCTTCACCCAGCAAGAGCCGATCCCTGAAGCCGGGATCGAGGCGGCGCTTGCCGTGATGCGCCATGGCCGTTTGCACCGCTATAACGAAGCGCCGGGCGAGGTGGCCGAAGCGGCCCTGCTGGAAGAAGAATTCGCTGCGCTGACGGGGGCGAAATATTGCCTCGCCGTGGCCTCGGGGGGCTATGCGCTTGGCTGTGCGTTGCGGGCGGTGGGGCTTGGGCCGGGAGAGCCGGTTTTGACCAACGCCTTCACCCTTGCCCCGGTGCCCGGCGCGATTGCCGCGGCGGGGGGCAAGCCGGTGTTTGTGGAAATCACTGAAGACCTGACGCTGGATTTCGCGGATCTGGAGGCCAAGGTAAAAGCCACCGGCGCGCGGCTCTTGATGCTTAGCCATATGCGCGGCCATCTGTGTGACATGGAGGCGCTGGTCACGCTGTGCGATGCGCTTGGTGTCACCATCATTGAAGATTGCGCCCATACCATGGGGGCGGCGTGGAAGGGCGTGCCTTCCGGGCGGCAGGGGCTGATCGGCTGTTATTCGATGCAGACCTACAAGCATATGAACGCGGGCGAGGGCGGCTTTCTGATTTCGGATGACCCGCAGGTGATGGCCCGCGCGATCCTGTTGTCGGGCAGCTATATGCTTTACGGCAAGCACCGCGCCGCGCCGGGACCAGAGGCGTTTGAAGCGGTGCGGATGGATACGCCCAATGTCTCGGGCCGGATGGACAATCTGCGCGCCGCGATCTTGCGGCCGCAATTGCCGGTCTTGGCCGAACGGGTGGGCCGCTGGGCGGTGCTTTATCAGGCGCTGGAGGCGGGGTTGCAGCATACGCCGGGCCTGCGGCTGGTGGCGCGGCCCGAGGCCGAAACCTATGTCGGGTCCAGCTTTCAGTTTCTGCTGCCGGGCTGGTCGGATGCGCGGATCGGTCTGTTTTTGACGCGCTGCATCGCCCGGGGGGTAGAACTGAAATGGTTCGGCGCTGATGAGCCGGTCGCCTTCACCTCGCGCTATGACCATTGGCGCTATGCGGGGGGGCAGTCTTGCCCGAAGACCGATCGCATTTTGAAGGGGCTGATCGACATGCGGCTGCCCTTGACCTTCAGCGCGCAGGATGTGGCGCTGATTGCCCGCATCATCCGGGCCGAGGCCCTGGCTGTGGGGCAGGGGCCGGAGCCTGAGGCGGTGGCGCTGCCCCGCGTGCAGTAACGGGGGCGCTTCGCCCCCCGCGCTGCCGTTCCGGCAGCTTCCCCCCGAGGATATTTTCGCACAGAGGATGAAAGCGACTCATCTCATGGCCGCAATTTTGCGTTGGGGGCGGTTTGGGCGTGCTGTGCGGCATACAATTGCATACAGTGGGTGAAAACCTGCACCGCAAGGGCGGGAAATTCACGGTCCATGCGTTGACCCCGCCAAGGGGGCAGGATAAACGAGGGGCCAAGAGATCACGGCCCATGGGCCGGGGCGCGCCTGTTGCCAGCCAAAGGAGACACTCGTGGACAATCCGCTGTTGCGAGAATACCTGCCGATCCTCGTTCTCTTGGCCATTGCTGTTGGACTTGGCCTTGTGCTGATCCTTGCGGCGGCGGTGATTGCGGTGCGCAATCCTGACCCGGAAAAGGTTTCGGCCTATGAATGCGGTTTCAATGCTTTTGACGATGCCCGGATGAAGTTCGATGTGCGCTTCTATCTGGTGTCGATCCTGTTCATCATCTTTGACCTTGAGGTTGCCTTCCTTTTCCCATGGGCCGTGGCCTTTGGCGAAATGTCGATGATCGGGTTCTGGTCGATGATGGTGTTTCTGGCCGTCTTGACCGTGGGCTTTGCCTATGAATGGAAGAAGGGGGCCTTGGAATGGGCGTGATGACTGGTGCCAACACGGCGGGGGCGGACCGCGAGGTTGCCACCCAGGCCCTGAACCGCGAGTTGCAGGACAAGGGTTTTCTGCTGACCACGACCGAGGATATCATCAACTGGGCGCGCAATGGCTCCTTGCACTGGATGACCTTTGGTCTGGCCTGCTGCGCGGTTGAGATGATGCGTACCTCGATGCCGCGCTATGATCTTGAGCGTTTTGGCACCGCGCCGCGCGCCTCACCGCGGCAGTCTGACCTGATGATTGTGGCGGGCACGCTGACCAACAAGATGGCCCCGGCGCTGCGCAAGGTTTACGACCAGATGCCGGAACCGCGCTATGTGATCTCGATGGGGTCATGCGCGAATGGTGGCGGCTATTACCACTATTCCTATTCGGTGGTGCGCGGTTGTGACCGCATCGTGCCGGTGGATGTCTATGTGCCGGGCTGCCCGCCCACGGCCGAGGCGTTGCTCTACGGTATCTTGCAGTTGCAGCGGAAGATCCGCCGCACTGGCACCCTTGTGCGCTGAGAGGTTCAAATGTCGGAAGCCCTTGCAGAACTTGGTGGCTATCTGGAGCTGAAGCGTTCGGATGCGGTCATTGCCACGGAGGTTGCCTTTGGCGAGCTGAACGTGACGGTGCAGCCTGCGCATCTGGAAAGCTTTGTCGAATTCCTGCGCGATGATGCCGCTTGCCGGTTTACCTCGCTGGTGGACATCACCGCGGTTGACCATCCTGAGCGCGACCCGCGTTTCGACGTGGTTTACCACTTCCTGTCGATGTACCAAAATATCCGTATCCGGGTGAAGGTTGCCACCGGCGAGGAGGATATGGTGCCTTCGATCGTGGCCATTCACCCCAGCGCCAATTGGGTGGAGCGCGAGGTGTTCGACATGTTCGGCATCCTCTTTTCCGGCCACCCGGACCTGCGCCGCATCCTGACGGATTACGGGTTCCGCGGCCATCCGTTGCGCAAGGATTTCCCGACCACGGGCTATACCGAAGTGCGTTATGACGAGGCGCAAAAGCGCGTGGTCTATGAGCCGGTGTCCTTGGTGCAGGAATATCGGCAGTTTGATTTCATGTCCCCGTGGGAGGGTGCGCAATACATCCTTCCGGGCGACGAAAAGAAGGCGGGGTAAGCCATGGACGGCGATATCATCCGTAATTCCTATGACGACGGTAGCCGTGATGGCCTGCCGGGCGAACATCGCATTCGCAATTTCAACATCAACTTCGGCCCGCAACACCCTGCTGCGCATGGTGTTTTGCGTTTGGTGCTGGAGCTGGACGGCGAGATTGTCGAACGTTGCGACCCGCATATCGGCCTTCTCCATCGCGGCACTGAAAAGCTGATGGAAAGCCGGACCTACCTGCAAAACCTGCCTTACTTCGACCGTCTCGACTATGTGGCGCCGATGAATCAGGAACATGCCTGGTGTCTGGCGATTGAAAAGCTGACCGGCACCGTGGTGCCGCGCCGTGCGAGCCTGATCCGGGTGCTTTATTCGGAAATCGGCCGCATTCTGAACCACCTTCTGAACGTCACCACGCAGGCGATGGACGTCGGCGCGCTGACCCCGCCTTTGTGGGGCTTTGAGGAACGCGAAAAGCTGATGGTGTTTTATGAGCGCGCCTGCGGGGCGCGTCTGCACGCCAATTACTTCCGCCCCGGTGGGGTGCATCAGGATCTGCCGCCGGCGCTGATTGATGACATCGAGCAATGGGCGCATGAATTCCCCCGCGTTCTGAACGATCTGCACGGGCTTTTGACCGAAAACCGCATCTTCAAGCAGCGCAATGCCGATATTGGCATTGTCAGCGAAAAGGACATCTCCGACTGGGGCTATTCCGGTGTGATGGTGCGCGGCTCGGGCTTGCCGTGGGATTTGCGCCGCAGCCAACCCTATGAATGCTATTCGGAATTTGATTTCCAGATCCCGGTTGGCAAGAACGGCGATTGTTATGACCGCTATCTTTGCCGCATGGCCGAGATGGAGGAATCGCTGAAGATCATCCATCAGGCGATTGCCAAGCTGCGCGCGCCGGAGGGCCAAGGCGATGTGCTGGCCCGTGGCAAGATCACGCCGCCGAAACGCGGCGAGATGAAGCGGTCAATGGAAGCCTTGATCCACCATTTCAAGCTTTATACCGAAGGGTTCCACGTTCCGGCGGGCGAGGTTTACGCCGCGGTCGAGGCCCCGAAGGGCGAATTCGGCGTTTATCTGAAGGCCGATGGTTCCAACAAACCCTATCGCGCGAAAATCCGCGCGCCGGGGTATATGCACCTGCAATCCATGGACTACATCTGCAAAGGCCACCAGCTTGCAGACGTCTCCGCGATCATCGGCACGATGGACATCGTGTTCGGGGAGGTTGACCGCTAATGCTGCGTCGTCTGCACAAAGAACAGCCCGCGTCCTTTGAATTTACTCCGGCGAACCTTGCCTGGGCCAAGGGGCAGATTTCCAAATACCCTGAGGGGCGTCAGGCTTCGGCGGTTATTCCGCTCTTGTGGCGCGCGCAGGAACAGCACGGCTGGCTGACCCGCCCGGCGATTGAATATGTCGCTGACATGCTGGGCATGGCCTATATCCGCGCTTTGGAAGTGGCGACTTTCTACTTTATGTTCCAGTTGCAACCCGTTGGTTCTGTTGCGCATATCCAGATTTGCGGCACCACGTCCTGCATGATCTGTGGCGCGGAAGAACTGATTGCGGTTTGCAAGGAGCTTATTGCCGCTGCCCCGCATACGCTTTCGGCTGACGGGAAATTCTCGTGGGAAGAAGTGGAATGTATGGGCGCTTGTGCCAATGCGCCCATGGCCCAGATCGGCAAGGATTATTACGAAGATCTGACCGCTGAAAAGCTGCGCGCGCTGATTGCGCGGTTCTCGAAGGGCGAAGTTCCGGTGCCCGGCCCGCAAAACGGCCGTTACGCCGCCGAGCCGCTGTCGGGCCTGACCACGCTGAAAGAGTTTGAATCGGGCCGCAAGCAGTATAACGCCAGCGCGCAACTGGCCGTGGATATTGGCGATTCCGTCAAGAAGATTGATGGCACCGAAGTGCCGTTGAAAACCCCGTGGCTGGGTGTTGCAGCAAAGCCGGCCAAGGCGGCCGCTGCTGCGAAACCGGTGGCGGAAAAGCCTGCCAAGGAAGCTGCGGCCAAGCCCGCGAAGGCTGAAAAGCCCGCCAAGGCCGAAGCTGCCGCCCCGGCAGAGGGCAAGGCGCCCAAGGGTCTGAAAGCCCCGAAAAAGGGCGGTGCGGATGATCTGAAAACCATCGAAGGCATCGGCCCGGTTCTGGAAAAGCTGCTTCATGATCTGGGGGTTTTCCACTTTGACCAGATCGCGGCCTGGGGCGCGGCTGAAACTGCCTGGATTGACAGCAATATCAAAGGCTTCAAGGGCCGGGCAACCCGTGACAAATGGGTGGCGCAGGCCAAGCTGATCGGTGAGGTCGGGATTGAAGAATTCCTGATCCGCGCCAAAACCAACAATTACTGACGGGGGTAGGCGATGACAGACCATCATCACGAACACGAACCCGTTGCTGGCCCCTGGGCCGGGGGCTGGCTCGCGGCGGCGGGGGCGGGGCTTTTGGCCGCCATCGTCGCGCGGGCAATTGGCGATGTTTCCATGTCGCCCGCCGTTTTGGTGGGCCTTGTGACATTTGGCGTTTACGGCGTGCTTTTGGGTAAGGGCGGCGTAGAGCGGGCGGAATTTGATGACCATGGTGAAAGCCATGGCCATGGGCATCACTGAGAGGGTGCCGTGAAGGGCCCCGCTCAGGATCAGGTTACGGCGAAACAGGCGCGGCTGGCCGCGGTTGTGATGGCGGCAACGATGATCCTGTGGATGGGGTTGCAGGTTGTGGGCGGCGAGATGGGGTGGCCGGTAAAATACACCCTGCTTGTCGATCTTGCGGCATTGGCCGGGTTTATCTGGTCATTGGCCGTGACGTATCAGATCTGGCGCAGGCGCCGGGGATAGAAAGAGGGGCATCATGCTCAAGGATCAGGACCGCATCTTTACCAACCTTTACGGGATGCATGACCGCTCCCTTGCGGGGGCGAAGAAGCGTGGCCACTGGAACGGCACGGCGGATATCATCAAGCTGGGCCGCGACAAGATCGTGGAACTGGTCAAGGCGTCGGGCCTGCGGGGCCGGGGCGGGGCGGGTTTCCCGACCGGTCTGAAATGGTCTTTCATGCCCAAGGCATCAGATGGCCGCCCGTCTTATCTGGTGATCAACGCCGACGAATCTGAGCCCGGCACCTGCAAAGACCGCGAGATCATGCGCCATGATCCGCATACCCTGATCGAAGGCGCGCTGATTGCGTCTTTCGCCATGGGCGCGAACACCTGCTACATCTATATCCGCGGCGAATATATTCGCGAACGCGAGGCGCTTCAGGCCGCGATCGACGAATGTTACGAGGCGGGGCTTTTGGGCAAGAACGCCGCGAAATCCGGCTGGGATTTCGATTTGTATCTGCATCACGGGGCCGGCGCCTATATTTGCGGCGAAGAAACCGCGCTTTTGGAAAGCCTTGAAGGCAAAAAGGGGATGCCGCGGATGAAGCCGCCGTTCCCGGCGGGGTCTGGCCTTTATGGCTGCCCGACGACCGTGAACAACGTGGAATCAATTGCCGTGGTGCCGACGATCCTGCGCCGTGGTGCCGATTGGTTTGCCTCGTTCGGCCGCCCGAACAACGCCGGGACCAAGCTTTTTGGCATTTCGGGCCATGTGAACAATCCTTGCGTCGTTGAAGAAGCGATGTCGATCCCGCTGAAGCAGTTGTTGGAAGAACATTGCGGCGGCGTGCGCGGCGGCTGGAAAAACCTGAAAGCGGTCATTCCGGGCGGCTCGTCGGTGCCTTTGCTGACGCAGGCGCAATGCGACGATGCGATCATGGATTTTGACTGGCTGCGCGAACAGCGTTCGGGCCTTGGCACGGCGGCGGTGATTGTCATGGACAATTCGACCGATGTCATCAAGGCGATCTGGCGGCTGTCGAAGTTTTACAAGCATGAAAGCTGCGGCCAATGTACGCCCTGCCGGGAAGGCACCGGCTGGATGATGCGGGTGATGGACCGTCTGGTGCGCGGCGAGGCCGAGATTGAGGAGATCGACATGCTTCTCAGCGTGACGAAGCAGGTCGAAGGCCACACCATTTGCGCCCTTGGCGACGCGGCGGCCTGGCCGATTCAGGGCCTTGTGCGCGCCTTCCGTGAAGAAATCGAAGACCGCATCAAGGCCCGCAAGACCGGCCGTATGGGCGCGATGGCGGCGGAATAAGTGAAGGGATTTGCGATTATGGCCATGGCTTTGATGACCGCTTGTGTTGCCACGGGGCCCACCCCGCGGCAGCTTGCGGCCGCAAATCCGCTGACCATTTCGCAAGATGGCGCTGATTACATCGTGGCCTTGCAGCCCGGCGTTCCCGGCGCGGCGCTGACGGTTTCGGCGGCCACCGGGGCCATGGCGATGGATCAGGGGCTGGTGGCAAAACGGGCGGCGCTGGCGTTTTGCGCCAAGCAGGGCGCGCGGCTGGATGCCCGCGCGCTTGGCCATTTTGCCGGGGGGGCTTGGGCCTTTGACGGGGGCTGCGTATGAAGATGTCCGCGCTTCGTCATGGCATATCAAAGGGGGTTGGCTCATCTAACGGGGCAGGCAAACCTTTGGAGGCCCTTATGAAAAGAACTGCCCTGACTGCGCTTTTGGTTTTGATGGCCGCACCAGCCCCTGCGCTGGCGCTGGAGCCGATCAACCGCGAAAAGCATATCAATGACACGTTGTTGCAGGGCTTCATTGCCGATGCGATCGACGATAATTGCGACACGCTTTCGGGCCGCAAGCTGCGGGCGCTGGCGGAACTGTGGTCGTTGAAGGATTACGCGCTCGACAAAGGTTACAGCCGGGCCGAGGTGACGGAATTTGTTGAAAACCGCGATGAAAAGGCCAGCCGCAAGGCGGCTGCTGCGGCGTGGTTGAAGGCCCGTGGCGCGGTGCCGGGGCAGGGTGCTGCCTATTGTGACATCGGGCAGGCGGAAATTGCCAAAGGCTCTTTGATCGGACAGTTGCTCCGGTCAGACAGCTAGGCGGGTTAGGGATGGCCGTTTTCGGGAAGGCCCGGCAGCGGAAACAGTGAAGGACGGGTAGGCAGATGACCAACCTCAAGAAGATCAGCATCGACGGCATCGAGGTCGAGGTGGATGGCGCGATGACCATCATTCAGGCAGCCGAGGTGGCGGGCGTGGAAATTCCGCGTTTCTGCTATCACGAACGCCTGTCCATCGCCGGCAACTGCCGCATGTGTCTGGTCGAGGTGGTCGGCGGCCCGCCGAAACCCGCGGCAAGCTGCGCCATGCAGGTGCGCGATCTGCGCCCCGGCCCGAATGGCGAAGCGCCGGTGGTGAAAACCACCTCGCCCATGGTGAAGAAGGCCCGCGAAGGGGTGATGGAGCTGATGCTCATCAACCACCCGCTGGATTGCCCGATCTGCGATCAGGGCGGCGAATGTGACCTGCAAGATCAGGCCATGGCCTATGGCCTGTCGGGCACCCGCTATACCGAAGCCAAGCGCGCCAGTGACAACCTGAACCTTGGCCCCTTGGTGAAAACCGAAATGACGCGCTGCATTTCCTGCACGCGCTGCGTTCGTTTCACCACCGAAGTTGCGGGCATCACTCAGATGGGCCAGACCGGCCGGGGTGAAGATAGCGAGATCACCTCTTATCTGAACCTGACTTTGGACAGCAATCTTCAGGGCAACATCATTGATCTTTGCCCGGTCGGCGCGCTGACCTCAAAGCCTTATGCCTTCACCGCCCGCCCGTGGGAGCTGACCAAGACCGAAAGCATCGACGTGATGGATGCTTTGGGTTCGAACATCCGCATCGACACCAAGGGCCGCGAAGTGATGCGCATTTTGCCGCGCAACCATGACGGCGTGAATGAGGAATGGATTTCCGACAAGACCCGCTTCATCTGGGACGGGTTGCGCCGCCAGCGGCTCGACACGCCCTATATCCGCGAAAACGGCAAGCTGCGCAAAGCGTCGTGGGGCGAGGCGCTGGCCGCTGCTGCCACGGCTATGAAGGGCAAAAAGGTCGCTGGCCTTGTGGGCGATCTGGCCCCGGTTGAGGCGGCCTATTCGCTGAAGACGCTGGTTGAAGGTCTGGGCGGTTCGGTCGAATGCCGCACCGATAATGCCAAGCTGCCGGCAGGCAACCGTTCGGCCTATGTTGGCACGGCTGCGATTGAAGACATTGACAGCGCCAAGGTGATCTTGCTGATCGGCACCAACCCGCGGCTTGAAGCCCCGGTGCTGAACGCCCGCATCCGCAAGGCCTGGACCAAAGGCGCAACCGTTGGCCTGATCGGTGAAGCCGCCGATCTGACCTATGAATATAAGCACATGGGCAATGACCGCGCCGCGCTGGTGGATCTGGCGGGCAAGGCCGTGGCCAAGGAAAATACCGTGGTCATCATCGGCCAGGGCGCTTTGAACGAGGCCGATGGCGAGGCGGTTCTTTCGCAGGCCATGGCCTATGCGCAGGGCGCCGGGGCCAAGTTCATGGTGCTGCACACTGCCGCTGGTCGGGTGGGCGCGATGGATGTCGGCGCCGTCACCGAAGGCGGTCTGGCCAAGGCCACCGAAGGGGCTGAGGTGATCTATAACCTTGGCGCCGATGAGGTGGAAATCGCCGCGGGTCCGTTTGTGATTTACCAAGGCAGCCATGGCGACCGTGGCGCGATGCGCGCCGATGTGATCTTGCCGGGCGCGGCTTATACGGAAGAAAACGGCCTGTTCGTCAACACCGAAGGCCGCCCGCAACTGGCGATGCGCGCCGGTTTTGCGCCGGGCGAGGCCAAGGAAAACTGGGCCATCCTGCGCGCCTTGTCGGCCGAGCTTGGCGCAACCCTGCCGTGGGACAGCCTTGCCGCCCTGCGTTCGGCCATTGTGGCCAAGCACCCGCATCTGGGCCAGATTGACGAGGTTGCCGCGAATGAATGGCAGCCGGTCGCGCTGAAGGCCCCCGCCAAGGCGACTTTCCGCCCGGCGCTTCGCGAGTTCTATCTGACCAACCCGATCGCCCGTGCTTCGGCCGTGATGGGGGAACTTGCGGCCATGGCCAAAGCCCGCGCCACCGGCGCAATGGCGGCGGAGTAAACCGCCATGTGCTTTGCCTGCCGCACCATCGCCAGCCTCGGGATCGCTTCCGCGATCCTGTTTGGCTGCGCGCAAGAGGGCGGGCAGGTATCGCAAAGCAATTTCGCGCCGCATTACAACGGTATCGAGACGATTTTGCTGGATGGTGATCTGGTGAATTTCCGGGTGGAAATGACCGGCGCGCGGAGCAATCAGGATGTGGCGGACTATGCCGCCTGCGCCGCCGCGCAATATGCGCTGATCCGGGGCTTTGGATTTGCCCGGCATCTGCGCACAAATGTCGATAATCAGGGTGGAATTTGGCGCGGGGATGCGGTTTACACCATCTCGGCGGCTCTGCCCAAAGGGTTGAAAACGATAGACGCGGAAGTGACCGTGCGCGACTGCGGTGCGCAGGGCATTCCGACGGTATAAGGGACGTGAGGGATCATGGCTGACTTCTTTCAGACGGGCGTAGGGATTGCGGTGCTGATTGCGCTGCAAAGCCTTGCAATCATTGCCTTTGTGATGCTGAGCCTTCTGTTCCTGGTCTATGGAGACCGCAAGATCTGGGCTGCGGTCCAGATGCGTAAGGGGCCGAATGTGGTGGGCGTTTTTGGCCTTTTGCAATCGGTGGCCGATGCGCTGAAATATGTCGTCAAGGAAATCGTCATCCCGGCGGGGGCTGATCGCCCGGTGTTCTTCCTAGCACCGATGCTGTCTTTTGTGCTGGCGATTCTGGCCTGGGCGGTGGTGCCCTTCGATCAGGGCTGGGTGCTGGCCGACATCAATGTCGCGATCCTTTTCGTCTTCGCCGCCTCCTCGCTTGAGGTTTACGGCGTGATCATGGGCGGCTGGGCCTCGAACTCCAAATACCCGTTCCTTGGCTCGCTGCGCTCTGCCGCGCAGATGATCTCTTATGAGGTGTCGCTGGGCCTTATCATCATCGGCATCATCATCTCGACCGGCTCGATGAGCTTTGGCAATATCGTTGCGGCGCAAGATGGCGATCTGGGCCTGTTGAACTGGTATTGGCTGCCGCATTTCCCGATGGTTTTCCTGTTCTTCATCAGCGCCTTGGCCGAAACCAACCGCCCGCCCTTTGACCTGCCCGAAGCGGAATCCGAACTGGTCGCGGGCTTCATGGTGGAATATTCCTCGACCCCCTATCTGCTGTTCATGGCCGGCGAATATATCGCCATCTTCCTGATGTGCGCGCTGATTTCGCTGTTGTTCTTCGGCGGCTGGCTGTCGCCCATTCCGGGGCTGGCCGATGGCTGGTGGTGGATGGTTGCGAAGATGTGGGTGTTCTTCTTCTTCTTCGCCATGGTGAAGGCCATCGTGCCGCGCTATCGCTATGACCAGCTGATGCGCATTGGCTGGAAGGTGTTCCTGCCCCTGTCGCTGGCTTGGGTGGTGATCGTGTCCTTCCTTGCGAAATACGAAGTGCTTGGCCATTTCTGGGCCCGCTGGACGATGGGCGGCTGATCCATGGGCATTTCGGTTCCGCTTTTCCGCCAGCTTGCCGAACTTGGGCCGCGCATCGCGCGTCCCGAGGCTTCGGTCATGCTTGGGCGGCAAAAGTCGGTGCTGAAATCGCGCAACCGCGCCTATTACAAAAAGGCGCTGAAGGATTACGGCCACAAACTGCATGTGGACGAATTGTTCGACGACAGCGGTTTTGCCGAACCGATGCTGGCGCGTCTGGGCTTCGGTCAGGTTCAGACCATGGACTTTTCCGATTACGAAGGCGCGCAGATCCTGCATGATCTGAACCAGCCGCTGCCGCAAGATCTGCATGGCCGCTTCGATTTCATTCTGGATGGCGGCACGCTGGAGCATGTCTTCAACGTTGCGCAATCGTTTCAGAACATCTTTCACATGCTGCGGCCGGGTGGCACCTTTGTATCGGCCACGCCCTTTAACGGCTGGCCGGGGCATGGGTTCTATCAGTTCCAGCCTGATCTGGTTTGGTCATTCTGGAAATACATGGCCAATTGCGAGGTGGTGCGCTGTATCGCGCTGCCGAACGACCCTGAAAAACGCAGCTTCGATCTGCCCGATAACAAGGGCAGCGCGCGGCGGCGGGAATATGATGACAAGCTGCCCGCGGGCCGCGTGTTCCTGTATTATGAAGTCCGCAAACTGGCGGATAGCCATCTGGGCGGGGCGGCCTTGCAGGCCGACTATGAAACCAAATGGAAGAAAAGCTCTGACGAGGAGAGCGACGAATGAGCATCGACTTTGGCCGCGCCACCAAATATTTCCTGCTGATGGATTTCATCAAAGGCTTTGGCCTTGGCATGAAGTATTTCTTCGCCCCCAAGGCGACGCTGAACTATCCGCATGAAAAGGGCCCGCTTTCGCCGCGCTTCCGCGGGGAACATGCGCTGCGCCGCTATCCGAATGGCGAGGAACGCTGCATCGCCTGCAAACTGTGCGAAGCGATTTGCCCGGCGCAGGCCATCACCATTGATGCCGAGCCGCGCGAAGACGGTTCGCGCCGCACCACGCGCTATGACATCGACATGACCAAGTGCATCTATTGCGGTTTCTGTCAGGAAGCCTGCCCGGTGGATGCCATCGTCGAAGGCCCGAATTTCGAATTCTCGACCGAAACCCGCGAAGAGCTGTTCTACACCAAGGAAAAACTTCTTGAGAACGGCGCGCGCTGGGAAGCCGAGATCGCCCGCAATCTTGAACTCGACGCGCCGTATCGGTGACAGCATGACCGAAGCATTTACCAAGGTTTTCCAGCAGATGATGGAGCAGGGCCAGAAAATGGCCGCTGCCTTCGCGCCTGCTATGGAAGGCATGGATGTGAAGGGCTTTGAAAAACTGTTCCCGACCATGCCGAAAGAATGGATCGAGGCGTGGTTTGGCAAAACCTTCAACCCCGAGGGGCTTGATGCGCGCACGCGGCTTTTGGTGACGATCGCGGCCCTGACCGTTTTGGGCGCGCAGGCCGAGGCGCAGATCCGCACCACCATCCGCCACGCGCTTGAGGCCGGGGCCACGAAACGCGAGATCGCAGAAGTGATCTGGCAAATGAGCATGTTCGGCGGCCTGCCCGCCATGCAAAAGGCGCTGGAGCTTGCCCAGTCCGTCTTTGCCGAGACTGAGAAGAACACCGGGGAGAGAGACGCATGACCGTCGCTGATTACGCCTTCTATGCCTTTGCCATCGTAACGGTGGCGGCGGGCCTCATGGTCACCATCAGCCGCAACCCGGTGCATTCGGTTCTGTGGCTGATCCTTGCCTTCTTGTCCTCAGCCGGGCTTTTCGTGCTGTTGGGCGCAGAGTTCGTGGCGATGCTTCTCATCATCGTCTATGTCGGCGCGGTGGCGGTTTTGTTCCTGTTCGTTGTCATGATGCTCGACATCGACTTTGCCGAGCTGAAGGGCGAAATGGCGCGCACCATGCCTTTGGCCTTGCTGGTTGGCGTGGTGATCTTGATGGAACTGGCGCTTGGCGTCGGCGCCTGGAGCCAGGCCGAAGGCGCGATGGGCCTGCGCGCCGCCGTGGCACCTGCCGCGGATCAGGTGGAAAACACCAAGGCGCTAGGGCTGGTGATCTATGACCAATATATCCTTCTGTTCCAGCTTTCGGGCCTGATCCTGCTGGTGGCGATGAT